>Ga0206131_10000044_pt1 | contig 169714 bp, 146 predicted proteins | sample Helgoland_Spring_FD_148636 | JGI IMG/M metagenome (GOLD analysis project Ga0206131, IMG submission 148636) | Pelagic subsurface seawater microbial communities from Kabeltonne, Helgoland, North Sea - Helgoland_Spring_Bloom_20160517_1 | ecosystem: Environmental > Aquatic > Marine > Epipelagic ...
CTATCTCTGGTACTGGACGTTTCTTCTTACACTTTGAGCCTAATGATGCCTTGTCAAACAAGGGCATAAATCTCAATGAAATAAGTATTAAAGCTATTCATAACACCAAGCAAATCATCATCTCTGGACAACTAGCTGAAGATACCAACGTCACTATTTATGATATCAATGGAAAAACAATCTTAAAAACAACCATTGATGCTTATAACACTACCAACCGAATTGATGTCAAAAACTTAATCACAGGTATCTATTTAGTGCAATTAAACAACAACTCGCAAACTGTCTCCAAACAAATACTTGTTAAGTAAAAAATAATCCATAACATAGTAAAAGTCCATCCTAATGAGATGGACTTTTGTATTAATTTATGTTTTTAATGATTCAATTGGGAAATATAAGTAGAATCTTTCCAAACAACCCTTCCTAAATTTGTCCAAGGGATGCTGCGACTTTTTTGATACCTGTCTTTTTCCCAGTTAAAATACATTCTCACTTTTTTGACATAGACATTAAAATTAGCACTGTCTAAATCAATGTCGTTGTTAACACTCCAAAAAGCCGTAAAATCTCTAACGTAATTATTTAATTGTAGGCTATCAAGAACTCCATCTCGATTTGAATAAAAACTTCGTGTTCGACAAAGGCCTTTTTTATAAGACCCTACGGTTCCATTTTCTAAAGTTAATGGTAACCACTTTTCATTAGATTCATCAACATAACTAATCCCAACACTGAAAATTTTTAAATTGGAATTCATATAATCATAGGTAAAAACATTATGCCGCGTTACTCCAAAAAAAGCTCTAGCTAATCCTTTAATTTGGATATTTGATTCTGGCAAATGTATCTTTCTTGCAAAATTTGTATCTAATAAAGCGTGCCCCTGTAAGATTACAAACAACAATAATATTGATGCAATAGTCTTAATTTTATAAGATTTTAAATAGGCTTCATTATCATCATTGGTAGATTTAATTTTAAAGCTAAATATCAACTTTAATATATTTACAATAATAGCTCTAATTCTAGAAATCCCAATGACTAAGACAAAAGGCATGCAAAAGGGAATTCTTTTAAAAAGATAAGGCATGATTTGCTTGTAATCGTGAATGTAACTATCAGATACTTTTATATAAATCATTTTACCCTTTACAGATTTGTTAACCATTAATAGTGTCTTATCACCAAATTTACAGTCAAATGCGTTTAAAACATCAATGCTTAAAAGCAGTTGATACAATTGTTCTGACCAACGATAACCTGCCACAACAAATACAGTGGTTTTATGACGATATTGACATTTTAATTTTAAAAATGACCAAAATGAAAATGGTATTAATAAGATATATAAGCTAAGGAAGGTGAGTTGAAAATAAGTTATTGAAAAACAAAAGAGAATCCCCATATGAAACAACACGCCTACAACAAGCATAATGACTCTAGTACCTCTTCTAAAACACAAAAAAAGAAAAAGTGTTTCAAAAATTAGTGACAAGTATGTCAATCCTTGAGTCAAAATTTTATTATTCAATAAAAAACTAAAATTATCTCGAGCAAATTCTGAAGGAATTGAGAAAAATGTCCAAATAGCCATGCCATTTGCCCAATAATCAACAAATAATTTATCAAAAATTGAACTAAAATACATCAAGCCAAGGGACATAAATACGAGACTGTAATAATTTAAAACAGAAACATTTGATGACCTTATGTTATTTATAGGTGATTGAATTTTAATAATAACTGCATCGATTGAATAAACCCTCGCAACAGAAATAAACATTAGCAGAAAATTAATGGTTACCATAATATTAAACACATGATTCCCAAAATTATTAATGGTTGCTATAAAGACCACAGATAAGACATAATTAATGATGGTCGCAATACGCGTGAATAATCCCATGATAATGTGCCAAATCACAATGAGCCATAGTATTAACACGTACTTATAATCAATATTCGAAAAACGTAAATAGGGAATTTCATCAAATATTAAATGCCGATATTTTAATAATTCTAAAACAACACAAAATAAAATACATCCATAAATCATGCGAAATATGGCTAAACCTGTCGCATCTACTTTTTTGTTGTAAAATTTTTCTATTGTCTTTAAATATCGCACCAACTATTCATTAGTTTAAAAGATGAATCTTCTTGATTTTAGACGTCAAACAAAAACCAATTATCTTATAAAGACAAGGATTTATACGTAGTTATGATATGCAACCTAATCGGCATAATTAACAATGATATCGTATTTGCTATGTTAAACACAAAAAGAATAAAATATATGGTAATTTATAGAAATTATATTAATTTTAGATTCTAAATAACATTGTTTTGAGAAAAAAAAATAAGAATAAAATAACACGTAAAGAAGCTTTAAAGACCATGGGTAAATATGCAGCGATGACGGCAGTTGGAACCTTCATGATCTTAAATCCCAACCGAACGCATGCAAATAGTGCCGTTGGTGGCGGAGATAATCCAATTTCTTAATTAAAAAACTATCAGTTTAAAGGTGTCAGAAACATATATCGATGACTACATTTTAGTTTATTTCAATAATTCAAACAGTTATCTAATTTTAGATACTAAAACCTATCCTTTTTACAAAACCTTTAAACTAAATAAAAAAAAGCATGAATACATTGACGCTTTAGATAAAAGTTATCCAATAAATCTCAAAACTTCTTTTTTTAATACGTTTACAGACCTATCAAAAAAAACAAATACTTCTGATCCTTTTCTTGTTAATAATGACATTGAAATCATCTCAAATAATTCCAAATTTATACAAGTATTTGACCAAGCACTACAAATTAGATATGATTCAATAAAAGCTTTGAATACTGTTTATGAAAAATTTAGTCACTTAGAAACAATATCTAAACATTGTGACGATACAATAATAGTCTCTTATGATAATTTCGGCTATTCTTTAAAAAACAAAAACAATACAGCGTGGCATTGGGATGATAAGAATATCCATTTGTTTCAAGGAAAATTTACTTTTGAACTTTTAAATTGCATACACAATAAAAAAGAACCTGAATGGCTTGGAACTTTTCATGCCTCAACTGTTGGTAATGGTAAGGAAGCCATAATGCTAGTTGGCAACTCGGGTAGTGGTAAAAGCACCCTATCATCTTTATTAATGTTCTCTGGTTATGATTTAATTGCTGATGATGTGACTCCCATGCTTGGGGAAAACAATCATATTTATGTGCTTCCAGCTGCAATCTCTGTTAAAGAAAAATCTTTTGAAGCAATAAAGCCTTTTGTAAAAGATTTTGACAAATTACCTGCTCTTTATGTCAATGAGACAAAAGGCCATCAAAAATTTATTCCTCCTAAACCCTTAAAAAATCTTAATCAATTAGACTATCCTTGTCGAAATGTTGTACTTGTTCGTTACAGTCACAAACCAATAAAAACCACCCTCAAAAAAGGTGATATTAAAATAATTTTAGAAGAACTTATTTCTGAATCATGGCTGTCTCATAGTGAATTACACGCAAAATCTTTTATTAAGTGGCTATCAAAAATATCATTTCATGAACTCCGTTATCATCATAGTAATGAAGCTATTTCAGTATTTAACAACTTAATCCCTTTAGTGTAACTACTTAGAGCCTATTTATTATATTTACTTTAAATATAAGGTCATTGTTTTCATACGACACAATTCAGCATATTGCAGCCATTTTAAAGTTTGAGAATAATCAAACCTATCTCAAATCTATTTTAGGAAATTACCATGAAACTGATTGGGAAAAGCTTGTCAAAATTGGAAGTCATCACTTGGTACTCCCACCTATTTATTGTCGTCTAAAACAGAAAAAATTATTAGATATTTTACCGAAAGATTTAAATAATTATCTCACTGAATTAACTCAGATAAATAGAAATAGAAACAATGCTGTTTTTGGACAAGTTAAAGAATTAAGTTCTATACTAAGACAACAAAATATTGAGCACGTTTTTCTAAAAGGTATGGCACTTATATCTGCAAACTACTTTGAAGACATAGGTGAACGCATGATTGGAGATATTGATATTCTTGTAAAAGAATCCCAATTAAAAGAGGCTGCTTCCTTACTTCTCAGAAACAATTATGAATATAAAACCAGTACTTTTGGAGAAAAGTATTTTGAGTATCACCATGATTTAAGTTTAATCTCAAAAGATGGGGGGCTCGCTCCAGTTGAGTTGCATCGACATATTCTTCACTCACATTATGACAAATTTCTAATCAGTCAAAATGTCTTAGAAAATAAAGAAAATTATCACAATATTTTTATTCCATCAAAATATCATATCCTCGAGAATATCATACTTAATTTTGAAATTAATGACTACGGGCACATATACAATACAATAGGAATACGGAATATGTATGACTACATTTGTTCTACAAACAGTATTTCTCAAAATATTTTAGAATCACTTTTTAAGACAAGTAAATTTCATGCCTTATTTATAAAAAAAACTCATTTTTACTTCAATAATTTTAAAATTTTCGAGCTAAAAAATAATCATAAATTTATATTTTACTTATTTGGTATCGCTCAAAAAAAGGTTTTCTTTAAAAATATTCGAAATTATTGGGCAAAATCAAGAATTCTGATGAACATTGTCTCTATTCGAGTTAAACTATTAATATTAAATGCCAATTACAGAAAAGAGGTATGGAAAGACAGAAATAGGGTAACCAAACTCTTTTTATTCAAACTATTTAAATAAATTAAACTTGACAATATACTAAATTAGAGTCTTAGTTTTAGATTAACTAAAACACAACAGTCATACGATAACTACACTATTTATCTTTATTGTTTTTTGTTTTTTGTTTTTTGTTTTAATGTACCGTTTTTAGAAATATTCTCATTCTCTTGTTGCTTTGTTTCTTGATTGTTCTTATTGGGCTGAACTTTTACAGAACTTTTCTTTTTATTTGAGGAAGCTTTTCGAGGTTTTCTTTTGTTACTGCGTTTCTTTTTCTTTGCAATTGGTACCGTGTAGTAGCGATAAATGAGCCCAATATTATATTGATAAAAATCGCCAACATATTTCACCTCATTACGAAAACCCTTGTTTGCAATGGCTTGTACTGACACTCCAAAAAATTGTGACACCCAATAATTAGCACCAAACGTAACGTTAAATGTTAAAGCACCACCTTCAGCGACATAATGATAACCTGCTCCTAAACCGCCATATAGATCCAAATTAGTGTCTTCATTATAGAAAATATATTTATCAAAATAGTACTTACCTGTGACGTTTACAGCAAAAAAGTCAAACAATGGATAAACATAACCGTCACCATCCTCATTTAATCGCTTTAACTCAAAGACATTACTTGTTGTCATTATTGAGAATGACATATCTTCACTAAATCTCCCCTCCAATTCAATGAAATAAGGATTACTAAATTCAAATTGATCAACATCCCAAAATATATTGAATCCGTTGCTATTGTCAATAGCATTAAGGCCTCCACTAAATTTTATATAACTTGGTTCTTGAGCACATAATACTTGTAAATTGCAAAATAAAATAATAACAAATAAGCCGGGGGATTTCAAGAATCTCATAAATTTCTAAAAGCTATAAATTTAGATACTTTTTTGAATTAAAAAAACAATTGGTGCTTAAATTTTATATCAAAAAGTTTATTGATAGTGCTTGAAAAACTGATAAAAAAAAAGAATATTATCAATCATTTAATCACTTCGAATAAAAAGCAATTATTAGAAAGCTAGTAACAGTATGTTTGGAGTAATTAGGATTTCTGACAGCACATGTTTTGGCCTCAGAATAAATACGTAGACTGTTAATCGTTGGTAGCTAATACTGAGTTTTTCATTTTATCTAAGTTACGATACTCAAATTGAACTCCCTGTGGTAATTTACGTTCAAGATTGGCAAAATCACCTTTCACTTGATTATTATTTAACATCAATACTTTGATGCTTTTTAATTCTGCTAATTCCGATGGCACAATACCATATAGCAAATTATCTGAAAGAATTAACTCCTGTAATCTAGCGAGTTTACCCAGCCCTGAAGGAATTGCACCAAACAATTTATTATCAAATAAACTTAGTTTTTCCAATACGGTTAGGTTTTGAATAGAACTTGGTATTTTACCCGACAGGTCATTACTGCTTAAATAAATCTCTTTTAAAAGACTCAAATTCCCTATCTCGGCAGGTATAGCACCATTAAGTTGATTATTAAATAATGCTAACTTTTCTAGTTTTGATAAATTACCAATACTAGCTGGCAAGGACCCGTTAATATTATTCATAAACAATTCTAGATTCACTAAGCTCATAAGTTGACCGATTGTTTCAGGTAGCTCTCCTTCTAATTTATTAAAAGCAATATTTAGGGTTTCAAGTTGTTTTAAATTTCCAATACTTGAAGGAATAACTCCTGAGATATTATTTCTAAAAAGATTAAGGGTTTGAAGATTATGTAAGTGCCCAATTTCAATGGGTAACGTTCCGCTTAAATTATTTAAACTTAAATCTATGGCCACTATTGAATTATTTTCAATAGTTAATCCCTGCCATGTTGATACATCAGCCTCAAGATCCCAAGTCTGTGTCCAATAATCACCCTGAGTGGCATTATAAATAGCCAATAAAGCATTCTTCTCTTTTGTTGATATATGAGCATATGTCATAAGAGAGGTTAGACAAAATAACAATGTAAGTTTTATAGGTTTTAACATAACAGCTGATTTACGGACTTTTTCAGTTGTTAAATATAGCATATATCAGATGAAACTACAATATTTTTCGATGAAGCGCTTAATTGTAAGATTTTATTTACAATTTTTTCATTACACCTTACTACTGTTCAATATTTTGAGTCTCTATCTGAATTATCATATTATTTTCAATCTTAAGATCCAACTGGATTGGATTACAACAAACTTCACAGTCTTCAATATACGATTGAGAAGTTTGAGAGGTGTCAATAAGCATTGAAACCGTTTCCCAGCAATATGGGCATTGAAAAAAATATTCTGTCACATTCATATTAAAATTCCATATTTAACAACTCCCCACTAATTTGTAACACCAAAATCTCGGCAGTTTTCGCCTGATATTTTGCACGATTTTCACTCAATTGAGCGTTTAACAAGTTTATCTGAGCCTGTCTAAATTCTATAGACGTTGCTCTACCTATTTTAAATTGTTCATTTGTACGATCAAAATTATTTTTTGATGTGATAATATTTGATTCTTGTATGCGGTATATTTCGAGCTTATTTTGATAGTCATCCCAGGCATTATTAAAATCTCTCTCAATAGTGAGACTAATTTCATTTTTCTGAAGTTCTTGATTTTCTAAATTGATTTTAGCATTCTTGATTCGAGTCATATTAGAACCTCCATCAAAAAGATTCCATGTCAAGTTTAGTCCTGTAGAGAATCCTGTATTTGTATTTTGAATCGTAAATGCTAAAGGATTGTCGTTGGACGACTCGTTCCAACCGTAAGATCCAGACAAGCCAAGTGTTGGCAAATACGTCGATTTGTTCGCTTTGATGTCATAAGTACTAATATTAATATTCTTATCTATTTGTAGGAGATTGACATTATTAGTTTTTAATTTTGAAAGTAGTATTTCTTTCTTAAGCTGTAATAAAAAAACGACTGTTGTATCAATACTAAATTCTGTTTTCAAGGCGTTCCCCATAACTAAATTCAAATCGCGTTTTGAACTAATAAGACGCTGTTTTGCTGTAATAATATTAATACTATCGTTGTTAATATCTACTTCTGCATTTAAAACTCCTAATTTATTATTTTGCCCAAATTCAAACTGATAATTAGCTCTTATTAAACGTTCTTTCGAAATGTCTAACACTTTGGTTAAAGTTTGTAAATTTTCAGTGTTTTGAGCAACCTCAAAGTATACTGACAACAATTGGGTTATGGTGTTTTCGATGGTTTCCCTAGCTTGTAACTCCGAGAGCTGATAAGCTTCTTTCAAACGCTTGTAATTATAATACCTCCCTAAACCGTCAAAAAGTGTATAATTTAAATTGACAGATGCATTGTATCGTTTAGTTTCAACACCGTCTGCCGTTCTAGTTTCTCCATTTACTAATTGACCCTCTGTGTTTTGTACATCTAATGTTGCGCCCGCATTTCCCGATAGAGATGGTAAATATCCTGAATTTAAAACATCTGAATTATTTTCAGCAATAATGACGTTATTATTTGCAGTTTTGATTCCATAATTATTCTCAAGGGCCAAAGCAATTGCTTCAGATTTTTGTAATATTTGTTGCCCTTGCATCTGTAAACAAACAAACAAGTATACAATACTGCAAATTCTAATAGTTGAGCTCATGCTGTTCTTTTATTACGCGTTCTACTTCTTCCTTTGTGATATGTCTCCCCAACCACAACCATTTTACCTGCCGCTTTACCCAATTTCCAAAAGAAAGAAAAATAGGTAATATGATGAGAGTCAATACAGTTGCGAATCCAATACCATAAGCTATGGATACAGCCATTGGAATTAAAAATTGTGCTTGTCTACTTTGCTCAAGAATTAAAGGAGCCAAACCTGCAATAGTAGTTATAGATGTTAAAAAAATAGCTCTAAAACGAGAACGTCCTGCCTCAAATAATGCGTCATCGTAAGCCATACCTTCTTTGAGATTGTTATTAAATTTTCCAATTAACACCAGACCATCGTTAACCATAATACCAATTAAGGCAATTATTCCTAGCATAGATAATATATTTACAGGGAAATCATGAATCCAGTGGCCCCATGCAACTGCAGGCAAACTAAATGGTATTAATAGTAATAACATGAGAGGCTGGCTGTAACTTCTGAAGGTAAAAGCAATAACAATATAGATTAGTGCTAAAATGGTAAAGCCAACCGCAGCTAATGAGTCCATTAATTTGATACGCTCTCTATTTTGTCCTTCATATGATGGCGTTACTGTTGGATATTTAGAAAGTATTTCAGGCATAATTTCATCTCGTACCTCTGCCATAATATCGGTAGAGCTTGTTTTTTTAGGATTTTTAATGTCGGCCTGGACTTGAATCTCTCTGCGCCCATCTAAATGGTTGATAGCAACATCTCCTCTTTCAATATTATAAGAGGCAACTTCACTCAACGGCACTTTTTGACCTGTTGGTGTGGTAATTCGCATATTATCTAAATTAACTATTGATGAACGATTGTCCCTATCATATCGCACCCATACACGTATTTCATCTTGACCTCTTTGAAAGCGTTGGGCTTGAACTCCAAAAAATGCAGCACGTACTTGAAGCATTACATTTCTTAGGTTCAATCCAAGTGCTTGTGCATTGTCCTTAAGTTGTAAACGTATTTCCTTAATTCCTGCAGGATCATTATCGGTGACATCTTTCAATAATATATTGTCCTGAAGTTGTTGTTTGAGCTCTTTTTTAACCGCCTTGAGTTCTGAAATATTACTTCCCAACAATGAAACAGATACAGGAACACCTCCAAAATTTCCACCACTACCATACACTAAGCTTTCGATCCCTATCATTGGGCCTACAACATCTCTTAGGCGATTTGAGATTAACGTTGTTGTAATTTCGTTTGGACGATTTTCTCCTGGTAGAAGATTAATAGTTAAAGAGGCAGTCGATGATCCAGGTCCAATATTACGAATCATATTTTCAACCAATGGTTTTTCAGGATTTTCACCTAAAAATTCATCACTCACTAAATTGGTCACGTCAATTGCGTTATCTTCAATAAACGAAATAACACTATCAGTAACTTTTTCATTAGTCCCATTTGGCATTCGCAAGGTAATTCTAACTTGATCACTAGCTATTTGAGGAAAAAACGCCCCTCTAATAATACCTCCCTGAAAACTAGCTAAGGTCAGAATCATAAACACTATAAAAAATGAAAAGGTTAAAATTTTATATTGTAAACCAAATTTCAACAATGGGCTATATAATCTATCCCTTAGCCATCGCATGATAAAATCACCAAATGTATTGATGTACCTTAACTTTGAAAATAGTTTTTGAAATAAAGAGGCAACACCTAATTTTGGTTTATTACTCTGAACTCTTAAAGCCTTGGAATGTGCCAAGTGCGCAGGTAAAATAATCAACGCTTCGACTAAAGAAACTACTAAGGTCAGTATAACTACGACAGAAACCTCTCCAAAAAAATCACCAATTCTACCGTCTAAAAACAAAAATATTCCAAACGCTAGTATCGTCGTGGCAATTGCAGATATAATTGCAGGTAATACTTCCATAACACCGTCAATAGCCGCCTCTTCTGGTGACTTTCCCTTTTCGTATTGCTGGTATATGTTTTCAGCAATGACAATTCCATCATCTACTAAAATACCAATGACAATAATCATTCCGAATAATGAAAGTACATTAATGGTTACATTAAAATAGCTCGCTAACATGAACATTCCAAAAAAAGCAATTGGCAAACCGAAGGCTACCCAAAAAGCTAATCGCGTGTTGAGAAACAAGGATAAAAATACAAGAACCAATAACATTCCTGCAATAGCATTCTTAGTTAGTAATTCAGTACGCTGAACCAAGGTGATTGACAAGTCACTTATAACATCCAAGCGTACATTTTCATATTTTTGATTAAATTCCGAGATGTAATTTTTCACCTTCTCTGCGGACGAGATTAAATCTTCAGTATTGGTGCTGGTAATCGTCACATTTATAGACTGATTACCATTAAAATAATTTGCATTTGGCGTTTCAGAAAACTGATCTCTTACAACAGCAATGTCTCTCAAACGAATGACACGCCCAGTAGGATCAGATCTGATAATGACATTTGATAATTTGTCTGCATAATAAGAACGTGCGTTAGCGCGAATGAGGTATTCCTCAGCATTCGTTTTAATGGTTCCACCCGTTGTAATCAAACTAGCCTGGTTGATAGCCTGTGATACCTCAGAAAAGGTTAAATTAAATGCTAATAAATTAGCCTCATTAACAGCAATTTCTATTTCTTCATCAGGATATCCCGTTATATTAATTTGAGAAATTCCCTTTATTCCCCTTAAGTCATTTTCAACTTGTCTCCCTATTTGCTTCAATGTTGCCAGAGGAATATCACTACCACTAATTGCAAAGGTAATAGTTGGCCTTGCTGGCTCTTGCTTTGCCACTACTAAAGGCTCCATATCAACAGGGAATGACGGAACACGGTCTACTGCATTTTTGACCTCAAGAAGCATGAAATCAATATCTTTACCTTTTTCAATTTCTACGTTTATATTACCACTATTTTCTCGAGATGTAGATGTAACCCTTTCAACACCATTCAGACCCTTTAGATTGTCTTCTATTTTTAAAATAATCCCCTCCTCTACTTCTTGCGGTGAAGCACCTGGATAAATAACATTGATACTAATATTTTTTGAGTCTGTGAGGGGAAAAAAAGATGATTTCAAATTTACAGCACCAAAAAATCCAAAAATAATAAAGGCGATGACGACAATATTTACCGCAACACTGTGCTTTATAAAATAACCAATAAGTTTTCTCATATTAATCCTGATTGGTGTTGTTTACATATGGCTTTACTAGCATTCCAGGATAAGCGCCAGGCACTGGCTTGGCAAGTAAAAAAGTCCCATTTGGAATACCTTTAATAACGACTTTATTATCCCCAAAAAAAACGGGTTTAACAGGGTGTGTCAATAACAAGGAATCTTTTACAATAAAGACCTCATTTGTGTCTGATAATAAAGCTCTATCAATCTCAATCACATTTTTCTCTTCCTTGGCACCAAGTTGCGCCTCTAGATACATCCCTTCCTTTAATACGTCATCTTTTACCTCAATAAAAGCACTAATAGTTTGGGAAGAAAGGTCAACGCTACCATTTATTCTTGAAACTGAACCATTGTAAGTTTCTGTTTTCTCCAAATTATGAAGTGTTACTGTTTCTCCAATCTTGAGCAGACTTGCATAATTTCTGCTAACCGCCACTTCCAATTCATAAACGCTATCATCTATATACTCGCCTAGTTTTTGCCCACTTCTAATAAGTGAACCCTCTGTTACAAGCGCTTCGGTTAAAATTCCATTGAAGGGTGCAGAAATAGCGTACTTGTTTAACCGTTGTTCTAAATTCTTCACATTGTAATAACCCGAAATAATACCTCGGCCAGTTATAAAATACTTTTCTTTTTCGGTAGTCAACTCAGGAAGGCTCGGGGTTGTTTTTTTTAAATCTATGTTGTCAATATAGGTTTCCCATTTTTTAAATACATCCGGAAAATCTAATTTCAGATCTGGCATGATTGCTGTCAGGGTATTGTAAAAATTACTCTTTGCTGATTGTACATTTGCATAATATTCTGTGTTGTCGATACGAATAAAAACATCTCCCGAATTATATTTTTGCCCTGCTTTAAACAATCTAGATCCAATTCTAAACACCCCTTGTACCTCTGAAAACAATTCGATGCGTCTTTTGGCCGTAAGACTTCCATTTGCAGGAATAATAATTTTAACATTGCCATTTATTACAGTGTCAACAAATACTGTCTTAATTACTTTGGCAGGAATTGGACGTGTTTGTTTTTTACTTTCACTAATATTTTTCCCCAAGTACAGGGCTACCAAAATAAAAACAATTCCAAGTACTGATAGTATGATTTTTCTCATGTCAATTGATGATAATTCTCTAATTGACAAAGTTATTTATAAGAAAGACTAAAGACGTTAATAAAAAGCTAAATTAATAACACTTTTGTTCATAAAAGTTCTTCTAATGACTCTTGAATTAATTCCCATTCTGCCATTAACTTGGTTAAATTATTCTTTTTTCTTTCGTAGATTTCAAAAAACTTTGGATCAGAGACAGTTACATCATAATTGACCGCTAATTCAATATCAATATCCTTAATTTCTTTTTCTAATTGACTAATTTCAGACTCTACTTTACTCAGCTTATTGTTGAGAGATTTTAATTTTTTCTGATTTTTATATGATTGCTTATTATCCGATTTTGTCTCGGTTTTTTTATGAACTTCCCGTTTCTCAGCCTCACGAAGATTCTCAAGATTGCGTTGCTCTAGAAAGAAATCTATATCCCCCAGATATTCTTTGATGCGTTGATCTTTGAATTCGTAAATTTTATTATTTAACCCTTGTAAAAAATCTCGATCATGAGATACTAGTATTAAGGTTCCTGAAAATTTCATCAAAGCATCTTTAAGGACATTTTTTGATGTAATATCTAAATGATTTGTAGGTTCATCCATGACGAGTACATTTAGAGGTTGCAATAATAATTTTGCAAGTGCTAAGCGATTGCGTTCTCCTCCCGACAGCACCCTGACATATTTATCGACCTCTTCTCCCCTAAACAAAAAAGAACCTAATATATCTCTTACTTTTGATCGGTTTGTTTCATTTGCAGCATCAATCATTGTATCTAAAACCGTTTTACTCCCATCTAAGTATTCAGCTTGATTTTGTGCGAAATAACCAATTTGAACATTGTGACCAAGTTTGATGTATCCGTCATGACTTAAATCTCCAACAATGATCTTTGCTAAGGTCGATTTTCCTTGACCATTTTGACCAACAAACGCGATTTTACTATTTCGTTCAACTTGAAGATTTACATTATTTAACACTTGAAGTTCGTCATAGTGTTTTGAAACATTTTGAATATCTATAACAACTTTTCCTGGCACGACAGATACTGGAAAATTCACAGACATTACGCTGTTATCATCCTGATCTACCTCAATCCTATCAATTTTATCTAATTTTTTAATCAATGACTGCGCCATCGTAGCTTTCGATGCCTTTGCACGAAACTTTTCTATTAATTTTTCTGTTTGCTCAATTTGTTTTTGCTGATTTTTTTGTGACGCTAATTGCAAGGTTTTCAGTTCAGCACGCAAGACAAGATACTCGGTGTAAGGTTTTGGATAATCATAAATTTTGCCAAGTGAAATTTCAATTGTTCTATTGGTTATATTATCTAAAAACATTTTATCATGGGAAACGATGACAACCGCACCCGCATAATTCTTTAAAAATGATTCCAACCAAATAATTGACTCAATGTCTAAGTGATTAGTGGGCTCATCCAACAACAAAATATCATTTTTTTGAAGCAATAATTTAGCCAACTCAATTCGCATGCGCCAACCACCTGAAAAGGTATCTGTTAATTTGCTAAAGTCGTTCCGATGAAAACCAAGGCCCTGTAAGATTTTTTCAGTCTCTCCTTGGTAATTATATCCTCCAATTATTTCATATTGATGTTGAACATCATTAACATCAATCATTAACTGATTGTAGGCTTCACTTTCATAATCTGTGCGCTCTGCCAACTGTTCATTTATAAAAGTTAATTTTGTTTCTAATTGTTTGATTTCAGTAAATGCTTCATAAGCCTCCTCTAAAATAGAACGACCGTAAGTAAAATCAATATCTTGTTTTAAAAAACCAAGCTTAATTTCCTTTTCTTCAGCAACCTGACCTTCATCAAAATCTAATTCTCCAGCAATAATTTTCAGTAAGGTTGATTTTCCTGCACCGTTTTTACCAATTAAACCAACACGATCTCCTCCTTTTAATCTAAAAGAAATATTCTCAAATAAATAATCTCCCTGAAACGAGATAGAAAGTTTATGGATATTTAACATTTTTGTAATAAAGGTTACACTCATAAACTTTAAAAAAGTTTAATTTTGTGTTGTTATTAGGCAGCAAAAATAATCTAAAAAAAATGTTTTTAAAAGGTTTTAAGATTTATAGTATTTTGAAGGGAACTTGTCCAAAGTGTCACGAGGAAAGCATGTATAAAAATAAAAATCCCTATCAGCTTTCTGATGCTTTATTAATGCATAAAAAGTGTTCAAATTGTCAAACTACCTATAAAATTGAACCTTCTTTTTTTTACGGTGCGATGTATGTGAGCTACGCCGTAGGTATTGCATTTGCTATGGCTGCATTTGTGATTTCTTATTTTTTCTTAGGAAGCAACCGTAATATATCTTTTCTCAGTATTGTTGTAACACTTATTGTTTTCTTACCAATTATATTAAGATTATCTAGAAATATTTGGATCAATATATTCATTCATTACGATCCAATTTACAGAAAAAAATAGTAACTCTTTAATTCGATTAGGGCCTGTAGTTTCACTCAAAACGATTAGAATTAATTTCTAAATTTAAAGGCAATTTATGCTCAATAAAATCAAATAATTGTTGTGCAACGTAAGGAGCAATCATAACCCCTCTTGTCCCTAAGCCATTTAAAACATACATGTTGTCATAAATTTTGTGTCTTCCAACTAGCGGCCTTCGGTCTTTAACTGTAGGCCGAATTCCAGCAACTTGATTTACAATATCAAAATCACATTTAATAAATTTTGTTAGCTTAGAAATTAATTCACTCTTTGCTTTTTGGGTAATTGCATTCGTTTTATCTTCCCATTCATAAGTAGCACCAACAAGATAATAATCATTCCCAATCGGTATGAGAAACACACTTGATTTCAAAACGTAATCTATTTTTAAATCAGGAGCAAAAATTGTAATTAACTCTCCTTTGGTACCATTTAAGGGTAAATGATTGAAATAGGGATTATTTTTTAAACCGAAACCCTCAGCAAAAACAACATGTTTTGTTTTAATCTTGTTATAATTTAAATGATCCTGATGGTGATCAAGCAAGTTATAATTGAAGGACTCATCAAAGAGCAAACCCTTCTTATCTAATTCTTCCTTGTAGGCTTGAACTAATAAACTTGTGTCAATTCTTCCAGTACGCAGTACCGTACCAAAACCAAAATCTGCCTTGATACTTGAATTGTCATTTGTTATAATTTTGTGTGATAAAAACTTTGAAAGATTAGGTTTATCAGCAGCCAAAAACCAATTATTTTGTTCTTGAATGGAATTAAATAATCGCTTTACAGAAATTTTATGATCAAGTTTAATTCCTAAACTGTTTTCGAGACGTTCGTAAATAGGCATCGCGATATCTAGCTGTTCTTTAGCCTTCCAAACTCCTGTAAAACGTTTTAAAATTACTGGATTATACAATCCACCAGCCACAACTGATGACTGTTGTGATGCGTCATCTATTATTAAAAAAGTTTTATGTTGTCTCGTTAAAACTTCCGCAAATAAAATTCCTGCAAGTCCTGACCCTACAATTAAGTAATCAACATTGTTCATCACGCAAAAATAACTAAAATGACTTGTTTAGTAATAACTGGACGATTAAATAGTAAAGAATTATTCATAAAAAAACTCCTTATAAATAGGAGTTTTTTTATGAATTGATAAGACTGAGTGTTTAATAACTCCACATATCCATCTCAAAATTTCTTATTTTATCTTTCACACGATCAGACTCTAATAACTGCATTAAGGCATTGTCACTGATATATTCAGAGATCTTTCTATCGCCCTGAACATTTTCTTCTTGATAGACATAGCCATTAAAACGTCTTGAATTTAATAAGTGATCGAAAGATAATGGTATAGCACTGTTCTTTTTATTAAATGTTTTAGCCTTATGTAGTGCTTCTCTTGAATCTGGGAAAAAGACCCAAAATAATTCCACTAAATCCGGCTTATCAGTATCCATAAAGTTAACATCTGGTGCCACAGGAGCGATGCCTAACAAACGATATTTAAGTTCACTGAGTCGTTTATCAAAATACCACAATCCTTTTATACGATACTCCACAATGTCTGCTGCGGTGATATCACGTCGATTGATATATTCAGGTGATAGTGCTTCGCCAGCATTTAATTGCTCAATACCTAGTTCAGTAGTATCAATCATTACCATAGCGGCTTCAATATCTTTTAATGTACGTTTTGTATTAAAATAAGAATCATCGTAAATATTTCTGATTGCGCCACTTTTCACATTTGACATTAAAACATCAAATAATGAACGTCTGTTTGATCCTATGTTGTTTGTGTCAATTGGGTAATACAAAGGAAAATTTACACGTTCATCTAAAACAACTTTTTCCCAGGTCATACGAGAATATAAAATATCTCTGTCATCTACGTAACCGTATTCTAGGGGCTTGTCATTATCAAGAGCTAACTGAGCATCTGTTTTTACGCCAATTTCTTGTGGGCTCTTGGCATTTAAAATATTTGCCTGAGAAAAGCCTAATGACATGGTCATAATGGCGAAACTTGTGATTATAAATTGTTTTTTCATCATACTAAATTTTATGTTGAGAGACTTTTTTAAAAGACTTTCAATTTTAATTGGTAAGCTCGATGATGACAGCTGATACTTTTTTAAGTATGACGCTAACACCTTGGGCTTTTGCTTCAATATCAAAAATTTGAACATCTGAACCACGCTTTGCCTTACGCAGCGCCGCCTTTGCTCTTCCATCTAATTTACTACCGTTAACATTAATGGTTGGCTGTCCTAACACTTTAAATTTAAATCCTGTAACCTTCAACGGAAGGTTGAAATCAAAGTCTTCAAATTTCGCACCAATAGTTGATATTTCTAACGCATTACGCTGCATTTTTATGTTTCCATCTTCGCCTCTTACTGTTCCTGTTGGTCGAGGTAAATCTTTTATTCTGAAAGTTGCTTTATCACTTACCTTATCTCCATCAGGTAACGTTCCTGATACATTGATTGTCACTTCTCTACCCTTGATTCGAGTAGCGTCCATCATATATTTACCAACTCCTGAAATTTTGGTAAGCCCTTCTGCATTTGCTTGTACTTTATTATCAGACACCCCTGCAAATGAAATGGTCATTGGATTTTTTACCCCACGATAAACAACGTTCATTTTATCAGCAGAAATAGTTGCTGAATTTGGTTTTGGAACAACCGCATATGAGCTCTTTATAGGTATTGTAATGGTTTCTCCACCTTCTACAAATTGAAATTCTCCTGTAATATCTCTTTCTCCTACTGCTCCAGCAGGAAAACTTAACTTTGTTTGACCCGCTTGCATCGCATCTTTGGCAAGTTCATTCCCATTTACAATAACCTTATCTGCTGTTAATGTGTTATCCTTTTTACCAAGTATAATGGTTCCTGTAAAATTTTCTCCAGAAAAAAAAGCTGTTTTATCTGGAACAACAATAGCGTCAAAGTTTGTTAGAGATGCTTCGATTTTTAACTTCCCCTGAAGCATTGTAGACATCACCTCAGATTCTGTGGTTTTAATGTCGGCTTGCAGTTGTGTCATTTTTGTCAAGGATGCCACTAGAGGAAAACCTCTATAATGATAATCTAGCCAATCTAGTACGTTTCCATCTCTGTTGGTAACAGGTTCCGTCGCAAATTTCTTTTCAACATCTGCCGTAATACCAGGATATGTCTCTCCTATAACTTCTTTGATACCATTTCTAAAAGACGCCATTTTATTTATAAAATCTTCTCCCTCAGGTTTTAACTTTTCACCAATGAAAAAATAATTATCTAAAAAATCTCCTTTATCCATGATTTCATAATCTTGAGGATCGTCTAAAGCAGACGTCATTTGACCCTTTAAATCTGCGATATAAGTATTTAAATCATTTGCCAAAGATTGTACTTGCGTTGCTTGGTTTAATAATGGTCTAAACTTATCTGGTTGCTCTAGAGCTTGTTGTTCTAAACCAGCAAAGAAATCAGTATTTCTTTGAGCTGCAGCTTGATTAGAATCAACCAGTTTTTCGTTCATTAATCCAAATGCTGAAAGCACTTCCTTTGACATATTTAACGCTAACATCGCGATAAAAATCAAATACATCAGATTAATCATTTTTTGCCTTGCGGATAATTTACCTCCTGCCATAATTATTAGTTTTGGGTTTAAGAATGGACGTATCCTATTTATTCATGGCACTTAACATACCACCATATACTCCGTTTAAGGATGATAAATTTGATGCTAATGACTGCATTTGCTCTTTGAGCTTCGCTGCATTTTCTATAGACTCCTCATTAATAGAAGACTGTCTATTAACACTATCTAATTGTACTTTATACAAACTATTTAACGACTCCATTTGTGCTGCAGCTAATGACATTTCTTCACTGTATTTTTTTGTAGCATTCAATGAATCTACAGTTGGTGTCATGTTTTTTGCTGCTCCTTCAAAATTTTTGATGCTATCACCAAGGCTTGCCATAAGTTCTCCATCAATTTGAGCTTCTTTTAATAATTCATCTAATTTTTTAGACAATAGTCCTTCAGCATCTTTAGATTTTTCTTTCTTACCTGACATTTTACCTCCAGCTAATTCAGGATACACCAGGGCCCAGTCTAAATCGTCATCTACTGGTTCAAAGGCAGATAATGCGAAAATAATAGCCTCAGTTACTAAACCAATAGTCAACATGACATTTCCTGTAAGTGGCCCAATTTCAAAATGAATAATTTTAAATAATGCTCCTATAATAACGATTGATGCGCCTAAGCCGTAGGCCATGTTCATAAATTTCTTGCCTCCTTTTGATTGTGCCATAATATTTGTTTTAGTTAAGTTAAGTTAAGTTTTATCTTCTTTTAATTTTTTTGCTATTGGTAGCTGCATTTGCCGTCACATCATTACCCATATAATCCTGGACTACACGAAAACCAATGTAGCTCCTTGCTGAATCTGCATATTCATAATCTCTTGAACTAACTTGCAAGAAATAGGCAACATCTTTCCAAGAACCACCTCTTACGACCTTACGTTCATTATCTACGTCATTAACGTCAGGGTTCATTGTAGATGTATATTCATAAGATGATGGATCATATGACGCCAATACCCATTCGGATACATTCCCCGCCATGTTGTACAGATTATAATCATTGGGCTCGTAAGCATCTGCTTCTACAGTATATAGAGCCTGATCAGCTGCGTAATCTCCTCTTAAAGGTTTGAAATTTGCCATGAAACAACCACGGTCATTTTTGGTATAAGGACCACCCCAAGGATATGTTGCACCTTGAAGACCACCTCGAGCTGCATACTCCCACTCTGCCTCAGACGGCAACCTATATTTATTTACAAAATCTTTGTTTTTAGATTTTTGATAACCATTTTTATAAATAGTTCTCCATTGCGCAAAAGCTTGTGCTTGTTTCCAACTTACACCAACGACAGGGTAATCACTGTAGGCTTCATGCCAAAAATAATCGTTGTGCATTGGCTCATTGTAAGAATACGCAAAATCTCTTATCCAAACCGTAGTGTCTGGATAAACTTCAATTTCTTCTTTTATAATGACATCGCTTCGCTTTAATTCTTTGTATTTAGCGGCAGATTTGATATCCATTGTTTGGAACTGAAACTTAAATTTTTTGACATCCCAAGTACGCTGTCCATTGTATGATTCTGACATTGGCAGATACATACTATCCATAACTTCCGTATAGTACACATCAGGATATTCGTCTGTATCAAAAATTAAATCAACGTCTTTGTTCAATTTTCTACCTTCATAAAAATCATCTCCTGTTCCTGCATAATTATCCATCATGTACTTTTCATAAACTGTCATACCAGTCGTGTCAGCATCTTGAAATGCATATTCACCAATCCCATCTGGATTATCTACTGGGTTTAATCCTTCTTCATCGGCCAAAATTGCAAGTCGTGTTCGAATAATAGAATCTCTTACCCACTCTACAAATTGACGATACTCACTGTTCGTTATTTCGGTGGCGTCCATGTAAAATGATCGCACGGTCACTGTCTTAGTCGGTGCATTTTTGACACCTGCTAAATCATCATCAGACTTACCCATAATAAATGAGCCTCCTGGAATTAATTCCATACCATAAGGCTTTTCTGGATGCCAGTTTTTCCCTTTAACTCCTACAAGTTCTCCCCTGTCACCAGAACCACAACTTGCTAAGACTGCTAATACGGTCGTTAATAAAATCAGCTTCTTCATAATTATACAATCGAGGTTAAATTATCTCTTTCTAAATTTCAGATGGTAAACATATTTATATATTTCCACAAAAACAACTTTTTTCGCAAAAAAAATGCATTTAATCTGAAAAAAATGCATTTCATCGATAAAAATGGTGCATTTCATCGGATTTACACGCAGTTCTTCTTGAATGCCTTATACCATCGTTCTGGTATTTTACCACTGCATGCTGCATTGTAATCATCATGCATGCAAGGTAATAACGTGTGCCTCTTCAATTTATTACTATCGTTGGGTAAAAAAGGAATTTCAATCCACCAACGACCTGTTTTATTACTTTTAAAAAAAATTAACTCTTCATCTTCCACCAAGACAATGAACTTTTGATAACTTTTATCGTCCTTAAAGTTATCATCCTTTACTCTACAATTAACACCCTCAATGAAATACCAAATCATTTGTGATACTAGCATCGATGTTGCGTCATCATCTTTAGATGGCTTGTATTCATAGATACCAAACGAAGATACTTTATTACTTATTCCTGCATACCTCGATATCGTACAAATTTCTTTACCATCAAAACCGTTTGGAGAATACTTTTGTTTTGTACTGACTTCAGCAGAACGAATACTTTTCATATCAACACTTACTACATTAGCATCACGCATTACAGGCTCAACTAACTGTAAATTAGTAGAAATTTCACCAAGACGATAAGCTTCAAAATATAGCTTATCCATAAGATCAATTTCTTCTTGCGAATTAAAATATGTTTGATACCCTAGTGTCGAATAGTTAAATAAATTATAAGGCTGTTCTAAAATAACTTTACCTAAAAAGCTGTTATTTTTAATTGGTTTAGACGAATCTCCCAAATCAAAATTACTATCAACATTGACAATATTAATCATTGGTGTAACGCCGTCATACGCTCTATAATTTGCGTAGGTAAGATCTTGACTACCTCCAATAATAATTGGAATGATTTCTTTTTTTATTAATGACGAAATGGTTTCTTGCAAGGCAAAATATGTATCTCCAACTGTCTCTCCACATCTTATATCACCTAAATCAGCAACTGTTGTGAACCAATTACCTGGGAATAATGAGTATAATGATTTTCTAATCTCACTTAAGCTTAGATCTTCTCCGATGTAGTCAATATCATTTCGATTTTCAAGCACTCCTACTATCGCGATATTGACTCCTTCTAAATCGGGAAAACCGTGCTGCTCTGAATGTATTCTTAATTTTCTTCCAAAAACCTGCATCGATAACAACTCATTGTGAGCCAATACCAATTCCTGAACAGGTGAAACAAAATTGAATGTCATAATTTACTTTTTCTTAGATTTTTTTTTCTTAGAAACCTTTTTCTTTGGTGCTTTTGAATCAATATAATCTTTCGCTTGTTCAAGGGTCATGTCAGACACATCCACCGTTTTGGGTAATTCAATTTTCACTTTACCTTTGATAATATGATGTCTTCCCCATCGTGCTTTTTCTACCCTTATGCCCTCTGACTCCCATACGTGAATTAGTTTATCCTTTTCCTTCTGTATTTTATCTTCAATTAATGTAATAATATCATCTTCGGACAAATTATCCCAATCATATTTCTTGTTAACATTAATGAACATACTATTCCATTTAATAAACGGCCCGAAACGTCCTTTCCCTTTTTGCACAGGCAAATCTCGATAGACATATATGGGTGCATCTGCCTTCTCCTTTTCTTGAATCAATTCAATAGCAAGGTCTAATTCTACATCTAAGGGATTTACTCCTTTTGGTAACGAAACGAATTTCTTTCCAAACTTTACATAAGGTCCGAAACGGCCATTGTTAACTTCAATATCCTCATTTTTATAAACACCTATGGTTTTTGGAAGTTGGAATAAATCCATCGCCTCGTCATAAGTAATATTGCTTAATTGCTGTTCAGGTGATAAACTAGCAAAGGACGGTTTCTCCTCATCATCAACGGTCCCTATTTGCACCATAGGACCAAACTTACCTAATCTAACGCTTACCTGACGACCAGTTTTTGGGTCTGTTCCTAAAATTCGTTCCCCTGATTCTCGACCTGCATTTGCGGCGACATCTTCTACTTTTGGATGAAAATTTTGATAAAATGTTTTCATCATTTTTGTCCAATTTTCTTTACCATCAGCAATAGCGTCAAAACTAGCTTCAACTTTAGCTGTAAAGTTATAATCTAAAATTGATTCAAAATGATTAACAAGAAAATCGGTGACAATCATACCAATATCTGTTGGAACCAGTTTACCTTTATCCGATCCTACGTTCTCCGATAAATTTTTCTCTAAAATGTCAGTGTTTTCTAACACTAATTGTGTGTAGTTCCTTGGCGCCCCTTCAACACTACCTTTTTCTACATAATTTCTATTTTGAATGGTAGATATCGTTGGTGCATATGTTGACGGTCGCCCAATCCCTAATTCTTCAAGTTTTTTCACAAGCGATGCTTCTGTAAATCTCGCTGGCGGTCTGGAATAACGTTCTGTTGCTGAAATAAAAATGTTATGCAGAGACTCGTCTAGTTTTAAAGAAGGCAACATGCCGTCCTTTTCTGCAAATTCATCGTCCGTACCCTCAAGATAAACTTTTAGGAAACCATCAAACGTGATCATTTCACCATTTGATGAGAATAGGGTATTATGGGTAGAAGCCGAAATTTTGACACTTGTGCGCTCTAATTGTGCTTCGCTCATCTGAGATGCAATAGCTCTTTTCCAAATCAGTTCATATAATCGGGCCTGATCCCTGTCTACATTTGCTCTGTGCTGAGCAAAATTAGTAGGTCGAATGGCCTCGTGTGCTTCTTGGGCACCTTTACTTTTCCCCTTAAAATTTCTTGGCTTACTATATGATTCTCCATAAGCACTTTCAATTTCTGCTTGTGCGCCTTTTCGTGCCTCATCAGACAGATTAACACTGTCTGTTCTCATGTAAGTTATGAGTCCTGATTCATACAGACGTTGAGCGTTACTCATAGTTCTACTAACTGAAAAACCTAATTTCCGTGCAGCTTCCTGCTGCAGAGTTGAGGTCGTAAAAGGTGCAGAAGGCGATTTCTTTGCTGGTTTTTTATCGAGACTGGCAATTTTAAAAGCAGCCTCTTTATTTGATTCCAAAAAGCTAAGAGCTTCTTCTTTTGATGAAAAATTCTTAGGTAGCTTCGCTTTAAATTTTTGATTTTTCTCGTTTAAAAATTCTGCATCAATTCTAAATGATGCTATTGGCATAAATTTTTCAATTTGCCTTTCTTTTTCAACAATCAATCTCACCGAAACTGACTGCACTCTTCCCGCAGAAAGACCACCTTTAACTTTTCGCCACAATACCGGAGACAATTCATAACCTACAATTCTATCGAGAACACGTCGCGCTTGTTGTGCATCAACTAAATGATAATCAATATTTCTTGGGTTTTCTATGGCGCGTTGAATAGCTCCCTTGGTAATCTCATGAAAAACAATTCGTTTTGTTTTACTTTTATCTAATTTTAAAGACTCCGCAAGATGCCATGCAATCGCTTCTCCTTCTCTATCCTCGTCACTCGCTAACCACACTGTTTCTGCTTTCTTTGCTAAGTCCTTAAGCTTTTTTACAACCGCTTTTTTATCTTTGGAAACTTCATATTTTGGCTTAAAATCTCCTTCAACATCAACTCCAAGCTCTTTCGATGGTAAATCTGCTATATGTCCAAAACTCGACTCAACTTTAAAGTCTTTACCTAAAAACTTTTCAATTGTTTTTGCCTTTGCAGGTGACTCTACAATAACTAAATTCTTCGCCATTCTTCAGATTTTAAAGCTACAAATGTAGATGAAAAACATTTTAAAAACCTAATTTGTATTGCAATAGGTTGGTCTTAGTGTCAAGATTTAATAAAACTTTATGATTTACTAACCCCATTTTAAATTTACTGTAATCTATTCAAAACCAACCACATTGCGATAAATGAGGTATGCTGGCAAATAGATTATGGAGACTGTGAAAAATAATCCAACGCCACATGCAAGAACTCCTAGCATTCCTAAAATTCCCGTCACAATCAACAATCCAAAACTCAAAAACCATTTTTTTGTTCCGAGACTAAAACTAATTTTAACAATATCAATTTCTGTCAAATGCGTATTATTTGAAAAAACAATTGCAAAAAATTGTAAAGGCACGAAAGCATAAACAAAGGGAATAAAGAATAAGTATTGCGTCACTGCTGTTATGACGGCGTGAAAAATTCCTAACATCAGAATTTTCCTAGTATGGCCTGATGAAAAATAGTAAAATAAATCATTTTTTGAAGGTTGATTTAAGTCAAGATGCTTACATGACCTGTAAAACCCTGCCAATAGCCCTATGGTCAAGGATGAGACGCAAATGGTCAGTGGCAACATATTAAACGAGGTGATGAATGACTGATTAAATACATCAAATTCTTGGCCATAGACTTGTGTTAAAGGGCTAGAAATAATTCCGATTGAATTAAACAGAAATGACAGTACAAAACCAAATGAAAATAATATCAATATCATCTTTAAACCGGTTAGCCATATGTCCTTAAATTTTTTTATGCTCTCATGTAGCAACTCACCAAAATCTAAATACTCTGCTGAACTTATTTTATGTTGTATGTCAATAAACGTCATATGATAAATCTAAATTACTTTTCAAATTTACACAATCCCGTACATTAAAGAAGTGACACTGCCACTTTGTCATAAAAACGAAATAAATCGTATCTTTGCACACTTATTGACCGCTTCAGATTTCAATTTAGATATGGAAAAAATTATAGATGAAAAAATACAAGGCCAAACTCTAAGTTTAGAGCAACGCGAATCAAATAAGAGAAAACTCTTTATTGAGAGTTATGGGTGTGCCATGAATTTTAGTGACAGTGAAATTGTTGCATCAATTTTAGCAAAGGAAGGATTTAACACGACGCAAAAATTAGAAGAAGCGGATCTTGTTTTGGTCAATACCTGCTCGATAAGAGACAAGGCAGAGCAGACAGTAAGAAAGCGTTTAGAAAAATACAATGCTGTAAAAAAACACAATCCAAAAATGAAGGTTGGTGTTCTTGGATGCATGGCAGAGCGTCTAAAAAATAAATTTCTCGAGGAAGAAAAAATCGTTGATTTGGTTGTAGGTCCAGATGCCTACAAGGACTTGCCAAATCTTATTTCTGAAGTTGAAGAAGGAAGAAATGCTGTAAATGTTATTTTGTCAAAAGAAGAAACCTATGGAGATATTTCTCCTGTTAGACTTCAAAGTAATGGTGTTACAGCTTTTGTGTCTATAACTCGTGGATGTGACAACATGTGTACTTTTTGTGTAGTCCCTTTTACAAGAGGACGTGAACGAAGTAGAGATCCATTTAGCATAATCGAAGAACTCAACGATTTATCCCAAAGGGGATTTAAAGAGGTTACATTACTAGGCCAAAATGTAGACAGTTATTTATGGTATGGCGGAGGATTAAAAAAAGATTTTAATAAAGCAAGTGACCTAGAAAAAGCAACAGCAACTGATTTTGCGAAATTATTAATCATGTGTGCAGAGGCGCAACCAAAAATGAGAATTCGTTTTTCAACATCTAATCCTCAAGACATGACATTAGATGTTGTGAGAGCAATGTCCAAACACAAAAATGTGTGTAATTATATACATTTACCCGTGCAAAGCGGTAGCAATCGTATTTTAAAGGAAATGAACCGCCAACATTCCCGTGAGGAATACATTACGCTGATTACTGAAATCAAAAATATATTACCAGATTGTACCATATCACATGACCTTATTACTGGTTTTCCAACTGAATCCGAGGAAGATCATCAAGACACCTTAAGTTTAATGGAACAGGTGAAATATTCATTTGGCTACATGTTCGCCTACTCTGAAAGACCAGGTACAATGGCAGCACGAAAATTAAAAGATGATATTCCCGAAACTATTAAAAAGAGAAGACTTGCAGAGGTTGTGGCCTTACAGCAAGAGCATAGTAAGTACAGAACAGAAAAATACTTAGATCAAATAGTTGAAGTCTTAATTGAAAAAGAGTCTAAAAAATCATCGGAGCATTGGTCAGGAAGAACAGAACATAATTCAGTGGCAGTTTTCCCTAAAGAACACTACAACATTGGCGATTTTGTAAATGTCAAAATCATTGATTGCACCTCTGCTACTTTAATTGGTAATGCCGTTGAATATTCAAAAAACAATTAATCTATGGAGTCAATTCAAGCTATAAAACAACGTTTCGGTATTATTGGAAACGATCCCGCACTCAATCGTGCCATAGAAAAAGCTATTCAAGTTGCACCAACTGATATTTCAGTTTTGGTTACAGGTGAGTCAGGAGTGGGAAAAGAAAGTGTCCCAAAAATAATTCATCAACTTTCGCACAGAAAGCACGGTAAATACATTGCTGTAAATTGTGGAGCAATTCCTGAGGGGACTATTGACAGTGAATTGTTTGGGCATGAAAAAGGGGCCTTTACTGGTGCTACTCAAACTCGATCAGGTTATTTTGAAGTTGCAGACGGTGGGACAATTTTCTTGGATGAGGTTGGAGAGTTGCCTCTCACAACACAAGTTCGATTGCTAAGAGTCCTAGAAAACGGTGAATTTATAAAAGTAGGGTCAAGTAAAGTTCAAAAAACAAATGTTCGAATTGTGGCTGCTACTAACATGGATATGTTTGATGCCATAAAAAAAGAAAAATTTAGAGAAGATTTGTACTACAGGCTGAGTACAATAGATATACACTTGCCCGCTTTAAGATTGCGAAAAGAGGACATACATCTGTTATTTAGGAAATTTGCTAGTGATTTTGCGTTAAAATACAAGATGCCAACCATAAAGCTTAACACTGAAGCCATACTGATGCTTGTTAAATACCGTTGGAGTGGAAATATCAGGCAATTGAGAAATGTTGCTGAACAAGTTTCAGTTCTTGAACACAAAAGAGAAATTACTCCAGAAATATTAAAAAATTATTTGCCTAATACTGGTCAAAATTTACCCGCTGTCATCAATGCTTCGAAAAAAGAAAGTGACTTCAGTAATGAACGAGAAATACTTTATAAGGTGTTGTTCGATATGAAAAGTGATCTCAATGATTTAAAAAAATTGACACTTGAGCTTATGCAAAAAGGAAATACTCAAGATGTACAAAAAGACAACCAAAGTCTTATTCAAAAAATTTATCGGGAGGATAATGAAAGTGATGACACAAAAGATGATTTAGAAGTTTTATCACTCCCTGAAAAAAATACGCAAAATGTTGAGATTATTGAAAATAACACCGATAAATATCATTTTGCTGAGGAAATACAAGAAGAAGAAACGTTATCCCTGCACGACAAGGAACTAGAATTAATTAAAAAATCTTTAGAGCGGCACCATGGTAAACGAAAATTAGCAGCTTCAGAACTCGGTATCAGTGAGCGCACTTTATACAGGAAAATTAAACAGTTTGATCTATAGTTTTTAGGGTTATTTTTTTGCAATAAAATTATTTTAATTGAAAAGAAATAACTGAGAATTATACCAAAATTACTAAATGAACATATTATATTTATACCTGAACTTAATATTCAAATGAAAAACACTCACTATACAATATTACTTTTATTTACAATGAGCTTTCAAGGTTGTTGGAAGTATTCTTTTACAGGAGTGAGTGATTTAAATGCAGACACTTTCCAGGTTAATTATTTTCAAAACACATCAGCTTTAATAGAACCTGGACTAGATCGAGACTTCACTATTGCACTTCAAGATTTACTAACCAATCAGACAAGCTTAGGTCTTGTACCCTCAAATGGCGACTTAGTTTATGAGGGCGAAATTACTGAGTATCGTATTTCTCCTACGACAGCAACATCTGACAACAGAGCTGCTCAAAATAGACTGACAATTACAGTACAGGTAAGATTTTTTGACACTAATAATCCCGATGAAGACCTTGAGCAACGTTTCTCTTTTTTCTATGATTATCCCGGAAGTTCACAACTAGTAGGGAACCAAAAAGATATCGCACATGAAGAAATTTTTGAACGAATTACACAGGATATATTTAATGCTACCTTAGCAAAATGGTAATCATATGAATCGTCAAGAATTTTCTGAAATATTAATAAACCCTCATAGTTTAAAAACGGATCAGATTAAAAAAATCAATTTAATTCTAAATACTTTTCCATATTTTCAATCGGCAAGAGCTATATACCTAAAAGGACTGAAGTCTAATAATAGTTTCAAATACAATCAGGCATTAAAAACAACCGCAGCATACACAACAAACAGAAATGTGTTGTTTGATTTTATAACCTCTGATTCCTTCAACCAAAATGATATTTCCCAACAAATTAAAGAAAGTGTTGCCAATCTTGAAGAAATAGAGGTTTTAGAATTTGAAGATGTTTCATTTAAGAAAAGTGTTGTTGTTGACGATGCCTTGAAACAACATTTAAGAGACTCTGAAGCTGTTGTAGACCCAAAGCTTTTCAAAGCTAAAAGCACAATAGCTAAACCTACCGAAGATTTAGTTAACACTGTAAAACCCTCAAAATCAATTGAATTAAAAGCTGAGGAAGAACTCGAGATTGGAAAACCCCTAAATTTTAATAAAAATGAGGTGCATTCTTTTTCTGAATGGTTAAAAATTACAAGTTTCAAACCCATTAGTAGACCAGGTGAAATAGAGAAAAAAGAACGACCCATCATCAGCCAAAAGTCATTAGAAAAAAAACTAAATCTTATTGATAAATTTATTGAGTTAAATCCAAAAATAACACCAATTAGACAAGACCACGAGCTTGCCGATTTAGCTTCAAAAAATTTAATAAAATCAGATGCTTTAATGACAGAAACTCTTGCTAGAATTTATTTAGAGCAAAAACAGTACACTAAAGCTATTAAATCTTACGAAATATTAAGTTTGAAATATCCAGAAAAAAGTGGTTTCTTTGCAGACCAAATTAAAGCAATACAAGTTATACTTGATAAAATATAAGATACAATGAGTACATTTTCAATTTTTCTAATTTTAATCGTCATCGTCGCCTTTTTATTAGTGGTAGTGGTAATGGTTCAAAATCCAAAAGGAGGTGGTTTAGCTTCAACATTTGGAGGAGGTGGTTCTCAGCAAATGGGAGGTGTTAAAAAAACAACAGATTTTTTAGACAAAAGCACATGGGCTTTAGCGACACTTCTACTTGCTTTAATTTTAATATCAAATATCGCAATTCCAGGAGCTGGAGGTGACATAGAATCCAAAGCCTTGGATGCTGAAGCAACAGAACAAAGTGTGCCTTTACCAAATGCAACTCCAATTAGTTCGCCTGTGGAATCAAATCCTGTTTCCAATGACAGCAACCAATAGCAACAATAGTTAAGAATTAAACAAAAAATGCTAACCGTAACGGTTAGCATTTTTTGTTTTTATTGAGTAATAATGAAATTTTGTCAGTTCTTAACACATGGCATAATTTTAGAATAGAGTTTAGAGAATTATTATTAATCAAAACAAACAAAAAAATGGGCTTAAATATTAAACCATTGGCAGACAGAGTTGTAATTGAACCTGCTGCTGCTGAAACTAAAACTGCTTCTGGAATTATCATACCAGACAATGCTAAGGAAAAACCTCAGCAAGGTATTGTGATGGCTGTTGGAAAAGGCACAAAAGACGACCCAATAACAGTTGCTGTTGGAGACAAAGTTCTTTATGGCAAATACTCAGGGACAGAGCTTAAGCTAGAAGGAAAGGACTATTTAATCATGCGAGAAAGTGATATTCTTGCAATCGTTTAATCATTTAAATAAAACTAAAAATGGCAAAAGAAATAAAATTTGATATTGAAGCACGAGACGGACTAAAACGTGGTGTTGATGCATTAGCCAATGCAGTGAAGGTTACTTTGGGACCTAAAGGTCGTAATGTAATAATTAGTAAGTCTTTCGGAGCGCCTCAAGTCACTAAAGATGGTGTGACGGTAGCAAAAGAAATAGATATTGAGAATGAGCTTGAAAATATGGGAGCTCAAATGGTTAAGGAAGTTGCTTCCAAAACAAATGACCTTGCGGGAGATGGAACAACAACAGCAACTGTACTAGCTCAAGCTATTGTCAAAGAAGGGTTAAAAAACGTTGCTGCTGGAGCGAATCCAATGGATTTGAAAAGAGGAATTGACAAGGCCGTTGATGCTATTACCAAAGACTTAGTAAAACAAGCAAAAAAAGTAGGTAATTCATCTGAAATGATCAAACAAGTTGCTGCAATCTCTGCAAACAATGACGATACCATTGGTGAATTAATTTCAAAAGCTTTTGATAAGGTTGGTAAAGAAGGTGTGATAACTGTTGAGGAAGCCAAAGGAATGGAGACATACGTAGATGTTGTAGAGGGAATGCAATTTGACAGAGGTTATTTGTCACCATACTTTGTGACTGATGCTGATAAGATGATTGCAGATTTAGAAAATCCATACATCTTATTATTTGATAAAAAGATTTCTAATCTACAGGAAATTCTTCCAATTTTAGAACCAATTGCACAATCTGGACGTCCTCTTTTAATCATTGCCGAAGATGTTGACGGCCAAGCATTAGCAACACTCGTTGTAAATAAATTAAGAGGTGGTTTAAAAATTGCAGCCGTAAAAGCCCCTGGTTTTGGTGATCGAAGAAAGGCAATGCTAGAAGATATTGCGATTCTTACTGGTGGTACAGTGATTTCAGAGGAACGAGGATTCACCTTAGAAGGTGCCGACTTAAGCATGTTAGGAACAGCAGAGACGGTTACTATTGATAAAGACAATACAACCATTGTAAATGGTACTGGTAAAGCAAGTGATATTAAAGCAAGAGTTAATCAAATTAAAACTCAAATAGAAACGACAACTTCAGATTACGATAAAGAAAAGCTTCAAGAACGTTTGGCGAAATTAGCTGGAGGTGTTGCAGTATTATATGTTGGTGCAGCAAGTGAAGTTGAAATGAAAGAGAAAAAAGATCGTGTGGATGACGCATTACATGCGACAAGAGCCGCTGTAGAAGAAGGCATTGTTGCTGGTGGTGGAGTTGCTTTAGTGAGAGCAAAATCGGTTTTGGAAAAGATAACTACTGAAAATCTTGACGAAGTGACAGGAATACAAATTGTTGCTCGTGCCATTGAGTCGCCATTGCGAACAATTGTAGAAAATGCAGGAGGAGAAGGAAGTGTGGTTGTAGCAAAAGTAAAAGAAGGAAAAAAAGATTTTGGTTATGATGCCAAATCAGAAACCTATGTTGACATGCTAAAAGCCGGAATTATTGATCCAAAAAAAGTAACACGAATAGCGTTAGAAAACGCAGCCTCCGTTGCTGGCATGATTTTAACAACTGAATGTGCTCTCGTAGATATTAAAGAAGACACACCTCCAATGCCTCCTATGGGCGGTGGCGGAATGCCTGGAATGATGTAAATTCCATGAAATAATGAATATAAAAAACGCTTCAAATATGCATTGAAGCGTTTTTTTATTGTTTTATATTTTTTACATTTAATGTTTATTATATTCAATATAATGCACTTAATTCGAAATATCACATATGTTTTTACGGTGGTGACTTTAATTGTTAGCTGTGATAATGAAACATTTGAGTCACCATCATCATCAATCGATATTGACGATGTCATTGAATTGCCTCAAGTGTTTATAAATACAAATGGGCAAGAAATAGTTGATGAACCAAAGATACTTGCAGACATGACTATCACAACCGGTGAAACAGTCAACTTTGTTGGTAAAATAGGAATTGAAATACGTGGTTCCTCTTCACAATTTTTTCCAAAAAAACAGTTTGGAATTGAAACCCGAGATGATACTGGAGAGGATATTGATGTGGCAATTTTAGAATTCCCTGAAGAAGAGGACTGGATTTTAAATGCACCTTACAGTGATAAAACACTTTTTAGGAATGTGTTAATTTATGACTTATCAAGAGATATTGGACGTTATGCAAGTCGCGTTGAATTTGTAGAGTTAACCATTAATGATTTATACAATGGTATTTATGTTTTCATGGAAAAATTAAAAAGAGATGAAAATCGTATTGACATAAACAAACTAAAAGAAGATGAAAATAGTGGTGAAGATGTTACTGGTGGCTATATCCTAAAAATTGACAAAGCTGATGGTGCAAATGAAACGATTTACACCGACTTCAATGCATTTGCTTCAAACTTCACACCTAATGGTGCCGATGGTGATCAAAAAATTTACTTCAATTATGATTATCCAAAAGCAGAAAAAATCACCTTAGAACAACGTACCTACATTAGCACCTACATCAATGATTTTGAAACAGCTTTATATGATGGTAATTTCGCGGATATGGAAGAAGGGTATGCCAATTATATTGATGTAAACAGTTTTATAGAATTTTTCATATTAAATGAACTTGCTAACAATGTCGATGGCTACAGATTGAGCACTTGGCTGACAAAAGAAAAAAATGAGAAATTAAAAATGGGTCCTATTTGGGACTTTAATTTAGCTTTTGGCAATGCAAATTATTGTGGTGGAGAAAATACCAATGTCTGGGCTTACAAATTCAATGACCGTTGTCCAAATGACTTCTGGCTAATCCCTTTTTGGTGGGAAAAATTAATGGAAGACCCTGCTTTTGTCATGCAATTAAAAGACAGATGGTTTGAATTACGAAGTGGTCAATTGTCTAATAATGCCATACAAGATAAAATTGATTTTTACGAGACAATATTACAAAGCTCCTTGAGTATTGATAGAAACTTTAATAGATGGCCTATTTTATCAACCTATATATGGCCAAATAATTTTATTGGCAATACATACGAGGAAGAATTACGCTACCTAAGAGAATTTATTGAAACCCGAGTTACTTGGCTCGATATTAATATCGCTGATTTATAAGTGAATTTTAAGTAACCTTGAAGCGCCTAATTAATTTTGAAATTTCGATAAAAATACTCTGCGCGCAAATATGATTTTTCTCCCAAACTATTTAATCTATAGCTTTTTCGGTGAGCGTTAAATTTAATTCCTGAACTTTCATCGTATGTTATATTATCAATCCAACTTGTATGATTTGATAGTTCAACTTTATTGGCAACCATCTCAAAAGTATGCGAATCAAAAAAATAAGTCCACTTATCAGACATGTTAGTATCGTTTGGATAAATAACATTCACAGCATAAGTTTTTATGTCACCAATGAAAACATTGTCTTTCAAAATTAATTTTGTTCCTTTACCCAACAATGTAAATGGCTGACCAACAACATACTGTGCCGCAAAAAAACTATTTCTTGCTTCTTCTAGCTCGATAAAAGATGTGACAAGTGAATCATTAATTATCTTAGATATTTCGTTATCGTTAAAGGATATGACAATATTCTTTTCATTTTCCTGCCATTTTATAGATCCAGAAAAATTAGTTTTCAAATGAAATGATTGCAATTGATTTATCTTATTTTCAACTGTTCCATCTTCAAAAAACAAGGTAGTTTCTTTAACAAAGCTAAGTTGTTTAACTCGTTGCCATGAGGTTAAGCCACCATGATTTTCAATTGACTTCATTACCACCTCTTCTGCGGTTATTGCAGTGTCACTGCATCCTAACAAAAGAATTTTTAAAGCCACTAAATAACAAAATAGCGCCTTGGATAAAAACAACTGCTCCTTAATGTTCCTCACTCGATACTGCTTCCTCCTTATTCAAGTCTTCTTGATTTTTCTTCTTTAACTTCTTCAAATCCATTTTACAAACAGCACAAGCTCCAGATTCACTATAAGTTTTACCTTGTTCACAATCCATAGGGCACTGGTACTCAGCTACCATCGCAACATCGGCCCGATCTGCAGCAGTATCAGCCATCACTTCCTGTTCAGCATTATCGGATGCTTCTTTATTTGTTTCTTTACATGAAAGCATTGAAAACACAACACTTAAACATAATAACACTAGTATATTTTTCATATCATCACATTTATTTAATTAATTATCCTGATGGTCTTTTACAACCTTCTCATCTCGGTATTTACAGCAGGCATCTATACTATTATAAATTTCATCTTTTGCCTTCATTTCTTTCGTATCATGACCAACAGCAATAATGTTTTGTTTGATTTCTTTTAAAGTTGTTTTTTGTTCATCAAAAATTAATTTTAATTCATGAGACTTGACATTCCAATTGGCATATTTAACACCTTTTGTTTTAATAGAAGCTTTTTCAATTCTAGTTTTACACATCATACAAACACCATCTACTTCAATACTAGCTTTGGCATTTTTATTTTGTGCATCTCCAGCTGTTCCTAAAAACAGTAAACTAAGTAATACGATATTTTTCATAAATTTTAATTTATTTTAAACCTTATCCCAGTGTAATACATAGAACCAAAAATTGGTCCATAAACAAAATTTGCATCAAAATTTGAACTAAAAGGGTTATCAGCACTGATAATAGGATTCGATTGTTTTACGTTTGTTAAATTTTCGCCACCTAAATATACCTCAAATTTATTAGAAAATACTTTTGTTATTTGAGCATTTAAAGTTGAAAGAGTTGGCGTATAATTTGGTAATTGATAAAGTAATGGACTCGCTTGGGTTGAATAAAAACGCTGCTTACCAAGCCAATTAAACGTCGTATCAAATTTCCATTGAGAATTATTAACTGTTTTAAGAGTACTGTATGAAATATTTGTAAAAATACGATGTCTTGGTGTTAAAGGCTTCTCTAATTCACCCGATTCATACTGGGTTTTTATATCGTAAAATTTATATGCTGCCCTTAAGTCAAACCTTTCAAAAACATTATAATTAAGTTCAATTTGAACACTATTCGAATAGCTTTTCCCTTTGAGGTTGTAAAAATTTACTTCTTGTGAATTTTCAAAATCAACAACAATCTGATTATTGAAATTAGTACGATAATAATCAATTAAAACATCAGCTTTTCTATCGAACAAATTAAATCCTTGTAAAAAAGAAACTCCATAATTCCAAGCAATTTCAGGCTCTAGTCCATAAACGGGACCACTCACGTTTCTAATATTAAATGTTCTTGATGACGCAAACATATTTTGGTTTTCAGCAAATATATTAGCGCTTCGTTTTCCTCTACCAAATGAGGCTCTCAAAGCAGAACGCTCCCAAGGCGTGTAACGCAAATGAAATCTTGGAGTTATAAAGGTCCCTAACAAATTGTGCGAATCTACTCTAACGCCAGCAGTTAAATTTAAATCGTCAATGTTATCAAATGTATATTCAAAAAAAGCTCCAAAAGATCTCTCCGTGCGTTTGTAATCATTATCAAGGACCTGCTCATCATAATTGTCATAAGTGAAAGACACTCCAGTTTTCACTTTGTGTCTTGAATCACCAATAATAGAATTATAGATAATATTTGAATAAATACTCTGGTGTTCAATATCATAATTATTAAGACCAAAATAGGATTCCTGATTGTGATTACTAAAAGCAAATTGAACACCCAAACTGTGATACGGAATATCAGGATTTACATAACCAAGTTTTCCTGAAATTTCAAAACGCTCAGTATCAATTTCACTCCCCCACGAATTGGTGGTAAATTTGTCAGTGTTCGGATTGAAATTTAATTGGCCTGCTTGCTTTTGATCGTTTAAGATTCTGATGTTTAAAAAACTAACAAATCCATTCTCAAGATCGGTATATTGCCAACGATTCATGACATTAATTTGTTTTTGTAACGGCATGTCTAAAAATGAATCATCATTTTTATCAAATTTCTTATCTCTCATATCCCCATGAATGTATAAACCAGAGCTCCACTTTTCATTCAAATTAGTATTAATATGAGTATTTAGCTCAATTCGACCATTTGCCGAAACATAGGTATTAAAAAAAAGCCTATTATCTTTTGTTGGCTTTTGGAGCTCTGCATTTATCTGACCCGCAATACTCTCAAAGCCATTTACAACACTCCCTGCTCCTTTTGTGATTTGGATACTTTCCACCCAGGTCCCTGGAATAAAACTTAATCCATAGGCCTGCGACGCACCACGAATGGATGGAATGTTTTCTGTAGCTATTAAAATGTAAGGACTTGTAAGCCCCAGCATTTTTATTTGCTTTGACCCAGAGACTGCGTCTGCGAAATTAACATCAATTGAAGGGTTCGTCTCAAAGCTTTCAGCTAAATTACAACAAGCGGCTTTGAGCAATTCTTCACTGCTAATATTAATTATATTTTTTGCTTCAAAATAAGAAGTGGCTGAAGCCTTTATTTTACCATTCAAAACCACCTCATCTAAAGTAGCCAACGGCCTCAACCTGTGTTGAATTACGTTTGAATTAGCAATATCTAATGTGTCAGTTGAAAACCCAACATAGCTTATTATTAACTTTTTATATTCTTTTTTGTAGGGAATTGAAAACGCCCCATCTATGTCAGTAGAAATTCCAACAGTAGTATCTAGCCAAAAAATATTAGCTCCTGGTAATGGTATAATTTCATTACTATTATTTGCTTCCAAAACAACACCTTTAAGCTCTGCCTGTGCAAAAACTAACATTGGTGTAATTAAGAAAATGAAAATTATATGTTTCATTGTTTGTGTTTTAAATAATTGAGATTTGAAAAAGTCCCCCTGATGAGAAAAAATCAGGCGTTGACGCACAATAGAACAATTTGCGTCGTATTATTTAAAACAATCAGATTAAAAAGTTTTGATTAACAATTAAGCGATTAACTATCAATTTTGGTGGCGAGTAATCATTAAAACTCTTTTTTGACAAAGGTTCAACACTAACAAGGTGATTAATTGATTGCGTAACTTCAAATAACGCGGTTTGAATATCCATGCTCAAGTCATCGAAGTCGTGCATTAACAACTCATCTTGACCGGTCACAATATTCACCTCGTCCTTACAACACATTTTTTTTACAAATCCCTCTAAATCAATACTAGAAGAATCCATATTACACTTATTAAGCTCAGAAAAAAGAGCGACGTCTATCAACTTATCACCACAAAAATGCTTTTCAATGGTGAATGACATGGTTGAGGACAAGACAATAAGTGCCAGAAAGACAGAGAACATCTTATGTAAAAAATGTTTAACCATAATGCAAATGTATAAAAACTTAATTTAGGCTATCATCAATTAATACAGTATTAACATCAATTCTTCAACTTGTTGTAGTAAAAAGCTGGTAACAAAATAATTAGAATCACAGGTTGAATTAAAAATCTTCTCATATTAAAGAATAAATAATAATCTTCTTGTTTTGGATTAACCACAAAATAAATAAAAGTAATTACTAGAAAACAATATGATATTACATAAATTAAACTTGCAAATTTTACAATCCCTTTATCATTCCACACAATGTAAATAATGACCAATGAAATCAATGAGTTTAACATGTATCGAAGGGTTGTAAATAAGACCAACTTGAATGTCTCTCGACGTGGTGAATCAATATATAAGTAATCATTTTTAAAAAAATTTAGATAAGGGTCATAAAATAAATGTTCTTCAAAAAATCTTATTAGAATTAAACACCCAACACCCAACACTATGAAAAAAAATTTTCTTGTTTTACTCATTTCTCTTATTAATCATATTTAATCTTCTCACCCACTTAACCCATAATAAAAACACCATTCCATAAATAATTAGTGGAAAGACTATGGTATGTAAAATTTCATGATATGCAGGATAGTGATAGATGGCCAATGTTATGAGGACTATTCTTAATAGATTCATAGAATAAATTAAAATGCTTCCAGCTATAATAAACATCAATGTCGATTGAATGTTATCTGCAAACGCAACAATGAACGAGGTGAATAAAATCAAAATACTTATCGAATTACAACCCTCAACAATTCTTGCTATATAAGTACCTTCTATGATGAGTTTAAGAGAAGCCTCTGATTCATGTGGAACAATACTTGATTGATACCCCAACGAATTAATCAAGTTATCACAATGTTGAGCTACTAAATTAGTTGCGTAATCAGGAAAATATCGAAACCCTGTTGAAAACTCTAAATAATATTTGTAAGCAATAGACAACAATGCATATGTGAATAAAAATAGCACAATGAATCTAATAACTAACTTGTATTTTGCGAAATATATTCCCATATGTTTAAAGTTAAAATTACATAAACTGAAGAGGATTATAAGTATTTTTTAAATACTTTTATCTTAAATTAAAATTACAGTGATATTGAAAAACCTAAAAAAAGAAGTAATCGACATTGTTAATGATCAAAATAACTCCGTTGACGATCGTCTAAAATGCCTATGTAATCTACTTAAACAGCGCATTACTTACTACGATTGGGTAGGTTTTTATTTCAAAAATGGTGAAAAAAACGAACTCAAACTTGGGCCTTATGCCGGAGAACCAACAGACCACACTATTATTCCTTTTGGAAAAGGTATTTGTGGCCAGGTTGCTGTTAGTAATGAGAAATTTATTGTTCCAGATGTCTCAGCAGAAGACAACTACATTGCCTGTAGCTTGAGTGTCAAATCAGAAATTGTTGTTCCTGTTTTTGTAAATGGAGTCAACGTAGGTCAAATTGATATTGATTCTGAATCTGCAAATCCATTTTCTGAAAAAGATGAAGAACTTTTAGAATTTGTTTGTAGTCAAGTTTCAGGTATTCTACAGTTGTTAACAACTCCCTGAATTCGTTAAAAAGTCCGTGGGCTTTTTAATAAAATAACTATACGGAATTCATAAATTTGATGGCTTATTAATACATCTATAATGAGCAATACAAAACCTATAACATCGGCCCTTATTTCAGTTTTTAACAAAGAGGGATTACAACCTATTGTTGAGAAACTAAATGAGCAAAACGTTATCATCTATTCCACTGGAGGAACGCAACAATTCATTAATGAGCTAGGTATTGATGTTGTCCCTGTTGAAGACATTACCTCCTACCCGTCAATTCTTGGAGGCAGAGTTAAAACTTTGCATCCTAAAGTGTTTGGAGGTATTCTAAATCGTCAAGATCATGTCAAGGACATGACTGAAATATCCGAATTTGAAATTCCACAAATTGATTGTGTTATCGTGGACTTATATCCATTTGAAAAAACAGTAACCTCTGGTGCGTCGAAGCAGGATATTATCGAAAAAATAGATATTGGAGGTATTTCACTTATTCGAGCAGCTGCAAAAAATTACAATGATGTCATCTGCGTGTCATCTGTACAAGACTATCAAGAATTTTTGGAGTTAATTACATCTAACCATGGTCATACCACCATCAAAGACAGACGCTATTTCGCAACCAAATCCTTTAATGTTTCTTCTCACTACGATTCAGCTATTTTCACCTATTTTAATAAAACTCAGGATTTAAATTCACTAAAAATAAGTAACATTGAAGGTAAAGTGTTGCGATACGGTGAAAACCCACATCAAAGTGGCTTTTTTTATGGAGATTTTGAAGCCATATTTAATAAAATTCATGGAAAGGAACTTAGCTACAATAATCTGCTAGATGTAGACGCTGCAGTAAATCTCATGAATGAATTTAAAGAAGAGTTGCCAACATTCGCAATTTTAAAACACAACAACGCGTGTGGTTTAGCCCAAAGAGCATCAATACACGAGGCTTACTTAGATGCGTTAGCTGGGGACCCGATCTCCGCCTTTGGTGGTATTTTAATCAGTAATACCGAAATAGATAAGACAACCGCTGAAGAAATTCACAAATTATTTTGTGAAGTTGTAATTGCGCCATCGTACTCCGAAGACGCAATCAACTTGTTAAAAGGTAAAAAAAATAGAATAATTTTAATCCAAAAAAAGATAGCACTTCCAAAATTAACGGTTAGAACCTGCCTAAATGGTAATTTAGTGCAATACAGAGATGACAAAACTGATTGTTTAGATGATTTAAAATATGCTACCAACAATGCACCATCAAGTGAAGAACTAGACGATTTATTATTCGCTTCAAAATTGTGTAAACACACCAAATCAAATACCATTGTTCTCGCAAAAAACAAGCAACTTTGTGCAAGTGGAACAGGTCAAACGAGTCGTGTTGACGCTCTAAATCAAGCGATAAACAAAGCAAAATCGTTTAAGTTTGATTTACAAGGTGCAGTTATGGCTAGTGATGCTTTTTTTCCCTTTCCTGATTGTGTTGAAATTGCTGATAAAGTGGGGATTTCAGCGATTATTCAACCAGGCGGATCCATAAAAGACCAATTGAGCATTGATTATTGCAATCACAACGACATGTCGATGGTGATGACAGGCACAAGACATTTCAAGCATTAATTTTATAAAAAAACAAACTCATTTTAAAGATTTAGATGTTAAATTATATCGTATATTTTAGTACATTTACAAGCAAGCGTAAACGAACAGTAACAACCCTCACATAACTCATAAAAAAGCATGGGATTTTTTGATTTCTTAACAGAAGAAATATCCATAGATTTAGGCACTGCAAATACTTTAATTATTCACAATGATAAAGTAGTTGTTGATAGCCCGTCGATCGTTGCTAGAGATCGTATTTCTGGAAAAATAATTGCTGTTGGGAAAGAAGCCAATTTAATGCAGGGGAAAACACACGAAAATATCAAAACTATTAGGCCTTTAAAAGACGGTGTTATAGCCGATTTTGATGCTTCGGAGCAAATGATTAGCATGTTTATCAAAAATATTCCTGCGCTAAAAAAGAAGCTTTTTACGCCCGCTTTAAGAATGGTTGTTTGTATTCCCTCTGGTATTACTGAAGTAGAGATGCGTGCTGTTAAAGAATCATGTGAACGCGTAAATGGCAAAGAAGTTTACTTGATACATGAACCCATGGCTGCTGCCATAGGTATTGGTGTTGACATCATGCAACCAAAAGGAAACATGATTGTTGATATTGGTGGAGGAACTACCGAAATTGCTGTGATTGCCTTAGGGGGTATTGTATGTGACAAATCTGTTAAAGTTGCTGGAGATGTATTTACAAATGACATCATCTATTACATGCGAACTCAACATAATTTATATGTAGGTGACAGAACGGCTGAAAAAATTAAAATACAAATTGGAGCAGCAACTGAAGACCTCGAAATACCGCCAGAAGAGATGAGTGTTCAAGGTCGCGACCTTCTAACAGGTAAACCAAAACAAGTACAAATATCTTACAGAGAAATTGCAAAAGCTCTAGATAAATCCATTTTACGTGTTGAAGATTCTGTCATGGAGACCCTTTCTCAAACACCTCCAGAATTAGCTGCTGATATATATAATACTGGCATTTATTTAGCTGGTGGCGGTTCTATGCTTCGTGGTCTCGATAAGCGCCTTTCACAAAAAACTGATCTTCCAGTTTATATTGCAGAAGACCCTTTAAGGGCTGTTGTTAGGGGCACAGGTATCGTACTGAAAAATCTCCCTAAGTATAAAAGTGTATTGATAAAATAGCAACTCTTAACTAATGCAGCAAATCGTTAATTTTTTAATACGGAACAAAAATTTTCTTTTGTTTCTAACGCTCTTTTGTCTATCCTTATTTTTTACAATACAGTCGCATTCATATCATAAAAGTAAATTTATCAACTCTGCCAATGTCATTTCAGGGGGGACTTATAATGTCATGAATAATATCAATCAATATTTTAATTTAAAAGATGAAAATCGAATACTCCTTAATGAAAACAATCGATTAAAATCATTGCTTTTTAATCAGCAGACTCAAACTACTATCCCTGTAGAAATAGATTCACTGTTGGAAAAACGATATGTTGTGACTGCTGCTAAAGTGTTAAAAAATAGTTACTCGTTCACCAACAATTACATCACTATTAATAAAGGTGAAAGGGATGGTATTATTGAAGATTTGGGTGTTGTTTCCTCCCTTGGAGTAATTGGTATAATTGATAAAACCTCAACCAAGTACTCTAGGGTTTTATCTATTTTAAATTCAAATTCAAGGGTTAATGCTCAATTAAAAAACACCAATCACTTTGGAACCTTAAAATGGAACGGTCAATCACCAAAAAATGCTCAATTAACAGACATTCAAGGTTTAGCAAACATCTCCATCGGTGACACCATCGTTACAAGTGGTAATTCAATAATTTTTCCAAAAGGAATTTTAATAGGGGCTATTACCTCCTTTAAGTTGATTGAAACTGAAGATGTTTACAATATAAATGTTGAACTTTTTAATGACATGACTAACATGGGACATGTTCATGTAATTAATAACAAGGATTCAAATGAGATTCTTAGCTTAAACGAATTGAATGAATAACATTGTCACAATCAATATTTTGCGCTTTACAATACTCATTTTAGTTCAAGTATTGATTTTAAACAACATTAATTTTTTGGGCTACATCAATCCTTACGTTTACGTCTTGTTCATTTTGTTGTATCCAATCAAAAATAATCGTTTGGTTTTTATTTTTTTAAGTTTTTTACTTGGGCTTTTTGTAGACTTTTTTTTAGATTCAGGTGGAGTGAATGCTGCTGCGTGTGTTACTGTAGCATATATGCGGCCACTTATTCTTAAATTTTCTTTTGGAATGACATATGAACACCAAACAGTTAAGTTTAATAATGCAGAATTTGTCCAACGACTAACGTATTTTACAATTCTAATTTTTATCCACCATGCCATCCTTTTCAGTTTGGAGATTTTTAATATTTCATACTTTTTGTTGATTTTAAAAAAATCAATATTTTCAACTGTTTTTACCGCCATACTCTGTCTTTTAATGACTGTAATCTTTAGCCATAAACGCACATGAGACGATTATTGCTGTTTTCAATCGTGGTCTTAGTAGGATTTGTCTTTTTGACGAGACTGTTCTATTTGCAAGTTTACTCAAGCGAGCCTTATGATCTTTACAATGACAATGCTATTCGTAAGGTATTTCATTATCCAAAAAGAGGGTATGTCTATGACAGAAATAACAAACTACTCGTTGCAAATCAACCTTCATATGACGTAATGATTATTCCACGAGAAGTTCTGCCATTAGACACTATTGAATTTTGTTCACTACTAAAGATTACAAAAAAAGACTTTAAAAAAAAGTTTAAAAAAGCCAATACCTATTCTCCACGACTACCTTCACCATTCGTACCACAGCTATCGAAAAAAGATTATGCTGTTCTTTCTGAAAAAATGCGAAAATACGAGGGCTTTTATATTCAAAAAAGATCATTACGTGATTATCAAACAACAATTGGAGCAAATGTTTTAGGTTTTATAATGGAAACCAATCAGGGAGATATTTCAAAAGACTCTTATTATCAGATGGGTGATTTAATAGGAAAACAAGGAATTGAAGTCGCTTATGAAAATAACCTTCGTGGTGAAAAAGGAGTGAAATTCATCCAAAAAGATCGATTTAATAGAGATTTAGGACCCTACAAAAATGGAGAAAAAGACACTATTCCTACACCAGGTAAAGACATAACTATTACCATTGATTCTCAATTACAAGAGTATGGTGAATTACTGATGCAAAATAAAATTGGAGGAATCGTTGCAATTGAGCCTAAGAGTGGTGAAATCTTAGCCTTGGTGTCTGCCCCTTCCTACAATCCCAACATGTTGGTTGGTCGCGAACGATCGAGTAATTACACGAAGCTTTATAATGATTCAATACACTTACCGCTAATTGACAAAGGGCTCTTAAGAATGCACGAACCAGGATCTCCTTTTAAATCCCTTGTTGCTCTTGCTGCTTTACAAGAAGGCGTCATCACTAATAACACTACCGTAACTTGTTACGACGGATACACCTATGGTAGAAATAATCGAAAAATGGGATGCCATTGTGGAGGAGGCACAAGGAACTTAAATACTGGCATATCTAAATCTTGTAACGCTTATTTTGCTCATGCCTACAGAAAATCTATTGAAAAATATGAGGATGCGACTCATGGAATGGATGTATGGAGTAATCATATTAAAAGTTTTGGTCTTGGGAATTATTTAGGCTACGATTTAAATATAGGGAAAAAAGGAAATATTCCTGATGGCAACTACTATGACAAATGGTACCCTGATTTTAGGTGGCAAGCAACAACCGTCTTGTCAAACGCCATAGGTCAAGGAGAAATACTCGTAACTCCAATTCAGCTAGCCAATATGACCGCTGCAATTGCAAATAGAGGCTACTTTTACACACCACACATTATTAAATCAATTGACGGAGAAATTATTAATAAGAAATATACTACAAAACATCAAACAACCATCAATAAACGTCATTTTGAACCGGTCATTAATGGACTATTTGATGTATACAATAAAGGGACTGCTAGTTTCTTGAAAATTCCTGGAATTGATATTTGTGGAAAAACTGGAACTGCAGAGAATTTCACAAAAATTGACAATCAAAGGACTCAATTGACCGATCACTCGATTTTTGTTGCTTTTGCTCCAAAAGATAATCCAAAAATTGCTATCGCAGTTTTAGTTGAAAATGGCTACTTTGGGGCAAGATTCGCTGGACGTATTGCAAGCTTAATGATTGAAAAATACATCAAAGGAACTATTTCAAGAACAGATCTTGAGACATGGATTTTAGAGCATTCCTTAGAACATGAATACTCTAAACCTTTTTCAAACAAGCCATTTAAAATAAACGCTAATTCAAAACTGATGAAGATAAGTGATTCAGAAGTTAAAAAACAAACCCTGTTTAAATAAATAAGGAATGAGTTTAAACCGTAATCGAAATTTTAAATTCGACTGGATAACCATTATACTTTTTTTACTACTAATCAGTTTTGGCTGGATCAATATTTTATCTGCATCAGCCCAAGGTGAGGTGTTGAGTTATTTAGATATGAGCACCCCTTATGGGAAACAATTGGTGTTTATATTATTTACAGTTTTATTAATTATCGTTGTTTTAAGTATCGAGGCAAAGTTTTATGAGCGATTTGCTAGTATCATTTATTTAATCTCAATAATGTCATTACTTGGCCTATTTATCTTTGGTAAAACAGTAAATGGGGCAACCTCATGGTACGGTATTGGAGGATTTACATTACAACCTAGCGAATTCGCCAAGTTTGCCACTGCACTCGCTGTGGCTAAATATATAAGTGACCTTCAAACAAACATTAAAAACATTAAAGATCAATTAAAAACTGCTCTCATAATTTTCATCCCTGCATTTCTCATCCTATTACAAAACGATGCTGGTAGCACCCTTGTTTATGCAGCATTTTTCTTTGTCTTCTACAGGGAAGGTGTACCGCAACTATACTTAATGTTAGTGTTAAGTGTTTTGACACTTTCCATTTCAGTTCTTAAATTCTCAGTAATTTCAGTTTGTATCGTTGTTACTCTGATTGTTTTTTTACATCACTTTTTTATCAAAAAAAATAAGAGCTCTTTGTACAAACCTTTTCTCATTTCACTTAGTTGTTTGATATTTAGCTTTGGAGTTCATTTATTTTACAATAACATTCTTCAAACACATCAACAAAATAGAATAAGCTTGTGGTTGAGGTTAGAAAAAGACCCCGAGAAATTGCAAAAAATGAAACGTACCATTTCATACAATTTAAATGAATCTGAAAAAGCTATTAGCTCTGGAGGTTTTTCGGGTAAAGGATTTTTAGAAGGAACAAGAACTATTGGTAAATTTGTTCCCGAACAACACACAGATTACATCTTTAGCACAGTAGGTGAAGAATGGGGGTTTTTAGGAAGTAGTACTGTTGTTATTTTATTTATTTTCTTAATCTTGAGGGTTCTATACTTATCTGAACTACAAAAATCACAATTCAGTCGTGTTTATGGTTACAGTGTAGCATCCATTTTGTTTTTTCATTTTATGATTAATATCGGTATGGTCATGGGATTAATCCCAACGGTTGGAATTCCTTTACCATTTTTTAGCTATGGTGGCTCTGGCCTTTGGGGCTTCACGATACTATTATTTGTGTTCATAAAATTAGATGCAAATAGAATTAACGAATGGTAATTAAGCAGCCATTTCTTTCAAAGCATTTACTAATACGTCTAATTCTTCGAGAGTAGTGAACACATTAGGCGAAATCCTGCATCCTTTTACATTCGCATAATTAATCGCGACCGTAAAAATCTTATACTTACTCATCAGTCGTTCAGCTAACTCTTTTGGTGTCATACTTGCAATCCCCACGTTTGCTATGCCACATGCTCGATGCGAATCTAAAGGTGTATTCACTATAATATCGCTGTAATTTCGAACCTTTGACGTCCAATATTCTTGCAAATAACGCATACGTTTTTCTTTACGATCGGCACCTAACATATTATAATAATCAATTGCATTTTCGATCGTTAAATCATGATGAACAGGTAAAGTACCTGTGTGATTCAGCTTAACAATATTACCTGGTTCTTGATTGTAGTCAGCAAATAGTGGCCAAAGCGTATCAATATGTTTATCCTTTACATATAACATGCCAACTCCTAACGGAACAGCTAGCCATTTGTGTAAGCTTGATCCGTAATAATCGCACTCTAAATCTTCAATATTAAAATTAAAATGCCCTACACAATGAGCTCCGTCAACCATTACTTGAACTCCTTTCTTATGAGCCATCTGACATATTTTTTTTACCGGTAATATTTGTCCAGTAATATTAATCATATGACATACCATGAGTAATTTTGTCTTTGGAGTTATTGCTTTGGCATAAATCTCTACAATATCATCGTCAGATTTTGGATGGTTCGGAATTGACACTATTTTGTTTACAGTACTAAATCTTTTAGCAACTTGTTCAAACATCACTTTCATAGCGCCGTAATCTTGTTCTGCATATATCGCTTCGTCGCCGATGTTCCAATCCATACCTTTAATAACCATGTCTAATGATTCTGTTGTATTTCTTGTAATTATTACATTTTTCGCAGTGCTCCCCAAAATATTAGCCAATTTCTCTGACATTCGTTTTTTATTATCCCACTGAACAGTTCGCATGTAAAAAGAACCTTGGTAGTTTACCATTTTTGCATGTTTGATCATGGCATCTAGCGTCGGGGTAGGGATTATATTATAATAACCACTTTCAAGATTAATATAGTCAGGTTTTAACTTATAATCTTGCCTAACCTTTAACCAAAAATCCTCCTTGGCAGCTAGTTTTGAGGCTGAGTAATTTGAAACATTTTTTAAACTTGTATTTAGGGAACTAGAATAAAGTGGCGTCGCTAAAGCAGCGAGTGATATTTTTTTGATAAAGTCTCTTTTATCCATGATTGACGATGTTTTCTTAAAGGTAATAAAAAATATGTGCCAAAAAATGATGAAATAAAAGAGAACTCGAATGAGAAAGGGTGTTTTTTTGTAAATTAGAATGTGAAAATCAAAATTAACGAATCTATGAAACAATTTATTCTACTAATCTTCATTGCGATTCTGAGCACTAATTGTAAAAATGACACCGCATTAGAGGATGCTAATTGGATTCATCTCTTTGATGGCACATCTACTGAAGGTTGGCGCGCCTATAATGGAGACTCGTTACCCCAGCAATGGATTATTAAAGATGGTACTTTGACCTTCGATACTAAAAAAAGACTGGAATCTGAAAAAAAAGGCGGTAACGACATTATTTATGCAAAAGAAGAGTTTGATGATTTTGAACTTTATTTAGAGTGGAAACTCCCTGTCGGTGGAAACAGCGGAGTTTTTTATCACTTGAAAGAGGGCTATGGTAGTCCTCCTGAAATATCTCCAGAGTATCAATTGTTAGATGATTTAGGGTGGGAAAAAATCAATAATGCTACTTTAGAAGAATGGCAAAAAACAGCAGCAGATTACGCCATGTATGTTCCAGATAAGAGGATGAAAATCACCAAGAAAGCTGGTGAATGGAACACAACTAGAATAATTTTTACTCCTGAACTTGTGGAGCACTGGCTTAATGGCAAAAAAGTTTTATCCTTCGTACCATGGTCTGACGATTGGAATGCGCGAAAATCAAAAGGTAAATGGAAAAATTATCCAAATTACGGAACTTCCAAAACAGGGTATATCGGACTTCAAGATCATGATAGCCCGTTATGGTTTAGAAATATTAAAATCAAAAAATTATAATTCTTAAATTCTAATGAAAAGAAGACATTTTATAAAAAAATCTGCTTTATTATCTTCAACAGTCTTAGTCCCAGTATTAAACTCATGTAAAAGTATTGTATCAAACATTGACACTTCTAACAACAAATACCCTGGACGTGTTAGGTCTGCTCATATAGGAGTTGGTGGAATGGGACTAGAAGATTTAAAAGCGATCTCCTCTCATGTATCTGTTGATGTTACAGCACTTTGTGACGTAGATTCTAATTATCTTGAAATCGCGCATGACATGTTTCCAAAGGCAAAAATATATAAAGACTATCGCGTCATGCTAAAAGAACTCAGGAATGTCATTGATGCAGTAGTCATCTCAACACCAGATCACACACATGCTCCAGCGTCACTTATGGCGATGGAAATGAACAAAGCCGTTTACTGTCAAAAACCTTTAACGCACCATGTCACAGAGGCAAGAGCAATGAAAAAATTGGCCTCCGATAGAAATCTAATTACTCAAATGGGTATACAGGTACATTCCTTTTACGATTATAAATTGGCAACTCTACTCATCCAATCTGGCATTATTGGCAAAGTAAGCACCGTACATGCCTGGTCTCCAAAAAACTGGGGTTTTGATGGTGATATCCCTAAGGGCTCTGATCCAATTCCTGATCATTTAGATTGGAATCTTTGGTTAGGTACATCTCCTAAACGCCCTTACAAAGAAGGCTTTTATCACCCTATGAATTGGCGCAAAATATTAGATTATGGTTGTGGAACTTTGGGCGACATGGGTGTACATATCTTTGATACACCATACAATGCATTGGCATTGGATGTTCCGAGTACCATCAAAACACAATGCCGACAACCAACAGGGTTTGGATTCCCTGAAAAAAATGTTGTTACTTATGAGTTTCCTGGCACTAAGTATACGACCAAAAATTTTAAATGGATTTGGTATGATGGCGAAGGTGCCCCCGCCAAACACAAGGATTTAATGTTACCCAATAACAGTCAACTACATGACCAAGGAGCTATGTTTATTGGAGAAAAAGGAAATCTATATTTACCACATTTTGAATTGATGCCTAAACTTATTGTTAATGGGAATTATAAGGAGATAGACACAACAAAGTTTAATTTAGAACCTATTCGAGACTATGAAACAGAAGCTCCTAAGCACTATCATCAATTTATAGATGCCTGTTTAGGTAAAGATACATGTTCAGCACCCTTTTCATATGCGTCTCGGTTAACCGAAACTATTTTACTTGGAGTCATTGCTCAGCGTTTTCCAAATACTACTCTGAATTGGGATAGCAAAAATGGAAAATTTGCTGAAGAGGAAGCGAATGTCTTTCTTGATGCAACATACAGAAATTTTTGATCTTCAATATTGTTGTATATACTGAAAGTTAAATGATCAATGCAGTCCTTTACTTGGCTTACAATTAAACCTAATTAAGGTTTTAAATACTTAAAAATATGGCGTCTAATCAAATTGTCGTCCAGGAGTATATGGTGCCCCTGCACTTTCCATGGCTTCCTCAAAGATCTTCAGATTACTTAAATAAGTTGACAAAACTTTTCGAAATTCATCAAATTCGTTTTCAGCAATTTCAATATTTCGTCTCTGTGTCTCTGTCGGATTTTGTCTTGTATCCCAATGTCCACTCACAACATTCCAAATTCTAGACTGAAAAGTTGGTGTTGAAGACTCATTCAATCTTTGGCGAATCGGATTACCATACATACGCATTTTCAAATCTGCTAAGCTTGTTTCAAGTTGTTTTAAATCGGCAAAAAGCTTTGGTCTTAACCCTGAAATTTCAAGAAGCGCAGCATTCATAAACTTTATTCGTTTACTAGCTTCATCTAATTTTTTTCCTACACTTAATACCTGCCTTAATAACTCACTAGTTTTAACTTGAAATTGGGCAATTACCTCGAAATTGGTGTTTTGGATAGTGGTAGGAACTGGCTTAATTGTAAACATTTGGGTGTCTGCTAGTTTGTTCAATTTACCATTATGTAACATATAAAGTGTGACACCATATTTACCAGGAGCAACAAGTGGCCCTTGTGGATTACCTACCCAGGGTGGTTTGAACGCAGGTTGACTAAGATTAATAGGATTTGGAGGAGGCAACCTTAAATCCCAATTAACACGATGAAGACCTTTTGCAGATATTCCTTTTATCCAGCGGATAGAATTACCTTCTGCATCACTAACCGACAATAATACTTGAGGTTTATCATCCTGTTCCTCTTCGAAAAGTTCACTCCATCCAGGAAATGGAATATTGGAGTTCTTATCTTCTAGTAATTTTTCTTCATCCTGACGCTCTGTAGTTGAATTTTTAGGCAGCTCATTTATTAAGTAAGTAAAAAGTGCACCAAAAGGAGGATTATCAGCTTTAAAATTAGATGTCCCTTGACTTGGCATTCCTTTTGCTTGCATTGGTATATTTGGAATATACCACCACGCATCTCTTACAGCAAATAACGTATTGGAGTTATTAATTAATACTTCATTAATATTTCTCAATGGAGAATAGTCATCAAAGACGTAAAAACCACGGCCAAAAGATGCTCCAACCAAATCATTGTCTCTAGAATGAAGTTCAATGTCACGGAATGCAATTGTTGGAACTCCAGTACTTAATTTAACCCAATTAACTCCTTTATTTGGTGAAAAATAGATACCGTACTCTGTTCCTATAAATAATAAATTCTCGTCAATGAAATCTTGTTTAATAACCCATACAATCGTCTTATTCGGAAGGTCTCCAGTAATTGATTTCCATGTTAAGCCACGATTATCACTCATAAATAGGTAAGGACGATAATCACCTAACTTATGCGCATCGGCACTAGCAAATACCGTTTTTGAATTATGATTGGAGGCTTCAATATCGTTGATAAAAGAACGTTTAGGAACATTTGGAAGATAACTTTGTATCCATTTTTGACCTCCATTTTCACTTACATGAATCACTCCATCATCAGATCCTGTATACAATAAACCTTCCATTTTTGGAGACTCTGATATCGCTGTCAAGGTAGCGTACTTTGACATCGCACCTGTATCATAAAGAGCATCTGTACTCCAAACACGATTATCAATTGTTTCCAATTCGTAGCGATTTGTATTTGTTGTTAAGTCTTTACTTATGGCCTGCCAGGAATGACCTTGATTATCACTTTTCCATAGTCTTTGAGATCCAAAGTAAAGACGATTGGAATTATGAGGACTTATTTGTAGTGGACTGTCCCAATTCCAACGCTCAGGTGATTCTGTTGGTTCAGGTTGGGGTTGAATATTTATAATTTCTTTGCTACGGCGGTCAAGACGATGTAATAATCCTTGCTGAATTTCCATGTAAGCAATGTTTGGATCATTTGGATCAAAAACAGATTCATAACCATCTGCTCCCAAAGGAACATACCAATCTTGATTACGTATTCCTTCAGTGTTCATTGTGCGTGAAGGCCCAATTAAGGTCCCTAGGTCTTGTGCTCCTCCTACAATATTATAGAACGGCTCCGAATTATCAAGACCCAATTTGTAAAATTGAGAGATGGGTAGGTTAGAAAAATGTCTCCAAGTTAAACCTTCATCATAAGACTCGTATAACCCACCATCTGTTCCTGCAATTAAATGCTTATCATCATCTGGATCAATCCATAAGGCATGATTATCACTATGTTTTTCACGACCTGTCCCCAAATAATTAAAATTTTCACCCCCATCGCGGGTTACGTGTAAAAACACATCCATTTGATAAACAAGATCTGGGTTATTTGGAGATGCCTCAATCTCTTGATAATAATGTGGGCCTGTTCCTCCAGAAATATAACTGTTCAATTTTTCCCAACTTTCCCCCTTGTCGTTGGATCTATAAAACCCTTTTTCTTTGTTATTTGCTTCAATAGTTGCATATACGAGCCGCGCATCTGAGGGCGTAACTGCAATCCCGATTTTACCCATATGATTTTTTGGCAAACCAGTATTTAAACGACGCCATGAATCACCTCCATCAGACGATTTATATATCCCTGACTTTGGTCCTCCGGCTAATAAAGACCATGTATGCCGGCGACGTTGATAAGCTGCAGCATATAAAACTTCTGGAGATGATGGATCAAATTCTATATCAGTAATACCTGTGTTTTCATCAATTTCTAAGGCTAGTTGCCATGAATTACCACCATCCTCTGTTTTATAAAGCCCACGTTGTCCACCAGCAGACCACAATGGGCCTTCTGATGCAACAAATACAACATCACTGTTTCTCGGGTCAATTATAATTTTTCCAATATGCTCTGATTTTTCAAGACCCATACGCTGCCAACTTTGACCAGCATTTAAGCTTTTATAAATTCCATCGCCCCAACCAACATGGCGACCACTCACATTTTCACCGGTTCCAACCCAAATAATTTCTGAATTATTGGGATCTATAGAAACGGTCCCAACTGAATACGAGTTTTGCTCATCAAAAATTGATTCCCATGAAATACCACGATTAACTGTTTTCCATAAACCTCCTGAACCAACGGCAACATACCAAGTGCTTTTATCAGCATGACTAACGGCGATATCAGAAATTCTTCCTCCCATGATTGCGGGACCAATACCTCGTAATTGAAAATTAGAAACTGCTTCAACTATTTCGTCAGAAGAGACTGATTGAGCTAAGGTATAATACGATTGAGATAAAAAAAAAGAAACACAAAACAGAGAGGTAATAAAACGATTTAAAAACATGACAAGACTTTATTAGTTGTTCAATTTTTTATTTATATCGAAATTTAATAAATAAGATAAGAACAACCAAGAAAGGTCTTTACATAAGAGGACCTTTGTAGTTTATTTTTTAAGCTCGAGTTTCTCCGCAAAGTAATCACAAAAATCTTTCATAGTAGCAGTCATCTTCTCATCCTGAGTGGCACGATAAAAAGTATCACTCATTGCCACTAAAGTTTGGTGAAAAAACTGTTTCATTTCATCAATAGGCATATCTTTTGTCCATAAATCTATTCGTAGGGTTTCTTTTGATTTATTATCCCAAACTGATAAAAGTATCGCTTTAGCTTCTTCGTCTTGAATACCACCATCTGCTGCCGTCCAAGATAGGTTTTCAGGAACTTTATTGTCATCTAATTCTATATTCAACTCTATTTTTGAAGTACTCATGAGATTTTACTATTTACGTGGTTTATATCTTGATTTGCTAAAAATTTCTAAAGCATCCATTTGAAGCATCTTATTTAACTTTATATCGTTATTTTTCATAAAGGATCTAACAATTTGCCAACCAACATATTGCCCTAGTCTTCCGGGAGACTCTGAGTCAAACTGTAAATTAAACTTAGTAAATGGTGCTGCGTTTATGAATCGCCCTGTTAATTGGGCATTAGTATCGTACAACATTTCTCTCTCAATAAAAAATTCCCACATACTCTTCTCATTTTGTCGAGCCCAACTTAACTCGTCTTCCGTGTAACCAATCTTTTCCTCGTCAGTTTTAAAAGGAATCATGACATCTTTAAAATAAAGAATTTTACCAAAATAAATCATCTCATCAACTAATGATTTTCTAGGTGCTTGATAAATTCGTTGCTCTGCGTAAGCAAAAGCTAAATCAGATACAATTTGTGACGCTTCAAAATTTTGTCTCAAATATTTTTGAATATTTCCGTAAAACTGATGATCTTTTCCTAAATAGGTATCTAGAGCAATTAATGTTATTGAATCTGTTACAAATACCTTGGTACGGTAATCTATTAAATCAGAAAAGGTAATAACTCTCGGTTCATTAAATGTGGGATAGTAATATTGTAAATGCTTAAAAAACATATTTATTTCAGATTCAATTGGCTGAAAGTTTTTATGCACTTTTTGTATTTCCTGAGATAATTGCTGTCGTAAAGTATCTTTTATTCTTCTAATCCAAACAGAATCTGCAATTGTTCTTGAGAACATGAATGGATAATCTGACATCAGTTTTGACAATGTCTTAGGAGTAGCTTCAGAAAATAATATGTCAAATCGTTCAACATCGATACTAACATCGATATCAGCAATTTCCCTTTCTCTTTTAGAGGTATTATTACAAGAAAAACATTGGAACAAAAGACAAACTAAAAAGACTGTTTTGATAGGCATGATATGGATTGAACTTAATTTCAAATAATTTTTATTACTTCCTTGAAAACTTTATTTTTGTACTGCAAATGTACTATTCTTTATCATAAAAAAAGTCCTCATGCAGTTAGAAAAAGTTGTCAATCACATTGTAAATTGGTTAAAAGATTACGCTAATAAATCTGGTGTTAACGGTTTTGTTATCGGCGTCTCTGGGGGTATTGATTCTGCCGTAACCTCAACACTTTGTGCTCAAACAGATTTACCAGTACTCTGTTTAGAAATGCCTATACATCAAGCAACAAGTCATGTAAGTCGTTGCCAAGAACATCTGCTATTTTTAAAACACAAGTATACAAATATAAGTGATTGTAAGATAAATTTAACACCTGTTTTTGAAGCTTTTAAATCTGAGGTCTCCACGAATAGTGACGCTGTGAAAGTAGATATGGCTCTTGCAAATACACGAGCAAGAATGCGCATGCTAACCTTGTACTACCATGCAGGTATACATAACTATTTAGTTGCTGGCACCGGAAATAAAGTTGAAGATTTTGGAGTTGGCTTTTATACAAAATATGGTGATGGCGGTGTTGATTTAAGTCCAATAGCAGATTTATTAAAATCTGAAGTTTATGACATTGGTTCATATTTAGGTGTTCCTGATTCCATAATGAAGGCGCCACCAAGCGACGGTCTTTTTGGTGATACGCGAAGTGACGAAGACCAAATTGGAGCAAACTATGATGAATTAGAGTGGGCCATGAAAATGGACGATCTTCATAAAAAAATAACTGATTTTTCGGGAAGAGAAAGAGAAGTGTTTCAAATTTTTAAAAATTATAATTCTAAAAATCAGCATAAAATGATGCCAATTCCTGTGTGTAAAATACCTAATGATTTGAAGTAATGTTGTCAATTTTAAGGGATAACCACACGTTGCACTGCTTTTTTTACTACTTTTATGTATCCTCTATCAAAAAACAGCTCCCTCATCTACTTATGTATGAGATTAATAGTATTGTATTAAAACAGTAAAACATGATCAAGGTATTAGTTGCTGACCATCATCCAATTATTAGGACAGGGCTAAAAATGCTTTTAGAATCTTCATCTGATATTCAGGTAATAGGCAGTGCTACCACTGGCAAAGAACTTTTTGATGTTGTCGGCCGCACAAAACCTGATATTGTTCTTTCTGAAATTGACTTGCCGGAGCTAAATGGAATAACAGCGCTTAGAACATTAAAAAAAGAATACCAAGATATTAAAGTCATTATGTTTAGTTCCCACCCAGAAGAAATTTATGCGGTGAGCTCTATCAAGGCAGGAGCCTCCGGATATCTAACAAAATCCGTTAGTACTCAAACAATAAAAGATGCTATTATGAAAGTCTACAGCGGCGGTATATACATCAGTAATGACCTAGCGCAACGTTTAACATTTGAAGAGCGCGGAAACAGACCTAGCAAGCTCTACAAAAAACTCTCAACTCGAGAAGTAGAAGTTCTGAAACTCTTGTCCTCTGGACGCCGTAACAAAGAAATTGCAGAAGAGTTAAATATTAATGAAAAAACCGTTAGTACTTATAAGGCTCGGTTAATGAAAAAATTAAATGTCACCAACTTGGTAGATTTGATTAATCAATCCCGACATCTTGAGCTGAATTAATTATAATACACGATTTAATTTGCGTGATAACAACATTTTTAAATTCGAGTAATTTAAAACATCCTCCAATATTGTTTTATTAGAGCTTTTTGTGTCTTGGGTTGCTTGTCTAAATTCTGTCACTTTTTGATCAATTAAAAAACATCGGAGGCTCAAAATAGTCTCATTAACTAATTGTGATATACTGTGACTTTTATCCTTCGGGAAAATATTTTTTCGTTCCCAATCATGTAAGCTATAACGCTCATCATTCATTAATATGTTAGTTATTTCACTCGCTGATTTATCATCAACAAGGTTGATAAAACTTTCAAGGGCATAGTCAGGATTTTGATTAAGTGTGTCTACAAGTGTGTAATACAATACCTTGAAGTTTTCATTGGTGAATTCCATTTCATCTTCTTGTAAATCTAAATAAATCTTCTCAAATACTTTAGCCTTATGAATCGTTGGTTCTAAAATTAATTCACCACTATCAGCTTCTTTTAAAACCAAATCTTCAAACTCCTCAGTTTTGTTGCCGTATAATAATAAAATTTCAATAATTTTTCGTTCTAGCTCATACTGAATATTAACTTTTTTTACTGGCTCATTTCGTTGAACAACATCAAACACTTTTTGATTTTTCTTAAAACCTTTATTAGCTTCTTCAAATGATTTTTTCTTGATTTGTGCTAACGAGCTAAATAACACCTCTTCACTTATATCCATTATTCGAGAACATTCTTGAATATAAATTTCTGTTTGTATACGATCTGGGATTTTTGAGATACTCGTCACCATATCTCTTATTAATCCTGCTTTTTTTACAGGATCATTCTTAGCATCTTTCATCAATAATGATGCTTTGTAGGCTATAAAATCTTTTGCGTTATTTTCAAGATATTGTCGGAGCTCCTGCTCAGTTTTTTTACGAGCAAAACTATCGGGGTCTTCACCGTCAGGAAATGTACATACTTTAACATTCATTCCTTGCTCTAAGATTAAATCGATTCCCCTTAGTGACGCCCTAATACCTGCCTCGTCCCCATCAAAAAGTACAGTTATATTTTTTGTTAGTCTATTGATGAGCCTTATTTGATCTGAAGTCAGCGCTGTTCCAGAGGAAGAAACTACATTTTTGATCCCTGTTTGATGAAATTGAATAACATCAGTATACCCCTCTACCAAATAACAATTATCTAATTTTGCAATACTTTGCTTCGCGTGATATAATCCATACAAGATTTTACTTTTTTGATAAATATCACTTTCAGGTGAATTCAAATATTTAGCGGCTTTTTTATCAGAGGTTAAAATTCGCCCACCAAAACCAAGAACACGTCCACTCATACTTTGGATAGGAAACATGACTCTACCCTTAAAACGATCAAAACGCTTCTCTTCTTTAACAATTGTAAGACCAGTTTTTTCAAGATATTCGATGGCGTACCCTTTCTTTAAGGCCTCATCTGTAAACGCTTGCCACTCGTCTAATGAATAACCCAAACCAAATGTCTCAATAGTCATGTCTGTAAAGCCACGTTCTTTAAAATACCCTTTACCAATAGCTTGACCTTTATCAGTTTTTAAAAGTATATTCTTAAAATAGGAACTGGCGAATTCACTGACTAAATACATACTCTCTCGGGCATCAGCTTGAATTTTGTCTTCATTGGACTGTTCTGTCTCTTCAACCTCTATATTGTATTTCTTTGCAAGATATTTTATTGCTTCTGGATAAGTAAAATGCTCATGCTCCATCAAAAATGAAACTGACGTACCACCTTTACCACTTGAAAAGTCTTTCCAAATTTGTTTTACGGGTGACACCATGAAACTTGGAGATCTTTCATCACTAAAAGGACTAAGACCTTTAAAATTACTACCTGCTTTTTTTAATTGTACAAAATCACCTATTACCTCCTCAACACGGGCTGCATCAAATACTTGGTCTATGGTTGATTTTGAAATCAAGATTGGTGTTTTATGATAATCGTAAAAATAACAAAAACAAAGATAGAAATAACTCGATAAAAAGGTTTTTCAATTATCACAACAATAATAAATGACCCTTCAATTTACATATAATAGGTCAGCAATATTAAACAAGTACTCGAATGATGGTAAGTAAAAATTAATAAGTATGGAAATTGGAAATATAGGCGAGTATTTAATTTGAATTATTTAAATTAATATTGGCTGACTTTTTGGAATCAGTTAAAAATGAGTTAAAGACGAAGTTCCTATCGTTCAAAAAAATTAACTTAGGTTTAAAATGACACACAAATGAAAACAATTAACAATTTCGTTTTAAAATGGTATCCTGTTTTACTAGCATTTATCTGCCTATTATACTCAGTAGGCCTTGGGCTAAATGGTCAAACTGAAGAAGCACAATATTCGGCACATTGGCCAGGAACAATTTTATTATTTGCAATAGCGATCAGACAAAGACGGAAATCATGAGCTTACAATTTTTTTTAGTTGGCGGAATCATCTTCGCCATTTACATCTATTTTACAATATGGAATATTATATATTCAAGTAAGAAAAACAAAGAAGAGAATTATCCTAATATTAAAGAGGACTTACAAGACAATAACGGTTCAGATTAAGTTCAGATATTATTTAAGTTAAATATATTGACGAAGGGGTGACTATATGTGCATCCCTTGTTTGATTTGTATAATTAGCAACGATGACTAGTTAAAACAAACAACAACTGTATAGCCATTATGTTTCTCAATGCATCCGTACATTAAGGTGACCTAAAACAAGCTATTTATCCCTTGAAATAACATAATTAACCATCAAAACCAATGCTTCCTTATATTCAGAGTTTGGGTATTTTTTTAAAAGTTCAAGTGCTTCTAATTGAAATTGCTCCATTTTAGACACAGCATACGCTAAACCTCCTTTTTCTTTAACAAACGCAATTACCTCCTTTACTCTAGCTTTATTTTTATTATGTTTTTTAACAGAATTAATAAGCCAATTTTGTTCTTTTTGTGTGCAATTGTTAAGAACATAAATTAATGGTAATGTCATTTTTTGCTCCTTAATGTCTATCCCTGTAGGTTTTCCGATTTTTTCCTCTCCATAATCAAATAAATCATCTTTGATTTGAAACGCCATACCAATGAGTTCTCCAAATTTCCTCATCTGCTCCACGTGATTGGTATTGGGCTTGACTGACGCTGCTCCTAAACTACAGCACGCGGCAATAAGTGTCGCTGTTTTTTGTCTAATTATGTCGTAATAAACATCTTCTGTAATATCAAGTTTTCTGGCTTTATCGATTTGAAGTAATTCCCCCTCAACAATCTCTCTTACAGCTACCGAGATAATTTTTAACAAATCATAATCATTGTTGTCAATACAAACTAGCATGCCTTTTGACAAGAAATAATCACCAATTAAAACAGCAATTTTATTTTTCCATAGAGCATTAATTGAAAAGAAACCTCGTCGTCTGTTACTGTCGTCAACAACATCGTCATGAACCAAGGAGGCCGTGTGGATGAGTTCAATTACTGAGGCACCGCGGTATGTGCGCTCACTAACCTCTCCATGATTGACTATTTTAGCAACTAAAAAAACAAACATAGGTCTCATTTGCTTCCCTTTCCGATTAACTATGTAATGTGTAATTCTGTTTAGTAATGCCACTTTACTAGACATGGCTAAATGAAACTTTTGTTCAAACAGTTCCATTTCATAGTCGATAGGTTGCTTTATTTGCTCTACTATTTTCAATTCAAAATAATTATACAGCAAAGTTACTAATAATGTCTACAACCAAAAAAAGAAGTGTAATTATTGAAATTCTAATTTTAAGTTTTGTTGGCTAATTGTCCGCATGCTGCATCGATGTCCTTGCCGCGACTTCTCCTAACATTAACAACTATTCTGTTACTCTCTAGAGCACGAGTATACCCATCCAAACTCTCTTGAGAAGCCTGCTGATAAAGGCCATCATCAATTGGATTGTATTCAATTATATTGACCTTGCTAGGAACATACTTGCAAAACTTCACTAGAGCATCAATATCCTTCTGACAATCATTAATTCCCTTCCAAATAACATATTCATAAGTTATTTGTCGATTGGTTTTTTTGTACCAATACTCCAATGCTTCGCGTAACTCAGCTAATGGAAATGTTTCATTGAAAGGCATAATTGATGTTCTAACATTATCAATTGCAGAATGTAGTGACACAGCCAAATTAAATTTAACTTGATCATCAGCCATTTTTCTGATCATTTTTGGAACTCCTGATGTAGAGACAACAATACGCTTTGGTGACATCCCAAGTCCTTCAGGTGATGTGATTTTATCAATAGCTTTAAGAACATTATTGTAATTCATAAGTGGTTCTCCCATTCCCATAAAAACAATATTCGACAACGGTCTATTATGATATAATTTACTTTGCTTATCAATGACTACGACCTGATCATAAATCTCATCTGGATTCAGGTTACGCATTCTCTTTAAACGAGACGTAGCACAAAATTTACAATCTAAACTACATCCTACTTGACTCGAAACACAAGCCGTTGTTCGAGAGCCTGTAGGGATCAAAACAGATTCTACTGTTAAACCGTCATGTAATTTAACAGCATTTTTAATAGTTCCGTCAAGACTGCGCTGCATAGCATCTACTCGAATATGGTTGATCACAAAATTATTTTCAAGCATTTGCCTAGTTCCTTTTGAAACATTTGTCATCTCGTCAAATGAATAAGCAGCCTTAGACCAAAGCCACTCATAGACCTGATCTCCACGAAATGCCTTATCTCCTTCCTCTAAAAAGAAATCACGAAGTTGTTGTTTTGTTAGTGATCGAATGTCTTTTTTATTTTCTTTCATTTTGATTGTAAAAGTAATGCAATATCAAAGCACAAAAAAGCCTCTGAAAAAGAGGCTTCAATATTTGATATTTTGTCTTTAGATAATCAACATAGCATCTCCATAGCTATAGAACTTATAACCCTCTTTTATTGCCTCATCATATGCTTTCTTTATAAAATCATGACCAGCAAAAGCGGAAGCCATCATTAATAATGTTGATTTTGGAGTATGAAAATTCGTAATCATGCAATTTGCAATACTGAATTCATAAGGAGGAAAAATAAATTTATTCGTCCAACCCTCATATTCATTCAATGTTCCACTTGAAGATACTGAGCTTTCAACTGCTCGCATTGCAGTGGTTCCTACAGCACAAATACGTTTTTTGTTTTTTAATGCAGTGTTGATTCCAGCTGCAGCAAATCTATCAATAGAAATTTCTTCACTGTCCATTTTATGCTTAGACAGATCTTCAACTTCCACAGGATTAAATGTCCCTAATCCAACATGTAATGTGATTTCAGCAAAATTGATGCCTTTAATTTCTAAGCGTTTTAATAAATGTCTTGAGAAATGTAAGCCGGCAGTTGGTGCTGCAACAGCTCCTTCATTCTTTGCGAAAATTGTTTGATAGCGCTCCTCATCTTCTGGCTCGACATCTCTTTTAATGTACTTCGGAAGTGGTGTTTCTCCGAGTAGTGTCAATTTTTTTCTGAATTCGTGATATGACCCGTCGTATAAAAAGCGTAATGTTCTGCCTCTTGAGGTCGTATTATCAATTACCTCAGCCACTAGCATGTCATCATCACCAAAATATAATTTGTTTCCAATTCTTATTTTTCTAGCAGGATCAACTAATACATCCCAAAGACGCTGCTCAGCATTTAATTCTCTCAATAAAAACACCTCAATTCTAGCACCTGTTTTCTCTTTATTTCCAAAAAGTCTTGCTGGAAAAACTTTTGTATTATTAAGAATCATGACGTCATCTTCATCAAAATAATCAATAAGATCTTTGAATTGTTTGTGTTCTATTGTTTGATTGGCTCTATCTAAAACCATTAATTTTGACTCATCCCTGTGCTCTGAAGGGTATTCGGCTAGTAATTCTTCAGGGAGTTCAAAATGAAAATGAGATAATTTCATGTAGTTTTCGTTTTTTAGGAAAGTGGCAAATATACAATCTGAAGGTAGGGGTTGTCAAGTAAATCAGTGGTTATTTTAAATTTCTTTTATTGTCATGCCAATATTTATTAAGTCGCGCCAATAATCAGGAAAGGATTTTGAAACAACATTTGCCTTATTGATTATGAGATTAGTTTTCAATCCCAAGGGAGCAAAAGCCATGGCCATTCTGTGATCCTTGTAAGTTTCAACAGTAACATTATCATTCAAAGGTTGACTATTATCCATTATCAAACTATTTTCTGTTATTGAAACAAACGTTCCAAATTTTTCAATTTCATTTTTCAATGCAACTAATCTATCTGTTTCTTTAATTTTAAGAGTATGAAGTCCATGAAGTTCACATTTTAATCGCAGACCTAAACACGTTACTGCAATTGTTTGAGCTATATCTGGGCATTTGACAAGATTAAAAGCTTTTGGCTTGTTATTTTTAGAGACTTTTTTAAGTATTATTGAATTATTATTAAATGTTGTGTTAACACCAAATTCCTTATAAATATCAGCTAAAACTGAGTCGCCTTGCAGTGAGCTTTTTCTGTATGACGACAAGGTGATTTGAGTCTCAAGATTACTTAATGCAACGAAACTGTAAAAATAAGAGGCTGAAGACCAATCTGACTCTACTATTAAAGATACTGGAGAAAGGTGCTCAATTACTGGTTTTACCGAAATAATATTATCTTTAAATTCTGCGTTAATATCTAATTGTCTTAGCAGACCCAAGGTCATATTTATATATGGAATTGACGTTATTTCACCTTCTAGCGTCAATTCTAATCCGTTTTTTAAACTCGGTGCAATAAGCATCAGGGCTGATATATACTGGCTACTCACATTCGCCTTGATACTAGCTCTTTTTCCATTAATGTCTTGTCCAGTAATTTTTAATGGTGGATATCCTTCAATATTTTCATATGTGATTTTTGCGCCTAATTGATTTAGCACATCGACCAAAATTTTCACTGGACGCTCTTGCATTCTTGAAGACCCTGTTAAGATGACTTCCCTGTCTTTTTGCGTTGCTAAAAATGCAGTTAAAAACCGCATGGCTGTTCCTGCGTGATGAATATCTATGATTTTAGAATCTGAACTTAATGCTTTTTGCATAAGCACTGCATCATCAGCATTTGAAATATTTTGTATTCCGATATTTGGGAATAGTGCTTGTAACAGCAACAATCTATTAGATTCACTTTTGGAACCAGTAATGGTTATTGCAGATTGTTCCTTTATGGAAGATTTTTTAATTTGAATATTCATAAAATAAAAATGTTACTCAAAAGTAAGTCGTAAATTTATTTTAATTTCTCATTATTATGGTGTCTATTGTGATCTCTTTTTGTTTTTAGCTCCAATTTTTTATGAAATGCTTCTTCCAAATTAACTCCAGTCTGATTGGCTAAGCATAAAACCACAAATATCACATCTGCTAATTCTTCGCCCAGATCTTTGTTTTTATCGCTTTCTTTTTCGCTTTGCTCACCATAACGACGTGCAATAATTCTAGCAACTTCTCCAACCTCTTCAGTAAGTTGCGCCATATTTGTAAGTTCGTTAAAGTATCGAACACCATGAGCTTTTATCCAGTCATCTACTACTTTTTGTGCGTTTGTTATATTCATGATTAAGACCTTAAAATATTGTATTTAATTAAAAAGCTATTTACTATTTCCATATACACAGCCATTACTCTTTGTTTTTTGTATCAATTATTATCGTAACTGGACCATCATTTATTAATTGGACCTTCATATCTGCCCCAAATTCTCCTGTTTGAACTGATTTATTTATTTGCAATTCAAGCTGCTTTACAAAAGTTTCATAAAGCGGAACCGCGACATCGGGTTTAGCCGCTTTTATATAACTTGGTCTGTTACCTTTTTTAGTATTCGCATGGAGTGTAAATTGACTAACGACGATAACATTCCCATTAATATCTAGTAATGACTTATTCATAACATCATTTTCATCTTCAAAGATTCGAAGATTTGAAATTTTATTACATAACCAATTAATATCTTCTTGAGTATCATCATTCACTATACCCAACAACACTAGCAATCCCTTTTTAATTGATGCAACAATATTCCCTTCAATGGTTACGCTTGCATGAGATACTCTTTGTATTACAACCTTCATTCTTTTTCAAAATTATCAGTTCTGTAATGCTCCTCTTCACCGTCTAAAATTTGTAAATAACTTCTGTATCTTGAAATGGCTATTTCATCTACATCTAAAGCTTCCTTTACAGCACACTTAGGCTCGTGAATATGCAAACAGTTATTAAATTTACAGTCTTGTTTTAACTCAAAAAACTCAGGAAAATAATCTCCAACTTCTTCTTTTTCCATATCTACAACACCAAAACCTTTGATCCCCGGTGTATCAATAATTTTCGCATCAAAACTAAGATCAAACATTTCAGCAAATGTAGTAGTGTGCTGCCCTTGTTGATGTTGCTCTGAAATTTCTTTTGTTTTTAAATTCAATCCAGATTCTATTGCATTTATTAAAGTGGATTTTCCAACGCCTGAATGTCCCGTAAAAATGCTCACATTATCAATCATCAATTGCTTTACCTTTTCAACATTCTTTCCTGTTTTGGCAGAAATACCAATGCATTGATATCCAATTTTTCGGTATATAGAAGCTAAATATTTCACCTCTAAAATAGTGTCATCGCCGTAAGCATCTATTTTATTAAAAAGTAAAATTGTTTTGATAGAATAAGCTTCAGCAGAAACCAAAAAACGATCAATAAAACTTGTAAATGTTGGCGGATTATCAATTGTAATAAGCAGAAAAATTTGATCTACATTACTAGCAATAATATGAGTTTGCTTAGACAAGTTAACTGATTTTCGAATCACATAATTTTTACGTTCATGAATTCTATGAATGATTCCCGTAACTTCATCATTCTTTGTCTCCAATTCAAAATCTACAATATCTCCAACAGCAATTGGATTAGTACTTTTTATACCTTTTATTCGAAATTTACCTTTAATACGACATTCAATGATTTTACCGTTAAGTGTTTTAACGGTGTACCAACTTCCTGTAGATTTGTAAACAAGTCCTGTCATTTAATATTTTATACCTGCAAATTAACAATTAATATAAAGAATAGTTTACCTTAACATTCAAATTTTAAACTTTAAAAAGATGAATAAAATATTATTTGCATTTTCAATAGCAGCACTTTTTAGCTTAGATACGATGGCTCAAGTCGAGTATAAAGTAATTACTAGTGTCGAATCTATCGTTCCCGGTGGGTTGGGTCGCTCGAGAATTGTATCAGCTGACGAGGACAGAGACTACAAAGATTTTACCACGGGACAAACAAAAGAAGACAACACACGTAACAAGTCAAAAAGAAGTGATATTAGAGTGAAAGATTTTGAAGAAACTAAGCTTTTAAATTTTTATAATCTTGGGGGTATAAGGTTTCAAAATATTGTCGCAAATGATGCCCTAATTTCATCAAAGATTAACACCATGGTCAGTGAGGGATGGGAACTAGCCTTTGTTTCAAGTGCAGTAGAAAGTGATGCTGGTAAAAATGATGGAAATGGAATTTTCATAACCCGCTATATTTTTAAAAGAAATAAATAAAAAAAAGCGCTTTCAGCGCTTTTTTTTATTCTTTTAAGATTTTTTCTTGATGATTTATCGATTCTTGATGAATAGCTTTGAACATCCTAAGTACAAATTCTTCACTCAATTGGTGTTGCTCCCCCTCGAGAATCATTTTTCCCAATATTTCATTCCATCGCTTTGATTGTAAAACAGCGACATTATTTTTCTTTTTAAGTTCACCAATACCCTCTGAAACCTTCATACGCTTTCCTAATACTTCAATTAATTGATGATCAATAACATCTATTTGAGTTCTTAGTGTATTTATTTTATTCTTATAATCTGCTTCTGCTGATGTTTCTTTTCTAATTTTTAAGTCATCCATAATAGTGACCAAGTTAGAGGGTGTAATCTGTTGCGCTGCGTCACTCCATGCATTATCTGGGTCATGGTGAGTTTCAACCATAAGCCCATCAAAATTTAAATCTAATGCTGTTTGACATAAATCAAATATAATATCTCGTCTACCTGCGATATGAGATGGATCAAGTATCAACGGTAAATCAGGAAAACGATTTTGTAAATCAATGGGTAATTGCCACTCTGGATTATTGCGATATCTTGTTTTTTCATACGCCGAAAATCCTCTATGAATGACACCTAGATTATTTATTCCAGAAGTGTAAAAACGTTCTACTGCCCCCAACCACAGCGACAAGTCCGGATTTACTGGATTTTTTATAAGCACAGGCTTATCCGTTCCTTTTAAGGCCTCCGCTATTTCTTGAACTATAAAAGGACTAACAGTCGTTCTTGCTCCTATCCATAAAATATCAACATCATGTTGTAAAGCGAGATCAACATGATTTGCATTAGCAACTTCTGTTGTAATAAGCATTCCTGTTTCTTCTTTGGCCTTTTGAAGCCATTTTAGGCCTAAAGCACCAACACCCTCAAAATTACCTGGTCGTGTTCTTGGCTTCCATATACCTGCACGTAATACTGTTGCATCCGTATGTTTTAATTGATGCGCTATTTCCAAAACTTGTTTCTCTGTTTCAGCACTACAGGGACCTGCGATCACCAACGGGTGGTCTAATTCAAAATTATTTAACCACGTTCTTAATTCTTTTTTATTTTTCATGTTACTTTTTTAAGCGATTCCTTTTAATATTTCTTTAATATGATTAGTACTTTTCATCTCTTGATATATGGAGTCAAAGTCATCGTTTTCAATATGATGTTTAAATTGACTCAAATTTGCTATATACTCTTCTAATGTTTTTAAAATATTTATTTTATTCTGTCTAAAAATAGGAGTCCACATTTCTGGTGAACTTTTCGCCAATCGAACTGTAGACTCAAAACCACTTCCTGCCATGTCAAAAATGTCTCTTTCATTTTTTTCCTTTTCAATAACTGTTTTTCCCAACATGAAAGAACTAATATGTGATAAATGTGATACATAAGCGATATGTTGATCATGTGCTTTGGGTTTCATATATCTAATTCTCATGCCCATACCGTCAAATAGTTTTAATGCCTTTTCTTGTAATTTAAAAGCAGTTTCCTCTACTTGACAAATAATATTTGTTTGCCCTTTATACAAACTGTGAATTGCGGAAGATGGGCCAGAGAATTCTGTTCCTGCAATTGGGTGAGTTGCCAAAAAATTCCTGCGTCTAGGATGGTTTTTAACTGCTTGACAGATAGCTTCTTTGGTTGATCCAGCATCAATGACTAATGTGTTGTCTGAGATGTTTGATAAAATTATTGGTAACTGCTCAACAATGACATTAACGGGAATTGCAACCACCACTAAATCTGCATGGCTTAAATCATTAACGGTTGCAACATCATTTATAATTCCTAAAGCACTTGCTTTAGTTAGGTTTAGCTCACTATGGTCAATCCCAAAAATATTAGCATTAGGATATAGTTGTCGTATATCTAATGCAAAACTCCCTCCGATCAAACCAACACCAATGATGTATATATTTTTCATAAAACTCTTGCTATTGATTCCTCTAATTCCTCTGTTGATGCACACAACGAAAACCTAATATATCCCTCACCTTTACTGCCAAAAACGGTGCCAGGAGCAATAAAAATATGATTGTTTTTTAAGATGGCATCAACAAACTCTTCCGACTTAAAAAATGGAGGTATTTTTGCCCACACAAACAGCCCTGAAGCACTTTTATCATAAGTACAATTTAAAGCATCCGCAAGTTTCCAAACTAATTCTCGTCTTTGTTCATAAACATTGTTTAGACTTAAATACCACAGTCGTGAACATTTCATTGCTTCAATAGCCCCTTTTTGAATTCCATAAAACATACCAGAGTCCATATTGCTCTTTACTTTTAAAATAGCATTGATATGGGTATTGTTACCCATTACCATTCCAACTCTCCATCCTGCCATGTTAAATGTTTTACTCAATGAGTTAAGTTCTAAGCAAATATCCTTCGCCCCATTCACACTCAATATACTCCGCGGTGTGTCGTTTAAAATAAAACTGTAAGGATTATCATTTATGATGAGTATATTGTGTCGCTTGCCAAAAGTCACAAGTTTATTAAAAAAAGCGTGTGATGCTTTTACTCCAGTGGGCATGTTAGGATAATTAATCCACATTAATTTCACTCTAGTCAAATCCTTTTTCTCGATTAAATCGAGGTCTGGAAGCCAATTGCTTGTTTCGTCTAAATCATAAAAAACAGATTTTGCTTGCAATAGTTGTGTGACTGCATTGTATGTTGGGTATCCAGGATTTGGAATCAAAACTTCATCTCCCTGATTTAAAAACGCCATTGAAATATGCATGATTCCCTCTTTACTTCCCATTAAAGGAAGAACTTCCGTGGCGGCGCTTAAATTAACTTGGTAATGTTCTTTATAAAAAGTAGCAATAGCATCTCTCAATTCTGGCAACCCTTGATAACTCTGATATTTATGGGCATTAATTTCTGATAACGCTTTTGTTATTCCTGTAAGAACTTTTTGTGGAGGTTGTAAATCTGGACTTCCAATACCAAGATTTATAATTGGTTTTCCACTTGCCTTTAACAAGGCAACCTCTCTTAATTTCTTTGAAAAATAATATTCTTGAACGCTATTTAGTCTTTGAGCAGAGTCAATCATAATTTCGCATTTTTATATTCTCCCAATACTTTAAAATTTTGTGCCATAATTGTCATGATTGATTTTGCTTTTTCAAAATCTTCGTACTTTTCAAAAGTCACATCAGTAAAAAACGCATATTTCCAGGGTGTTTCAATTTTCGGTAAAGATTGAATTTTTGTAAGATTTAATCTACAATCACTCATCACATTAAGAATTGTGGCTAAACTTCCCCGTTTATGGTCAACATCAAATTTAAGTGATGATTTATTTACCTCTTTTTGTGGGATTTCATGAGATTCTCGTTTTGCAATAATAAATCTTGTTTCATTTTGCTTAATCGTTTGAATACTCGAAGCTAAAATATTGAGTTCAAACAACTCAGCTGCCAATTTACTTGCAATTGCCGCCACACCTTTAATTTGTTTTGCCTTAATACGTTCGGCCACCTCAGCAGTATCCTTATCTTCAATTAATTTAATGTGAGGATGTTTTTTGAAAAAATCTTTACACTGTAATAAGGCCATTGGATGTGAATACACTTCATAAATATCGTTCAATGATTGCTTTGGTAAAGCCATTAGATTATGCTGTATATCTAAATAATATTCACCAATTACCTGTAAGTTTTTATTATCAATGAGCGCATAATTTGGAATGATGGAACCAGCGATTGAGTTTTCAATAGCCATGATTACAGCATCTGTTTCTTCATTAATTAAGCTATCCACTGCACGATCAAATGACAAACACTCAAGCAAATGTATATCATTACCAAAATAATTTTTGGATACGATATGATGAAACGATCCTCTAATTCCCTGTATTGCCACTGATTTAATCATATTCAAAAAAAAAGTCCCGATGTTAAATCGAGACTTATATTTAAATTTATTTATAATTTAATTACACATCGTCTCGCTTCTTTCATCAAAGAAAAAATAAAACCAGTTAAGATATGTGAAATTTAATGTCATTGTTTTGATTGTTGGGCTAATGTAAATAATATTTTTAAAAATCAAAATAGAAAATTTTCCTTTTTAAAAGTTTATGGTCATTATTATTGAATTCATAGAAAAACTGTGACTTAATCAATAATTATTTATTTATTTTACGCCTTTTTCTTAAAAAACTAAGTTATTCAATACTTAAAATAAAGAAAACCGTGTGTTCATAGCATCAAAATAATTTTATTAATATTGGAATTTCATTCTAATCGTTAATATTGAGGAATTTGTCTTAATTACTTAGGAGCTTCACAACTTTTTAGAAACAAGTACCCCTATTGAAATAATAAGGTTCCGGTGTAAAATTGTTCAACTTCAACAATAGCAGGTTCGTTTTTGGATATCACATCTCCTGTACCACGTAATTCCCCCCTTAATGACAGCTGCGGGTTAATAATCATGTCATTACTGCCACGATGAAATAGACTGATATTTTGAGCTATCAAACCATCAGCTTCAAAACGTCCTGACCCTGAGAAAAAACCAATTGTTAAATTCGTAGTGCTACCTGAAATAAAAAATGAAGAGATATTATTTGATATAATTTCTAAGTTGTTACAACTTAATTCTAACCTGTAATCACCAACGGTAAAATTGTTAGTCAAAGAAAAATCCTCTGATATAATCTTCAAATCAGGAAAGTTTAGAATTCCATCAGAAGACACGTCATATTGTGATGACTGTATTATTTGATTGATGTTAGGAGCCGAAACAAATATTTTGGTTAGGCCATAATCCCTTACAAAATTACACGTATTGTCGTCCGTTAATTGTAATTGATTTTCAATAACCTCAACTTTAATACCACTTAAGAGATTTTGACCTGTTTCCACAATGACATTGTGGAATTGCTCTTGTTTTAAAATTAATTCAATGTCACGATTAACTAATATTTGATCAAATGACTCAATTTCAATTTCTTGCCGAATACGATTGCCCTCTCCTTGAATGCAATCAAAAATATTGTCACTGTTGCAATTATATAAAAACATAAAAGACAATAATATTAAGAGATGTTTCATAGCTTTAATAGAGTGTTTTTATAAAATTAAAGGCGAATTCCTATACCAAATTCAACTGCTTCTGCTTTCGCCACATGTGATTTTAACGTAATCGCTACAAACCATTTTGATCCAAAATAACGTTTCACACCAATTCGCTGATACGTTCTTCCCTCGAAATCATAAGGATAATAAAGGTAATACCCCAACTGCGTCACAATCGATAGTTTATTTATAAATAATTCGTGTCCAACAAATAAGCCTAAACGTTTATAATCTGTCTCAGGATTAATATTGTAATCTGGAAATGCTACTGATTGATAATAGATTAATTCTTTTAAAAAATTTGAAAAAAAAGCGTCAAAACCAATATGAACAGCACTTTTCCTAGATACTCTTTTGTCCAGATATGTAGAAAGTATATAGAATGGAAATTGACCACTTCCAATGACATCACTTTCATTTACTCCACTTCTAAAAACAATATTGTACTTAATAGACTCTTGATATCTTACATCATCAGTTAAGTCATATTGGTAGTAAGGATAGCTGTCATTTAAATTATAAATCACACCTGCATTAATGGTCAATGAATTAATACTCGTGTTTGGAGCTTTAACGTTGGCATTAGAATAATGAATAAGTGACAAACCAAACTGAAAACCAAACTGACTAAAAACACGCTCTTTTATATAATTTGCCATAAAATAAGTACTACTCATCAGTCTTGTTCCAAAAGCATTATTTTTAAAATTCGTGTTTTTGTCATACGGATTAGTTGTTAAAGCAAGCCCTTGACCAATTCTCAGCATTAAGTTACGGTTGAAAAAATAAAAATTATAATGCCCGTAAATCGCATAATTTTGACCTAACACATCATATTTTAAATTTTGATAACTAAATGAAAGACCGTAATCAGGGTAGTTGTACCGTTGCTCCCATGCCTGTTTTCCAAATGTTTTTGTATTCCAACTGAGAATAACTCCTTCAGGGTGACCCTGTATTAAATGAAGAATATCATCGTTATGAAGTGCAATATTTCCTGAAAAATAATTGATGTCAAAAGATGAAAATTGAGATTCACTTTGGTTTTGACCAAAACACAGGTAGACACCAAACAAAAACACAAAAACAAAGGTAATTCTCATAACAAAAGACAAATATAATGAATAAAAGCAGTGCTTAAATATTCAAAAGAATAAGTCTTACAAAAGATCTCAAAACACTATAAATTAAATGACTAATTTCATTGCTTTTTGAGAAAAAATACTATCTAACAAGTTAGATAATTGATCATGTTCAATTAAAAAGGCATCATGACCATGAATGGAATGTATTTCGTGAATTGTTACATTTTCTTTTGTTTTTTTGAGCTCTAAATAAGTATTCCAGTTTTCCTCTTTTTTAAAAAAAAGGTCAGAATTAATACTAACAATATGAATATCTGCTACTATTTGCCTAGCAACCTCTATGAAACTAGAAGTGTCATTTGTGATATCTATTGTACGTAATATTTGATTCATAAGTTTATAAGCGGACAATTGGAATCTCTCATGAAGTGAGTTCCCATGATGATTTAACCATGCCTCAACATCAAAAAATATATTTTTTACTTTTCCTCTTTGAAATTTTTGCAAAAACGATTCTGGCGTTCTATACAATGTCATGGCATGTAACCGTGCATCAAACAAGGGTTTGCTTGAATTATTTAAAATACTTTCCTGTATATGACAATTTGCAATTACCCAATCTGTTGCTTTCCAGTCTGATGCAATGGGAATAAGATTTTTAGTCAAATTCGGTTTTAAAGCTGCTAATTCCCAAGCAAGGCCACCACCAACAGAACCTCCAATTATGGCAAAAAGAGAAGTTATATTTAATTTTTCAAGACCAATCAAAAATATTTTTGCAATGTCTTTCGCTGTGAAGTCTTTGTAATTAAATATTAAATGTTCATTAATACCATCAAAACCGTTACCTGGAATATTAAAACTTAAAATAGAGTAATAATCGGTATCAATACATTTACCCGAGCCCACAATAGGACTCCACCAGCCTGAGTTGCCTGTGACATTAGAATTTCCTGTTAATGCATGATTCACCATCACAATTGGTGAATCATGCATACTGCGACCAAAAGTTTGATAAGAAAGCATTAAAGATACTGTCTTACCACTTTCAGTCTTGTAATTAAGAATTTCAATAAAATTTAGATGCTCCATGATGTTTTGGTGGTTCTAACAATATGAATTTTTAGTCTTGTAATTCTTTTGTTTTTAATAAGACAAAAACTTCTCTCAAATCACTTTTTAAATCCTCAATATTTTCTATACCTACAGACAATCGAATTAAATCTTTTGTAACACCTGTACTCAATTGAGCATCATCACTCAATTGTTGATGGGTTGTACTTGCTGGATGAATTATAAGAGATTTTGTGTCACCAATATTAGCCAAAAGTGAAAATAGCTTTGTTCTGTCTGCAATGATTTTTGCTGCTTCATAACCGCCATGAACACCAAACGTCACAATACCACTTTGTCCTTTTGGCAAATACTCGTCAGCTAGTTGTTTAAAAGGACTAGATTTTAAACCAGGGTAATTCACCCACTTCACCTCAGGTTGTTTTTGAAGCCACTCCGCTAATTCTAGGGCGTTTTCACTGTGCTTTTGTATTCTTAGTTCTAAGGTTTCTAAACCTTGTATAATTTGAAATGCATTAAACGGACTCAAAGCACCTCCATAGTCCCTTAGTCCTTCTATTCGAACTTTAGCAATAAATGCAGCACTTTCTAATACTTCACTATAAACTAAACCATGATACCCCTGCGACGGCTGAGTAAATTCAGGAAATTTTCCGTTTGTCCAATCAAAGGTGCCAGCATCAATAATTACTCCACCTAAGGCTGTTCCATTACCGTTGATATATTTCGTTAAAGAGTGAATAACGATATTAGCGCCGTATTTAATAGGATTTAGTAAATAAGGTGTTGCCACAGTATTGTCTACAATTAAAGGAACTTTATAATTTTTTGCTTCAATTGAAATTGCTGAAATATCTAACACATCTAATTTGGGGTTTCCTAAAGATTCAATAAAAAAAGCACGTGTATTTTCCTGTGCTGCTTCTTTAAAATTCTGTGGACTAGATGGATCAACAAATGTGGTCGTGATGCCATGCCTTGGCAAAGTAACACTCAGTAGGTTATAGGTTCCACCATACAGGCTATTTGATGCAACAATATGATCGCCCGATCTTAATAACGTGAGCAATGATGTTGCAATGGCAGAGGTCCCTGATGATGTTACCACTGCAGCAATTCCATCCTCGAGTGCAGCCAAACGCTGTTCTAGAATATCATTGGTTGGATTATTAATTCTAGTATAAATATTACCTGTTTCAGATAATGAAAATAGGTTTGCCGCGTGATCAGAATCATTGAAAACATAAGCGGTAGATTGATAAATAGGAACCGCTCTTGTCCCTCCGTTTAATTGGACGTCGTGCCCTGCGTGCAAGGCTTTTGTTGCAAATTTTTGAGTACTCATTTTTCTAAGTTTTTTGAGTTAATAAATTAATCCAAAAGTTGAAGGCTAACACCCAACAACATCAATAGAAAAATGTTAAAAAGAAAAATTACAATCAACAAATAGTGATTGCATTTAGTTATCTATCTAAATAAATGAGTAAAATTCATTTCCTTTAGTAGAATTTAGCACCTTCTTTAAAATAATAAAGGGTTGCTAAGGTTTCAAAGGGTCTAATCCCTCCACCTTTCTTGATAACATTTCAATAAATTTTGGAACTTTAATAGTGCAATATTGAAAAATAAAATAATTAAAACCAAATATTTTTTGGTAAAATTTAATTTTTTAGATTTTTATTTTGAAATTTAGACCTTATGATGGCGTCTACAGATTTATTTTCTATTTTACTTTCAAGCCATGAAATAATATCCAAATATAAGAAAGCACGACTTTCATAAGGATGGTCTTCATAAATTTTCAGTGTATTATGTAATTTTACAAATTCTGACCTTAGTTCATTTGGATAAATTTCTCCCAAGCTCCTTAAAAACTTAATCATTTCCTTTTGAACTTCATATAAGTCCTCCATACGTATCAAAAACTTATAAGTACTTTTTATTAAAATATCTAAATTGTAATCTAAACCTGCCTCGTAATGTGCAACAAGATTTAAAACCCTTGAAAAACACAATAAATCTTCTCGCATGGATAGTGATTTATTACTAATTATTTTACCAACAAACTCTATACATTTTTTATTCTCACCAATTCCAAAATATAAACTCGCAATTTTATAGTAAAAAACCATAACGTGATGCTCATCAATACGGCTCTTATGTAATTTTATTCCGGCTAAAACCTCATCTATTAAAGGTAACCCTTCTCGAAATGTTCCCTCCATGAAGTGCAAATTAAACTTATTAGAATACACATATAAAAAGGTTAAACTTTCAACATTATCATTTTTGGGAAACCACGCTTCTTTTGTGATGGTTTCTAACTCTAAAAGTGCCTGTTGAAATTTACCATGGTGTTTTATGTAAAACAAGGCTTCCAATAAATATTGATTACCCCTAAGGAAAAATACAGGATTCAACTTCATGAGATCAGGATTAGCATAAAACAAATCAACCCACTTCCTTGAGTACTTATAGCAAGCTAAAAAATCTTGAATTAAAAAACTGTACCATAAGTACGACTGGTATAGCCATAGTTTTTCTCTAAAACCCAACTGCTTTATATCGTACTTTGGCAGTCTATGGTTAAAATATTTTGTCACCCTAAGAAACTCATCGTCATTTTTAACATAACCTGTTTTTAAAAACAATCCGTAAAGTTGAAGTGAAAGATTTGATAATTTGCTCGACAAAATATTTTGAGAATTTAATTCTTTCGCTTGAATTGTTAACTCATCAGCACGATTGCTTATACTCCTTGTAATATACTGTGATTCAATAATTTTTTCAAGTTCAAGAATTTCGTATGCAATAATTTTCTCTTCATAATTTATCGCTAAATTTTTTGCTTTATCTAAAATTTTTAAGCTTTGCTTGTAAAGGCCTTTATGATAAAGTATTGTAGCAAAATCGAGCTGTTCTCTAATTTGAACTCGAATATTTTGATGTAATGGATTGAGTCGAAGACTTATGAGTATTTGCTTGTATAAATGCGCTTTTAAGTTTGATAATTGTTGTTTTTTAACAATATCTTTTTTTAAAATAACCTGCTCATTATACTCTGTCATTTTATCCATAGCATTAAATAACAACAAAAACTTTGAATCATCATTAACACCTAATCGCCCAACATAAAGTTTAAACTGCCTTTTTTCAGATTTTGACAACGACTTTACGAGTACAAATAAATTATCTTTTGGTTCTTTAGTCATAGTGTAAAAAATGAGTTTATATACCTCATTATCAGTAATTTAAATATGAAAAAATTAGGCTTAACATCGTAATAACGTCATGATGAACTCCCTTTACAGTAATCCAAAATATAAATTCGTAATACAATAAGAAAATTTATTTAGAATAAATGTCAGATTACCAAGTACAAATTTTTGATACAACCCTAAGAGATGGTGAACAAGTTCCTGGTTGTAAACTAAACACAGATCAAAAGATAAAAATTGCAAAACAATTGGATTTCTTAGGAGTAGATGTTATCGAAGCTGGATTTCCTGTGTCAAGTCCCGGTGATTTTAAATCAGTTGATGCTATTGCAAAAATTGTACAAAATGCAACAGTGTGCGGCCTAACTAGATCTGTAGAAAATGATATAAAAATAGCGGCTGAAGCCTTGAAATATGCAGTTAAACCAAGAATTCATACTGGTATTGGCACTTCCGATTCCCACATAAAACATAAATTTAAAAGTACTCGGGAAGATATTTTAGAACGTGCATTCAAAGCTGTTTCTTATGCAAAATCTTTTGTAGAGGATGTTGAGTTTTATGCCGAAGACGCGGGAAGAACGGACAATTCATATCTGGCTCAAGTTTGTGAAGCTGCCATAAAAGCTGGAGCAACTGTACTAAATATTCCAGATACAACGGGTTATTGTTTACCACATGAATATGGTGCCAAAATCAAATATTTGAAAGAAAATGTCAAAGGTATCGAAAAAGCTATTTTATCTTGTCATTGCCATAATGACCTAGGTCTTGCAACTGCAAATTCAATTGAAGGTGTCATCAATGGGGCAAGACAAATTGAATGTACCATCAACGGAATTGGTGAACGAGCCGGCAATACGGCCCTTGAAGAGGTGGTGATGATTCTCAAACAACATCCTTACTTAAATTTAGAAACCAACATTAATACGGAAATGTTATATGGTATCAGCCAATTAGTCTCCGAAAGTATGGGAATATACACACAACCAAACAAGGCAATCGTTGGTGCCAATGCTTTTGCCCACAGCTCTGGAATTCACCAAGATGGTGTAATTAAAAATCGCGAAACATACGAAATAATCAATCCCAAAGATGTTGGGGTTACCGAATCCGCAATTGTTTTGACTGCTAGGAGTGGGCGCGCAGCTCTCGCCTACAGAGCAAAAAATGTTGGATATGAGCTAACTAAATTACAACTAGATGATGTGTATAGTAACTTCTTAAAGTTTGCTGATATGAAAAAAGAAATCAATGATACTGATATCCATGAAATTATAGAGACAAGTTCTATTTTCAATCAAATTATAGCTTGATGGGAAAAACCTTATTTGACAAAGTTTGGGATTCGCATGTTGTCGATTCTGTAGAGAATGGCCCCCAAGTATTATATATTGACCAGCATTTAATTCACGAAGTCACAAGCCCCCAAGCCTTCGAAGAATTGGAAAATCGAGACATTCCAGTTTTTAGACCTAGACAAATTATTGCCACAGCAGACCATAATACTCCAACAACAAACCAAGATCTTCCAATCAAAGATGAGTTGTCAAAAAAACAATTAGAGCAACTATCAACAAATTGTTCAAAAAATAATATTACACTTTACGAATTAGGTCATAAATACAATGGCATTGTTCATGTCATGGCGCCAGAATTAGGTATCACACAACCAGGTATGACCATGGTATGTGGAGATAGTCATACGTCAACTCATGGTGCTTTTGGAACAATTGCATTTGGTATAGGAACAAGTCAAGTTGCTCAAGTCTTCGCAAGTCAATGCCTATTACTACCCAAACCAAAAAGTCTTAGAGTTAATGTAAACGGTTGTTTAAAAAATGGTGTTTTACCAAAAGATGTCATTTTATATATTATTTCAAAACTTGGTACAAATTCAGGAACCGGCTACTTTTGCGAATACGCTGGAAGCGTTTTTGAAACGATGAGTATGGAGGGGCGTATGACTGTTTGTAATATGAGTATTGAAATGGGTGCGAGAGGCGGCATGATTGCTCCTGACGAAATCACCTTTAAATATTTAAAAAATCGGCAGTTTGCTCCATCAGGAAGTGATTACAAAAATAAAGTTGCTTTCTGGAAGACACTTGCTTCAGATAAAAACGCTGTGTTTGATAAAGAATATTTTTTTGAAGCTGAGGATATTGAACCGATGATTACTTATGGGACCAACCCAGGAATGGGAATAAAAATTTCAGATAACATCCCTTATGAAAGTAACTCCTCCTTTCTCAAATCATTGCTTTACATGAATTTAAATGCTGGAGAATCTTTAATCAATAAATGTGTGAATTACGTGTTTATCGGTAGCTGTACCAATTCAAGAATTGAAGATTTTAGAGTTGCTGCTAAGTATATAAAAGGCAGACGAAAAGCAGAAAATGTGACCGCCTGGCTAGTACCAGGAAGTAAACAGGTAGAAGCACAAATAGTGGAAGAGGGCCTAAAAGATGTTTTTGAATCTGCTGGTTTTAAATTAAGGCAGCCTGGATGTTCCGCTTGCCTAGCAATGAATGAGGACAAAATCCCAAAAGGAGAATACTGCGTTTCAACCTCAAATCGAAATTTTGAAGGTAGACAAGGTCCTGGATCTAGGACCATTCTTGCAAGCCCACTTGTTGCTGCTGCTACAGCAGTTGCTGGGAAAATTATAGATATCACAAAAGAATTAGAAACGCTAGAGTTGACATAACATGGAGAAATTCACAACACTTTCGTCAAGAGCCATTCCATTGGAAGTTGAGAATGTTGACACAGATCAAATAATTCCTGCACGCTTTCTTAAAGCAACAGATAAAAAAGGATTTGGGGATCATGTCTTTCGCGATTGGAGATATCATGAAAACGGTAAAATTAACGATGAATTTATTTTAAATGATTCTACTTATTCAGGAAGTATTTTAATAGCAGGTAATAATTTTGGTTGTGGTTCAAGTCGTGAACATGCTGCATGGGCGCTGGCAGGATACGGATTTAAAGTTATTGTATCGAGCTTTTTCGCAGATATTTTTAGGGGAAACGCCCTTAATAATGGTATTTTACCAATACAAGTCTCAGAGGTATTTTTAAAAACACTTCTTGACAAGGTTTCCAAAATTCCTCAAACTCAAATTGAGGTAAACTTAGAGGAACAACTCATTTCTATTTCAGATACGTCACAGTCAGAAAAATTTGAAATAGACGCATACAAAAAGACGTGCCTAATAAATGGTTACGACGATATTGATTACTTACTAAGCATAACAAATAAAATTGAAGCTTTCGAAGCTCGAAAAAATAATTAATCAATGAAATTAAACATCGCTGTTTTACCTGGAGATGGGATTGGTCCCGAGGTCACAGACCAAGCTGTTAAGGCTTTAAAAGCAATTGCAATTGAATTCGATCATTCTTTCACGTTCACTTATGCCCCTGTTGGCGCTGTCGCAATTGATGAGACTGGAGATCCACTACCTGAACAGACACTAGATCTTTGTAAAACAACTGATGCCATTTTGTTTGGAGCTATTGGAGATCCAAAATATGACAATAACCCTTCAGCCACTATACGACCTGAGCAAGGGTTGTTAAAGCTCCGTAAATCGCTTCAACTATTTGCAAATATTAGGCCTGTAAAAGCCTACAGTCAACTTCTTGAAAAGTCGCCATTAAAAGAACATATCATCAAAGGTACCGATATTAGTATTTATCGCGAGCTCACAGGTGGCATCTATTTTGGAGAAAAGTATTTAAGCGATGATAAAAATACAGCATCTGATTTGTGTGAATATTCTAGACTAGAAATTGAAAGAATCTCACATTTAGCATTTAAAGCAGCACAATCAAGAAGTTTTAATGTTACCTTAATTGATAAAGCTAATGTTTTAGAAAGCTCTCGCTTGTGGAGAAAAGTCGTGAATGACGTTGCAAAAGAATACCAAGATGTCACGCTTGAGTTTTTATTTGTTGATAATGCGGCAATGCAAATGATTCTTAATCCAAAACAATTCGACGTCATTTTAACAGAAAACATGTTTGGTGATATTATAAGTGATGAGGCGAGCGTTATTGGCGGATCTATAGGTCTTCTGGCATCAGCGTCTGTAGGCGATAAGTATGCAATGTTTGAACCCATTCATGGCTCATACCCTCAAGCGAAAGGCAAGGGTATCGCAAATCCAATAGCATCAATATTGTCTGCAGCAATGCTACTAGAACATTTCAACCTTCAATCTGAAGCAAATCGTATCAAAAATGCTGTAGAAAAGTCATTGAAATTACACATTACCACACCTGATATTAACGCAAAATATGACAACGTAACGACAGGTAAAGTAGGTGATTTTATTGAAGATTTTATATCAAATCCAAACGAGACAAATCTCAATTTCACCAATATCCATTTAGGTCAATCAACCATTATATAGTCCTTCACGACTCAAATTTCAATATGGTTTTTTATTTTTTACAGGATATAATCCGTACTAACAAAGTTAGATGCTTGTGAAGCTAACAAATCTTTTAAAATCTCATTATTGTAAGAATTATCTTTAGATGCAACAAAAGTTCTAATAGAGAATGATCTTAATGCGTCACGAACACTCAAAGTCGCCACAGCAGAATCCTTCCTTCCCGTAAATGGATAAACATCAGGACCACGTTGGCATGAACTATTGAGGTTCACACGACAGACCAAATTTACAAGAGCATCAATTAGTGGGGCTAAGGTTTTAACATCTCTTCCAAAAAGACTTACTTGTTGACCATAATTTGAAGATGCCATATCATTTAAAGGCTCTTCAATGTTAGAAAAGGGAACTATTGGAATCACGGGACCAAATTGCTCCTCCTCATATACACGCATATCGGTTGACGCTGGATATAAAACAGCCGGAAAAATATAATTTTTAAAAATTTCTCCTCCTCGTTTATTTTTTATTTTTGCTCCTTTCGATACTGCATCATCAATCAACTCTTGAATATAAGACGGCTTATCTGGTTCTGGTAGTGGTGTAAGTTTAGCGCCAGCATCCCAAGGATTTCCAAAGTTAAGTGCATCAACTTTTTCTGAAAATTGTCTAATAAAGTCATCAACTACATCCTTGTGAACATACAAAACTTTCAAAGCTGTGCAACGTTGGCCATTAAAAGATGTTGCCCCTGCAATACACTCATTTATAGCCAAGTTTAAATCTGCATCTGGCATTACAATTGCAGGATTATTAGCCTCCAAACCAAGAACCATTCTTAGACGATTACTTTTAGGGTGTATATTCTGTAATGCATTTGCAGACTTGCTATGGCCAATCAATGCCAAAACATCTACACGACCATCTTTCATAATTGGTGAAGCCACTGTGCGACCTCTACCAAAGAGAATATTGACAACACCTTTTGGAAAACTATTCTGAAAGGCCTCCATTAAAGGCGTTAAAAGAAGGACACCAAATTTAGCCGGCTTAAATATGGCGGTATTACCCATAATAAGGGCCGGTATTAATAAGCAAAATGTTTCATTTAAGGGATAATTATAAGGCCCCAAGCACAAAACCACACCTAATGGGCCACGCCTAATGTGTGCATGAATATTTCCACTTTTAAGAAATTTTGCACTATTACGATCCATTTTCTTGTAATCCTCAATAGTATCATAAATGTACTCAACCGTTCTGTCAAATTCCTTTTCTGAATCAGCTAAATTTTTACCAATTTCCCACATCAATAGCTTCACTACCTCTTCACGCTTCGTTTTCATTTGTTCAACAAACTTCTCCATGCATGATATTCTGTCAGAAACCTTCATCGTAGGCCACAACCCCTGACCTTTATTAAATGCCGTTGAGGCAGCATCAAGAGCTTCTATTGCTTCTTTTTCTGTTAGCGTTGGAATACTTCCAAGCAATGTTGGGTGGTAGTTTTCGGTTGAAGAAATTGTTGAGTATATTTCAGACGTTTCACCTTTCCATTCTACCAGCTTACCATCTAACAAGTACCTAGATTGGTGTATTAACTCTTTGATTTTAAATTGCTCAGGAATTGTCTTAAATCGCATTTTCATAAATTATTTTTTACACTTTCAAATTACAACAAACAGTAGTTAAAATAGGTTAAGACTTTGTTAAGCTAAACCAAAAATTGAAATAAATCTGGCTTATTATTTAGATAATCACCATAAAAATTATGCAACTTCATTTTAGTTATTAGAGGCTCTAAGTCCTTTGGAGATTTTAATTGCACACCAACTACAGCTACATCATTTTCTCTATTGACTTTTTTTGTATATTCAAAATGAGTAATATCATCATCCTTTCCTAAAATTTTAACCACAAACTCCCTTAAAGCTCCGGCTCTTTGGGGAAATTTTATCAGAAAATAATGTTTTAAATTTGCATGAAGTAAAGCGCGTTCTTTTATTTCAGGAGTTCGTGTAATGTCATTATTACTTCCACTGATTAAGCAAATCACATTTTTACCTTTAATCTTTTCTGCATAAGCATCCAAAGCTGTAAGACTTAATGCTCCTGCTGGTTCAGCAACTATAGCATCTTTATTGTAAAGCTCTAAAATAACTTGACATATTTTCCCTTCGGGAACTGTGACTACAGCATCCAAATTTTGTTTACAAATTTCAAAATTTTTATCTCCTACTCTTCTCACAGCGGCACCATCTACAAAGCGCTCAATTTCTTTAAGCTCAATAATTTTATTAGCCTCAATAGATTTTGACATTGATGGTGCTCCTTCGGGCTCCACACCAATAATTTTGGTCTTTGGAGACATCATTTTAACCATTGCCGAAAGTCCAGACGCTAAACCCCCACCACCAACTGGAATAAAAATAAAATCAATAACTTCTTTTGATTGACTTAGGATTTCTAGCCCTACAGTAGCCTGACCTTCAATAACTTTTTCATCATTAAAAGGATGTATAAACGTTTTATTTAAACGTTCGCATTCCAGCTTGGCTACTTCATAGGAATCATCAAATGTGTCACCGACTAAAACAACATTAATAAAATCTTCTCCAAACATTTTAACCTGTTCAATTTTTTGATTGGGGGTTGGTGAAGGCATAAATATGGTTCCTTTTACCTTTAGTAATTTACATGACAAAGCAACACCCTGCGCGTGATTTCCTGCACTAGCGCACACGATGCCATTTTCAACCTCAGTATCATTTAATGTTGACATTTTATTATAAGCTCCTCTTATTTTATAAGAACGAACTTGTTGTAAATCTTCCCTTTTAAACATGATATTACAACCGTAATGATTTGAATATCGCATGTTTTTGGCAAGCGGACTAACAATAGCAATGTCTGATAAACGAGTCGCAGCTGCTTTTACATTTTTTAATGTTGGAAAATATGTCGTTGTAGTTTCCATAAATTAGTGAGTAGAAATTCCATTGACCTCTGATGTTGATTTTATTCGTTTCATCGCAGTCATCGCAGTCCGCAAATGTTTTCCAACAGCCTCAATAGGATGATTACGAATAGCATCATTCACCTTTATTAGTTCAAGATTATCAACAGAATTTGAGGCCTTATAAGAAGATCCAATAACATCTGTTCCTATTGATTTCATAAAATCGTCAAGCAAAGGTTTACAAGCATGGTCAAATAAATAACAACCATATTCAGCTGTGTCTGAAATGATTCTGTTCATTTCAAATAATTTTTTTCTTGCAACAGTATTAGCAATTAGAGGCAGTTCATGCAAGGACTCATAATAGGCTGATTCCTCAATGATTCCTGAATTAACCATTGTCTCAAAGGCTAATTCTACACCTGCTCGCACAAAAGCGACCATGATAAGACCATGGTCAAAATATTCTTGTTCTGAAATATAGTGGTTTGTTACAATAGTTTTCTCAAAAGCTGTTTCTCCTGTTGCTTTTCTCCATTTCAATAAATTAACATCGTCATTTGCCCAATCCTCCATCATCGTTTTCGAAAAATGTCCGGACATGATATCATCCATATGCTTTTCGTATAATGGTTTCATGATGTCTTTCAACTCTTCAGACAACTCAAAAGCTTTAATTTTGGCTGGATTTGATAATCGATCCATCATCGTTGTTATCCCACCGTGTTTCAGAGCTTCCGTAATGGTTTCCCAACCGTATTGAACTAACTTAGCGGCATAGCCTCCATTAATACCCTCAGCAACCATTTTATCAAATAATAAGATAGAAGCTGTTTGTAACACTCCACATAGAATGGTTTGTTCTCCCATCAAATCACTTTTTACTTCAGCAACAAAAGAAGACTCTAAAACTCCTGCTTTATGACCACCAGTAGCAGCAGCGTATGCTTTTGCCTGGTCCCAACCCTTACCTTCAGGATCATTTTCAGGGTGAACTGCAATCAATGTAGGCACACCAAACCCCCTCATAAATTCCTCTCGAACTTCTGTACCTGGACACTTTGGAGCAACCATGATGACCGTTAAATCTTCACGTATATGTTTTCCTTCTTCTACAATATTAAACCCGTGTGAGTACGATAAAGTAGCCCCTTTTTTCATCAGAGGCATAACATCCGAAACAACATTTGAATGTTGCTTATCTGGAGTTAGGTTAAGAACTAAATCAGCAGATGGTATTAAGTCATGATATGTGCCAATTGTAAAATTATTAGATTTGGCGTTTTTAAAAGATTGGCGCTCTTCATCAATTGCTTTTTGCCTTAGAGCATATGAAATATCCAAACCGGAATCCCTCATGTTGAGACCTTGATTGAGACCTTGGGCCCCACAGCCAATTATTACAATTTTTTTTCCTTTTAAAGCATTTACACCATCTTCAAACTCCGAAGTTTCCATAAAGCGACACTTCGAAAGTTGGTCTAACTTTTGACCTAGTGATAGAGTGTTAAAATAATTTGCCATTCTAGTAGTTTATTAGTTATTAAATGCAGCTAGCATTTCAGTTATTTTCATTTCATCTTTTGTCACAGCAATCCTTCCTGAGCGGACAAACTGCATAATTCCAAAAACACTAAGTTCTCTATGTAATAATTCAATTTCATTTCTTCGTCCAGATTTTTCTAAAACAAAAAAAGCTTTATTTACAGTTACAATTCTTGCGTTACTATCTTTAATTATATTTTGTATTTGCCGCTCCTCAAATAACAAATCAGATTTTATTTTGAATAAGCACGACTCCTGATAAATCGTCTCGTCATCTGTGTGATAAAAGGCTTTAATTACCTCTACTTGCTTTTCTATTTGACCAATAATTTTCTTAACCTCTTTTTCGGTCATTTTCACTAAAATTGTAAATCGAGAAACTCCTTCAATTTCAGATATTGATGTATTTAAGCTTTCAATATTGATGTGTCTTCTTTGAAAAATCGCAGAAATTCTATTCAACAACCCTATGTGATTTTCTGTATAAATTGATACTGTAAATAGTTCTTTTATTTCCATAATTATTCTAATCTAATATCTGAAACTGATGCTCCTGAGGGTACCATCGGAAACACATTGTCTTCTTTTTCCACACATACTTCTAAAAAATATGCATCTTGACTTTTCATCATTTCTTCAATTGCTGATCCTAACTCCTCTCGCTCTGAGACACGTCGTGCTTGGATATGATATCCTTTAGCAATAGCAACAAAATCAGGGTTTGTCATTTCAGTAGAGGCATATCGTTTATCAAAAAAGAGTTGTTGCCATTGACGCACCATCCCTAAAAAATTATTGTTCAAAACAACAATTTTTACCGCTGTTTTTTGTTGAAAAATGGTGCCTAATTCTTGTATCGTCATTTGATATCCTCCATCACCGATGATCGCAATAACTTCACGATTTGGAGCAGCCATTTTTGCGCCAATTGCAGCAGGTAAAGCAAACCCCATAGTCCCAAGTCCCCCTGAGGTAATATTGCTTTTACTCACATTGAAATCAGCGTAACGACAAGTAATCATCTGATGTTGACCAACATCAGAAACAATCGCAGCGTTTCCACCACTTTTCGAATTAATCTCATTTAAAACTTCACCCATTGTCAAACCATCTTTTGTTGGGTGTAAATCATTTTTTATAACCTTTTCAAATTCAATGGCATATAAATCTTTAAACTTTTGATGCCAAGATTTGTGAGTTTTGACTTCTAAAAGAGGTAGTATTTGGGTCAGGCTTTCCTTGGCATCACCTAAAACAGCGACATCTGTCTTTACATTTTTATCAACCTCAGCAGGATCAATTTCAAAATGAATGATTTTTGCTTGTTTTGCGTATTCGTCTAGTTTCCCTGTTACACGATCATCAAAACGCATCCCAATTGCAATCAACACATCACAATCGTTTGTGAGAACATTTGGAGCATAATTTCCATGCATTCCAACCATACCAATATTTAATGGATGAGAAGTTGAAATTGCTGATGCCCCTAAAATGGTCCAAGCAGCGGGAATCCCCGTTTTTTCTATCATGGCTTTAAGCTGCTCTTCAGCGTGAGCCAAAATCACACCTTGCCCCCAAACAATCATTGGTTTTTTAGCACCGTTGATTATCTCTGCTGCTTGATCAAGTGATGCTTTGTCTGTTTTAGGCACTGGTAGATAACTTCTTACACCTTCACATTTTTTGTATTGAAAATCGAACTCTGCAAATTGTGCATCTTTTGTAATATCTATTAACACTGGTCCAGGTCTTCCACTTCTGGCTATGTAAAAAGCTTTGGCGATAACTTCAGGTATTTCTGCGGCATTTGTAATTTGATGATTCCATTTTGTAACTGGTGTCGATATCCCAACAATATCTGTTTCTTGAAAAGCATCACTACCCAATAAATGCGAAGCGACCTGACCGGTTATACAAACCATTGGGGTTGAATCAATTTGTGCGTCTGCTATTCCTGTAATTAAATTAGTTGCTCCAGGACCAGAGGTTGCCATGGCAACTCCAACTTTACCCGAAATCCTGGCATATCCTTGAGCAGCGTGGGTCGCTCCTTGTTCATGCCTTGTTAACACGTGATGAATTTCGTTTTGGTACTTGTAAAGCTCATCATAAACAGGCATAATAGCCCCACCTGGGTAACCGTAAATCATATCAACACCCTCAGCCAATAAACAACGTACAATCGCTTCACTTCCCGAAATACGCTCTTTTGGCTGCTCTAAATATTGCTTTTTTTTCATTGTTTGTAATTCTTCCATAATCATGATTTAAAACTCATCGGTTACGCACCCCTTTGAAGCCGAGGAAACAGTTTTTGCGTATTTATAAAGGACACCTCTCTGAACTTTTAATTCAGGAGCTTCCCATTGATGTTTTCTTTTTAATAACTCTTCTTCACTTATTTCAAGCGTAATGGCATTGGTTTCAGCATCTATCGTTATGACATCACCATCATTGATCAAGGCAATGGGGCCACCTTCTTGTGCCTCAGGTGTAATATGTCCAACTACAAAACCGTGCGTGCCTCCTGAAAAACGACCATCAGTAATCAACGCAACATCGTTACCTAATCCTGCACCCATTATAGCTGCTGTTGGTTTTAACATTTCAGGCATACCTGGGCCACCCTTAGGACCTTCATAGCGTATAACCACTACGTCACCTTTATTTACTTTTCCATCGCGAATACCATCATTCGCTTCATATTCCCCCTCAAAAACCTTAGCAGTTCCTCTGTACTTCAATCCCTCTTTTCCTGTAATTTTAGCAACACTGCCTTCTGGCGCTAGGTTACCATACAACATTCTTAAATGACCTGTTATTTTTATTGGATTTTCAATTGACTTGATAACCTCCTGACCTTTTTTTAAATCATCTACATTTGACAGGTTTTCCGCCAAGGTCTTTCCTGTTACTGTCATACAATCTCCATTGAGCAAACCTTTTTTAAGCAAATATTTCATAACCGCTGGAATCCCTCCAACTTCATGAACATCCTCCATGAGATATTTCCCGCTTGGCTTTAAGTCTGCTAAAAAGGGTGTATTATCACTGATTTTTTGAAAATCAGACAATGTAAAGTCTATTTGCGCTGCTCTTGCTATGGCAAGAAAATGTAAAACAGCATTGGTTGAGCCTCCTAGAATAGTCACTAAACGAATGGCATTCTCCAGCGATTCTCTTGTTATGATATCAGATGGCTTGATGTCCTTTTCAAGTAGTAGACGCATCGCCTCACCAGCTTTTATTGCTTCATGTTTTTTTGCATCGCCTGTCGCTGGATTTGATGAATTATAAGGCAAGGTCATTCCTAAAGCCTCTATGGCAGAAGCCATAGTGTTTGCAGTATACATTCCTCCACATGCCCCTGCCCCTGGAATGGCTTTCTTAACAATGCATTCAAATTCATCTTGGTCCATAGTACCCGCGACCTTACTCCCCCAAGCCTCAAATGCCGAAACGACATCTAATTTTTTACCATTATGACATCCTGAATCAATAGTTCCACCATAAACCAAGATTGATGGTCGATTTAGTCTGATCATAGCCATAAGTGCCCCTGGCATGTTTTTATCACACCCCACGACAGTTACCAGACCATCGTAACTCATCGCTTGAACTACCGTCTCCATAGAATCGGCAATAACGTCTCGTGATGGCAATGAATAGCGCATACCAGGTGTTCCCATCGAAATACCGTCACTCACCCCTATCGTATTAAAAATTAACCCAATAACCTCTTGTTTTAAAGTCCCCTCCTTAACATACTTAGCCAAATCATTTAAATGCATATTGCATGGATTACCTTCGTAACCTGTGCTCGCTATTCCAACAAGGGGCTTTTTAAAATCTTGACGTGTAAGTCCGATACCATGCAACATGGCTTGAGCAGCTGGCTGCGTTGGATCTTGTGTGACTGTTTTACTGTATTTATTTAGAGGCTTCATGATGATTTTTTTATCCCTAAGTAAAACTTAGTTAGCTCGAAATTATATGTTTCAATTATTAGTTGTAACAAGTGCTTTGTAAATGGTCTAAAGTCATTGACGCTAAGTATTACTCAACTTATTAATAATCAGTAATTTATATTTATAATTATATGATGTTCAAGTTCTTAAAATAATGTGTAAAAAAAGACACCTAATTCTAGACTGTATAAAGCGGCTTTAAACTGATAACATTCTTTTAATCACTGTAAAATTCTTTATATCACACGTTTTAGAATATACTTGTCTTTGAACGTCTATAATCTTGGTAAATCGTAATCATCTTTAGTTGGTAAAAAGGAATCTCCCATTAAATACTTATCTACATGGTGAGCAGACTGGCGCCCTTCAGAAATGGCCCAAACTATTAAAGATTGTCCACGACGCATATCACCTGCAACAAAAACACCCGGAACATTAGTTTTGTAATCCTTGTTACTTGCCTGAATATTATTTCTAAAATCAAATTTTAATCCAAATGCATCTGCCAACGTTTTTTCAGAGCCTGTAAAACCAAGAGCCAATAGAGCCAATTCACAGTCCCATTCTTTTTCTGTCCCTTCTAATTCTTGTAATCGCGGTCTCTCACCATCCTGTAATATCCACTCAACATCAACGGTCTTTAATCCTACCAAATTTCCCTCTAAATCACCAATAAATTCTTTCGTAGAAGTGCTAAAAAATCGTTCCACTCCTTCCTCATGGGATGAAGTCGTTTTTAAACGCATTGGCCAATAAGGCCATGGTTGATGCGCAGGACGACCTTCTGTTGGCTTATTCAAAATTTCAAAATTTGTTATTGATTTAGCATTGTGTCGATTGGACGTTCCAACACAATCAGAACCAGTATCTCCTCCTCCAATTATAATGACATTTTTATCTTTTGCTGAAATTATATCATCAAAAGTTTTTAAGCCATCAACAAATTCATTATTTCGCTTTAAAAAATCCATTGCTTGCACCACTCCGTTTAAATCCGAGCCTGGAATTGGAATACTTCGTTTCACAGAAGCGCCCCCACAAATAATAATAGCGTCATGTTTTTCCTTGAGAGTACTTGCATCAATATTAACACCGACGTGTGCTCCTGTCTTAAAAATAATACCTTCCTTCTCTAAAATATTTAAACGTCTATCAATAATATGTTTTCCCAATTTAAAATCAGGAATACCATATCTTAATAAACCACCTACTTTTTGATCACGCTCATAAACAATAACTGAATGTCCTGCTTTATTTAGTTGTTGTGCTGCAGCGAGCCCTGCTGGACCAGAACCAATTATAGCGACTGATTTTTCAGTTCTTTTATTTGGTGGACAAGGAACAACCCAACCATTATCAAAAGCTTTTTCAATTATATTTTTCTCAATATTCTCAATAGATACGGGGTCTTCATTAATTCCTAAAACACAAGCCTCTTCACAAGGAGCAGGACATAACCTTCCCGTAAATTCTGGAAAATTATTTGTACTATGCAAAATTTTAGCAGCTTCTTGCCACTTCCCTTGAAATACCATATCATTAAAATCTGGAATTAAATTACCAAGTGGACAACCACTATGACAAAATGGTATTCCACAATTCATACATCGCGCTCCTTGATTTTTTAACACCTCTTTGTCAAGTGGAATCGTAAATTCATCATAATTTAAAATTCTTTTTTTTGGTGATTGACACCCTTCGTTTTCTCGCTCAAACTCTAAAAAACCTGTAATTTTTCCCATATCATTAAGCTATTTCTAATTGTTCTTGTTTTAATCTTATAAGGGCTTTTCGATATTCCTCGGGTAGTACCTTTTTAAATTTTGGTAAATAAATTTTCCAATTACTTAATAGACGTTTTGCCAATGGACTGTTTGTCGCCAAAAAGTGATTCTCAACTAATGCCTTTAATTGGGATTCATCCTCTTGTGTTTCAATAGAGAATACGTTTAAAGATGATGAATTACACTGTTGTAAAAAGGATTTTTGTTCATCCAAAACATAAGCAATACCACCACTCATTCCTGCACCAAAATTACGACCAACCTCACCCAAAATAACAGCAATGCCTCCTGTCATATATTCACATCCATGGTCCCCAATACCTTCAACGACAGCTTTGGCTCCTGAATTTCTAACACAAAAACGCTCCCCAGCCTTTCCGTTAATATAAACCTCTCCAGAAGTTGCGCCATATAAGGTCACATTTCCCGTAATAATATTGTCTTCAGGCACAATTGAGCTACTGGATGGGACTTTTATATTTAGTATTCCTCCAGATAATCCTTTACCTAAATAGTCATTTGTATTGCCATGAACCGTCATAGTAACACCGCGTGTTGTGAATGCGCCAAAACTTTGTCCTGCCGAACCTCTAAAGTCAATATTAATGGTGTCTTTTGGAAGACCCTGTTCACCGTATATTTTTGAAATTTCATTGCTAACAATTGCGCCTACAGCCCTATCTCTATTGGTTATTTTAAGATCTAATCTGGTGCGTTGTCTTCTAAATAAAGCTTGATGGGCTTTTTTAATGATTTGAAAATCCAAATGCCTTTCTAAATTGTGATGCTGTGGCAACGTGTTGCATAAAGAAACTTCTTGAGGCACTTCTACTTTATGTAAAATTGGGGTTAAATCTACTCCCGAGGTTTTATAATGTTCGATTGCTTTATTTCTGTTCAACTTTTGAACTTGACCAACCATTTCATTAATTGTTCTAAACCCGAGTTTCGCCATAATTTCCCGTAATTCTTGAGCGACGAAATACATGTAGTTTACAACATGCTCAGGCTTTCCTGTAAATTTTTTTCGCAACTCTGGATTTTGAGTAGCAATCCCGACAGGGCAAGTATTTAAATGACAAACACGCATCAAAACGCAGCCTGATGCTACGAGTGGCGCTGTTGCAAATCCAAATTCTTCTGCGCCCAACAGGCAGGCTATGGCAACATCACGACCTGTTTTTAATTGCCCGTCACATTCTAAAACAACACGATTCCGTAAATCATTCATAACCAAGGTTTGCTGTGCCTCCGAGATTCCAAGTTCCCAGGGTAATCCTGCGTGACGTAATGAGGTTAAAGGAGATGCTCCGGTCCCTCCGTCAAAACCTGAAATTAAAATAACATCTGCTTTTGCCTTGGCGACACCTGCCGCAATTGTTCCAACACCAATTTCTGATACTAATTTGACATTTACGCGAGCTTCACGATTAGCAGATTTAATATCGTAAATTAATTGCGACAAATCTTCTATGGAATAAATATCATGGTGAGGTGGTGGAGAAATTAATCCAACATAGGGTGTCGAATTTCTTGTTTTGGCAATTTCAGGATTTACTTTTTCACCAGGTAACTGACCTCCTTCGCCTGGCTTAGCTCCTTGTGCAATTTTTATTTGAATTTCTTTGGCATTGGTCAAGTAATTAGACGTCACACCAAAACGACCTGAAGCGACTTGCTTAATTGCCGAATTTTTCCAATCTCCTTGGGAATTTTTATAGAATCTTTCTTGATCCTCACCTCCTTCACCCGAGTTTGATTTACCTCCAATTCTATTCATTGCAATAGCTAAATTCTCATGAGCCTCTTTACTTATAGACCCATAGGACATGGCTCCAGTTTTGAAGCGTTTAACAATTTCTGTCCATGGTTCCACTTCTTCTAAAGGAATCGGATCAAATTGATCAAATTCAAAAAGTCCTCTGATGGTCATAAGGCTTTTTGATTGATTATTGATAAGTTGAGAATATTCCTTATACGTGGAGGCTTTGTTGGTTCTTACACTCTCTTGAAGCTTGGCCACAGTAATTGGATTAAACATGTGTTTTTCTTGCCCACGTCTCCATCTATAGTCACCGCCTATTTCAATGTCTATGTTTGTGTCATTTATTTGAAATGCCTTCCTGTGACGTTTGACAATTTCTTGTTCTATCTCTCTTAGACCAATACCCTGAATTCTCGTAGGAGTATTTGGAAAATATTTCTTGACTGTTGCTGTGTCAATTCCTATACATTCAAATAATTGTGACCCTCGATAGGAATTTAAAGTAGAAATTCCAATTTTATTCATAACTTTCAAAATACCCTTACCAATACCTCTATTGTAATTTTTGATAGCTGATAAATAGTCTAAATTATTTAGGTTGTTTGCTTCAATTTGAGCTTGTACTATTTCATTAACGATATAAGGATTTACAGCACTAGCACCAAAACCAAATAACAGAGCAAAATGATGTACTTCACGAGGTTCTGCCGATTCAATAATTAAACTTATTTTGGAGCGCTTTTTTAATTTGTGTAACGCATGATTTACATAAGAGCACGCTAATAAAGCTGGAATTGGGGCGTGCTGGTCATCTACATATCTATCTGATAATATGATAATATTGGCGCCAGCATCAATAGCCTGTGACGCTTTAAATACTAATTTTTCAAGAGCTTTTTCAAGTTCATTTAATCCTCTATTGACCTGATATAGAATGGAGATTGATTCAATCTTAAAGTTAGGATTTGAATCAAAATTTCTAATCTTATCTAAATCATGTTTTGAAATAACAGGATTTTGTATTTTTAATTTTTTACAATGGTTTTCATTGATTTGAAATAAATTAACATCACTCCCTAAAGTCAAGCTTATATCTGTAATTAACTCCTCTCTAATACCATCAAGAGGTGGATTAGTAACTTGTGCAAATAATTGTTTAAAGTAATTATACAATAACTGAGGATGTTCAGATAATATCGCAATTGGTGTATCACTTCCCATTGAGCCAATGGGTTCTTTACCGAATTCAGCCATTGGCCCTATAATTGTTCTTTTATCTTCTTGAGTGTAACCAAAAACGATCTCTCTCTTTTTTAAATCAATTTCCTCATACGAAATAGGACCTTTTTTTGCAGAAATATCTGATAAATGAACCATATTTTGACTTAACCATTTTCTATATGGATGTTTTTTCGCAATGCTTTCTTTAATCTCCTCATCATTGACAATCTTTCCCTTATTCATATCAACCAAAAACATTTTTCCCGGCTCTAAACGACCATGATATTCCACATTTTCAGGTTTAATATCAACCACGCCTGTTTCTGAAGACATAATAACATTACCATTTTTAGTGACTGTGTAACGCGAAGGACGTAATCCGTTTCTATCCAAAACAGCCCCTATAAAATTTCCATCAGTAAACGGAATAGATGCTGGGCCATCCCATGGCTCCATCAAACATGAGTTATATTCATAAAATGCTTTTTTTACGTCTGACATACTTGGGTTTTTCTCCCAAGCTTCTGGCACAAGCATCATCATTGCCTCTGGTAATGATCTTCCAGAAATTAGCAATAACTCAACTACCATATCCAATGTTGCAGAATCTGATTTTCCTCTTAAAATGGTTGGTATGATTTTTTTAATATCGTCACCAAGCTTATCACATGACAATATTTCTTCACGCGAAAACATTCTTGAAACATTCCCTCTTAACGTGTTAATTTCTCCATTGTGACATATGTAGCGAAAAGGTTGTGCCAGGTCCCACGTAGGAAAAGTATTTGTCGAAAAACGCTGATGAACAAGAGCTAATCGCGTTACCAAAGTACTATTGAATAAATCTAAGTAATATTCATTGATATGTTCAGGCTTTAGTAAGCCCTTAAATATGATTATTTTATTTGACAGACTTGGTATATAAAAAAAAGTAGACTCCGATAATTTGGAACTATAGATAGTATGTTCAGCTATTTTTCTAGCAGCAAAAAGCTTAAGATTAAATTCACGCTCCGTCTGAACATCAGAAGATTTTCCAACAAAAATTTGTTTGATAAAAGGCTCTGTTTTTTGAGCGACTTTCCCCAGGATTTTATTGTTGACGGGCACGTCTCTCCAACCTAATAATTTTAAGCCTTGTTTTTCTATTTCATGTTCTAAAATATCTTTACAATACTGACGTTGATTTTCTTTTTTGGGCAGAAACACATTACTTACAGCATACTCACCTATTTCAGGCAACTCAAAATCACAAAATATCTTAAAAAATTTATGAGGAATATCAATTAATATTCCAGCACCATCTCCTGTAACGCCATCCGAACTTACCGCGCCTCTGTGCTCCAACTTAACTAAAATTTCTAATGCCTTGTGAATAATATCATTGGAACGCTTACCATGTAAACTGCAGATAAATCCTGCGCCACAATTATCATGTTCAAATTCTGGTAAATAAAGCCCTTGTTCTTTTAACATACACGTAAATTTTTACTGTCTTACAACATTCGGAATTTACGAATATAGAGGGTCCCGATGTATTAAAAAAAAAGCATAAAAAGTTTTATGAGATTAATAAAATAACATCATCTCATTATTATTTTAATCAATTTAGATGTCTTAAAATACGAAATTCTGAATACATAAAATCTAACAAAAATGTCTTTTTACTACGAAAACGATTTCGAATAATTGCTATTACTGATAATACTTTAATAAAATCTTTATTTCGCCTCATTTTCCAAATACATGAATTATGAAATTATTTAAATTTAATTATTTTAACATGAGTGTATTAAAAAATAGGGGGTATAAATTACAAAAATGATAAAAATAAATACTATACCCCCTTTTTTTTGGGGGTCTATTTTAAATTTATATAGATTTGTGACTCATTAATTGAAAAATATAACTTTATGAAACAATTATTTACATTCTTTTTTATCATGTCTGCGTTTATGACAACCGCACAAGAGTCATCAGAGGAAATTACAGAAGCTAGCACTAATAAATCAATAACAATTTCAGGTAGTATTGACGCTTACTATAGAGCCAATATTACGGCGCCTAATGATGAAAATGCAATTGCCCCTGCATCATCATTTGCCAACCTTCCAGGGTTTTCACTTGGTATGGCAAACATCATTTTTGGATACGAAGGTGAGAAAGTAGGATTTGTTGCTGACTTAGTTTTTGGCCCAAGAGGAACAGATGCGATATTCGCCTCACCCATGTACTCTGCCACTGGAAACATCGTTAATCAATTGTATGCTTACTGGAATATTAGTGACTACTTAACATTAACCATGGGAAATTTTAATACATTCCTTGGCTATGAAGTTATTTCACCAACAGCAAATTTCAATTATAGCACTTCCTATCTTTTTTCTTATGGTCCTTTTAGTCATACAGGTTTGAAAGCCGATATAACGCTAAGCAATGACGTTAGTCTTATGCTGGGGGTTTTTAATGATACAGATTTAACAGAATTTAATCCAACAGGAAATTACGCTTTTGGTGCACAATTGGGATACAAAAATCAATATTTGAACTTATTATTAGACCCATCGTTTACCGAAATTGATTTTACAGGTGGAGTAGACATTTCAGACACCTTCTTTTTAGGTGTAAATGCAGCCTATCTCGACGTTGAAAACAGTGGTTCTTTTGCAGGTGTCGCATTGTATCCACAAATAACGACTTCTGAAGCCTTTACAATTGGATTGAGAGGCGAGTATTTTTTAGAAACAGAACTTGGAGTAGGTGCAATTGGCAGCTATGACAATAAAGGTGACGCTTCTGTTTTTGCAATAACACTAACTGGAAGTTACCAAATCGATAATCTAATTATTAAGCCAGAAATAAGACTTGACTCAGCCAGCGAAAATGGAGCCTTCATTGACAACGATCTTGCAGCTGCTAAAAGTTTAGGATCCTTTGTGTTGGCTGCTATTTACGCATTTTAATTAATAAAAACTGAAAAATAAAACTTATGAAGAAAGTTGAAGCTATTATTCGGAAATCAAAATTTTCCGCAGTCAAAAAAGCCCTCCACGAAGTTGGTGTAAATTTTTTCTCGTATTGGGATGTTACAGGACTCGGGAATGAAAAAGAAGGACATGTCTATCGTGGTGTTTCTTATAGCACAAGTGATATTCAAAGAAGATTCTTATCTATTGTTATCAATGATGACTTTGAATCAGTAACCATAAAAGCAATCCTTGAAGCTGGCTCAACAGGTGACGTTGGAGATGGTAAAATTTTTGTGTCTCACATTGAGGAAGTGTATAGAATACGAACAGGGGAAAAAGGAGGTCAAACTTTAAAATAAAAAACATGGAATTATTAACTACAAATAATGTATGGATGATGATCTGTACAGCACTCGTTTTCTTTATGCATTTAGGATTTGCATTTTTAGAAATTGGATTGACACGTCAAAAAAATACAATTAATATCCTATTTAAAAATATTTTTATTATTACCATAGGTCTGCTGCTATATTGTTTAGTTGGATTTAATTTAATGTATCCAGGAGAGTTTAATGGCTATTTAGGATTTGCAGGTTTTGGTTTAGAATCTCCACTTACAGAAGCAGGTGTTTTAGACTTGACCTATAATGAAGGTTACACCTATTGGACTGATTTCTTATTTCAGGGAATGTTTGCAGCTACAGCAGCAACAATTGTATCCGGAGCGGTAGCCGAGCGCATGAAAATCGGACCTTTCATGATATTTACCGTTTTATATGTTGGTTTTATTTATCCTATTGCTGGTTCTTGGAAATGGGGTGGAGGCTTTTTGCAAACACTTGAGACTCCTTTTTATGATTTTGCGGGATCAACATTAGTGCATTCTGTTGGCGGCTGGGCAGCCCTTGTCGCTGTATGCTTACTCGGATCGCGCATCGGAAAATTTAAAAATGGTAAACTTCAAGCCATTCCTGGTCATAATATCCCGTTGGCTACAGCCGGTGTTATTATTTTATGGCTCGGTTGGTTTGGATTTAATGGAGGCTCTGTTTTATCTGCAAACCCTGAATCAACATCATTAACTTTAGTCACAACATGCTTAGCAGCAGCGGCTGGTGGTGTAGTAGCAGCATTAGTATCATTTATAAAATTTAAAAATTTAGATTTAACAATGTTTTTAAATGGGATTCTAGGAGGATTAGTCGGTATAACTGCAGGTGCAGATCAAATGAGTCCAACTGATGCTATTCTCATCGGAATTGTTGCAGGTGCAATCATTGTTGTTGCTGTCTCCTTAATTGATAGATTAAAATTAGATGATCCCGTTGGAGCCATAGCAGTGCATTTGGTATGTGGTGTTTGGGGAACTTTGGCTGTTGGGGTATTTGGAAACCTTGCAAGCAAAGCTCAATTCATGAGCCAACTTACAGGTGTTGTGTCTTATGCGGCTATATGTATCATTTCCTCATTTGCCATTATATACTCACTCAAGAAGGTTGTCGGGATTAGAGTTTCTGAACGAGAGGAGTTAGAAGGTCTTGACGCTCACGAACACGGCATGGATGCCTATCCAGATTTTAGATTAAATGAGCATTAACTTTTAGTTAGTTATGCTATTTTACACAAAACCCTTCAACATTTCTATTGAAGGGTTTTTAATATAGTTCAGCTATTCGAAATGTTTAAGCAGAATTTCTACTAGCATTTATATTTCCATACAATGAGCGTGTAACCATGGTACGATAAACTTCCAGGTCTTCATCCTTGGTCATTCCTGATTTTTCTAATTCTTGAATTTTCTTTAATGCATATTGCTGAATTGTCAAAAGTGGCAACACAATAGATTCGCGCACCGCAATTGACGCCTTTCCTGTAGGCTCTTCTTCCATGAGTTCATCATATCCTGTTAATTTCAAAATGAGATCTTTGGTAGTGATGTATTCTTCATAAATAAGCTTCCAAAAGTCTCCATATTCTGCATCTTCAGACATGTATTTTGTTAAGTTAAAAAATGACTTAGATAAAGACATCATACTATTTTCAATTAGAGTCTTGAAAAAATCAGATGTTTTAAACAATCGCCGAGCTTTATCAAACTCACCAATATCGTCGTAATGCTTTAAAGCAGTTCCAACACCAAAAAATCCAGGAACATTTTGTTTTAATTGGCTCCATGAACCCACAAACGGAATAGCTCTTAAATCTTTGAACACAAGCTCTTTTGATTGTCCTCGTTTTGCAGGCCTACTCCCAATATTAGTTTTAGCATAATACTTCAAGGTGCTCATGTGCTCCAAATACGAGATAAACTTAGGATGTGCCTTAAAATCACTGTAAGCCTCAAAGCTAAGTCTTGCCAAATCCTCCATAATATCCCTGTTTTCAGGAAGCATACTTAGATCTACATCACTTAAAGTGTTGGAAATTCCAGCACTTATTAATTGCTCCAAATTATATTGGGAAGATTCTAAAGTTCCAAAATTAGAACTAATTGTTTGGCCTTGTACTGTTAATTGAACTTCTTCATCTTCAATAGTTGGTCCTAAAGACGCATAAAAGTTATGTGTTTTCCCTCCTCCACGAGCTGGAGGACCTCCTCGACCATCAAAGAAAATAACAGTAACACCATGATTTCTTGAAATTGTGGTTAATTTTTCTTTGGCTTTATAAATTGCCCAATTGGCCATTAAATAACCGCCATCTTTGGTCCCATCACTAAATCCAAGCATGATGGTCTGTCTGTTTTTTCGTAATTTTAAGTGTGCAGCATAACCAGGATTAGAATATAATTTCTCCATAACGCTAGGCGCATTTTCTAAATCAGTAATCGTTTCAAATAATGGTCCAATATCTACAGTCAAATCCCCCTGAAAGGCAACCAACTTCAACATAGCATATAATTGCATAACGTTTAGTGCCGTTTGGTTGTTACTTATGATATAGCGATTAGCTGCTTTTTCACCATTCGTTTCTTGAATGGTTTTAATGACTTTCATTGTATTTAAAGCCTTAAATGCATCTTTATCTTTAATTAAATTTAAATCAACATAACCTTTGACATTGGACAATACGGATACTTGTTCATTTTCAGAAAGTTCAAAATAATTGATTGGGAAAATTTTACTACCGTTTTCTAATAAGGTTTTGACCATTTCATTAAAAAATTGATTATGTTTTCGGCTATCCTGTCTGATATCTAAATTTGCAAAATGAAAGCCAAACAAGTGAATTTTATTCAATAAACTATTCACTTTAGACACATACAATGATTGATGCTCGTCAATTAACAATTGCTTTATTGCACTCATTTCTGACGTAAAATGCTCGAGTGTGAGATTTGATTTTTTATTAGTAATGATTTTATAAAGTTCTGTTTCTATAATAACAATTCTATTTTCTACACCCTGAAATGTAAGTTTTCTCCTTAGATTTCGAATATCACGATAATAATTTTTAATAATTGTATCTCTTAATCTTTTTGCAACACTTAATGTGATTTCGGGAGTCACAAAAGGATTTCCGTCTCGGTCACCCCCGGGCCAAAAACCAATATTTATGATGTCATTTGCAATGTGTTCTCCGTTAAATATGTGTTGTTGAATATAATCGTAAACACGCCCAAAAGAATTATAAAAAACATTTTCTAAATACCAAATTAAGCTCACTGCCTCATCATAAGGACTAGGTTTTTTATGCTTAAAAAAAGATGTTTTTCCAAGCTGTGCTAACGAGTCATTTATCTGTAGAAGATTGTTTTGCTTGATTGCTTTTGTTAGATCTGTTATTATCCCAAGAACAGATCCTGGATAAAATTGCGTTGGATGTGCGGTCAAAACAATACGAACTTTGAATTCCGTTAAACACCTTTTAAGCCTTTCCAACTTATCTTCAGAAGAAACTGTCTCTTTTAAACTTCGTAACGTGCCAATTCCATCCATATTGTTAACTACTGGAAATGCAGCATCTTCAATGGCATCAAATAAAACCACTTGTCTCTCAATATATTGAATGAATCGAAACAGTAAATTAATTTGACTCTTAGAAGAGCGTCTTGCTTGGTACTTTTTAAAAAAGGCTTCAACTATTAGGGTTGGACTATCTCCTTTCTCAAATCCTTTCCTACAAGTTTCATGAAACAAGGGTAATAAAACCCCTGTCTTTGTAATTGTATCAAAAGGTAATGTCATAAATATGCTGTTGTAGATCTGATATTTAGATAAAACGTTTTGATTAAATCGTGTTAGCTTCGGTTGAATTGACATTATATGACGACTTTATTAACTAGTAAATGTAGTAAAGCTAATGCATACTCTTATAGATTTTAAAAATTTTTGCGAATAATCCTATTATTTGAATTTTAAATACACAAACCATAATAAACTAGCTATTAATTTTAATATTCTTTATTACGCCGAAAGAATAACTAATTTTTCAACATTCTGATTGAAGTTATAGACTATTTTTCTTTTTCATATTGATTTCTATCAAAACCATTTTTTTGTTGGATGATATTATTTACATTTGTTAAGAATTTTCGAGGAAAACTTTGATCTGATTGCAACCTCAATAAAAAATGCTAAAGCAGTAGTTTACAAATTCCTACAGCCTTAGCCATCAAAGTTTATCGATACTAATTTAAAGAGTTCATGGCTTATTTATTTACATCAGAAAGTGTCTCAGAAGGGCATCCAGACAAAGTTGCAGATCAAATTAGTGATGCATTAATTGATAATTTTTTGGCATTTGACAAAGATGCTAAAGTCGCTTGTGAAACTTTAGTAACCACAGGCCAAGTTGTTTTAGCTGGAGAGGTGAAATCTACCACTTATCTGGATGTTCAAAAAATTGCAAGACAGACAATTAAAGATATTGGCTACACAAAAAGTGAATACATGTTTGACGGTGATTCTTGTGGAGTGTTCTCAGCAATTCACGAACAGTCAGATGACATTAACAGAGGAATCGACAGAGAAACTAAAGAAAAACAAGGCGCGGGTGATCAAGGAATGATGTTTGGTTATGCAACACGCGAAACAGAAAACTATATGCCTTTAGCGTTAGATTTAGCGCATCGTATTCTAACAGAACTTGCCGAATTACGAAGAGAAAATAGAGATATTACGTATTTACGTCCTGATTCAAAAAGTCAAGTCACCATTGAATACAATGACAATAATGTCCCCCAAAGAATCGATGCAATCGTAGTCTCAACACAACACGATGACTTTGATGCTGACGCTGTCATGCTTAAAACAATCGAAAATGACATCAAAACTATTTTAATCCCTCGTGTAATTGCCAAATTACCACAGCATACTCAAACATTATTTACAAATGATATTAAGTATCACATCAATCCAACTGGAAAATTTGTCATTGGTGGGCCACATGGGGATACTGGACTTACCGGACGAAAAATAATTGTGGACACCTATGGCGGCAAAGGAGCACACGGAGGGGGCGCTTTTTCTGGGAAAGACCCGAGTAAGGTAGACAGAAGTGCTGCTTATGCTACCAGACATATTGCAAAAAATCTAGTTGCTGCAGGTGTTTGTGATGAAGTATTAGTTCAAGTTAGTTATGCAATTGGTGTTGTTGAACCCATGGGGATTTTTATTGACACCTATGGTTCATGCCCTTTTAATATGACAGACGGTGAGATTGCAAAAAAGGTGTCAGACATTTTTGATATGCGACCTGCTGCAATTGAGAAACGATTAAAGCTTCGAAATCCAATGTATAGTGAGACTGCCGCTTACGGTCACATGGGAAGAGAAAATGAGACCATTTCCAAAACATTTGAACAACCAAATGGCAATACAGTTACCATGGAAGTTGAGCTTTTCACATGGGAGAAATTGGATTTTGTAGACAAGGTAAAAAAGGCTTTTCGATTGGACTAAATCCTCAAAAGGAAACCCTCACAGACTATCTACATTAATTGTCCAATCCTCCTCTTCGTGTAGGAGATCGCTGTGATGGCCATTTCATTTGCTTACCTGTACGTCTACTCACCGGAAGGACTATTTTTTCTGTTGAAGTTTTGTCAGGATCTTCACTTGCCATGTAAGTTAAGATTGCTGTTAATATGGCATTATTTTTTAAATCATCAAATATAATTTTATCATAAGTATCACGATTGGTATGCCAGGTGTAGTTCCAATATGACCAATTTAAGGCACTCAGATTAAAAGCAGGGGCACCAGCAGCTAAAAAAGATGCGTTATCAGAGCCTCCTCCACTTGGAGAGCCTGGATAATTAGTTTCAATATGTTGTGTAATATCTCTAGGAACCGCTGCCAACCAACTTCCCAGATAATCATAAGCATGTAAAAAGCCAGCTCCTGAAATATTGACCACGCGACCAGTTCCATTATCTTGATTAAATGATGCCTGAATATTTTTAACTATTTCTGGATGATCTTCTACGAAAGCTCGAGAGCCATTAAGTCCTTGCTCTTCACTACCCCAATGACCAACGATAATAGTTCGTTTTGGATTTGGATAAAACTTTTTCAATAATCGCATTGCTTCCATCATAACCAAGGTACCTGTTCCGTTATCCGTGGCTCCTGTCCCTCCATCCCACGAATCAAAATGGGCAGATAATACAATATATTCTTTTGGCTTCTCTGTGCCTCTGATTTCTCCGATAGTATTAAATGTAGGCACCTCTCCTAATTCTTTAGATTCTGCAACAATTTTAAGAATTGGTTTGTCCCCATATTCTACCATTCTATAAAGCATCGTGTAATCTTCCAACTCCATATCCACTGTTGGAATAACTTTCGTTCGAGCACTAAATATTTTATTAACCCCAAACCCTCTTGACCAATTACTTGCCACAATTCCAGCAGCACCAGCATCCTCAAGAGCTCTTATTATTGAACGTCTATTAAAACCAGTACGTCTTAAATTGGTTCGCCACGACATGGTGAGACTATCACGTTCATCTTTCATTTTAGTAAATGACTCTTCTGTTGCAAACTCTTCCCAGTTATAGTCTGGTCTACCTGTTGGTTGTTTCATTGAAACCAAAACAAATTTTCCTTTAACATTAGGTAACCATTGTTTAAAATCTAAAGAATCTTTTACGTTTTCTGGTAACGTAATAACTTCGGCAGTTACCCCTGCACTTCCCGTGCTTGGATTCCATGCCAATTGCATCCCGTCAAGTGTTTGAATTCTTGGAGAAATCATGTCAATATGTGTTATACCACGCTCCCATCCACGCCAAGTTCCATATTGTTCCTGTCTTGCTTCTATACCCCATTTTTTGTACTGCTCAATAGCCCATTGACTCGCGTGTTGCATTTGAGGTGTTCCTACCAAGCGAGGTCCAACGACGTCTAAAAGCTCATGTGCTAAACGTTCTAGATCAGAGTTGCTACTTGCCTCTGCAACCATATCATCAATAATGCTATTTTGAGCAGATGTATTGCTAAAAGAAATCAAAAATAATAGTAAAAATAGTGTATAAAGATGCTTCATCAGTATAGTTATTTGAGTTAAGACATTAAAAGAAATCTAAATTAACTAAAAAAAAGTAATTTAATTCTGAAATATCAAGTCAAACCAAAATAAAATAGTCACTTGTAATACTACAATTGATAGATTAATCTAAATGTGACAAACCGTGGCTGAATAAAGGTCTGTGTGGATGAAACAGATAAATTATTTGCACTGTTATTTAAGCGAGATTCTATATTTAGCAAATTTGTAGCTTTTATTTCATATTCTAACTTTGCATCCCTGTCTTTTCGGTACGATAAAGAAGCATTCCAAGTTTTAAAGGAGTCACTATTTCCCGCATCTGTGCTTTGCTTTGTGTAGGTGAAATCTGATCTTAAAGTTAAAGATTTCCAAATGTAGGCGTCAAAATCAATCGATGGCGCATTTGTATAAAACGTTGTCTTATTACCTCCTTGATCATTAGTTGACACGCTATAGCGGTATTTAACGCTTACGTTTGGTGCTACTTTAAAATTAGTTCTAAGTCCTGGTGTATAACTTTGAGTAAATCCCTCGTTAAGAGATTGTCTGTTTTGAATGAACTGATTGATTTTACTATAATTAAAATTTGCATTTAACGTTGCTCTAATTTTACCGAATGTACGCTGAATACGTCCAAATGCTGAAACGTTTTCATCAGCAAAACTTGAATTAAAAAAAGTGCTTGTTGTGATCACATTTTCAAAATTCGTTAATCCTCGAATTTGATCAATGTTTTTAGAATATGCTAAACGCCCAAATACGTTGGTATAGTTAAATAAATTAAAGCTTGAATAAAATAAACTAACATTGTGAGACAAAGCATTTTGTAATTCAGGCTCTCCATATTGGATGCTGTTAAAGTTGTTTAAAACTAGTCCCTGTGCCAATTTTGTAACATCAGTAAAACGATTTCGCATGTCATAACTAAATGTCAAACTCTCACTCTTTTTAAATTGAATACGTGCTTCAAAATCTGGTAAGATTCTAAAAAAATTATCACTGTATGTCTCATCAAATTGGCTATTATTATTGCCATAAGAATGTAGTGAAAATCCAGGAGTCAACGTAAACTTACCTGCTTTGACTCTGTAGTGAAACCCCAAGTAAATATCATTAAAATTATATTCTGTGTCGTTAGTTGCACGTCCATCATTGAAGGTAGGTGTAGGATCAAAAACCGAACCATCCTCAAGAAATTGAAAAATATTAGAATTAAAACTTTGACGGCTTAAAATCGTTCCAAATGTCAGGTTTAAATTACTTTTACCATTGATGATGTAATAGTAATCCAATTTTGCATCAAGTTGATTAGATTTAATTCGTCTGTTCTGAGCTAAATCATAATTATCGAGTGAAGTATTTAATCCCAGAGCTTCAGCTGTTGTATCAAAAGCATCTCTATTATCTGGATTAACATCATCATTATTTGTAGGATCATTAACGAGTATGGCATTGTAAAAAGGATCCTCATCTTTAATTAAGTGTTGCGCCTCAAATGCAAAAATATTTTTGTCGTTTAAAGTATAATAATAATTCATGCTCTGACTGATACTGAAAGGTGTAGTCTCATCAATTTGATTCGTTGAGCCTAAAACTGATGATAAGAAATTTTGTCGTTGCTCATCCTTTGAAAGACGCCCTAAAATATCATAATCTAACTGATTATTAACGTTAGGTTTGTAAGAAACGCTCAACTTAAGTAATCCTTGATTAGAACGTTCATCACTAATCTGCTCTGTAGATTCATCTGGTATACCCAAATCTGAATCAGTATATTCTCTAAAACTTTTTTGTTTAGAAGCGATACGACTAACATTGTAAATTGCAAATCCACTGATGTCTAATGCCTTATTTGGTGAATAGCTAAAATTTGTTGCCCCTAACTTATTTTCAACATCTAAAGCATTATTTTGGCTCGTTAAAAAGCCAAGACTGTTATCTCCTAGATTGATATCTGTTCCACTACTCCTACTCGGAGCTTGGAATCCAAACCCACCTCCAAAATTTCTAATATCTCGTCGTGACAGGGCAACCTCTCCAATATTATTCAAATCGCCAATAAAATTCAGACTAAATTTTGGACTGTAATAAAACAACTTGGGCTGAGCTAGGTACAAGTTCTCGTCTGGAGATTGCCCTGCTCCTGCTGTAACATTTCCAAACCAAAAATTTTCTTTACCTTCTTTCAGTTTAATATTCAAAGCCACATTATCTTGATTATTTGTTACACCACTCAATTGCCCAACCTCAGAGTAATTGCGTAACACTTGTATTTTATCGACTGCATTTGATGGAATATTTTTGGTAGCAACTTTAGTGTCTCCGTCAAAAAAATCTTTACCATTAACCATGAGTTTATTGACAACTTTACCCTCTACTTCAACTTGACCATCTTCATTTATTTCAACACCTGGCAAATTCTCCAGGACATCCTCAAGTTTTCGGTCGGCTCCTGTTTTGAAAGAATCAGCATTATAGACTAGTGTATCTCCTTTGACAGTTACTGGCATTTCATAGGTCAATTCAACAGCATCCAAGGCGTTGTCGGGTAATAAAGTAAAGTTTTGAGTAATATTGGCTTCGATGGTAGTAACCTCCTGCTCCAAACTCTTCATTCCTATATAACTAACCTGAAATTTATAGGTTTCATTTTTTCCAAGACTTAATAAAAAATAGCCTTTTTCATCTGTTATAGCATATGACTCTAATGCACTAGTTGACTTATTAATGGCAATGACGTTAGCCAATTCCAGAGCTATTCCTGAACTATCTTTGACGACACCTTCAAATCTAAGTTGGCTGTGAGAAAAACAGGTTATTGTCAAAAAAAAGAATACGAGTATATTTTTCATAGGTTTAATGTCTTGAGTTGATTTACCCTAATTTGACTGCAATGATATGATTTGGTTTAATAGTGTTATGTTAAATAAATGCCAAAATAATGAGCCCAAATATTCCTTTAAAAAGGACATTTAATTTCGCCTTCTACCTCGGTTATTTCTCATTTCCATCATCTTTCCTGCAATGGTCGTTTGATAGTCTTTTTTATTGATGATTTTACCTTTTTGAGGAGCTTCAATAGTTGACTTTTCTTGCGGATTCATCACTATTTTTGAACATAACATCGTGGTATTTCCAACATTAACTTCAAGAATGAGTCCAGGTAACCCCCAGTACTCCAAAGGCCCTTGACTAACTGGGATTTGCGGAGAATACCACGCGATGACTTCAGTTGTTTTAACGCTATCGTCCTCTTTCTGTGACATACTACTCCATGAAAAATTGTACCATTCTAAATCTGCTACTGGGATTGTTGCCGTAGCTTTGAAACAAGTATAGTTTCCTATTTTTTTTGTTTCAGAACCCATACTCCACGCAATCTCTAATAACTTATCCTCTACTAAAAATTGTTTACCGTAAAATTCTTGACTTTGTAATAAGCTATTTGTCTTCACATTTTTGTATTGCTTTCCTGGAGAAAAGTTTTTACCCCACGAGTCTGTAGCACCTGACATAGCGTCTAATTTCTCGTCTTCTTCAAAAAAAGATTCTTCTTTATTGAATGTAAGGATATAGGTTTTTTCCAAACGGTTTTTCAGTCCAGCTTGAATTTGTTTTTTCTGGGCCTCGCTCATGCGGGCTCCAAAGTTACCAAGATCCATGGTAGATTTTGAAAAATAAAAGGCCTTACCTTGAAAATCTTGAGACACAACATTTAGAGGTAATAACAGTATTAATAATGTAAAAATTGATAGTGACATCGCGCTTTTCATGATATGGTTGGGTATTGGTTTTGTTCAACAAAATTAAAAAAATGTAAAACACTAGTGTCGTGTTTACGATAACATTAACATAGTACTATCGTTTGAATTGGGTAATTAAATGATACATAGCTCTTAAAGAAAATCCTTAAGAGACGATTAATAAAATCAAAATTATTAGAAACTGTGATTAAGAATATTAAGTTTAATATCCCTGTGAATTGGTGTATTTCGTTCTACATTTTTATTTTTCCACCTCGACCACCTCGACCACCGTACATCTCTCTCATCTCTCTCATTTTTTTTGAAACAATTTCCGTATACTCGGCCTGAGTGACTTCTTTACCTTTGGTTGGCCTTTTAATATCCTCTTTTTCTTCAGGGTTCATGACAATCTTTGAACACAGTATGGTCGTCCTTCCTGCACTTACCTCTAAAATTAAACCAGGAAGCCCCCAGTACTCGCCAGGACCCTGGTTGATTGGGATTTGAGGAGTGTACCAAGCAGTAACCTTTTGTTCTTTTGGAATTTCAATTTCGTCCATAGGATTGTTAGATGATTTTGTTGAGTCCTTTTCTTTACCTTCACGTCCTTTGCTTCTTCTGGCCGACATAAAATCAGTATCATCTAATTTTTTTGTAGCAGTGGCTTTTATGGCTAAATATTGTCCAATCTGTTTAGTTTCAGTTGACATGATCCATTCCAATTTTTCTAAACTATCCTTCACCAAAAACTGTTTCCCAAAAAATTCATTCTCAACGATTAGTTTATTTTCTTTTATGTTTTTATACTCATTTCCGCCACCCATTGACATGCTAAAACCCCATCCTCTTCCACCACCCGGGGCCTCCAGTTTTTCCTCTTCTTTATAAATGGACTCTTCTTTATTAAAGGTTAAAATAAATGTCTTTTCAAACATACCCTTCATTCTTTCTGCAATTTGCTTTTTCTGCTGCTCACTCATCTTGCCACCCCAACTACCCATGTCCATAGTAGACTTTGAGAAATAATACGCTTTTCCTTGAAAATCTTTTTGTGCAAACGAGCCTGTTGTAAATGATAAACAAACAAGTGACAATAATATTTTTAAATAATACTTCATGATAATGAGATTTGTGTTTTAGCCAAAAATAACTATTTTGTTAAGTAATAGACAGCTTTTAGTTCTTTTAGTTTAATGTGTTTTAGTTAAATTATTCTTAAACTATGTGCCAACTCATCTTTCCTTTTTTTTCAATATTCCCTCAAGGAGCTATAATCTTTTAACAGTAAAAATAAAATTACTCAAAAATAAATTGATTTTTGTACTTTTCAGTATCATATGAAAATCATCAATTATCTTTTTATTTTTATAAGTACATGGCTGTTTTCTCAAGACAGTATTCAAACTAATTTTGTAAAAAAAATTAGAATTGAACAAAACCAATTGGCGGCCATAGACAATTTTGGCAATTACTATTTCACAGACCTCAACACCATCGCCAAACAGGTAAAAACCAATGAATTTATATACAATAACATGCAATTGGGTGAAATAAGTTCCATAGATGCTTTTAATGCTTTAAAAACGACTGTCTTTTACAGAGATTTCAATACAGTCATTATCTTAGACAATCGTTTGTCTGAAATAATGAAAATTGATTTTAACCAAAACGTCCCATTTCGAAATATATCACATGTGTCAACCGGTTATGACACGACAATTTGGTGTTTTAATCAAGAAACACAAGAATTAGAGCTTTTTGATTATCGCAATAAAACGACTAGGGTGAAATCTTTTCCTGTAAATGACAATGCTATTGCCATGATAAGTAATTACAATACCTGTTGGTTACTTACAGAAAATTATCTTTATCATTATAATTACTTTGGTAGTTTATTAAAAAAAATAGCTCATGATGGTTTTACATCGATGAGAGAAAGTGACGGAAATCTTATTTTAAAAAAAGATGAGTTTTTACATTATTTAGACACAACTACAGAATTAATGACGCCAATTCAAGATCACAATTTGTTAATAAAACAGTTTTTTGTAACGAATGAAACCTTGTATATTTACGATGATGAATTTCTTCATCAATATCAACTTATAAAGGAATAAATTATGCACGTTGCAATAGCAGGAAATATTGGCGCAGGAAAAACAACACTCACAAAATTACTAGCAAAACATTACAAATGGGAAGCTCAGTTAGAGGATGTAGTTGATAATCCTTACCTAGATGATTTTTATAATCAAATGGAACGATGGAGTTTCAATTTGCAAGTATATTTTTTAAATAGCCGTTTCAGACAAGTCCTGCAAATTCATCAAAGTGGAAAAGACATTATCCAAGACAGAACTATTTACGAGGACGCTCACATATTTGCACCAAATTTGCATGCCATGGGACTGATGACAAACCGTGATTTTAATAATTATTCCTCCCTTTTTGAATTGATGGAGTCTTTAGTCAAAGGCCCAGATTTATTAATTTATTTAAGAAGTTCAATACCCAATCTAGTCAATCAAATTCACAAACGTGGCCGAGACTACGAAAACTCAATAAGTATCGACTACTTAAGTCGATTAAACGAACGTTATGAAGCTTGGATTCATGGTTATGATAAAGGGAAGCTATTAATTATTGATGTTGACAAACTTGATTTTGTAGTTAATCCCGAGGACTTAGGAAATATCATAAACAAAATAGATGCAGAAATAAATGGCTTATTTTAGTTCGTTTAGATCAATTCTTTATTTTTGAAATCGCATCTCAATAAACATGACATTTTAGTGATTATTTGTGCGTAATATTACTGTTTTTTGAGCTATCACTACTTCAAAAAATATCAATTTTAGCCCTTTATTAACGTGATTTAATCTGGTATAGATTTCTTATATTAGGTGGCGAAAACAAGACTATTTTATTATGCCATTAAACACTAAAAAAGAAATAATTACCCTGTTAAGTATTTTTCTAAGTTACTCATCTTTATACTCTCAAAATGAAACAACTCGTCAAACTCCAAAAGCAAATTACCGACAGGCTGCAAAATATTCCCCTAAACAACTAGGGAAGCTCGTACATTCAACCTCAGTGCGTCCACATTGGTTAAAAAATGGAAATCGCTTTTGGTATCAATACAAAACGACTGATGGCTCAAATTACTACCTTGTAGATGCAGACAAAGGTATTCGCACAAAGCTTTTTGATAATGCTAAAATGGCTCAGTGGCTTACTGAAATCACCAAAGATCCTTATGATGCGCAACATTTACCACGATTTAATTTCAAATTTGTTAAAAATGAGTCTGCTATAAGATTTAGAGTAACAGCTACTGAAGAGGTCTTGTCTAAAGAAGAAGAAAAAATCACAAGCAAAACAGACACAACATTGTCAAAACAAAAGAATCATAAATCTAAAATGGTAAAAAAGACTTACCATTTTGAGTACAAGCTTGGAAGCAGTAATCTTACAGTGATTGATAACAAAAAAGAGGAGAAAAAGGAATGGGAAAAATGGGCTAATATTGCTCCAGATAGCTCTATCGTCATATTTTCAAAAAACTTTAATTTATTCTGGATGGATAAAGAAAATTTTTTAAAAGTAGTAAAAGATGATAAGGACTCTACAATTGTTGAACATCAATGGACCTCCGACGGAGAAGAGAATTACAGCTATGGTGGCGCTCGTAGAGGTGAAAATAATGAAGACAAAGAGAAAAATAAAAACGACAGGAAAGGAGTTCGTGTAATATGGTCACATAATTCGAAAAAATTTGTTTTTCAAAAAACAGATTCACGTCATATTAAAGATTTGTGGGTTGTCAATTCAACAGCAAACAAAAGACCCACTTTGGAAACTTACAAGTATCATATGCCAGGAGAAAATGAGTATTACAAGACAGAATTATTGATTTTTGATGCCATCTCCAAAGACATTAAAAAAATTACCCTAGACACCATCAAACAACAAAGTATCTCTGTTTATCGTGAACCAAGAAAAAAGTCAAACATGGATGATGATTTCCAGCCTTCGTTATTGTTATCAAAAAAAGATCACGTTTATTTCAGCTCCATAAGTAGAGACCGTAAAAAGTTAGATATCTGTGTTGCTGATATGAGCACAGGAGTTGTCAAAACATTAATTGAAGAACGTTTTAACACCTATATTGAAACACGCCCCTTAGTTCTTCTAAATAATGAAACTGAAATGTTGCACTGGGCTGAACGCTCTGGTTGGGCTCACTATTATCTCTATGACATATCCGGAAATTTGAAAAATCAAATAACCAGAGGGGCATATCATGTTGAAAATGCTATTGGTATAAACGAAAAGTCACGTACGTTATACTTTACAGCTCATGGAATACCAAAAAATCAAGATCCCTATTTCGAGCACATATATAAGATTAACTTAAACGGCACAGGCTTGAAAGCACTGAATTCAGGAGATTATAATACAAGTACAAGTATGTCTGATTCTAATGAGTTTTTTGTAAATAATTACTCACGAGTTAATACCACTCCAAAATCAGAATTAAGAAATAATGCCGGTACTGTTATTATGCAATTAGAAACAGCGGATCTGTCACAACTTATGGCTTCGGGATATCACTTCCCAGAACCTTTCAAAGCTAAAGCAGATGATGGTATTACAGATATTTACGGTGTCATGTATAAACCTTTTGATTTTGATGAAACAAAGATCTATCCTCTACTGGAATATGTATACCCTGGCCCTCAAACTGAAGCAGTAAATAAATCTTTTTCAGTAAGAATGGATCGCTTAGATCGTATGGCACAGTTAGGGTTTGTGGTAATTACATTAGGAAATCGAGGGGGGCATCCAGACCGTTCAAAATGGTACCATAATTACGGTTATGGAAATCTAAGAGATTATGGTTTGGCAGATAAGAAATATGTTGCTGAACAATTAGCCAATAAGCACGATTATATTGACATTGATAAAGTTGGTATTTATGGCCATTCGGGAGGTGGGTTTATGTCAACTGCAGCAATGCTCGTTTATCCTGATTTTTTCAAAGCAGCCGTTTCATCAGCAGGTAATCATGATAATAACATTTACAATAGTTGGTGGAGTGAGACTCACCATGGCGTTAAGGAGGAAATGGATGACGATGGCAATATTAAATATAAATATATTATTGACGACAATCAGTCCTTGGCCAAAAATTTAAAAGGAAATCTCATGCTAGTTCACGGAGATGTCGATAATAACGTTCACCCAGGAGGTACTATTAGAATGGCTAATGAACTTATTAAAGCGAACAAACGTTTCAACTTTATGATCATGCCCGGGCAGCGTCACGGATTTGGGGGCATGACAGAATATTCGTTTTGGTTAAGAGCTGATCATTTTAGTAAATACTTACTTGAGAAAGAAGCAACTGATATTGATATTACAGAAATGAATAGAGATCAGCCTCAAAATAATTAAACTTGATGTATACAAATAAAAAACCACGCTTTAAAGGCGTGGTTTTTTTATAAATACATTAAAGCTTTTAATTTTCTGGCATCACTTCTTCAATTTCTTTTTCAACCATAATTGTGTTTTCAGTTAAAGTAACTTTTACATTATCTAGACCTTCCAACTTTTCTGTAACCTCTTCATCTGAACCCTCAAAAACCTCATACTTCGTCTCTGTTTTTCCATTTTCTGTGGAGATTGTGGTTACTGTTGCTTTGACACTTCCATCATCATTTTTTATTTTTTCTACTTTAATTTCCTTAGATATATCAGCCTGCCCACTTAACATGGCTGTAGCCTCTTCATTGGCATGCCCTCCTAAGATGGGAGCTATAACTAACCCTATTAAACACGTAAGTTTAATTAGAATATTCATAGATGGCCCAGAAGTATCTTTAAATGGGTCACCAACAGTATCTCCAGTCACTGCTGCTTTGTGTGCCTCAGAACCTTTATAAGTCATTTCTCCATTAATCTCAACACCTGCTTCAAAAGATTTTTTAGCATTGTCCCATGCACCTCCAGCATTATTTTGGAAGATTGCCCATAGTACACCAGAAACTGTGACACCTGCCATATAACCACCTAACATTTCTGCTATGGCCTGATTATCCATCCCAAACAACATTGGTACAAAGGCAATGACTAACGGGAATCCAATAGTCAACAGACCAGGTAACATCATTTCTTTTAAAGATGCTTGTGTAGAAATTGCCACACACTTATCGTATTCAGGTTTTCCAGTTCCTTCCATAATTCCGGCAATATCTCTAAACTGACGACGTACTTCTTCTACCATTTCCATAGCAGCTTTACCTACAGCATTCATTGCCAAAGCAGAGAATACTACTGGGACCATACCACCCACAAATAACATGGCTAATACTGGTGCTTTAAATATATTAATTCCATCTATTCCTGTAAATGTTACATACGCTGCGAATAATGCCAATGATGTTAATGCAGCAGAAGCAATAGCAAAACCTTTACCTGTAGCTGCTGTTGTATTACCAACTGAATCTAAAATATCTGTTCGTTCTCTAACTATAGGTTCTTGTTCGCTCATTTCAGCAATACCACCTGCATTATCAGATATTGGTCCAAAAGCATCAATTGCTAATTGCATGGCAGTTGTAGCCATCATGGCAGAAGCAGCTAATGCGACACCATAAAATCCTGCTAATGCATAAGATCCCCAAATCGCACCGGCAAATAACAATACTGATGGGAACGTAGATATCATTCCTGTTGCAAGACCAGCAATAATGTTTGTGCCTGCACCGGTACTAGATTGTTGTACAATATTTAAAATTGGTTTTTTACCTAAACCAGTATAATATTCAGTAACAGAAGAAATCACAGCTCCTACAAATAAACCAACTAAGGTTGCATAGAATACACGCATTGCGGAAATTTCTTGTAATCCTTCTCCGAAAAAGTTCATTTGCATTGTTTCTGGCAACATCCATGTTACTAATATAAAACATGCAGCAGCAACTAAAGCAATAGATGTCCAGTTACCAATATTTAAAGCGCCCATGACCTGAGCTTCTTTAGCATCATTACTCTTTATTTTAACTAACACAGTCCCTATGATAGAGATGATGATTCCTGCACCAGCAATTGCCATTGGTAATAATATTGGGCCAATCCCTCCAAAACCATATTCAGAAATATTTCCACCCATGTCTTTAATCACATAATTACCAAGTACCATGGCAGCAAGGACAGTTGCTACGTATGATCCAAATAAATCGGCACCCATACCTGCAACATCCCCGACGTTGTCACCAACGTTATCTGCAATAGTCGCTGGATTTCTTGGATCATCTTCTGGGATTCCAGCTTCAACTTTTCCAACTAAATCGGCACCAACATCCGCAGCTTTAGTATAAATACCACCACCTACTCTTGCAAATAAGGCAATTGATTCGGCACCTAATGAAAACCCAGCTAGGGTTTCTAACACTAGAGTCATATCATCTGTATTTGTCCAACCTTCTGGCATAAATATGAACTTGTAAAATATAATAAAGAATGCTGTTAATCCTAATACCGCCAAACCAGCAACACCAAGACCCATTACAGTTCCACCACCAAAAGATATTTTTAAGGCTTTTGGCAAACTAGTTCGTGCAGCTTGAGTTGTTCTGACATTTGTTTTAGTTGCGATTTTCATTCCTATATTTCCTGCAAAAGCAGAAAAAATTGCACCGCAGACAAAAGCAATTACAATTAAATAACTAGTAGTTGGTACAAAGTAGGCTACTACTGTTAGTAGTAAACTAACTATGACTACAAATATTGAAAGCAATCTATATTCGGCATTTAAGAATGCCAAGGCCCCTTCATAAATGTGGTCTGAAATTTCTTTCATTTTACCATCTCCTGCGTCTTGTTTCATTACCCAATTTTGCTTGACTATCATGTAGATTAGTCCTAATAACGCCAAAGCTATTGGCATGTAAATCATCAGTGATTCCATATGTTTATTGTTAGATTAGTTTTTAACGTGTGCAAAAATAGTAAAATCAATATTAATAGGAAATTCTTTTTAAGCGAATTTATAAAGGGGGCTATTTAGAATGTTATTAAACTAAAAACAACGCTTGTAAATAATTTTTAGACAAAGTCTAACCGAATTGATATTGACACAAAAATAAATTAACTTCGTTCAAACAGAAACTCAATTATTCACTTTGAGTAATTAGTACAAAATCACAATTATGAAATCACTATTATTTCTTCTAAATGTATTGCTTATTATTGGATGTAAAGATGGCTCAGACATGACCGTTGAAGAAATTAGATGGCAAAAACATGTGGCAAATACTGAAATTATTAGAGATGATTTTGGTGTTCCACATATTTACGGTAAAACTGATGCTGATGCTGTATTTGGATTACTTTATGCGCAATGTGAAGACGATTTTAATCGTGTTGAAAGCAATTACATTTGGGCTATAGGAAGACTTGCGGAAGTTGAAGGAGAGGCCGCTTTGTACAGTGATTTGAGAGCTAGACTGTATATGACCAAAGACGAAGCTGTCGAAAATTTCAAAAATTCACCAAAGTGGTTACAAGACCTCTGTGTTGCTTTTGCTGACGGGATTAATTATTATTTAAAAACACACCCCGAAGTACAGCCAAAATTATTAACTCGTTTTGAACCTTGGATGCCCATGTACTTTAGCGAAGGCTCTATTGGAGGTGATATTGAGAGAGTCTCAACAAACAATATCAAAAAGTTTTATGGTGATTCTGAACATCCGATGGTTGTCAATGATGGATTAATTAGGCTAAAAGATAATGAACCAAGAGGTTCAAATGGATTCGCAATTTCAGGAGAACGTACACAATCTGGAAATGCCATGTTGTTAATTAATCCTCACACCTCCTTCTTTTTCAGGGGTGAAGTTCATGTGGTTAGTGAAGAAGGATTAAATGCCTACGGAGCAGTCACCTGGGGACAGTTTTTTGTATACCAAGGGTTTAACGAAAAAACAGGCTGGATGCATACCTCAACAGGGACAGATATCATCGATGAATTTGAAGAGACCATTGCATTTTCAAATGATAAAAAATCTTATGTGTATGGTGACAAATTGCTTCCAATTGATTCCATTCCAGTTGCTCTAAAATACAAGTCTGTTGATGGCGTCTTAGATAAAAGTTTTATGATTTATCGTACTCATCACGGACCAATTACCCACAAAAGAGATGATAAATGGGTGTCGACAGCATTAATGTGGAGTCCAATAAATGCGTTGGAGCAATCGTTTACAAGAACTAAAAAATCAAACCACGATGAATTTCATGAAATGATGGATATTCGTACAAATTCATCAAATAATACGGTTTATGCAGATGCAGATGGAACTATTGCCTATTACCATGGCAACTTTATCCCAAAAAGAAATCAACAGTTTGATTATTCTCAACCTGTTGATGGCAGTAACCCAGAAACAGATTGGGATGGCTTACATTCTTTGGAGGAAACAATTATGGTTATCAATCCACCAAATGGTTGGATTCAAAATTGTAACTCAACACCGTTTACAAGTGCTGCTGAATATAGTCCTAAAATGGAGGACTACCCGAAGTACATGGCTTCTTTTCCTGAAAACTTTAGAGGGATGCATGCCATTCCTCTGCTCAAGAATGCAACTAAATTAACTCTTGACAGTCTCATTGATTTGGCCTATGACCCCTACCTTCCCGGAGCAGATTTACTAATTAGTGGTTTACTAGATGCCGCAAAAAATAGTGAGCTTAATAACGTAAAAATAAAGGCTGCGATAGCATTACTAAAAAACTGGGATTTTAAAGTTTCTGAAACATCAATTGGTATGACGTTAGCACAATTTTATTTAAACACTTATTTAAAATCAGAATTAATTCCAAATATGATAGGTAATAAACGCATTACTAGACTGGAGAGATTTAACTACATGAGTAAAATGGCTTCTGCCAAAGAACGTTTAGGTGTTTTTCAGATAGCTTTAGAAACATTAGAAAGTGATTTTGGCTCGTGGCAAACTGCATGGGGCTCCTTCAATAGATATCAGAGAAATAACGGTTCAATTTTTCAAACTTTTGATGATAACAAAGAAAGTCTCCCTGTCGGAATGGCATCAGGCACCTGGGGTGCACTTGCTTCATATGGAACTCGTTTTGGCAAGGACACAAAACGTCAATACGGCGTTGCTGGCAATAGTTTTGTTGCAGTTGTTGAGTTTGGAGAAAAGCTGAGAGCTAAATCGATGTTAGCAGGTGGTCAAAGCGGTGATCCAACATCACCCCATTTTGATGACCAAAGTGAGCGCTACGCAAATGGCACCTTTAAAAATGTTGCTTTTTATCGTTCTGATGTTGAAAAAAGAGCAATTTCCACCTATCATCCCGGTGAAAAATAGATAGATACCATGAATGCATTTAAAGCAATACTTGTACTTTTCTTACTCAATTCATGCCAACAACTAAACCCTGCGACACCTCTTGTTGTAAACAGTAATAGCATCACATCAAATTTAATCATAGCAAATGACCACATAAAAACTTTCAAAACCAATGCAACTTTATCGAACGAGTACTTTGATTTTGATGATTTAAAAGGGAAATATATGCTCATTGACTTCTGGGGTACTTGGTGTGCACCATGTGTAAAAGAAATGCCCCAAATAAAAAAAATTTATGAATACTACAGTGATAAACTTTACGTACTGGGTATAAACACAAGGGACAATAAAGCACGTTTAAGACAATTTATCACGTCCAATGAGTATCCTTGGACTCAACTCATAAATGGAACAGGTTTATCAGATTTTGTTCTAAAATTTAACGTAGTTGGCTTTCCAACAAAACTCATCGTAGATCCAAACGGAAAGATTTTACATCGCTTTGTAGGCAGTGGTGAAAAAGCATTTGACAAATTAGAAGAGCTTTTGAAAAAATAATAAGTTGTTTGTTATATAACCATAGCGATCGGTTTCAAACACTAACATCAGAGCTATTCTACCCCGCAAGCATATCTCTTATTTTGTATTATTGTAAATATGAAAAAATTAAATTCAATTGATCTCTTTATAGACAAACTGTCCACACAAGTTGTTTCGAACAACACAACAAACATGTATTTTGGAAATACAATTGCATCACAGATTTGTAGAAAAAACTTAAAACTTTATCTAAATAAAATGATTGATGTGAAGCCATCACATCTTTTATTAGGTGAAGCGCCTGGGTACAAGGGTTGTGGAATTACTGGCATTGCATTTACGAGTGAACGTATTTTGAATGAAAACACGTTTTATAAAAATCAAGGCTTTCGATGCTTAAATAAGCCGTCAAAACTAAGTAGCGAAATTTCTGCAACCATTGTGTGGAGTGTATTGGATAATTACACGAACATACCTTTGATATGGAATATTTTTCCATTTCACCCCCATGACACATCAAAAAAAAAATCAAACAGGACTCCGACTGAAACAGAATTAGAATTAGGAAAAGTGTACTTAAACTTACTTTTAAAAATATTTAATATTGATAATATAATTGCTCTAGGAAGAAAACCTGAATCTAAACTTAAAGGTTTTGGGTATCATTATGGTTACATTAGACATCCTGCCAATGGAGGAAAAAATAAATTTGTTAATGGCCTAAAAGAAGTATTAAAATGAAACTAATTAATATAAATAGACTCCCCTTAGTATTGGTTCTTATGTTGCTTGTCACAATAAGTTGCCAATTAAAAAAAAAGAGTGAACACCTAAGTCATCCTATTTCTAACACTAACGTTACAATTGTTGGAGCTATGAAAAATGTTATGTGGAAGGGAGAATTGAGTGGTCGCATTTATTTAGACACCATGTCAAACAAAGAAGGGCTTTACGGCCTTGGTCCTGAAAGTTATTTAACAGGAGAGTTACTAGTAAACAATGGAGTAAGTTATCTGTCAAAAGTAATTTCTGATTCAAGCATGAACGTTGAGCGTCGATTTGATGTTTCAGCGCCCTTCTTTGTCTACTCTAATGTAAACGCTTGGCAGCATGTAAAACTTCCTTCTAACATCAAAACTATTAAAAATTTAGAAAAATTTATTGATACTTTGAGAGCCGACTTTCAAAATCCATTTGTATTTAGATTAACCGGACAGGTAAAAGATGCGACAATTCATATTCAAAATTTGCCTTTTGACACAAAAGTATCCTCTCCAGAAGAGGCGCATCAAGGTCAAATTAATTACGACATAACCAATGTCGAATCAGAAATAATTGGTTTCTTTTCAACAAAACATAAAGGAATATTCACCCATCACGATTCGTATCTTCACATGCATTTAATAACATTAGACCAAAGACAAATGGGCCATCTAGATACATTAGAAATTGGCAATATGACATTGTATTTGCCTAAGGAATAAACCTTAATTTTAATACTTTTGTTGTTAAAAATAAAATCCAAAAGTCCCGGTAACCCCAAACTTCCTAGCACTAGGACGATCTAAATAGTTGCCTCTAAAATTAAAATCAACTCGAAAAATTTTGAATATATTACCGATGCCAATACCGTACTCATAATACATATTCTTATCAGGAGCCTCATAAAGCAATCCCGATGCGTTTAAAAGCTTATTCTCATCAGAAATTTCTCCCCAAGCAGTTCGAAAGCTGATAATTTCACGTAAATTAAGCTTTCTTAAAAAAGGAATTCTTGAAAATAAACGGCCATTAAAATTGTGTTGTAAATGAAGTGATACGTAAGTGTCTGTTACAAACTCATAAAAATCAAGTTGCGAAAACGTGTTGTAAATTGAAAAATAGGACTGGTTTCCTGGGATGACACTTAATAGACCAAGTGGAACATTACCAAACGTTTTTCCAAATTCAATATTAGAATAGAATCTTCCAAAACCTCCAAGTTGCCAAGGCTGAAAATATGAAAATTGAAATTTTGTATAATTAAAGTCTCCCTTAAAGACATCTTTATCACCAATACTTATTTGAGCAAAAATTTGAGCATAATCATCATTTGCATCATACCGCTCTACTCCAAAGCCTGTCATTTTACGCTTTGGAAAATACGCCAAGGAGAACGATGTTTCAAATTGCTGTATTTCAGAGGAAATTCCTGTTGAAGAAGCCGAGTCGATATAATCTAAACTAAAAGTGTCTGATGCAGATTCTAACGTTCTGTAATTTGCTGATAATCTCATTATCAAATTACGCCAAGGTTCTATTTCTACAGCTGCGCTAGTCAAGTTAATGGAAGTAAGCTTATCATTGGTTCCTGTTCCAACTAACGAAGAAGAAGCAAAACTACGCCCTAAAACATCTGTGGATGTGGTCAAACTTGCACCAATTTGCTCAACATCTCTTCGATTTCCTCCTGAAATAATGAGTCGGCTTTTTTTATCAAGTAACCATTTCCCCGAAATCCCGTATTTGAATTTATCATCTCTAAAGCCGTAGGCTAAAAATCCTTCTAGGCGCCACAAGTCATTTCTTCCAAAATAAGTTCTCCCTCCTGTTCTTAATCGAAGTCCCTCTACATAATTAAAACCAAACGTTGAAAAAATAGGACCGTAATCAAGTGGCAAACTGTTAAACTCAATGTAGCCAGAAGTTAAAATACTGCCAAGGTTATATAAGCGATTAAATTTTTTAACTGTTGTTAAGGTGTCTAACATTTTATAAACCCCTAACTCATCCTTATTAAGTTTTTCTAATCTATTCGCATTCCAAAAACTCGAATTTCTATCATATACATCCTTATCATAGAAGTAAACCTCCTCATCATAAAACTTTTTTTCTTTGGGCTCATCAAAAACATAATTATTATACAACGTGGTGCGCTTTCCATAAACACCTCTCGATTTTTCCTTTTTATTAAAAGCAAAATCAGACATCATGTAATCACGCTTTACTAAAAATAAAGAATCATTTAAAACATCAAATTCTTGTTCGATATATATTTCTTTAACCCAATTTATATTGGCACTTTTTGATGCTTGTAAATTTATTTCCTTAATGGCATAAGTCGTATCGGCAACCCAAAAATCTCCTTTAAAGGTTAATTCATTTTTTCGTCTTGGATAATAGATAATATTATAGCACCACTTGTTATCAATGTATGAACTATCGGATAACACATAATTATAAGTATTAATTCCCGTTTGGGATAATGGACTCACAAAGCTTTTATCAAAAAACTTTAAATAATTATCGTAGATGTTATAATCAGAATATAATTCATCAACGAAGTCAATGATAATTTGATTATCATTAAATCCAGAGTTTTTGTTTCCCTCTAAAACTTCCTTTTCCTTCTTCTCAAGGTTATCGCCGTAAACTTTTGTGACCGATTCATTAATGAATATTGGTAAATATGTTTTACCCGTTACCCTAGAAGTATCAACCTCATTAAAAACAAACTCCATCCCCTTGAATAATTTACTTTTTATTAAGGTACTGTCTATGGTATTAAGATCAAACTCAACTTTTTCATATTTATCATATTCATATTGTTTAAACCGACGCAACCCATTATCTCGCTTATTTTCCCACACTTTACGTAATATGCTAATTGCTGGATTGTCTTTTTTTGATTGCTTCCCAGTAAAAAGAACCACTTCATCTAATTGTGAGGCCGTGTCATTGAGTACCAATTTTAAATTGAGACTAAGCTTTTCCTTGAGGGGAAGTATCAGTGTTTCATAACCGACAAACGAAATTACCAAAGTATCCCATCTTTGTTCAGACTCTAAATAAAATCGACCATTTTCATTACTAATGGTTCCTTCAGAAGATCCTTTAAAAATAACATTGGCAAAGGCAACGGGTTCGTTATTTATATCAATTATATGCCCTCCAACTTTTGTTTGAGAAGCCATTTGAATTATATATCCAAAAACAAATAAATAAAATATCTTAAATTTCATAGGCATAAAAAACTCCACCATTTACATGATGAAGTTTAAAAACGTAAAACTATCTCTTTTATTGGTTATTTATAAAGAACCTTCTTCACTGCTGCGACAACATCTCCACTATTAGGCAGCCATTCTTTCAATAATACTGGCGAATAGGGTGCCGGAGTATCAGCTGTATTAATTTTTATTATCGGCGCATCAAGATAATCAAAAGCCTGAGATTGTACTTGATAGGTTATTTCAGTTGCAACGTTCCCGAAGGGCCAAGCCTCTTCCAAAATAACTAAACGATTTGTTTTTTTAACAGAATCTAAAATGGTCTTGTGGTCCATTGGACGTACAGTCCTTAAATCAATGATTTCGCATGAAATACCCTCTTTTTGCAATTCATCGGCTGCTATATATGCTTCCTTTATAATTTTGCCAAAAGAAACAATCGTCACATCTGATCCCTCTCGCTTGATGTCAGCAACCCCCATTGGAATGATATATTCTCCTTCTGGCACTTCTGCTTTATCTCCATACATTTGTTCACTTTCCATGAAAATCACAGGATCATCATCTCGAATGGCCGCTTTTAGTAAACCTTTTGCATCATATGGATTCGAGGGCACAACGACTTTTAAACCTGGTGTATTTGCATACCAACTTTCGAAAGCTTGCGAATGCGTTGCTGCTAACTGTCCCGCTGATCCTGTTGGACCTCTAAACACAATAGGACACTTAAATTGTCCCCCTGACATCTGTCTTATTTTAGCGGCATTATTTATTATTTGATCGATTCCAACTAAAGCAAAATTAAATGTCATGAATTCAACTATTGGTCGGTTTCCAGTCATTGTTGAACCCACAGCAATCCCAGCAAAGCCTAATTCTGCAATTGGTGTATCAATCACACGTTTTGAGCCAAACTCATCTAACATGCCTTTAGAAGCTTTGTATGCGCCATTATACTCAGCAACCTCTTCACCCATAAGATAAATATGGTCATCTCTTCGCATTTCTTCACTCATAGCTTCACAGATAGCCTCTCTAAACTGAATTGTTTTCATTTATATCGTTTTATAAGAACAGCAAAAGTAATAATTATTGATAAAATTTAAACAAACAAACTTCTAAATATTTATTATGCATGCATAGGAAATTAAGGGATTTTTAATTATATTTGTACCCTCAAAATTATAATATATAACAACTGTAGAATTATGAAAATATTAGTTTGTATCAGTCACGTTCCTGACACAACATCAAAAATTAATTTTATTGATAACGACACAAAATTTGACACAAATGGCGTTCAATTTGTGATAAATCCAAATGATGAGTTCGGTCTCACGAGAGCCATGTGGTTAAAAGAAAAACAAGGAGCCTCAATTACGGTGGTAAGCGTTGGAGGTTCTGAAACCGAACCCACACTTAGAAAAGCGTTAGCAATAGGTGCTGACGAAGCCATTCGGATAAATACGGAAGCTAAAGACGGTATTACAGTCGCCAAAGAACTATCGCATGTTATTCAAGATCGAGGGTTTGATCTTGTAATTGCTGGTCGTGAGTCCATTGATTATAATGGCGGCATGGTTCCAGGAATGGTTGCCGCATTGACCAATGCTAATTTCGTTAATAATTGCATCAGTTTAGAGATTGATGGTTCAGTGGTAAAAGCGATCAGAGAAATTGATGGAGGAAAAGAAACACTCGAAACCAGTTTACCCCTAGTCATCGGAGGTCAAAAAGGCTTAGTTGAAGAAAGTGATCTTAGAATCCCAAACATGAGAGGAATCATGATGGCAAGAAAAAAACCCCTAACAGTGCTTGATGGCATTGGAGCAAACAACGATACTTGTAATTCGAAATTCGAAAAACCAGCTCCAAAAGGTAATGTCACGCTTGTGTCATCAGAAAATATTGACGAATTAATAAACTTACTTCACAACGAAGCAAAAGTAATTTAACCATAAAATAAAGAAAAAAATGTCTGTTTTAGTATATATAGAGTCTGAACAAGGAAAGTTGAAAAAATCAGCTTTGGAAGTTGCTTCTTATGGTAAAGCGATTGCAAACCAGTTAGGTATAAATGTTACCGCCATTACATTTAACATGAGTGATGCCAGTGAACTTGGCACATATGGTGTAGACAAAATCATGAACGTCAACAATATCAAAGAGTTTAATGCAAAGATTTACGCCAATTATATTCAACAAGTTGCTGAATCTGAAAATTCAAATCTTGTTATTTTAAGTTCTAGTGCTAACAGTAAATACCTTGCACCACTTTTAGCAATTAATCTAAATGCAGGATATGTTTCAAATGTCGTTGCTCTTCCAAATGATTTAACACCATTTACTGTTAAATGTACCGCATTTACCAACAAAGCCTTTTCATTTACAGAAATTAATGCAAGTAAAAAAATATTATCTCTTTCTAACAATTCATTTGGATTAGTTCAGAGCACCGGCAATGCAACTTTTGAAAACTTCACTCCAGAAACAGTGACTTCAAATGTCAAAATTGAATCTGTTGATAAAGCTTCTGATCAAGTTTCAATTGCTGACGCCGACGTTGTCGTTTCAGGAGGAAGAGGCCTAAAAGGACCCGAAAATTGGGGAATGATTGAAGAATTAGCAGCGGTTCTTGGAGCAGCAACTGCCTGCTCAAAGCCAGTCTCAGATTTGGGCTGGAGACCACATAGTGAACATGTTGGGCAAACAGGAAAGCCTGTTGCCTCAAACTTATACATTGCCATTGGTATTTCGGGAGCAATTCAGCATTTAGCAGGAATCAATTCGTCCAAAGTCAAAGTAGTGATCAACTCTGATCCTGAAGCACCCTTTTTTAAAGCAGCAGACTATGGTATTGTAGGAGATGCCTTTGATGTTGTGCCAACACTCATTCAAAAATTAAAAACCTTTAAAGCACAAAACGCATAATTTTTTTTAACTTGTAAATCAACAAGGACTGTTTAAATTGTATTATATCTAAAACTACTATATCTAGTTTGGTAAAGTCCTAATTTAAACAGTTCTTTGTTTTTTATATTCTATGAGTTTAGTACGACTTAACATAAAAGGGATTTCATACAGCCAAACACAAAATGGAGCTTACGCCCTGATACTAAATGAAGTTGACGGAGATCGTAAATTACCTATAGTGATCGGCGCATTTGAAGCGCAATCGATAGCGATTGCTTTAGAAAAAGAAATAAAACCTCCGCGACCTCTAACGCATGATTTATTCAAAAATTTTTCTGACCGATTTAACATTGTTGTTAAACAAGTTATTATTCACAAGTTAGTTGATGGTGTTTTTTACTCGAGCTTAATTTGTGAACGTGATGGTGTAGAAGAAATAATAGACGCCAGAACAAGTGACTCAATTGCTTTGGCATTGCGTTTTAACGCCCCTATATTTACTTATAAAAACATTCTTGATAAAGCTGGTATTTATTTAAAAGTAAATCCAAATGAAGATGATGAAGCTACAGATGATAATATTTTGTTAGATGAAGTTATCGCTGAAGAAATTGAGACTAAATTCCCTGGTGGTTTTAAAGACAAAACATTAGAAGAACTTCATAAGCAACTTGATGAGGCTGTAGCTAACGAAGATTACGAAACAGCTGCGAGCCTTCGTGATGAAATTTCAAAACGCGAATAAACAATTATCAGATGAAAAAAAGTGTACTTTTTATTGGAACAATATTGTTTGCAATGACTTCTATTGTTGCTCAAAACATAGAAAATAAATGGCAATTTGAAACTGTCACAGATGAACAAAATCAAGCTCTGTTTAACATCGATGAAGATTCAGACTTTCTTATTTTAGAAAATGGAAAATTTGAATATCACCTTAGTGCAAAAAATAATTTAAAAGCTTCAGGGAATTTCGATTTACAGGAAACTTTGCTCGTATTTAATTATACGCAGCCCACAGATACCATTAGATACTACCGAATAAGTGAAAAAACTGATTCAACACTTATTTTTACTGAAAATAACATCCAGTACAAATTTAAAAAATCGAAGTTATCTTCTGACACGATTTTAGTTGCTGAAGATATTGCCTCAACAGGCACCATTATACCAAATCAAGGATTTTCTTTAACCAGCCTATGGCGAGGTGTCCTTGGTATGTTGTCATTAATTTTTATTGCGTTCTTGTTTAGTAGTAATCGTAAGGCGATTAACTGGAAGACTGTAGGTATTGGTCTGTCTTTTCAGTTAGTCATAGCAGTTGGTGTTTTGAAAGTAGAATTCGTAAAAATAGTATTTGAATATATTGGACAAGGTTTTATAGCAATTTTAGGATTTACACAAGCAGGAAGTGAGTTTTTGTTTGGTGGGATGTTAGATGTCAATTCTTTTGGTTACATCTTTGCATTTCAAGTATTGCCTACTATAATTTTCTTCTCAGCACTGACTTCTGTGTTATTTTATTTAGGGATTATCCAAAAAGCAGTCAAAGTGATGGGATGGTTATTAACAAAATTATTAGGAATCTCAGGAGCAGAAAGCTTGAGCGTTGCTGGTAATATTTTTTTAGGACAAACAGAAGCTCCATTGCTTATCAAGGCTTATCTAGAGAAAATGAATAAATCAGAAATTCTCTTAGTAATGATTGGTGGTATGGCGACTGTAGCAGGAGCAGTTTTAGCTGCCTACATTGGCTTTTTGGGCGGTGACAATGCAGAATTACAATTGTTTTATGCAAAACATTTATTAGCTGCTTCTGTAATGGCAGCTCCCGGTGCTATTGTAATTTCAAAAATACTTTTTCCTCAAATTGAGAATATCAATACGAGTGTCTCAGTATCTAAAGAAAAGATTGGCTCGAATATTTTAGAGTCGATAGCAAATGGAACCACAGAAGGCCTGAAATTGGCTGTAAATGTTGGGGCAATGCTTTTGGTCTTTGTCGCCTTCATCGCAATGATTAATGGCATCCTTGGAGGGATTGGTGATCTTACATCTGTCAATCATTGGATAGTTAACAACACACCATATCAAAGTCTTTCTCTAGAATTAATTTTAGGCTACACATTTGCGCCTCTGATGTGGCTCATTGGAATAGCAAAAGAAGACATGGCGCTTATGGGACAACTTTTAGGAATTAAATTAGCCGCAAGTGAGTTTATTGGCTATATCCAATTGGCTGATTTAAAAAATGTGGCCAATGCTACTCATTTAAACTATCAAAAATCTGTAATTATGGCTACCTACATGCTTTGTGGATTTGCAAATTTTGCATCTATTGGTATTCAAATTGGAGGAATTGGTTCTTTAGCTCCCGGGCAACGTAAACAATTATCTAAATTTGGAATAAAAGCTTTGATTGGTGGCACGATTGCATCGTTAATTTCGGCAACTATTGCCGGAATGATTATTGGCTAAATAGTTAATAACTTTTAAAATAAATTAAGGTTTTAAACCCTTGTGGTATGACCTTTTTTTTTACTTTTCTTTCCTAAGAATTTTTTATTAAATGAAACAATATCACGACCTCGTAAAACACGTTTTAGATAACGGAAACACAAAAGCAGATAGAACAGGAACAGGCACTAAAAGTGTTTTTGGTTATCAAATGCGTTTTGACTTAAGTCAAGGGTTTCCAATGGTAACTACCAAAAAACTACACTTGAAATCTATTATTTATGAGCTTTTGTGGTTTTTAAAAGGTGACACTAACATCAATTACCTTACTGAAAATGGCGTTCGTATTTGGAATGAATGGGCCGACGAAAATGGTGATTTAGGGCCTGTTTATGGACATCAATGGCGCAACTGGAACAATGATGAAATAGACCAAATAAAAGAAGTTATTCATTCCTTAAAAACAAATCCTGACAGTCGACGAATGTTGGTCTCTGCTTGGAACCCATCTGTATTACCTGACACGTCAAAATCATTTAGTGAAAATGTTGCTCATGGTAAAGCAGCACTCCCTCCCTGCCATGCTTTTTTTCAATTTTATGTTGCAGATGGGAAATTGAGTTGTCAATTGTACCAAAGAAGTGCTGATATCTTTTTAGGAGTTCCTTTCAACATTGCATCTTACGCCTTATTTACAATGATGATGGCTCAAGTTTGTGGTTACAAGGTTGGTGATTTCATACACACATTTGGAGATGCTCATATTTACAATAATCATCAAGAACAATTAAACTTACAACTATCAAGAGCTCCAAGGACGTTGCCCACTATGGTGTTGAATCCAGAAATTAAAAATATCTTTGATTTTGAATTTGATGATTTCACGTTGGTTAATTACGACCCTCATCCACATATTAAAGGGGCCGTCGCAATTTAATTATGAAACAAATTTTATTTGTTGTAATACTCTTATTCTTTCACAAAATTGCTTACAACCAGGAAGTTACGGACACTGAAAGTTAAAAGTTAAAAGACTTTAAAAAAGAATTACGACTTGATGAAAACTTTATTTTTCACGACTGTAAGCATAAAAAAACGAGAGCATCGCAAAAAAAATGAAGGTTACAAAAAGTATCTCGATTTATTTCTAGAAAAAATAATGTCGATATTTTTAATGATTAAAATTTTCCAAAAGACAAGTATTATGTTTAAAATAAATAAATCAGGAGATGTCATTGAGGCAAAGGCTAGAGGACCACACCTATCGCTTGAAGAAGAAGCAATTAGAGTAATAAATCTATTACCACGCTTTATTTCCGGTAAATTAACAGGTAAAGCTGCCATCATTCCTTTTTCAATTCTAATATATTTTAGTTCTAATTAGGGTGAAAATATGTTTAAATTCAAAAAAGACTTAACTTTATCTCTACAATATATGTCACATGTTTGGTAAAAAGAAACATCACACTCAAATAGATAAAGAACAATTAGAGTTAATTGAATATGCTCAAAGTCGCATAAGACAAAAAAAACGATTACGAACCCATGTTCTATTATTTTTTATTGGAGGGTTGTTTCTATTTTTAACTAATACTATTTTAGGTGTTGGTAATCATTTTAAGTTATTTAATTATAATTGGCATGTTATAGCAACTTTTGTTTGGTTGTTTTTTTTGACATATCATGCGTTCAATGTACTCATTGGACATAGTTTTATGGGAAAATCCTGGGAGAAGAAACAACTTGAAAAGCTAGTTGCCAAACAGCAAATTAAAATAAATACACTAAAAAAAGGTTTAGATAAAGAAACAGAAATGATGTTACAATCTCAGGCAGAAAAAGCGATATTGACAAGCGAACAATCTTCTAATATAACAATCATTGTCGCTGCGTCAGAAAATAATGTTATCGGTAAAGACAATCAACTTATTTGGCATCTTAGAGATGACTTAAAGCGGTTCAAACAATTAACGAATGGTCACTGCATCATAATGGGTCGTAAAACATTTGAAAGTTTTCCTAAACCATTACCAAACAGAACTCACATCGTCATTACTAGACAGACTAATTACCAAGTACCCGATGGCGTCATTGTAGTTCATTCACTCGAGGATGCCATCGACGCTTCGAAACACGACTCACAACCCTTTGTAATTGGAGGTGGTGAAATTTACAAACAAGCCATGTCCATGGCACATACTATTGAACTTACTAAGGTTCATCATCAATTTGAAGGAGATACCTTTTTTCCTGAAGTTGATGCCCTAAAATGGACAGAAATAAACCAAACTTTCCATGATAAGGATGGCAATCATGAACATGCTTTTTCTTTCATTTCCTACACAAAAAATATTGTTTAAACGAACACAACAAATTATGTCAAGATTAGATTCACTTTTTTTAGCCTATTTAACAGTTTTCCTGTGGCTAGGGAATATTGATACTCTAACATCGCAATCCTCTCTTTTCACTTACCAGCAATACATTAACGAAAAAGGTGACAGTTTAAATTATAGACAATTGTTATCAGATTACGACACAAACAGCAAATATCCATTAGTCATTTTTCTACATGGTGCTGGTGAACGTGGTAATGATAATGAAGCACAGTTAAAATGGGGTGTAAAAAATTTTACATCAGATAACATTATGAAAATCCATCCATCAATCGTTCTTGCGCCTCAATGTCCTAAAAACATGAGTTGGGGAAACTTTTCAGAAGATGATATGTCACTTCTACCATCACCAACAAAACCGATGCAATTACTTATTGAATTAGTAAAAAAAACTATCAATACAATGCCCGTTGATGTCAATCGTATTTATATAACAGGACTCTCTATGGGGGGCATCGGTACTTTTGATGCTATTTCTCGGTATCCCGATTTATTTGCAGCAGCAGTTCCAGTTTGCGGTGGCGGTGATGTGACTAAAGCAAATATCATTGCAAAGATTCCAATATGGGTTTTTCATGGTGTACGAGATACAACTTTGAGCGCCAAACTTTCACAAAATATGATAAATGCCCTTATTAAAGAAGGTGCTGAGCCAGGGTTTACACTCTATCCTGAAGTGGGACATTTTTCGTGGATTGCTGCCTACAGTGATCCAATGATGATGGAATGGCTATACCGTCAACACAAGTGATATGTTTCGAAATCTTTATTTCAATTCTAATTTGTCCAAATGATTTATCAAGTCCAGGTTCGTGTTACACTTGAGGAAGAGCGTATTTCTCAAATCCTAAACATCAAAGCGGCGCAACAGCTTGGATTTTCAGTTGATGATATTTCAGGCATAAAAATTTTACGAAAATCTATTGATGCTCGTGCTAAAACTATTCTTTTTAATTATAAAATAGAAGTTTATTATCAAGAATTAGTTCCCGAAAAATCAAATTATCAATTTAAATATGACGATGTTTCTAATGCAAAATCAATTCATATCATTGGCTTTGGCCCTGCTGGCATGTATGCTGCACTGCGTTGCATTGAACTCGGATACAAACCGATTGTTTTTGAACGAGGAAAAAAAGTTCAGGAAAGACGACGAGATTTAAAAGCCATAAATCAAGAACATATCGTAAATGAAGATTCAAATTATTGTTTTGGTGAAGGTGGTGCAGGCACTTACAGCGATGGTAAACTTTACACTCGCAGTTTAAAGCGAGGTGACGTAAGGCGTATATTTGAAAACCTCGTATTTCATGGAGCTACTGATCAAATATTAATTGATGCCCATCCACATATTGGAACCAATAAACTACCTAAAGTTGTAGAAAATATTCGTGAAACTGTTTTAAAGTATGGCGGAGAAATTCATTTCAATAGCCGTTTGACAAACATGGTCATAAAGAACCAAAAAATTAAAACGATAGAAATTAATGGTGCGCAAGAGGTTTTTGTAAATCGTATCATCTTAGCGACAGGTCATTCTGCTCGAGATATTTTTTATCTACTAAGACATCATCAAATTACACTAAAAGCAAAATCTTTTGCTATGGGGGTCAGAGTTGAACATCCTCAAGAAATTATAGATAGAATTCAATATAATTGCAGTAAAAAAAGAGATGAGTTACTACCAGCAGCAGCTTACAATCTAGTACATCAAGTAAATCAAAGAGGTGTTTATTCTTTTTGTATGTGCCCGGGTGGATTTATAGTTCCTGCAGCTACAGGCGACAATGAAGTAGTTGTCAATGGCATGTCTCCTTCACGTCGAAACAATATTTATGCTAATTCTGGAATTGTAGTTGAAATAAATGTAGAAAAAGATTTGATGAAATATGACCACTTTGGAGCATTAAAAGGACTTGAATATCAAAAGGATTTGGAGCGGTTGGCGTTTACATCCGGCGGACGAACACAAACCGCACCAGCACAACGTTTAACAGATTTTGTTGAAGGCAAGCTGTCAACTACATTAAACAATTCGTCTTATCAGCCAGGCTTGAAGTCAGCACCTTTACATTCATTATTACCAACACTTATTGGAAGTTCTTTACGAAAAGGATTGAAAATATTTGGACAAAAAATGAAAGGATATTATACCCATGAGGCTAATGTTGTCGGAGTCGAATCGAGAACCTCATCACCCGTAAATATTCCAAGAAATGACTCATTACATCATCCAGAAGTCATCAATTTATTTCCTTGCGGAGAAGGTGGTGGTTACGCAGGGGGCATCATATCAGCAGCAATGGACGGTGAACGTTGTGCAGAAGCTGCTACCAAAGAGCTCTAAATAGTATATTTATTGCTATTTTTGCATCTTAAATTTAGAATTCATGAACGCATATATATTTCCAGGACAAGGAGCTCAGTTTTCTGGAATGGGCTTAGACCTGTATCAGCAGTCTTCAAAAGCAAAGCAATTATTTAAGATTGCAAATGATATTTTAGGGTTTTCTATTACAGATATCATGTTTGAAGGATCTGTTGAAGACCTAAAACAAACCAAAGTGACCCAACCTGCTATTTTTTTACACTCAGTTATTTTAGCAAAGATATTAGGTGAAAATTTTAAGCCCGATATGGTTGCAGGACACTCTTTAGGTGAATTTTCAGCTTTAGTTTCTGCTGGCTCATTAAGTTTTCAGGATGGTTTAGAGTTAGTTTATAAACGCGCTATTGCCATGCAAAAAGCATGTGAATTACGCCCAAGTACTATGGCTGCAGTACTTGGTCTAGAGGACAATATTGTTGAAAACATTTGTGCTCAAATTGATGGTGTTGTGGTTGCTGCAAATTATAATTGCCCAGGACAATTAGTTATTTCAGGGGAAATTAATGCCATTGACCTTGCTTGTGAATCTTTAAAAAATGCCGGAGCTCGAAGAGCTTTAGTTTTACCTGTTGGAGGTGCATTTCACTCCCCTATGATGGAACCTGCAAGGGAGGAATTAGAGAAAGCGATACTAAACACAGGATTTAAAAAACCAGATTGTCCAATTTACCAAAATGTAACTGCAAATGCTGTAACAAATGAAGATGACATAAAGTCTAATTTAATTTTACAATTAACTGCTCCAGTTCGTTGGACTCAAACAATCCAACACATGATACAAGATGGAGCTTCTGTTTTTACCGAAGTGGGCCCAGGTAAAGTGTTACAGGGATTAGTAAGAAAAATAAACAGAGATGTTGAAACCAATGCAGCAACTTTAGAAAACCATATTTAAATGAAACTGTCTAGAAATTTATTTATCGTTATTCTAATCATCTTTAACATCGGAATTGATCAAATTTCTAAATTTATTGTTCGTGCAAAGGTAGCACCATATTCACAAGACACAATTATAGGTGAATTGTTTACGCTTCATAACGTTGAAAACACAGGCGCATTTCTAGGTATGGGTAGTGATTTAGGGCCTGTCTTAAAAACACTTTTACTTTTAATCCTTCCTGTTATAGTTTTAGGTTTAGTTATTGTGCATGTTTTAAAAGACACATCCATTGACAAACTATCACTTATTGGATTTTGCTGTATTATTGGCGGTGGGTTAGCAAATGTTTTTGATCGTTATGCTTACGGCTCAGTTACTGATTTTTTACATATTGATCTCGGTGGTAAATTAAGAACAGGAATCTTTAATATCGCTGATGTTTCAGTAACAACTGGCATGATTATGATCATTGTTGCCGGTTTTGTTGCCCATAAAAAGCGCCAAGTTTCAACAGATTAGTGACTAGTTATTAAGTGCTGTAATACGTTCCCTTTTTAAATTTTATTTTTTTCGAATATGCATTTCCCACTTCCAGGCAGATGCCATCGCGTCGTCAAGACTCAAATGAGATTGCCATCCTAATTCCATATTGGCTTTATTTGTATCGGCATATGCTGCTGTAATATCACCTGACCTCCGTTTTGCTATGGTGTAATTAAGAGTAAGTCCCGTAACACGCTCAAATGATTTAATCACTTCTAAAACAGAGCTTCCCTTTCCTGTCCCTAAATTAAATGTTTCAAAATTCGATTTATTTTTTCGATTCAATAAACGCTCCAGAGCAACAACATGAGCTTTAGCCAAATCTACAACATGGATATAGTCGCGAATACATGTTCCATCATGAGTTGGGTAATCATCACCGAATACAGATAACTTGTCTCTTAATCCATAGGCGGTTTGCGTAATAAAAGGGACTAAGTTTTGAGGAATCCCAATAGGTAATTCTCCAATACTTGCAGACTCATGTGCACCAATAGGATTGAAATATCTGAGTGCTATAGCATTCATATTTGAATTGACCCGACAAACATCTTGAATGATTTCTTCTCCAATTTGTTTGGTATTACCATAAGGTGACTCAGCTATTTTAACTGGAGCCTTCTCAGTAATAGGTAATTCGTCAGCCTGACCATACACTGTACAAGAAGAACTAAAAATAAAATTTGTATGATTTGAATTTTTTAATTCTTGCAGCACATAGACTAAAGTGTTTATATTATTTTCATAATACATTAATGGCTGCTCTGTACTTTCTCCGACAGCTTTGCTCGCAGCAAAGTGAATCACCCCTTTTAAATCTTTGTTTCTTTTAAAAAAGTCTATCACTTTTGCTTTATTTTTTAGATCAATTTGTTCGAATTTGGGGGTTATTCCGGTAATCGTTGAAATTCTGTGTAAAACATCAAAAGATGAGTTTGATAAATCGTCAATAATAATGACTTCATAACCACTATTTTGTAGTTCCACCACAGTGTGTGACCCAATAAAACCTAACCCTCCTGTAACTAAGATTTTATCCATTAATAAAGGTAATTATTTTAGAAGTTATGTAATTTATTTGCTCGTCATCCAATTCTGTATGCATCGGTAAAGAGATAACTTCTTTGATGAGCTGATTCGTTACTTTAAAATCATCTTCATTGTAACGCTTATCTTCGTAAGCTTTTTGTTTATGTAAAGGAACAGGGTAATAAACACCACACGGTATATTATTGTCATTTAAAAATTGAACCAAATCATCGCGATTAATATTTTTAACTTTTAACGTATATTGATGAAACACATGACAATCACAACTCGAGCAAATCCCTTGACATGCTTTATTGGCGACCGGTGTTATAATATTTGCTTCATTTTTAAACGCTTCATTATATTTTATTGCTGCATTTTGCCTCGCTTTATTGTACTGATCTAAATATTGTAATTTTGTATTTAAAATAGCTGCTTGAATAGAATCTAATCTAGAATTTACACCGACAACATCGTGATAATAGCGTCGGTACATTCCGTGATTGACAATCCCTCGCAAACGGTGTGCAAGATCGTCATCATTTGTAAAGATGGCTCCTCCGTCGCCGTAGCAACCCAAATTTTTAGAAGGGAAAAATGACGTTGAAGCAACGTGCCCAATAGTTCCAGCCTTATGTTTTGTTCCATCTGATGATGTGTAAGTTGCACCAATAGCTTGGGCATTATCTTCAATAACATACAGATTATGTTCATTCGCAATTGCCATGATCGCGTCCATGTTTGCACATTGTCCAAATAGATGCACTGGGACTATTGCCTTTGTCTTTGTTGTTATTGCTTTTTTGATAGCTTGAACATCAATATTGAATGTCTCTGGATTGACATCGACTAGCACCGGTGTTAATCCCAAAAGTGCAATAACTTCAACAGTTGCTGCAAAAGTAAAATCAGCCGTGATAACCTCATCTCCCGGCTTTAGACCCAAGCCCATCATGGCAATTTGAAGTGCATCAGTACCATTCGCACAAGGTATGACGTGTTTTACACCGAGATAATGCTCTAGATTCTTTTGAAACTCATGAACTTTTGGCCCATTAATAAACGCCGTGGATTCTATTACTTCTATAACAGAATTATTGACCGTGTCTTTAATTACTTCATATTGACCTTTGAGGTCAACCATTTGTATTTTTTTCATTTGAATTGTTCTTATTAATATCAAATTTATGGAACACGAAATTACGAAAATACGCACTGTAAATCCAATCAATTAAAAGAAACAATGTATTTTAGCTTCAAACTTAATCCATTGAGGTATCTCTATAATGTTTTAACACTTATTGCAAGCTTTCACTTGAATGCAGCAAGTCTATTTCATAAAAAAATAGCACTCGGAGTAAAAGGCAGACAGCAAACTGCAACCATATTATCATCTAAGATTTCAAGAAATGACAAAACCATTTGGTTTCACTGTGCATCACTTGGTGAATACGAACAAGGTCTTCCTGTTTTTAGGATAATAAAATCGATGTATCCTGAGCATAAAATTGTTCTCACTTTTTTCTCGCCGTCGGGTTATGTCATAAAAAAGAAAAACCCAATCACAGAGATTGTGACATATTTACCATTAGACACGCAACAAAATGCTTCAGAATTTCTTGATATTGTAAATCCACAATTAGTTGTTTTTGTGAAGTACGAAATTTGGCCAAACTATTTAAACGAACTACATAAGAGATCTAATAAAGCAATATTAATTTCAGCTGTATTTAGAAAAAATCAACATCTTTTTAAACCAATTGGAGCTTGGATACAACGATCCCTTTTTTGTTTTGATCATATTTTTGTTCAAAATAAAAAATCAAAAGCACTATTAGAATCAATTGGTTATCGTAATGCTACAATTTCTGGGGATACTAGGTTTGATCGTGTCATAGAACAGTTAAACATGGATAATACCTTGAGTTACATTGATGCGTTTAAAGGTTCCAATATTTGTTTTGTAGGAGGAAGCACTTGGCCTGAAGATGACTCGCTATTTATAGAATATATAAAATCCGACAGATCTGATACAAAATTCATTATAGTCCCACATGAAATTAAGACTGACTACGTTCTCAAGCTCAAAGATAAACTACATCACAATGCAGTGCTATTTTCAGAAAAAGATATGTTTGACTTGTCGAAATCAAAAGTACTGATTATCGATACAATTGGACTCTTATCAAAAATATATTTTTATGCAGATATTGCATATATTGGAGGAGCAATGGGTAATAGCGGCCTGCACAACATCCTAGAAGCTGCTGTTTTTGGAGCGCCGATAATCATTGGCCCGAACTATGATAAATTTCCAGAGGCAGTTGAATTTGTAAATGCTCAAGGTGTTTTAGTCGCATCTGATCAATCTACATTTAATTCCCTTGGAACTCAGCTGATAGAAGATCATGATTTTCGTAAAAAAACTGGACAAATTAATTCGGCACTTGTTAAGAGCAATGCTGGAGCTGTATCGCACATTGCGTCTTATTTAAACAAGTATTAATTGCTTCTATTTTTGGTTTATTGTAAATTGAAATTAAAAAGTTATCTTGCTTTTTATTAACCAATAAAATATTAAAAAATGAAGTATCTAATGTTCATTATGACTTTAGCAATTATGTTTGGTTGCAAAGACACCATTAACCCCGTTGACAAATTAGCAGGTTTTAAGAAAAATGCAGAATCGGCAGATAAGGCCTATAACTTATTTGAAAAAGGAAATTTAGAGGATATGTCAGCCATGTGGACTGATGATATGTTTTGGTCTCCAGCAAACACGAATGACTCCCTTTCAAAAAAAGAATGGGTAATGGCCATGAAAACTTGGCATAATGATTTTGAAAATTTCAAATTTGGAGATCGTCAATATTATCCTGGAGTTGACACTAATTTTGATGCAAATGGCTCAGTACGTGTTTACGGGACTTGGAATTCCACACACAAAGAGTCTGGTAGTCCAACAGAGACAAAATACTACGCGGTTATAGAGTATGATGAGAGCGGTAAAGCCACAGGAACCATGGAGTGGTTTGATCTCGGGGGTGTTTTTGATCAAATTATTGAAGTTGAAAAAAATATTGAAAACGAATAAATAACTAAAAAATATAAATAACATGAAAAATATTATTTTAATTATCATTGTTTTTGGCGTGACTCAAGGAAACGCACAATGGCTTAATAAAACATCTTGTAATAAGAAAGCTGAGGTGATCGCAAATAAAGCCATAGATCATATGTCCAATTTAGAGTTTCTTATCGCTTTAGGAATGGCAAAAGCTGCATTAGTTGTTGATGATAATTGTGGCTGTGCAAAACTCACGATCGCAGCTATTAGTAGTAACAATGAAAACTGGGGTAGTCAAAAAGAGAAATTAATGTCTATTGGTAGAAATAATCTGAGCTTGGAAGAACAAGCATGGTATGATTATTTAATGACCCCCAGGAATAAAAGGAGTGAACTGCAAAAGCGCGCTGTTAAAAAATATCCTGACAGCCCAATAATCAATTACTTAGGAACAACAACTCAAGATTTTAATACCTACTCTGATTTTGCTGCTAAATTTCCAAACCTGTCAGCATTTGCTCACAACATGCTATCATACGGTTATATGGCAGGGGGAACTTTTGGAGAATCAAATCCTGAAATGGCCATGACTCATATTCAAAAATCTATGGACATGCATGATGGTCCAAATGTTTATGACTCTAAGGCAGAACACTTAGCTTCTTTGGGGAATTATGAAGAGGCTGCACAAGCCCAATTAAAGGCTATTGATTATGGAGTGTTTGCTTCTCCTTATCGCCTAAAAGCTCGACTATACTTTGACAAAATGAATTCTGAAGATATCGGTAAAGCACTAATGAATGCGCAAATTGAAATGCAAGACGCCATATTGGAGAGAGATTACAGCAAATACAAAAAGTTTGAACATGACGACATTGAAGTCACTACTGGAGATTCTAATTTAAATCCATTCTATATCTACACGAAAGATAATCTTGAATCATCGGCAAAAATGACGTGGGATTCATTTGAGTTTGATAATATGAATGTCTATTTTGCTCCTGACATGAAATCTGCTGCGATTACATTTAACGCAGATGGCAGTTACACCATGAATGATACAAACGAGACTGTTGACTATGCGACACGTGGATCTTCCTTTTGGACAGCCACAGACGATGGCTGGAAAATCATCCACTCATCTTGGTCCCCTAGAAAAGGTAAAACAGGCATACCTTCAAACGAATAAATTAGGATTGAGTAATTTTTAAGCATAAAAAAAGTGGAATTTTAAATTTAAAATTCCACTTTTAATAAAATTAAATAGTTTTAGTTAGCTAGTCGTTATATTTTCTGACTTATCAAATATATACATAATCTATATTAACAAATTTCATTTTCGTCGTACTGAACAAATGAATAGTTCAAACATAACCCTTAATAGATTAATGGTACTGATAATGAAATAATTAGTGTCTCAAATCATAAAAACAATAAAGACACTGGTTCAAACATAGAATATGTACCATGCGACTGTTTTACCACAAGTACTCTTGTCAATATACCAAATATACACTTTATAATACCATCTATACAATTAAACGGACAAAAATACCCTTTCGTCATTACTTTTACGTCGTTAATCTATTTAAATAGCCCTTTATAATGTCACTACAAAATTCATCAGAAATTATTCCAGACTTTGATTTATTGAATGAATTAAAAGAAGCTCGACAGAAGGAATTAAACACGTTAGAAAAAGTGTTACTACACCAACTCGCTAAATAAAGACAATCTTTTCTTTTTTAGTCATCTAAAAACCATTCCCAACAAACAAATTTTTGCTTAGAGCAAGGAATCTTTCATTTTATAAGAACATATTGATATATTTACTTATTAAATTATCACATATTATTAGTTTACCAATAGTGCGAGCGAATACATACTTTAATTACGCCTTAGTCGCTTGTTATTTTTCATTGATTTTTGGATGTCAAAATAACAACAATAAACCTAGTGAAGTAGTCACTGTAACCACGACATCATTCACGCCCAAAAATAATCCAGACGGTATGATATGGGTGCAACCAAAAACTTTTTTACAAGGCGCAAAAGAGACTGACTTCTATGCAATGCCAAGAGAAAAACCTTCTCATTACGTTACAGTGGATGGATTTTTTATTGATGCAACTGAAGTCACAAATAAACAGTTTAAAGCTTTTGTTGATGCTACTAATTATATTACAATTGCAGAACGAAAAATTGATTGGAACATCATGAAAAAAGAATTACCTGCTAACACACCAAAACCACATGATTCCATCCTTCAGCCAGGTAGTCTTATATTTAATAAACATGTGAATGCTGTGGTAAATATGGCTAATTATTCGCAATGGTGGACCTGGAAAGTAGGAGCTAATTGGCGTCATCCACAAGGACCAGGATCATCTATTATTGATCAAGATAATTACCCAGTTGTTCACATTGCATATGAGGATGCTTTGGCCTATTGTCAATGGAGTAACAGAAGACTACCAACTGAATCAGAATGGGAATCAGCAGCTCAAGGCAATAACACCAGCAGTATTTTTACTTGGGGTAATAATTTTGAACAATTAAATAATAAAGCAAACACTTGGCAAGGCACCTTTCCAACAATTAATGATTCTGAAGATGGTTTTAAATATATTTCTCCAGTGAAATCATTTGAGCCAAATTCTATAGGGATTTATGATATGTCGGGCAATGTATGGGAAATGACAAGCGATTATTTCAATATTGATTATTATAAATCAATCAATCAAGATGTCGAATTAATTAACCCAAAAGGAGCTAAAACCCATTTTAATCCTCAAAACCCCTATCAAAAAGAACGCATCATTAAGGGTGGGTCTTTTCTATGCCATGCTTCTTATTGTGCAAGCTTTAGAATTTCTGCAAAAATGGGAATGTCAAGCGATTCAAGCTCAGATCATACAGGCTTTAGAACAGTGGCTACCATTGACATGTTAAAGTAACGTTTGTTTCGTGATTACAAAGTCACCAATTCGACAATAGTTATCCTATTCATCAAACACCTATTAAAGTAGAACACCTCTTTTTATATAGCGAGATATTTTAGCTGATGTGCCGTAAGAGACACCACTCAGGGCAGATGCCTCTCGCAAAGACTTTCCTTTATTTTTTATAAAGTCATAGCATTTTGAATTCTTTTTTTTCATAAAAAACTGTTCAATACTTTCTTTAGGCTTTCCACCATTCTTTTGGTAATTCCCTTTTGCCTTAGCCATAGCTATACCTTTTAACTGTGACGCTTTAGTTCTATTAATTTCCAACTCGGAAAACGTTGTCAGCATACTTATCATCATTTTAGCCATAGGGTTTTCCGTTCCATAAAACATGGTTTCAAAACCCTCCGTTTTACTTATAACATTAATACCTTTGCGGGCTAACCGTTTAAGCGTATATAAAATATCCATGGTACTATTTCCTAGTAGAGCTATACTATGAACAACAACCTCCGTCACTATGTGATTGTCGATATCATTCATAAGTTGCTGTGCAACAGGCCTATCATTAAAAGCCACAGAACTGCTTATGATATCCTCATAAACTTTTAAACCATATATCTCATTACTAGTTTTACTTTGATTGATTTTATTATTTCTAAGGTATTGAATCTTCATAAAAAATCAGTAACATCATTTAAAACGAAAGATAATGATATAATTTTAACCTGATATAATTTATATCAATATATTTTTTAAAAAATGTCTAAAAACACTCTGTTTTAGATTATCAGTCAAAGTTATAACAGTAAATTTTTGTCACCTTAACATCAATTAGTGAACTCACAAAATATGCTGTTTTAACGTTCGATGAATATTGGTAATGTTGATATGGCTATTCTTATGATTTCAATAAAATCAAGTTTGATAAACTAATTATTAAAGGTCTTTTTTGTATAATTGCACTATCCTTAACATAAAATATATAAAGACAATAGTCTTTATCCATACGTTGGCAACAATTATGTCAATGCTATTACATTAATTACAGGAAATAAAAAATGACAAATGAAATCTAAAATCACATTTCTAATATTTATTACCGCATTTATAATCAGTTGTAATAGCGATGATAACGCGAGTAGTCCTTTGGAAAACTTTGATTTTATTCGAGTTGAAGACGATTTATTTTTAAATGCCCCTAATGATGACTTCGAAATAATTACTGCTGCAATAAGTAATAACAAGCTTAATCTAACCATATTTTACGGAGGTGGATGCGGTAATATATATTATGATTTAGTAACAGAAAATGACTATTTAGATACTAATCCGATCCAAAAAAATATTCGGTTAGCATTTGATGATAAGGATAATTGCGAAGCCGGAATAGAGCTTGAGCTATCTTTTGATTTAACACAAATCCAGATTTCGAACACTGATAGAATTATATTAAATCTTGATAGGTGGGAAAATCAGATTGAATATGATTATTAAAACTATTGCCAACAACGTGTATAATTCATTGTGGTTTTGTGCCATACCAAAATAAAAGTATAAATCAATTGCTGATTTCCAAGCGGAATAATCCTGCGGATTTTTCCACAACGAAGCCATACACAAAACACGTTGGCAACAAATTAAAAACCGAATACTATGAAAAATTTAATTACTGTAATTTTAATCATTTTGTCCTTAACAACTTTTGCTCAAACTGAAAAGTTAGAAGGAAAATGGATTTCTGAATCTGAATCAACGGACGGAGAAATAATCGTATACGAATTTGAGAATAATGAAACACTCAAAATGTACTTTGACGGAAAAGAATTACCGACTAAAAAACCAATTGAGTATAAGATAATCGAAAATAAAAATAGGACTGAAATAGAAATTCAATATGTAAGTCCTTGGAATAATTCGACTGAAAAAATGTATGGATTGATTGAGTTTTTGAAAAACGGAAAAATAAAAATGGAATTCTTTCCTTTTGATGAACAAGTTGGAAAGAAAAACGAATTCTCGAAAGAAGCAGTTATATTTAAAAAAAAAAATCAGTTGCCAACAATGGCTATAAATAATTGCTTGTTCTTGCCTACTTCTGAAAATCCTCTCGGATTTTCAGCTTGTTGTGTACTTGCGAAGTTAAATACTAAACCACGCAACTACTCATAGCCGAGACCGTTGTGCAACATTAAATAAAAGATTAAAATTATTATTCCAAGATGTTCTAAATCATACTTGAACACCAAAAATGACAAATAAAAATATGGAGAAAACTACATTACCAAACGGAAAATTAATTTACACATTAGCATTATTGAGTTGTACACTATTTTGTTTCGGTGGAATTACAATTGTTTTTGCACTGATTTCATATATACTCGCTAGAAAATCTGAAAAAATATATGAGCAAAATCCGAATGCATATTCTAATATCAGCAAAATAAAAAAAGGAAAGACTATTGCTATTATTGGACTAATACTTAATATCATAATTGTTGGAATTGCTATTTGGACATTAGTTACAATTGGATGGGATGCTTGGTCTGATGAGTTCGTTAGAAGATGGAATGAAGGATTACAAAACAATAGTCGTTAAATAAAACGTAGCACAAAAACGTGTATAATTAATTGCTTGATGGTGTTTAAAGATTACCACGGAAATTCTGTCGAATTTCCTTCGCGCTGTTTCTTTTTGCTATCTTAGTGCTTATAGCAACTAACCATACACGAACACGTAATGTAGTTGGAACGCAAAGAAATTGGTACAGGAATGATCAGTTATTGCAAGAACGGAATTGGAAAGATAGTGTACTAATTGACGAAAAAGAGTATCATAGAGATGGAAGCATCTATTAATTAGATTTTTTTATATCCACAAGTAGCTTCACATCAATTTTACCTTCTTTGTATTGCTTAATCATTTTATCATTGAAGATTATCAAATCCACTTTTGAATGTTCTTTAACAGGGTATTCGTGAGCATAGTGTTTATTACTTGGCATCGCATAGGTTATTGGCTTCATATCAAGTAAGTTAAACTCAATCTTTATAAAGTAATAAGATATATCTCTATCGTAGTCTAATTCAATCCTTTGAATACAACTAAAATCAAAATTGCTGACTAAATACTGACTATTTATTAAACAAGAAATCCGTAAAACACTGTTTATAAGCGTTATACGGATTTTCTATGTACTGAAGACGGGACTTGAACCCGTACGTCCTAATGGACATTGGATTTTAAGTCCAACGTGTCTACCAATTCCACCACTTCAGCATTGGTATATTTTAAGGTTTTTAGAGCGAAAGACGGGATTTGAACCCGCGACCCCCACCTTGGCAAGGTGATGCTCTACCCCTGAGCTACTTTCGCAGTTTTAAAGAACTTCAATCTCAAGATTGCGGATGCAAATTTAAAATAATTCTCATAATAGCAAAGGCTTTTTACGATTTTTATGCTCTTTTTTTCTTTTGAAGCATTCGCCTAATTTCATTCAACTTCATCAATGCCTCAACCGGTGTTAAGGTATTGATATCAAGGTCTAAGATTTCGTCTTTAATTTCCTCTAAAAGCGGATCATCTAAATTAAAGAAACTCAACTGCACATCATCATTTAACAACTTCACCTTATTAGTGAGCTCTTCATTTGAATGTGACTTCTCTAATTGTTTCAAGATCTTATTCGCTCTGTGAATAACTTGTTGAGGCATCCCAGCCATTTTCGCGACATGAATTCCAAAACTATGTTGGCTCCCTCCCTCTATCAATTTTCTTAAAAACAAAACATCATCTTTTAGCTCTTTTATAGAAACATTGAAATTTTTTATGCGCTCAAAAGTTTCAGACATTTCATTGAGTTCATGATAATGTGTTGCAAATAGCGTTTTTGCTTTACTTGGATGTTCATGCAAGTACTCGCTAATTGCCCAAGCAATAGAAATACCATCATAGGTGCTTGTCCCTCTTCCTATTTCGTCAAGCAAAACCAAGCTACGATCAGAAATATTATTTAAAATTGAGGCTGTTTCATTCATTTCAACCATAAATGTTGATTCCCCCATTGAAATATTATCACTCGCTCCTACTCTTGTAAAAATTTTATCAACCAATCCAATTCTTGCACTTTCTGCTGGAACAAAACTTCCAATTTGTGCCAATAAGACAATTAATGCTGTTTGACGTAAAATTGCAGATTTACCAGACATATTTGGCCCTGTAATCATGATGATTTGCTGAGAGTCTCTATCTAAAAAAATATCATTAGCTATATACGATTCCCCAATCGGCAATTGCTGCTCTATTACAGGATGACGACCGTTTTTAATGTCCAAATCAAAAGATTCATCGATACTTGGACACACATATTGACGACTTTTAGCCAATTGTGCAAAGCAACACAAACAATCTAATTGACCTATTAAACCTGCATTTTCTTGTACGGGTTTTATCCATTGACTCATCCATAATACCAACTCTGAGAACAACTGCTGTTCAATAGCCAAAATCCGCTCTTCAGCACCCAGTATCTTGCCTTCGTATTCCTTTAACTCTTCCGTGATATAGCGTTCAGCGTTAACCAATGTCTGTTTTCTAATCCATTCCTCAGGGACCTTATCTTTATGAGTATTTCTAACCTCAATATAATAGCCAAACACATTGTTAGAGGCTATTTTTAAAGAAGTAATGCCCGTTCGTTCACTTTCTCTCTCTAGCATTTTGTCAAGATAATCTTTGCCTGAATATGCTAATGCTCGAAGTTCTTTTAATTCCGTAGAGAAATCTGAGGAAATAGTATTCCCCTTTAAAATATTAACAGGCGCGTCTTCATTTAAAGTCTCTTTAATTTTATCTCTTAAAATATCACAACTGTGCAGATGATTACCAATTGATTTTAAAGATGCATTAGCACAATTACTCGAAACCCCTTTAATGGGGACAATAGCTTCTAAAGAGTTTTTTAGTTGTATCACTTCTCTAGGATTGACTTTTCCTGTAGCAATTTTTGATATGAGCCGCTCAATGTCTCCAATCTGCTTAATTTGATGTTGTATTTTAACTAAAAGCTCTTCATTCGAGAGAAAATACTGTATCACTTCATGTCTATGATGAATCTTTTTTGCATCTTTTAATGGCAATGCTAACCAACGTTTCAGCATTCTACCTCCCATAGGAGAAATCGTCTTATCAATAACGTCAATAAGTGTTACGGCATTTACATTCGTAGAATTATATAGTTCTAGATTTCTTATCGTAAACTTATCCATCCATACATAGGAATCCTCGGCCATGCGCTGAATTGATGTAATATGCTTTAGTTTTAGATGTTGTGTTTCTCTGAGATAATGCATGACTGAACCAGCACAAACAATACCCTCGTGCAAATCTTCAATACCAAAACCCTTCAAAGATTTTGTATTAAAATGACCATTTAATATCTCATCGGCATAATCGTATTGAAAGACCCAATCTTCTAAATAAAACGTGTGAAAACTATTCCCAAAGGCTTCTGTGAACACAGAGCGCTTTTGTTTTTCAATAAGGACCTCACTTGGATGAAAGTTTTGGAGTAATTTATCAACGTACTCCACATCTCCTTGAGACATTAAAAACTCACCTGTTGACACATCCAAAAATGACACACCTATATGTTTGCCAAAATAAACCGAAGCTAGAAAATTATTAGATTTAGAATTTAAAACTTCATCGTTCAAAGCAACCCCCGGCGTAACCAATTCAGTAACACCTCGTTTAACAATCTTCTTAGTGAGTTTTGGGTCTTCCAATTGATCACAAATAGCCACACGCTCTCCCGCTTTCACAAGCTTAGGCAGATAGGTGTTCAAAGAATGATGTGGAAAACCAGCGAGCTCTGTTTCGCTTTCGCTACCAGCACCACGTTTTGTTAATATTATATCTAAAATTTTGGAGGCTTTTACAGCATCACTCCCAAAGGTCTCATAAAAATCTCCAACTCGAAATAACAACAAAGCATCAGGGTACTTCACCTTGATAGCATTGTATTGCTTCATTAACGGTGTTACTTTTTTTGATTTCTTAGCCACCTCTAAGTGATTTTAAATGTTATTTTTGTGATAACGTAAGACCACGAATGTAACTATTATTTCATGTCTAATAAAGATTTAATAACATAAGTTATTTACAATTCTTTGGGAATTTTTAAGAAATATATGTGGCATTCTGCAATGACTGAATCATGCGAAAATTAAAAAACAGCGAACTAAAACGTTTAACTATTCACGAGTTTAAGCAGGAAGATAAAACACCCCTCATTGTGATTTTAGATAACATTCGAAGTCTTAACAATATTGGCAGTGTTTTTAGAACTTGTGATGCGTTTCTTATCGAAAAAATTTACCTCTGTGGTATTACAGCTCAACCACCTCACAAGGATATTCATAGAACGGCTCTTGGAAGTACAGACTCTATGACCTGGGAATATGTCAATGACACATTGGATGTCATTCACCGATTAAAAAGTGATGACGTTAAAATAATCGCTATTGAACAAGCTGAAAATGCTACCATGCTAAATGATTTTATACCTCAACCAGATACTAAGTATGCCGTGGTGTTTGGCAATGAGGTAAAAGGCGTGACTCAGAATGTGGTAAATACGAGTGATATCGTTATAGAAATTCCGCAGTATGGCACGAAACATTCGTTAAATATATCGGTGAGTGCAGGAGTTGTGATTTGGGATATATTTTCTAAACTTCAATAACAACCTTCAGGTGACTAAAATAAAAACACCTTGGCCCACAAAAGACGCCATGACACAAATTTATGACAAGTCCCTGTGGGGTGGCGATACCTATGATTTTTATTCTGGTGAAGGATCACATGACACAGACATTATAGCACCTTATATTGATGTCATAACAACATTTTTAAGTGAAAAACACAATCAATTAGTTGTATGTGATTTGGGCTGTGGTGATTTCAATGTTGGTCAACACCTAGTCAACTACACCAAAGAATACAAGGCAATTGATGTTGTAGCACCTCTTATTGAAAGAAATAAAAGACATTACAAAGCAAGCAATCTTGAGTTTCTAAACTTAGACATCGTTCATGACAATTTACCTGCGGCAGATTGTGTTATTTTAAGACAAGTACTGCAACATTTATCAAATAATGAGGTGTCACAGGTTTTAAAAAAGCTAAATAAGTACCGCTATATTATTCTTACCGAACATATTCCAACAGGTAATTTTACTCCTAACAAAGACATTATCTCAGGACAAGGGACGAGGCTAAAACACCAAAGTGGTGTCAATGTTTTATCGGCACCTTTTCTTCTAAATATAGCGAAAGCTGAAGTACTAAATGAATTTGTCATGGATGATAATAAGAGTAAAATAGTAACTTTGCTTTTCGATTTGCAAGCCCATGACACCGCTAAGATTTGACTGGCAAAAGGTTTCAAACTAAATCGTTAATGATATGTCAATCCATTTGTCATTAACCTTTTAAGTACTTGCAACAACAGGAATCCAAATAATTTCTTCATTAATGATGTTTTTAGGATGATAGTTTGAGTTTAATTTTTCAAAATGTGGTCGACTGTCAACTTGATACTGGTTTTGAGGTAACCATATCCCATGTAGATAATGCCAGTTTTCTACATACTCTGCCATAGAGCCTTTGAATTCAATAGCGAGGTAAGTAGCTGGTTCAATGGTAAGCGTTACCATTCCATCAGGCACATTGTCAAGTTGCGAAACTTCTACACCAATCCATTTTTCAAATAAACCACCAGGAGTCAACTTCATATAATCAAAAGCATTATAGTCATTAAGAGAAACCGTGAAATCGTCTACTCTATTTTGAACCTCATGCAATCGGGGCATGCATTGTTTTGCTAGGCGCTCCGTGTCTTCTCGCATTGTCTGAAAAGACATCTCAACTTTCATCCCAACAATGTATAAAGTCGGAGTTTTAATCTCCTGATACGTCATCTTCACAAATTTGATTTAACAACCACAAATAATCAACTCTGTTTTTCACAAAGTCTAAATCTGAAATATCAATAATTTTAACTTTAATATCTGTTTGATTTTTTAAAAATTCAAGATAGCCTGAATTTATTTTTTCTAAATAATTATCCTCTATGTTTTGCTCATAATCACGACCTCTTTTTTTAATATTTTCCTGTAATCGTCTTGTGTTTTGGTACAAATACACATACAAATCAGGCTTGGCAATATCCTTATACATGAGATAAAAGAGTTTTCTGTAAAGGACAAACTCGTCTTCTAACAAAGTTATTTTTGAAAAAATAAGTGATTTAAAGACGTCGTAATCACTTACAACAAAATCTTTAAACAAGTCAAGCTGGGACAAGTCATCAGTGATTTGTTGATAGCGATCTGCCAAGAAGGACATTTCTAAAGGGAATGCATAACGCTGAGGATCTTCATAAAATTTTGGTAAAAAGGCATTATCAGCAAAACGCTCTAGCACTAATTTAGCATTAAAATCATATGATATTTTTGTTGCTAAACTGGTTTTCCCTGCACCTATATTGCCTTCTATCGCAATAAAATTATAGTTTGAGAAGCTTACCGACTTAGTAGGATTTTTTAACCAAATATTAATTTCCTTCAACTCACTTTGATCAGAACACGTTTTTAGGAGGTCACCAATTTGTCTCTTTAATTTAGGATGCTCAATATTAGGTGCAATATCATTTAATGGGCGCAACACAAAACGCCTAAGATGCATCGACACATGCGGCACATTAAGAGCTTCACTATCTATTATAGTACCCCCGATGAGCAGAACATCCAAATCAATATTACGTGCTTCATATCCTACTATATTCCTAACCCTGCCCAATAGTTTTTCAATGGCTAATAATTCCTCCATCATTTTATCAGGTTTCAAGTAAGTTTCAACACTGAGACACGCATTATAAAAATCATCTCCTTCAAATCCAATAGCTGGAGAATTATAAACTTTCGAAATAATTTTAATCATTCCTATCCTTACGTGAATGAGATCGATAGCCTCTTGTAAATGTTTAAAACGATTGCCTTTATTGCTTCCTAGTGATATGTATACTTGATATGGTTGGCTCATAAGCGACCACAAATTAACTAAAAGAAAATTTATTAGATTATATTTACGAAGGCTATTTATTCACAATTTCAAATGACATTAAAAGATAAATTACTAGCACAACGTATTTACATACTATTAGGTGCACTTTTTATTACATCTTTGGTGGTCTCAAACTTAATTTTTCAGAAATTTTTTTATTGGCACCCATTCAATGTAGAAATATTTGGAGCCAATCTGTTTGAAATATCAGTGGGAATCTTGCCCTACCCTATCACCTTCCTAATTACCGATTTAATTAGTGAAATTTACGGTAAAAAAAATGCGAATCAAGTTGTTATTACAGGAATATTTGCGTCAATTTTTTCACTTTTAATTATTTTGATAGCAGACAGCGTCCCAGCGATAGCAAACTCTCCGGTAGATGATGTTTTATTCACAAAAGTGTTTGGTCAGTCTGCAATTGCTGTTTTTGCGAGTATGACTGCTTATTTGTTTGCACAGTTTATTGATATTCAAATTTATCATTTTTGGAAACGGCTTACTAAAGGCAAACATTTATGGTTACGTAATAATTTTTCAACATGGTTTTCTCAATTTATCGACACCTTTTCCATTCTCATGTTGTTATGTTTTTTTGAAGTGTTACCTTGGGAAAGTTTTAGTGGTTTATTAATCAGTGGCTTTTTATTCAAGGTTCTTGTAGCGGCAATAGACACCCCTTTTCTTTACATTGGAGTTCATTTATTTCGAAAGAGATTTAGGCTTAAAATAAATGAAGAAATCTCAATAATTTAAATCAATTATAAAGCTTTTATGCTGTTATAATTTTCAAAACAGCAAATAGGCTTGATGTTTTGTGTGATTTTCGCAACAAAGCACTACTTTTATTAGGTTTTCTCAATAAAAAAGTTATAATGGTGTGTTGAAATCGTTTTTTCCCTATGAGACAATTAAAAATTACAAAGCAAGTTACCAATAGAGAGTCCAAATCCCTTGATAAGTATTTACAGGACATAGGTAAAATTCAACTGATCACTGCTGAGGAAGAAGTGGAGTTAGCACAACGTATACGCGCAGGAGATCAACAAGCACTTGATAAATTGACAACTGCCAATTTACGTTTTGTAGTTTCAGTGTCAAAGCAATATCAGAATCAAGGTCTAACACTCCCTGATTTAATAAATGAAGGCAACGCCGGTCTGGTAAAGGCGGCCAAGCGATTTGATGAAACACGTGGTTTTAAATTTATCTCATATGCAGTTTGGTGGATTAGACAAGCAATTCTTCAAGCTTTAGCAGAACAATCGAGAATAGTAAGGTTGCCGCTAAATAAGATAGGCTCAATTAATAAAATTAACAAGGCCTACTCGTTCCTTGAACAAACTCATGAAAGACCTCCAAGTGCTCAAGAAATTGCTCATTCGTTAGATATTAGTGTCACTGAAGTTAAACAATCCTTGAAAATATCAAGCCGACATGTATCCATGGACGCTCCATTGAGAGAGGGAGAAACATCAACTCTTTACGACGTAGTCAATGCGAATGAATCCCCAAAACCAGACGCCAATTTAATGCGTGCATCCCTTAACACAGAAGTGAATCGTGCACTAGATATGCTGTCAGATAAAGAAGCAGAAGTGTTACGCCACTATTACGGAATAAATGATAGTCACCCGATGAGTTTGCAGGAAATTGGAGATTCATTTGGTTTAACAAGGGAACGTGTAAGACAAATCAAAGAAAAAGGAATTAAACGGTTAAGACATACATCAAAAAGTAAGGTTCTAAAAACTTATTTAGGCTAAATAAATAAAAACACAAAATAAATAAATATGTTAAAAATTATAATTAAAGAAGGAGAAAGTATTGATCGAGCCCTCAAACGCTACAAAAGAAAACACAGAAACATTAAGGTCATGCAAAATTTAAGAGAGGGACAATTTTTCACGAAACCATCTATCAAAAGACGTCGTGAAATTCAAAAGGCATCTTACATTCAAAACATGAAAGACCAAGAAAATATATAAAGTTTAATTACTTAAGTGAAAGATCCCATTTAAAACCATTTTAGATGGGATTTGTTTTGATTGAAAGTGAAATAACGATGCCTTCGTTACCTCTTACATTAAAAACAGTCTGATCTTCAAAAATAAGATATTGCCCTTTTACACCAACCAATTTCCCTTCATAGTTAAGAGTTTTTTTCAAATTAAGACTAACTGGTTTTTCAGGATACTTTAAAACAGGAAACTCTAAATTTGTTTTAATATTACTGTGAATAAAATAATCTTGCGCTTGCTCAGGGATATACTCTTTGAGACGTTCACGCCAGTCTACTAAATTTTCATCTGAGTTATCGTTTTTAAGCATCTTTCTCCAATTTGTTTTATCGGCAACATAATTTTTTAGGGCTACTTCTGTTACTCCTGCCAAATAGCGATTTGGTGTTTCAACAATTTCTATCGCCTCATGTGCTCCCTGATCAATCCATCGCGTTGGAACTTGGGATTTCCGAGTCACACCTACTTTAATATTGCTTGAATTTGCTAAATAAACAATATGAGGCTGTAATTGCACTCTTTTTTCATATTCTAAATCTCGATCTTCTTGATCTAAATGAGCGGTACTTAACTCTGGTCGTATAATCCAATCTGCCGCTTGTGGAAGATCAAAAAAACAACGTTTACAAAACCCTTGTCTAAAAATGGGCTCATTGGCTTGACAGTTTAAACACTGATACTTTTCAAAGCTGATGTTAAGAGTTTTATTGAGTAATTGATTTATGTTGATAAAATCGTTTTCAAATACTAAATAATACTGGATCGGACTAGCAAATTCAGTTTCCATTTTTCTTAAGACTCCTCTGTAGTGCATAAAAAGATTTTGCTTATTTTAGTTCTTGTAAAGATAGCCAATATATGCCAATCCCATTAGTAAATTCACTTGCTTCCTGGTTTTTAAAAAAGCGATTTCATCAAATTGAATTATTTTTAAAATACCCTCATGAAGTTCAAAATGAATTACTTTTTCATCTCCTAGATCAAGCAAAAGACACACAAATAGGAAAAAAGTACGATTTTGCATCAATCAATAATTATCAAACATTCATAGAGCGCACACCCATTTCTTGTTATGAAGATTACCAATCTTTAATTGAAAAATCAAGAGCTGGAGAACATAATATATTTTGGCCAACTCCAATTAAATGGTTTGCTAAATCAAGTGGCACAACGAGTGCTAAGAGTAAATTTATTCCCGTAAGTCAAGAATCTTTAGAAAACTGTCACTACGCCGCAAGTAAAGACTTACTTTGTATGTATTTGAACAACAATCCAAACTCTCAATTATTCACAGGAAAAAACTTAAGACTGGGAGGTAGTAAAGAACTTTATAAAGAAAAAGGGACGGTCTTTGGAGATTTATCTGCAATACTTATTGACAACATGCCTTTTTGGGCAGAATACAGTAGCACCCCAAGCAATAAAGTCTCTCTCATGAGTGACTGGGAGTACAAGATGCAAGCGATTGTTGATGAAACTGTAAATGAGAACGTTACCAGTTTGGCTGGTGTTCCGTCATGGATGTTAGTTCTATTGAACACGGTGTTAGAAACCACCAAACAAATATCTTTGTTGGATGTATGGCCCAATTTAGAAGTCTACTTTCACGGGGGAGTGAGTTTCTTGCCATACGTTGATCAATACAAAAACATCTTACCCGGCAAAAACTTTAAGTACTACGAAATATACAATGCATCAGAGGGATTTTTTGCAATACAAGATAGAAATCACTCTAGTGAATTATTATTAATGCTAGATTATGGCATTTTTTATGAATTTATTGATATGAGTACTTATGGATCCGTAAACCCAAAAGTAATTCCATTGGCAGAAGTTAAATTAAACACGAACTACGCGGTTTTAATTACTACGAATGCAGGTTTATGGCGTTATAAAATTGGAGATACCGTGAGATTTACATCACTAAATCCCTATAGAATTAAAGTTTCTGGCAGAACAAAGCATCATATTAATGTATTTGGAGAAGAGCTTATCATTGAAAATGCTGAGGATGCATTGAAGAAAGTATGTCGAAAAACAAAGGCGGAAATTGTTGAATATACAGCAGCTCCAATTTTCATGAAAGGCAAAGAAAAAGGGGCTCACGAATGGTTAATTGAGTTTAAAACACCTCCTGAAGATATTCATTATTTTAATGAGTTATTTGACAATGCATTAAAATCTTTAAACTCTGATTATGAAGCGAAACGCTACAACAACTTGACCTTAAACAAACCGACAATTAATATTGCTCGCCCTCAACTATTTTATGATTGGTTAAAGCAAAACAACAAATTAGGAGGACAACATAAAGTACCACGATTATCTAACACTAGAGATTACATGGAGGAATTAAAGACATTAAATAAATCACTTTAATAACGTTTAAATCCTATTTGGACATTTTCTTTCATTAACCGATAGTTATATATTACTCCTAAACCCGCTGTAGAATTACTTGTAACTGTTTAAGTTTAGAAATCATCATACTGATTTACAGTCAAATAATAAGGAAATTACTAATACTGCCAATTACAATGGCTTTATTAGTCGCATCTAATTACACAACATGAAGAAAAAGTGATGTCTAAATTTATAAACAACCTTTATTTAAGGTCAACAATTTAATATTCGTGTGTCTTTTAACGAGGAAAATTGAACAGTTTTAAACTTTAACGAATTAAATTTTGGTTTCATCTAATAATAATGTCAATCAATATTTTAATGCTGACTTTTACTAAGAACACGAAAAACACTTACAGACAACTCAGCAAATATTACGATTAATCCAATAAAAAACCACTCTTTAAATAAGAGTGGTTTTTGTATTTTTCACGAACTTGAACTTATGAAACTGCCTTTAGTTTTTTAAGTTTAGTTCTGGTTAATTTATCTTCAGCATAAGACTTAGTAACGTTCAGCTTTTTCTCTTCAGAACTCGGTAAATTAAACATGGCATCCGTTAAAATCTCTTCACACAATGAGCGTAATCCTCGAGCCCCTAGTTTATACTCAACGGCTTTAGTAACAATAAAGTCTAATGCCCCATCTGTAATTGTCAGCTCAATATCATCCATTGAAAACAACTTCACATATTGCTTTATTATGGCATTTTTAGGCTCTGTTAAGATCGCCCTTAAAGTTGTTGCGTCTAGCGGATTCATATGGGTCAACACAGGAAGTCTCCCAATTATTTCTGGAATCAACCCAAAATCTTTTAAATCTTTAGGCGTAATATACTGCAACATATTTTCAGCATCTATAATATCATCATCGTGCGCCGCCTTATATCCGATGGCAGACATATTTAGTCGCTTTGAAATAAACCGTTCAACACCATCAAACGCACCACCCGCAATAAATAGAATATTTTCTGTATTGACAACCGTAAATTTCTGATCAGGATGTTTTCTTCCTCCCTTTGGAGGTACATTAACAGTGGTTCCCTCTAGCAATTTAAGTAATGCTTGCTGCACGCCTTCACCAGAAACATCCCTTGTTATCGATGGGTTATCACTTTTTCGTGCAATTTTATCTATTTCATCAATAAAAACAATTCCTCTCTCTGCTTTTTCTAAATTATAATCAGCTGCTTGTAATAAACGTGTTAAAATACTTTCAACATCCTCTCCTACATAGCCCGCTTCTGTTAACACAGTGGCGTCAACGATTGCCAAAGGAACATTTAACATCCTAGCAATTGTCTTCGCCATTAATGTTTTACCTGTACCCGTTTGCCCTACCATAATGATATTACTTTTCTGAATTTCAATACCGTCTTCTGTAGGTGATTGTAAAAGACGTTTATAGTGATTGTAAACAGCTACAGACATCACACGTTTTGTATGATCTTGACCAATGATGTATTGATCTAAAAAACTTTTAATCTGAATTGGTTTTTTGAGCATTAATTCAGAAGAAAGATCACTTACATTATCTGATTGTTTTGATTCTTCTAAGACAATTCCGTGTGCTTGCTCAATGCAACGATCACAAATATGAGCATCTAAGCCAGCGATTAATAAATTTGTTTCAGGCTTTTTCCTGCCACAAAATGAACATTCTAATTCTTCTTTAGCCATACTACTTTATTAATTACGAGATAAAATTTCGTCAATCATTCCGTATTCAAGTGCTTTATCCGATTTCATCCAATAGTCTCGATCACTATCTGCATACACCTTATCATAATCTTGTCCCGAATGCTTACTGATAATTTTATAAAGTTCTTCTTTTAAAATGAGTATTTCTCTTGCTGTAATTTCAATATCACTGGCCTGCCCTTGAGCTCCTCCTAATGGTTGATGAATCATGACACGAGAATGTGTTAAACCACTTCGTTTTCCTTTTTCACCAGCGCACAATAATACAGCTCCCATCGAGGCAGCCATCCCTGTACAAATAGTAGCAACATCTGGCTTTATAAGCTGCATCGTGTCATAAATCCCTAGGCCAGCATACACACTTCCACCAGGAGAATTAATATAAATTTGAATATCTTTTGATGAATCGGTGCTTTCTAAAAACAATAATTGTGCTTGAATAATATTTGCTACCTGATCATTAATTCCTGTCCCCATAAAAATAATCCTATCCATCATCAATCTAGAGAACACATCAAAAATTGCAATGTTCATTTGACGTTCTTCAATAATGTTTGGCGTTAATCCAACGGGATACATGCTACTAATAATTTTATTGTAATAGGTACTACTTATCCCTTGATCTTTTATTGCAAACTTTTCAAATTCTTTTCCGTAATCCATGTTATTTTTTTAAGTAATATTTAAATAAAAAAGGCGCTGATTTTTTCAAATTCAACGCCTAAATATAGTGATTTTTTAAACTAAGAACCGTAAACTTCTTTTACGAATTTATCATACGGTAATTCTTTGATTTTAAGATTAGCTTTTTCCTTATAAAAGGTTAATAGTTTTTGGCTTGTTAGCTGCTCTGATAGACGCTTAACCTCCTCCTTATTTGATAAAACTCGGGCAGCAATATCATCTAATTCTTTATCAGAGGGATTCATCTGACCAAATTGTGCCATTTGACCAATAATCATCTTTTTAGAAAACTCTTTTAACTCATCAAAATTAACTTGAAGATTATTCTCCGTCACTAACTTTCCTTCAATGAGCTGGTATCGCATACTTTTTTCAGATTTCTCGTATTCTTCTTTTGCTTGATTTTCATCTAATTCCTCATCGCCTGCTGTTTGTATCCATTTCTGTAAAAAGTTGGATGGTAAATCAAACTTGGTATTTTCAACTAAAAACTCTGTAACATCATTCAATAATTTTTGATCTGATTGTTGCACAAACTGTTTTTCTGCATCTTCTTTTATTTTCTCCCTTAACTCTGTTGCTGATTTGACATTATCCTTTCCAAATAATTTATCAAAAAGATCCTGATCTAAGTCTGCAAGTTCTCTTGCATTGACTTCACTAACGGTAAATGTCACTTCTACGTTTAAGCCTTTGGCAGCATCGTCTGAGACTTTCAACATATTGATGACATCTTGATCCTCATTAAACAGTCCTTTTGTTTTCAAAGTTATTACATCGCCAACTTTTGCTCCTATAAACTTTTTTGCGTTTGCTTTACCTTTGATTTTATCTAACGTTATGGTTGTTGAATTCTCTATGTCATGTTCTTCGTTCTTGAATACACCTGTTATTTCATCATCTTGTGAAACCTCTTGCTTTGCGATAATTTTACCGTACTGCTTTTGCAAATGCTTTACTTGATCATCTATCATTTTCTTGTCTGCAATGATTTTATAATGCTTTAACGGCTTTTTAGATGTCAATTTAACGTCAAAATTAGGCGCAAGACCCAATTCAAATTCAAAGGAAAAACTATCTGAATTCCAATCTAAATCATCCTGTGCTTTTGGTAAAGGATTGCCTAAAACATCTAATTTCTCTTCAACCAAATACTTACTTAGAGCATCTTGAATAAGTTTGTTAACTTCATCAATTAATACCGCTTTTCCATACTGCTTTTTAACCATTCCCATAGGTACATGACCTTTCCTAAAGCCTGGAATATTTGCTGTTTTACGATAATCCGTTAAAATTTTTTCAACCTTATCTCCGTAATCTTCTTTGGAAATATCTAATTTAATTACAGCATTAAGGGTGTCAATGTTTTCTCTGGTAATGTTCATTGTGTTATGATAAAAATTGGGCGCAAAAATACAATATTTTTGACACTGAACAAAGTTTTAATATTTTGAATATTCTCAGTGTAATTTTAGTTTGTAAAATCAATCACGCTATTATAAAAGTCTACAGGATTTTCTGCATGTAACCAATGCCCTGCATTATGAATAATTTTTATTTGTGAGTTTGGGAAATGATGTTTAATAGTAGACTCATCATCAATAGAGATATATTCTGATGCATCTCCTTTTAAAAATAGTGTCTCCCCAGTAAAATTATTGGATGACGGAAGCGGCTCACCAACCTCATGAACATTTTTAGCTAAAACCTCCAAATTAATTCGTAATCCTAATGTTCCTTTTTCAGACCAATATAAATTTTTTAATAAAAACAGACGTGTTCCAACATCAAAAACATGTGCCTTTAATTGTTCATCAGCTTCTTTTCTTGAAGCAATATTTCCGAAATTAAGAAGCGATAAACCTTTCAATATGGCTTCGTGATGAATGGGATAAAAACGTGGTGCAATATCAACAACAATTAACTTTTGAACAAAATAATCATATGTTGTTGCAAATAACATTGCTGTTTTTCCTCCCATGGAATGACCTAATAAAATAACCTCTGTAAGTTGATAATACTCACAATAATATTTTAAATCTCCAACTAAAACATCATAACTAAAGCCTTCGTCGTGAAAACTTCTACCGTGATTCCGTTGGTCAATGAGGTGTACTTCATAGTGTTGTTCACTAAATTTTCGCCCCAAGGTGTTCCAGTTATCACTCATACCTAAAAATCCGTGAAGAATAATGAATGGCTGTCCTGAACCAATAATTTTTGAATGTAATAACATGTTATTTTAAGCGATATTGATACATTTGAACCACGTTCTCAATTCCAAGATAAAGGCTTTCAGAGATGAGCGCATGACCAATAGAAACCTCAAGTAAATTTGGAATACGTTCTTTAAAAAATTTTATATTATCTAGCGATAAATCATGTCCTGCATTCACTCCTAAAAGCATTTCATTGGCAAGATTAGCACATGAGACATAAGGAGCTATAGCTGTTTCTTTATTCATAGAAAATGATGAAGCGTAAGCTTCTGTGTAAAGTTCAATGCGATCTGCCCCTGTTTGTTTTGCTCCCTCAATCTGTTTTAAATCAGGATTAATAAATATTGAAGTTCTGATGTTATTTCTTTTGAATTCTGCTATTATTTCTGTCAAAAAACTTTTATTAGCAAAGGTATCCCAACCTGCACTGCTTGTAAGAGCGTCAATGGCATCAGGAACGAGAGTTACTTGTGCTGGTTTAACGTCTAAAACCATATTCACAAATTTTGGAATTGGATTCCCTTCAATATTAAATTCCGTGCAAACATTTGGCTTCAAGTCATAGGCGTCTTGATATCGTATGTGACGTTCGTCAGGCCTTGGATGAATAGTGATTCCATCAGCTCCAAATTCTTGAACATCTTTCGCAAATTGAACAACATTTGGCGCATCGCCTCCTCTTGAATTACGCAGGGTCGCAATTTTATTAATATTAACACTTAATTTTGTCATTAAAACAAGTTTTTTAGATGCAAAAATACGAAGTAAGTTGAGCTTATTATGTGTTTTTTTGATTAATTTGCACTCGATAGAAATACCTTATTATGCTATTAAGAGAGTACATTATAAACGACATTAAGCCTCTTCAGTCTTCAGACCTTATTGATGATGTACAACAATTATTTAATCAACTCACGTATTCTCATATACCAATAAAAAATGACGGTGTCTACATTGGATGTATGTCAGAAAATGATGCTCATTGCTTCGATTCAAGTAAAAAAGTCTCTGATTATACGTTTGTCCTTGAGGGCTTTTTTGTTAGAGAACACACACTGTGGCTTGACGTCCTTGAGGCGTTTGCCAAAAACGATTCTAATATCATGCCCATTTTAAATGACAACAACAGTTATGTTGGTTATTATGAATTGAATGATATTATCTCCTTGTTTAACGATACACCATTTCTATCAGATGCAGGTGGAATTTTGGTCATTGAAAAAGGTTATAATGATTATTCATTTAGTGAAATTTGTCAAATAGTAGAATCTAATAATGCAAAATTACTCGGTGCATTTATTTCTAAAGTTGAAAAAGATGTTGTTCAAATAACACTTAAAGTTAGCTATGTTGGCTTAAATGATATTCTTCAATCTTTCCGACGTTACAGTTACAATATAGTGTCAGGTCATGATGACGATCAGTTTTTAAAAAATTTGAAAGATCGCTCAGACTATCTCAACAAATACTTAAATCCTTAGCCTATGAAAGTTGCTCTTTTTGGTCAATTTTATCATAAAAATTCAGAATCATCTATTCAGACCTTACTAGATATTTTAAAATCTAAATTTATTGATATCTATGTTGAAAATAATTTTTTCACAAATATCGATGATGAAAAATCAATTAATTTTAAAGCTGGTGATTTTAAAACTTTTGACAATTTAGATGCATCATTTGATTTACTAATTTCTATAGGAGGTGACGGCACAATGCTTCGAGCAATTACATACGTTCATGATTTAGAAATACCAATCGTAGGCATCAATACGGGGCGTTTAGGTTTTTTAGCCACCATCCCACAACATAAAATTGAAAACGCAATTGATGATATTATTAGTAAAAATTATCATATTTCTGAAAGAAGTTTGTTAGTTATTGAAACAAATCCCAGAAACGAAAACTTCACAACGATGAATTTTGCATTAAATGAGATTGCTGTAAGCCGCAAAAACACCACTTCCATGATTACGGTTGAAACCAAATTAGATGGAGAATATTTAACGTCCTATTGGGCTGATGGTTTAATTGTCGCAACACCTACGGGATCAACGGGCTATTCTTTAAGCTGTGGTGGACCAGTTATTATGCCAGAGGCAAGTAACTTTGTTATTACTCCAATTGCTCCTCATAATTTAAATGCAAGACCTTTGGTTATTCCCGACTACACAGAAATTAAACTTAAAGTAAGTGGTAGAGAAACTAACTTTTTAGTATCCTTGGACTCAAGAATTACAACACTAGATAACACAACTTCTATAACAATTCGTAAGGCCCCATTTAGAATAAAAATGATTGAGCCAAAAGACGAAAGTTTTCTTGACACTTTGAGAAAGAAATTGTTGTGGGGAGAGGACAAGCGTAATTAGGCAATAAAAACACTAAAATTCGGTTTATCTTTAATACTTAATCTGCAAATTATAATAGGCTAATCTTATTTAGTATATTTGCGAACTTTTAAATCCTATGAGGACCGTAATTGTTATTATCATGTGTGTACACTGTTTTCAATATAATCAAGCTCAAATTTATGAGATTGGCGTGTTAACAGGTGGTTTAAATGTCATCAGTGATATCGGGTCTACAGCATATGTGAAACCAAATCAGGCAGCTATTGGAGGTCTTGTAAAATGGAATCGAAGTCCAAGACATTCTTGGAGAATTTCGATGGTATATGGAGATTTATCAGCAAATGACCTTAACTCTGATGACCCAAGGCGACAGGAACGTGGATATGGTTTTGAATCTACTATTCTTGAAGTGTCCGCAGGAATGGAATTTACTTTTTTTGATTTTAATCTTCATCTTGACGAAGACCTCATAACTCCTTACTTGTATACAGGTATTTCAACGACATATCATAATAATTTTTATTTTAAAGATGGAGTTTCAACACTTGAAAACACCTCTAGTTGGGCATATGGAATCCCAATGGTTTTAGGTATCAAAGCCAAATTAACAAATCATTTTGTGTTTGGGGCTGAAATTGGTGTTCGTTATACATTTACAGATGAAATTGACGGTAGTGTCCCCGATTCAAAAGCACTACAAGAAACTTACAGTTTTGGAAACTTGAATAATAATGATTGGTACACATTTTCCGGAGTAACGGTAACCTATACCTTTGGAAGAAAACCCTGCTATTGCAGTTACGACGAATGAGTAAAAAAGAACTCTTACATACTCAAAAAATGCCAAAACACGTCGCTATCATAATGGATGGAAACGGCAGGTGGGCAAAACAAAAAGGACGCTTAAGGGTTTTTGGTCATGAAAATGGAACAAAATCAGTTCGAGAAATAACAGAAACGTGTGTCGAACTAAATATCGAGAATTTAACTCTATATGCGTTTTCAACAGAAAATTGGAAACGCCCTAAAATTGAAGTTCAAACCTTAATGAGACTATTAATTTCGTCATTAAAAAATGAAATTAAAACCCTACAAGACAACGACATAAGGCTCCAAACGATTGGAAACACCGATGAACTACCAAGGAAAGTTCAAAGGGAACTTCAAGATGTCATATCACAAACAAAAGGCAACAAGAAAATGACACTTACCCTTGCTCTGAGCTACGGCTCTAGAGATGAAATAATAAATACAATCAAACAAATTAGTATCAAAGTTAAAAATAATATAATTTCGCCTGAATTAATTGATGAATCCGTAATAAATGAGCATCTTTACACCCGAAATTTACCAGATGTAGATTTACTAATTAGAACCAGTGGGGAACAGCGAATAAGTAACTTTTTACTGTGGCAGATAGCATACGCAGAATTATTTTTCACAGAAGTATTGTGGCCTGATTTCACAAAGGAGGACTTGTACGAAGCCATTTTAAGTTATCAAAAAAGAGAAAGACGATTTGGAAAAACCAGTGAACAACTTAAAGCATAATTTATTTTTGAAATCAAAGCTTACAAGCATCATTTTTATTACACTATTATTTTTAGGATTCTCTTCGAATTCTCAAAGTACAGATAAACAATATACCTTAGCAGAAGTTGTTGTCACCGGAGACACCAACTATAGCGCGACCACTATCGTCACATTTTCAGGGTTAAGGAAGGGCGAATTGCTCCGAATACCTGGCGATAAAACAAGAAATGCACTTAATAAACTCTGGAAAACAAATTTATTTAGTAGTGTTAATTTATATGTTTTAAAAATTGAAAACGACAATGTGTTTCTTGAAATTGAATTATTTGATCTCCCCGAATTAAATGAGGTGACAATCAATGGGATTAAGAAAGGGAAGAAAGACGAAGTTATCGAAGAAAATAAATTACAATCTGGTGTAAAAGTTACGGAGAACTTAATTACAACCACCAAGAATTATATTGAAAACACTTACAAAAAAAGAGGTTTTTTAAATGCTAATGTGAACGTTTCAACTTACACTATTGCAGATTCCGAAAAGAGCAATAAAGTCAATATGAAAGTGACTATTGACAAAGGAGAAAAAGTAAAAATAAAAGATATTTCTTTCAGTGGCAATGACAAGCTTGGTAGTAAGAAATTGCGTAAAGCAATGAAAAACACCAAAAAGAAAAATCCTATTAGAGTTCTCAAGCGCTCTAAATATATTTTGAATGATTTTAATGATGATTTAGTAAGTATTGTAGACAAGTATAAAGAAAATGGATATCGTGATGCTCGAATTACATCCGATTCGATAGCTCTAAATAGTGATGAAACTATCTCTGTTTTTATTGGATTGGAAGAAGGTGAACAGTACACTTATGGTAAGATTAATTACCTTGGTAACACCGTGTATACTGATGTGCAGCTAAATAGCGTATTACAAATTAACAAAGGAGATACCTACAACGGTGTTGAGCTTGAAAAACGCATACAAGATCCTGATAAACCGGATGGTATTGATTTAACGAATTTATATCAAAATAATGGCTACTTATTTTCAACTATTACCCCTGTTGAAGTCAGTGCAGACGGGAACGTCATTGATTTAGAAGTAAGAATTATTGAGGGAAAACCTGCTTATTTCAATAAAATATCCGTGACAGGTAATGACAAAACTAATGACCATGTTATTTACAGAGAACTTAGAACAAGACCAGGAGCTTTGTATAGAAAATCTGATGTTATTAGAACCATTAGAGAACTTGGACAACTTGGATTTTTTGATGCGCAACAAATTTCACCAAATTTTTTAAATCCAAACCCTACGGAAGGAACTCTTGACATGGAATATTCAGTAGTTGAGCGAGGTTCAAGTCAAATTGAATTGCAAGGTGGATACGGCGGCGGTGGTTTTATAGGGACACTTGGATTATCCTTTAACAACTTTTCAATAAAAGACATTTTTAATAAAGAAGCCTACACACCCATACCAATGGGTGACGGCCAAAAGCTATCGTTACGCTTGCAGGCCAGTAGATTTTACCAAACGTATAGCTTTTCGTTTGTAGAACCTTGGCTTGGTGGTATCAAACCTGTTCAGTTTTCTACATCACTATCACATACCAAACAGTTTTTATATGATCCCATTACAAGAAACGCTGACAAAAGTCGTCGTTTTAACATCACGGGATTATCTGTAGGAATTGCAAAACGTTTATCGGTGCCTGACGATTTTTTCACTTTGTCACAAGCTGTAAGTTTTCAACACTATGATTTAAAAAATTACAATACAGGATTATTTACTTTTGGTAACGGAACATCCAACAACTTAGCGTATACAATCGGAATAAGTAGAAACAATACATCTGTTGATCCAATTTATCCTGAGGCAGGTTCAAGCTTTAGTTTAACTGCTAAATTCTCATTCCCATATTCGGCAGTTAATAATGTAGACTACACCGCTTTAAAAGATGAGCGAGGACAATTGATTGACGAATTAGAGGCTGATCCTAGCAACACTGAAATTGCTGATAGAATATCAGAAATTGATCAAGAAAGATTTAAATGGCTAGAGTTTTATAAAATAAAATTTAAAGCAGATTGGTATACTAGAATAGTTGGTAAACTTATTTTAAAGCCATCTTTAGAATTTGGTTTTTTGGGAGCATACAATAATGACCGAGGGGTGATTCCTTTTGAACGTTTTTTCCTCGGAGGTGACGGGTTAGGAAGTTACAGTCTTGATGGAAGAGAGGCGATAGCATTGAGAGGTTATCCAAATCAGTCCCTATCAACACAAGATGGAGGTACTATTTACAATAAATTTTCACTAGAACTGCGATACCCCATTTCATTAGGTGCACAAGCAAAAATTTATGCTCTCGCGTTTGTAGAAGGTGGAGCCTCCTACGACAATTTTAGAGATTACAATCCATTTGCACTAAAAAGATCTGCAGGTGTCGGTATTAGATTATTTATGCCTGCTTTTGGACTATTGGGTATTGATTTTGGACATGGATTTGATCCACTCCCCGGTTCAACGGTCAAAAATGGATGGGAGACACATTTTATAATTGGTCAACAATTTTAAAGTATGGCACGATATTTTCAATGAGCTAATAGTGATTTAATAGAAGTGTTAAAATTTTTCAAAATATATTTCGTTAATTTGATAAATATTAATTTTTTGACGAGACATAACATTAATTACATTCGTCATCAATAAGAACTTAAAAATGAGACTAGTCAAACTAAATAATAAGATGAAAACCAATACGTTTTGTTTACTCGTTTTGACATCATTAATTAGTTGGTCAACAATGGCACAACGTGGTGTCCGTATTGGTTATATTGACACGGAATATATCCTACAAAATGTACCAGAATACCAGGAAGCAAATACACAACTTGAATCAAAAGTCCAAAAGTGGAAAAATGATATTGAGAAACGATTAAATGCCATTGATTTACAGAAAAAACAATTGAGCAGTGAAGCCATACTGTTAACACCAGAGCTCATCAAAGAAAGACAAGAGGATATTAACATCGAAGAAACTGACATTCTGGATTATCAACAGAAACGATTTGGACCCAACGGTGATTTAATGATTCAAAAAAAACAATTGATGCAACCCATCCAAGACCAAATTTTTGCTGCAGTGCAAGAAATTGCAAAAAGTAGAAGTTATGATTTTGTTTTTGATAAGTCTACGGATGTTGTGATGTTATATTCAGCTGATCGCTATGACATAAGTGATCAAGTTTTGCGCTCAATAAAACGTTCCTCAAAACGCACCCAAGCCAAAAGTAAGAAAGAAAGAAAAGACGCAAAAGCGGAAGCTATCGTTCCTGCTGCCATTAACAAAGAGCGTGAGGCTGCAACTAAAGCTGCCGCCGATATGAAAGCGGAGCGAGCAAAAGTCATTGCTGACAAACGAGCAAAGCAACTTTCTGAAAGAGAAGCAAAGCGAAAAGCCCTCGAGGAAAAGAAAAAATTGATTCTTGAGGAGCGTGCAAAAGAGAGAGACGCAAAACTAAATCAACGCACATCTAGCAAAGTAGAAGCCCAAGAAGAATTAACTAGTACTCAGGTATCCGTCACAAAGACAAACGAATCTGAGGAGAAAGCTGTTGAAGTCAGTGAAAAAGAAAAACCTTTGAGCCCTAGGGAAGCAAGGAAAAAGATATTAGAAGAGAAAAAAGCTAAAATTTTAGCTGCAAGAAAGGCAAAGCTTGAAGCACAAAAAATTCAAGATAGTATCACTAAATCAAAAAAGAATAATAATTAATAAACAATTTTATAACACAATTTTAAAACAATGAAACATTTCAAAACTATTTTATTTGTAGCAGCACTTTTTATAGGAAGTACAAGCTTTATGAATGCTCAAAGCAAAGTTGCACATATTAATACACAGGAGCTGGTTGAGTCCATGCCAAAAATGAAAGCAGCCCAAGGAGAGTTAGAAAAACTAGCAAAAACATACGAAGTGAGTATTCAGGAAATGGCAACTGAATATCAAAATAAAGTAAAACAATACGATGCAGAAGCTTCGACAAAAACAGACGAAGAAAACCAAAAAAGAATTGCTGAAGTTTCTGGCATGCAACAGAGTATCGGTGCTTACCAAAAACAAGCTCAAGAAGATTTACAAAAAAAAGAAGCCGAGTTACTTAAACCTATTTACGAAGAAGCTCGAGTAGCTATACAAAAAGTTGCAAAAGCACAAGGTTATAATTATGTGTTAGATGCGATGTCAGGACAAGGAGTTCTTTATGCTGATGGTAAAGATTTATTAGCTGACGTTAAGAAAGAATTAGGTTTCTAGAATATTTTTAAAAAATAAATTTCAAAAGCTGTCTTTATCAAGACAGCTTTTTTATTTTTGTTTTTGTGAATAAAAAGCCTATCGGCATATTTGACTCGGGTGTTGGAGGTTCCTCCATTTGGAAGGAGATCCATAAATTACTTCCAAACGAACACACCATTTATTTAGCAGATAGTAAGTTTGCTCCCTATGGGCCAAAGGGTTCTAAAAAAATCAAAGAACTGAGTATAAAAAATGTTGAGTTGCTTTTATCAAAAGAGTGCAAAGTTATTGTTGTTGCTTGTAACACTGCTACTACCAATGCCATTGCTTATTTAAGAGGTCATTACGATATTCCTTTTGTAGGCATTGAACCTGCAATCAAACCAGCAGCCCTAAACTCCAAAACAAAGATTGTTGGTGTTCTCGCAACAAAAGGAACTTTGTCAAGTGCTTTATTTCATAAAACTGCGAGTCTTTATGGACACGATATTTTAAAAATTGAACAAGAGGGAGAGGGAATTGTGGAACTTATTGAAAGTGGTAACCTATATTCTGTTGAGATGACGCGTTTGCTTAAAAATTATCTTGAGCCCATGATTAAAGCGAATATTGATTATCTCGTACTAGGCTGTACTCACTATTCTTATTTAATTCCAATATTAAAGGACCTTCTTCCAAAGCACATACGCATCATCGATTCTGGTCAATCAGTAGCAAGACAAGTAAAATCAATCCTCCAAACAAACCACCTAATAAATTTTCAGTTCACTCCCGGCAGAAACAAATTTTTCACGAATGGCAATCCCGAGGTGTTGACCTCTTTGTTGGGCAATCATTTTAACGTTGACTTTTTAGATTTTTAATCTTGAAAATTGAATCTATTAGCCTCAAAACAATGATCTATTTCGGATAACTTAAACC
>Ga0206131_10000046_pt1 | contig 166277 bp, 143 predicted proteins | sample Helgoland_Spring_FD_148636 | JGI IMG/M metagenome (GOLD analysis project Ga0206131, IMG submission 148636) | Pelagic subsurface seawater microbial communities from Kabeltonne, Helgoland, North Sea - Helgoland_Spring_Bloom_20160517_1 | ecosystem: Environmental > Aquatic > Marine > Epipelagic ...
GCAGCACGGGCTTGAGCTGAGTCATGTCAAGCGGACCTATGTGAGGTGGGCCATCTACTATGGATTGGTCGCCATTCTCTACTTCTATGGTGGTGAGCAGCAGGACTTCATTTACTTTCAATTCTAAATTATCGAATGAAACGATTTTGCATTAAATTTGGGCTGTTCTCTATGCCTCTGATCCTTATTTTTTTACCGGCCGTTTATCATCTTGAGTCATGTCGTGAACTTGATTCCATTAGCGAAATGGCTTATAACAATCAAAGTAATGGGTCATTGATTGGTCTTGCTTATACGGACCCGATGCATCTTGTTAAACATGAGGTGTTAGGAAAAAGGCAGCCTGAAATCATCGCTCTTGGTTCATCGCGGGTTCTGTCATTCCGTGGCTTTGTATATAGTGAGCCAAGCTTATTCTACAACTGCGGGAGATCAGTGGGTAAAGTGCAGGACATGAAAAGCTTCCTGTCATCGTATCCAGGTCAGAAGCCAAAAATTATTCTACTAGGCTTGGATCAGGATTTTTTTGGTGTCGAAGACAGAGATCTGGATAGGATACCGCGCTCTTATTTGACGAAGGAATCTACCTATGGGGACCGCTTGATTAAGGGGACAAAGGCGCTGTTCGACGCCGTCAAAGAAGGGGAGATAGAGATTGGTGTAACTCTGACGGAGGCTTCTTCCTTCATGGGCAGGAATGCCCGTTTGCACCATGAAGGATACCGTCAAGATGGTAGTTATATTTATGGACGCAAGCTGCGAGATTCAGAGAAAGATGATTATTCTTTTAGTTCTACGATGAAACGAATCAATAAACGAAAAGGAAGATTTGCCCCCGCAGATAAGATTCATCCGGGGGCGGTGCGTGAGCTCACCGAGTTTGTTGAACTTTGTCATGAAAACGAAATTCATGTAGTGGCATTCTTACCTCCCTATGCGAATAAAGTTTTTAAACGACTAGAAGAAGAGAGATCCAAGTTTCCACATGTGTTCGACCTCCATGCAGAATTACAACCCATTCTTAATCGCCACGGTTTTAAGCTGTTCGATTTTTCCGATCTGAAATTGGTCGGTAGTAATGACTATGAAACCCATGACGGATTTCATGCCTCGGAAACGGCATATCTTAAGTTGATCGGAATCATGGCAGGCCAAGATTCTGTGCTGTCAGGTGTGTTGAGTAAACCTGACATGGAAAATATGTTGGGAGATCAACATAGTGCACGACAAGTGATAAAAGAAATTGAGGAGACTTACCCTAAACTTCCTTCACCTATCAACCGATAAACTGTTTAATGGAGTCAATAACGGTTTGCTGTTCAGAATCGGTTAAGCCGACGCTGCAGGGGATGCTCAGCGCCTGTTGAGTTAAGATGTGTGTGTTCTCAGCCGAGTGGACATGGCAATCTGTCAGGTAGGGAAGATCACAGAGGGCTTTCCACAATGGTCGAGATTGAATACCTGATTCCGCCAAGTGCTGGAGAAGTTTACGAGAATTATCTTTAAGTAGAATGGTATAGAGCCAATAGCTGTTAGCCGTATTCTTCCCCGTTGGGTGTAATTGTTCAATGCCCTCGAGCGCCGAGAATTCTGTTTGGTATTTGGTGGCTATTTGTTTTTTGCGTTTGAGGAATGAGTTGAGCTGTTCGAGTTGGCCAATGCCTAAGGCAGCAGCCATGTTACCGATCCGGTAGTTGTAACCAACTCGATCATGATCGAATTCGATATCATTGACCTTTGCCGTGGTGCTTAGGTGTTTTGCCAAGTCGGCGGATTTTTGGCAGTTGGTTAGCAATGCTCCTCCTCCACCCGTGGTCATGATCTTGTTGCCGTTGAAACTGGTGCATGTGAATCGCTGGATTCCCTGCTCGTTTTCTAGTGGCGCGCCGATTTCTTTGTCTTTCCAACGTGCTCCCAAAGACTCAGCAGCGTCTTCGATGATCGGGAGTTTGTAGGTTTCAGCGATGTGAATCAGTGCATCCATATCTGCCATACCACCTATGAGGTGGACAGGCATGATCGCTGCAATTCGTCGACCGGTGTGGATATTACGCAGAACTCCAGCCGTATCGCGGTTGCATGATTTTGAGAGGAATTCCTCGATTTTATTGACGTCCACTTGCCAGTCAGCCATGGAAACATCCATAAATGTAGGCCATGCTCCTTGATAGCGGATGGCGTTGGCTGGTGCTACAAATGAGAGAGCAGGTAAGATGACCTCATCATCATGGCCAACGCCTGATAGAATGAGCGCAATGTGTAATGCAGAAGTTCCTGAAATGGTCACGGCGGCATGCGTCGCTCCTGTAAAATCGCAGAGAGCTTGCTCAAACTGGCCCACATATTTCCCTGCGTAGGATACCCATTCGGTGTCAACGCAGTCTTTGATACGCTCCCATTCTTGGTTGCGGATGTGAGGTACGCATAATGGGATCATTGTTTGTTAAACGTTGTAGATGTCGCTTTTGTAAGCGGCCAAGTTAGCTGGTTCCTTGAACCACTCGATGGTGGCTTCTAGTCCATTGTCGAGTGACCATTCAGGCACCCAGCCTGTGAGTGATTTGATTTTCTCGTTACTGCCCAATAGTCTCTCCACCTCGCTCTTCTCAGGGCGAACCCGCTGCTCGTCGGAGATGATAGTAGCGGCCGGTCGAATGGCGCTGATCAGTTTCTGAGCCAAATCTCCAATGGTAATTTCGTCTTGGGTGGCGATGTTGATTTCCTCACCGATGGTGTTGTCGTTTTCGGCCAGAGAAATGAACCCTCGCGCGGTGTCCTTGACGTAAACAAGATCACGTGTGGGCGAGAGAGAACCGAGGGAGATTTCATCCGAACCATTGCAAAGTTGGCTTATGATGGTGGGAATAATCGCTCGTGCTGATTGTCGTGGCCCGTAGGTGTTGAATGGGCGGGCAATGGTGACAGGCACGTTGAAGCTGCGGAAATAGCTCTCCGCCATCCGATCGCCACCAATTTTTGTGGCAGAATAGGGGGACTGTCCTTGGAAAGGATGCTTTTCGTCAATGGGGACGTATTGCGCGGTGCCGTATACTTCGGATGTAGATGTAACGATTACACGCTCAGTGCCCATTCGGCGTGCTTCTTCTAATACATTCAAGGTTCCTGTGATGTTTGTGCCAACATAGCTTTCTGGAGAGTCGTAGCTGTAGGGGATGCCGATAAGTGCCGCGAGGTGGAAAACCACATCGATTCCCTCCATGGCCTTGGCCACGGATCCACGGTCACGGATGTCTCCTGCCACGACTTCGATCTTGGAGAGTTTTTCTTTATCGAGGTTGTCGAGCCATCCCCATGAGCTAAACGAGTTGTAATAGACGAAGGCACGCACATTGCAGCCTTGGTCGATGAGTTCCTCGGTGAGGTGGCTGCCAATAAATCCGTCTGAACCGGTGACGAGAACATTTTTTGAGCTAAGATTCATATTGATGATTAATTAAGATTTTCCCTGGGCGTTGCTGAGTTCCTCAGGCATTCCTATGTCTGCCCAGTCCTCCTCGATGATGTAGCCGCCGATAGGCTCATTGTTGTCCAAGCACTCTTCGAAGAGCTCGGTGATGGGGAAGAATTCTTTCCTGACGCGAGATAAGATATCAGGGGAAAGGGTGTAGATACCGCAGTTGACTAGTTCGTTGAGTAGTGGCTTCTCCCTCAGTTTTTCAACGGCTCCGTCTTTTAGGCTAACGCAGCCGAAGGGGACGCGGTGATTGTAATGGTTCAGACCGATAGTGGCTGCGTAGTCTCCAGCTACATGATGTTGGAGCATTCGCCGAACGTGGAAATCGGTAACAAGGTCACCATTCATGACGATTAGTGGGTGTGCTGGTTGTTCGGGGAGTAGACTTAGAGCGCCGCCGCTACCCATAGGAGAGTTCTCTCTGATATAACATATTTCACAGCCAAAGTCCTTGCCATCGCCGAAGTGATCTTCGATGACTTGGCTGAGGTAATTGACGGCGAGGTAAATCCTGCGAATGCCTGATCCGACTAGGTGCAGGACGATACGCTCTAAGATAGGTCGACCGGCGACTTTCAGCATAGGCTTGGGTGTGTCTTGCGTCAGTTCTCCGAGGCGAGTTCCTTTTCCTCCCGCCATGATGACCACCCAGTTGGGGAGAGTATCATTAGCGACAATAGAACCGATGATATGGACGCCGGTGAGCTTGCCTTCGTGATCCAGGATAGGGATTTGTTCGATATTCCTAGCGTGCATGAGGTCTAGGACATCTGCCCTCGGGGTATTTGGTGATACGTGGGTAAAGTTTCGATTGATGCCTTCCGTGATGGGGGAATTCATCTCGGCACCTGCGAGCAGAAGTCGGCGAATATCTCCGTCGGTCATAAGTCCCTCGAGTGTACCGTTTTCATTAAGAATCATTGCGACACCCGATGCTCCTGCATCAATCGCAGCTAATGCATCGCGAATGGTTGAGTGTTTTTTGATTATGTATGGAGAGAGATGTTCTAGCACGAGATGATTTTATTGGATGTTGGTCAATGAAGCAGAGGTTTGGCCGGAACACCGGCCACAGTGAGGTCAGAGGCTACATCAGAAATGACAACCGCACCGGCACCGATAATTGCATTTTCTCCCACGGAGATACCCTCTTTGAGGACAGCTCCGATTCCGATGTGCGCACCATTTCCGATAGTACATTCTCCGCCGATGATGCTGCCAGGGGCGAGGTGGCAAAATTCGCCAATTTGGCAATGATGTTCCACAGTGGCTCGTGTGTTGATGATTGAGCAACGCCCGATATAGCATTCGGGGTTGACGATAGCGTGAGGGAAAACACAAGTACCCGTATCGATATCTGAATTTATGGAGATGAGAGCAGTAGGATCCGTGATGGTTGGTAAGGAAAATCCTGCTTCCAGAGTGTTTGCGGCAATTCTGCGACGGAGACCTGCATCCCCAATGCTACCCAGTCCGATAAAGGCACATCGAACATCATTTGAGTAGAGTTCAACTAGCATAGAATCTTCGCCGACGACATTGGAGCCACACACTGTGGTGCCATGCAATTTTGGATTTTGGTCCAGCCATGCGTGTAGGACGTAATCACCAGAGCGCGCAATGATGTCGGCAATCACACGTCCGTGACCGCCCGCGCCAAGTCCAATGATAGCGGTGGATTTCATGAATATAATTCTATTTGGGTCGGACGTATTCGGGAAGGTCAAAAAATGACTTCTTTACATGTCCGTTGAGAGGTTGTGATTCTAGGATGGTTATGCTGCGTTTGGCTGCTCCAGCAGTGCCGTAGGGGTTAGAAGTTTTTCGTAAGCCTAAAAGGAATTCCTGGTTTAATGCTTTTTGTATCGCGTTTGTGATTTCTTGTTGGGAGCATTTGCAATGAATCACGGATTCCCCAGCAAGCCTTCCTTTCTGGCGGTCTCCGATATTTACCGTACTTATGAAAAAACAAGGCGCCTCGATCAGGCCACTGGATGAGTTGCCGACGATCGCATCCACATGTTTGAAGGCTGATAGGTAGCGTAATTGTCCCAGGCTTGTATGAGCTATGGATCTGTCCGGATGAGCTGTAACGAAGGCATCAATTTTTTCACTAATAGCCTGGTTGCCCGTGTCTGAGTTGGGTTTGGTGAATATGATACCCAAGTCAGGGAACGAGTGTAGGGCATTGAGTAATTCGCTGAATTGGCTTCCCGTTTCTGCCTCCAAGGTGACAGGGTGGAATGTCACGAGGACGTTTTGTTGTTTCAGCGAGAAGTCAATCGATTGCTCGAAGTCATCGCGGTCCAATAGTTCGAGCTGTTCGATATTGTCCAGTCCCATGGCACCTACATTGAACACTCGGTCTGGGTTTTCACCAAGTTGAATGACGCGGCGGCGGTGTTCTTCTGCTGAAGTGAAATGCAAGTAGCTCATCTTGGTGATGGCATGTCGGAAGGATTCGTCAAATGCACCTTCGGTGGTTTCGCCGCCATGAAAATGAGCAATCGGAATACAAAGGATGCAGGCAGCAGTGGCGGTGGCGAGTGCTTCATAGCGATCCCCCAGGACAATTACCAGGTCTGGCTTGAGTTCATCTAGGGTGTCCGCGAATCCTGTTAGAGCGTCCCCCGTGGCGCGGGCAATACCCTTGGCTGTGTCGTCTTCGAGAGGCAGTTGGATCTTGGCTGAAATGTTGAATCCGTCATCACGGATAGTGTGCCATGTAGAGCCATACGACTTGTTAAGGTGCATGCCGGTCACAATTAGTTGGAGCTCAAAATGCGATGAAGATTTAATCTCATCCATCAGCCAATAGAGCAGGCCGTAGTCGGCTCGTGTTCCTGAAACGACGCAAATTTTTTTCATGGTAGCGGGTGGTCAATTGTTTCGTCCGGTTGGTAGTCGCGACTGGCCGATTGGCCGATGAGTTGGTCCCATAGCATCGGGCTGATGCCCCCTCCACAACGTTTCACAGTGAGATTGGATTCCGAATAAAAATCACCTTGATGAATGTGGCATGACGCAACGATAGCTTTTCTGACTACGCGGCGGGTTTTGATTTCCTCTGCTGATGGTTGCTTGACCCCGTCGCCAACTGCCAGTTCGATGTTTCTAATTGATTGAACCATGTTTGCGAGTTCGTTAGGTTCAAGGCTGGCTGCATGGTCCGGTCCATTCATGGACCGGTCGAGAGTGAAGTGTTTTTCGATGACGCGGGCGCCCATGGCAGCGGCCGCGATTGGGACTTCTATACCCAAGGTGTGGTCGGAGTATCCTACACTTACGTTTGGGAATGCATCGGCAAGAGTTTGCATAGCCCTTAGGTTTACATTCTCCATAGGTGTGGGGTATTGAGTGGTGCAGTGTAGCAGAGTGATGTTATTTTCAGCTATACCTGCTTCTTTCAGTGCGCCAAGTGACGCCTCAATCTCTTTCAGCGTTGCCATGCCGGTGGAGAGAATAATGGGTTTTCTGAAGCTGGCAATCTGTCTGAGCAGTGGTAGATTGGTTAGTTCACCCGAGGAAATTTTATAAACAGGCAGATCTAGGGATTCCAGAAATGCAATGCTCTCTGGATCAAACCCGGTTGAGAGGAAGGTGATGTTTTGTTCATGGCACGCTTTGATCAACAGGCGGTGGTCATCTTCACAGAGCTCAAGCCGATTCAGCATCTCGCGTTGGGATTCTGTTTTTTTCGTTTGTGCCATCTGGTAATCAGCTTTCTTGGTATCGGCCGTGACGAGAGCGTCAGCTCGGAACGTCTGGAATTTCACTGCATCCGCACCCGCTCGGCTGGCTACTCGTATGAGTTTCAGCGCGAGATTGATGTCGCCATTGTGGTTTACACCCGCCTCAGCAATGATCATGCATGGTTTGTTGTTCATGAGTTTTGGTGGGAGAGAAGGGCTTCGGCCATGAGGAAATCGTCTAGGGTATCGATGTCTATGGATCTATCCTCGGGCATCAAGTAACCACGCGTGTCATTATCGTAGAAGCTCTGGTTTTTTCCCAAGAAGGTGGCAGTGCTTGTATAGATAGCGCCGTTGAGGATGTAGGATTTTGCGAGGTCTTGGCGGGCAGGGGTTGCTATCAGATCATCGAAGAGCGGGCTGAGACGCTGTTCTGCGTCCATTTTTTTCATCCACTGAGGGTATTCGGTCACAGCCTTCACACTCACCACCGAAGTGGCATCGCTATTGCGTAGAAGCTTCACTGCAGCATCAATGTCGGCTGAACTTCGCAATGGGCTGGTCGGCTGTAGGAAGATAACGAGCTCGGGATTGTAGTCTAATGAATTGTTGGCGTGTGCTAGGGCGTGTAAACACACATCCACCCCTGAGGATTTATCGTCTGACAGATGGGCTGGTCGGATGAATGGAACCTCTGCCCCGGCATCACGTGCGATCTCCGCGATGGCCTCATCGTCTGTGGACACGATGATGCGATCGACGGTTTGCGCGCCTTGCGCTGCTTTGATCGTGTGGGCGATAAGAGGAACTCCAGCCAGTGGGCGAATATTTTTCCCCAGTAGGCCCTTAGAGCCGCCACGGGCCGGAATGATCGCGAGAGTCTCCATGGTCTTGTGCTAGGTGGATATTTGTTTTGGGTTATTCATCCAGTTGATAATGGCTTTGTGCGGAGGGAGTTGGGTATCTTTACAAAGGGATATGAGCCAGTTTATATTTACACCATATACGTTACAAGGGATTTGCTTTATCTCCAGTAGTTCAGCTATTCTTAAGCGGTGATTTCCTTTGCTGCCGAGGCAATAGCGACCGTTTTCGGTGATATGGATTCGGATTTCATCTCTAGGGGATCCACCCAGTTCTTGTTGGCTTTTGTAGCCGTCGGCTTTGATTGATTGGAATGCTCTGGTGAGTCGCTCGAAGTAGTGTTTGATATCCTTAATGGATTTACATTGGTAGGTGATGATTCCGTTAGATAGATTGTTTACCATTCTGCGGTGCTGGCTGGTATCGCTGTAGTTTTTATTGTTTATAAATAGGTCTCGTACGGTGTTGTGCACACAGGATCGAAGATTATCGTCGGTCATTTCTTTGAAAATACTGGGCAGCGGTAGTATTTTTTTTTCCTCGCTGGTTTCAAAACAGAACCATGGGCTTCTTTTGGGAGGAGAGGGATCTGAGAAAGAATACAGCTTTATACTTTCGATTGGTAGAATGCATGCTTGGTGAGCGAACAGGTGTTTTGGAAGAAAGCGAGCCTGCCAGATGAGGGGCAAGTTGAGGCGAACCAGCAGCTGGTATAGCGTTGTGCGGATAGCAGCACGAAATTGGCGCATGATTTTGTTCGGGCTGGTATTCTAGGGTTTGCTTCTAAACAGAGAACATCTTATACCCTCAAAGGTGTCGGGTCACAAGGGCAATGTGTGGGCTGGTTTTTCAATGTCCTTGACCCTCTGTTTGCTACCTGTCATGATATTTTATATTCGCACGTTGAATAAAGCATCGCGTGGGGTGAGGTCATCCTAACATATTCTGCATGGATAGTATCGACAACGAAACTGAAATTGATGGTAAGGCGTGGATTGCCTTTCAGGAGTGTTCTTCCGCCTTGGAAAAGGAACAGTTGGCGGTTGAATTGCGTCCGCGTTTCAGGGATGAAGAGACGGCTTTTACGGGTGATTATGATTACTTGATGGATGTGTCGCGGTTTGGGGAGATTGTGAAGCTTTTTTTCCGGATCTGTGTCGAGCATGCTGTGTCTTTCCAGGTTAGGCAGCGTGCGCTGTTCAAGCATCAGATTGTGTTGATGGGTGAGGGTGGTAGGACAATTATGTTTGAGTTTTGGCCACATGCGGAACTGACCACGGTTGATTCTAGCAAGGGGTGGTCTTTTTTGAGCTACAGGCGTTATGTAGAGGCCTGTGATGCGGGATTCAGGGAAGAGGCCTTGGCCTTATTGTTTATTGGGCATTTGTTTTTTAAGAAGAAAGATTTGACCAATGCCCAGAACCGGTGGCGGCTTGAAGAGTTTGCTGGGCGGATTGAGGGAGTCGCGAACAGAGGTGGAGAGTCGGCTGTTTTTGCAGGTAAGATTCGCGATGTGTTATTGGGTGTTTTGGATGGCAAGCTAACGCTGGCTGAGGCCAATCGGACGGCGGTTCGTCTGTTGCGTGAGTGTAAAATTCATGTAGAAGGCGTTGGGGCGGCGAAGAGGCATCGGTTGCTGACCAAGCTGCGGCGTATGTTCCGTGGTTGGGGTGGTAGGATTGTACCATGTGTCGGCCCTGACGGCAGTGGGAAAACGCATTTTATTACAGCTGTCATGAAGTTGGCAGCGGAGAGGTCCATGGATGCTTCATCGTTTAGGTTTAAATATTTGTTCCGGAAAAACAGGATCTATGCGTTTATCAATAAGAGGTATCGGAATCGACATGGAGTGGAGAAGAATATTGCCGACGAGAGGTTAGCTCACATTTTGTGCTGGGCGGCATTACTTGGCTACCAGTGGGAGGTCTTGAAAAACATGGGTAAGAAGGCGGTGTTCATGGACCGATTTTTCCTAGAGTTCATGTTGCGTGGATATCGGGAGGGAAAGGATGTGAGAGAGATTGGCGTTTATAAGCTGTTGAGTCGATGGGTTCCAGAACCCCGAAGGATGGTGGTCTTAACAGCAGATGATACATTGATTTCATCGCGCAAGGCTGAGCTTAGTAATGAGGCGATCCGCGATTTTTACGATCGTTACATTGCATATGCTGCTGAACAAAAAGTGGCGAATGTGCTTTATTTAAACACCCATCATTCTGGGGATAAACTAGCGGAATACTGTTTGCTTTTCTTGGGCTTATCTGGCGGGGTGGACAGACAATAGCGACGTATGAACTTTTGATAGAATCCTCTGTTATGAGTGGGGCTGCTAGGTGAGTTGCTGGATTTTTTTTGCCAGTGCATTGGCACTCGCTGATATAGGATAAGTATCGAGGATGCGTTTTTGCAGTGCGGTCATATCGGGCCGGATATTTTGCCATTTTTTCCAAATCAGAACTAGCTGTTCTGCCAGTATGTCGGGGGACTTAGGTGGGAAAATCCATGGGGTTTCCATGGCTAGTGATGATGCGGCACCTGTTGAGCTCAGCATGGTGGGAACTCCTGCTAGGATGAGCTCGAAGGGTGCCATGCCGAATGTTTCTGCGCGCGACGGGTGAATTGCGAGTTGGAATTCTTTGGCAAACTCTTTGAAGTCATCAATTCTGCCGACAAATTTGAATTGGCTGCGGAAGTTAGGCTGGATCAGTTGCTCTAGTGATTGAGTTTTTGTTCCGGTGAATACAATCTCAAGAGCTGGGAACGATTGTACTTTTTCAACAATCTGAATCGCCTGTATTAGGTCTTGAAAGCCTTTTCTTGGTTCTTCGGAGCCGGCAACTAGAATGCGTGTGGGCATTGCTAGGGGAGATTCCGAGGGGGGAATAAGGTCTGACTCAGAAAAACTACCCAGCATACAAGATAAATTGTGGCCACTCCAGTGTTTAACTTTCTCAGTGAGTTCTTGTCCCCTAGCAAAAAGGTGGTCACAGTCATTGCAACGATACTTCTCGAAATCTTGGACTGTCATGCCGGGTGTTCGCAAGATAGTAATTACGGGGACGCCGCCCGCTGCTTTTGCGAGGGCCAGAGCGGGCAGGCACTCTTGGTGATCATTGGCAATGATTGCGGACAGCGAGATTTCGCGTTGCGCAAGGTCATTCACGGTGACTTGGGCGAATTTTCGTAGCCCGCCCAGGCGAGCGGATAAGGAGCGTGGGCTGGGCCACGATCTTATGTCATGGGACACAGATGATTCTGTTAGGAAATGGTTGAGCCAACCTTTTGTGCCGAGAATTACGTGGGGGTAGAGGCCCTGAATTGAAGGCTGTGTGACTAAGCGGCTCAGGGAAACTTGCGCTCCTGCACGTTGAGAGCGGTTTTGAACAAAAAGCACGTGATCCTGTGGCATGATCTATATGGGTCCTAGCAGGATGTTAATTGTTTGGCGAAGATGATTTGTCTGCGCTAATGAGCTTTTGTGTGGCTTTTTCAGCATCGCTTCGGCGTATTGATTTCAAGTAATCTCGGTAGCGCATGCTGACTTGTTCGTGCCTTGTTCCGAATAAGCGCCTCAAGATGTGTTTCGGACGTGAGCGATAAGGTTCGTTGAGAGATTTTAGGGTAAGAAGCTTCCATTTTTTCCAGAAGCCTCGCATGGTGAACGGAATAGATGGGGTGAGATTTTTGTTTTTGATGAGTAAGGCAATTTTATCTGCAGCACGTTCGGCACTTTTGCCATCGGATGAATGCAACCATTTTTCGAGGTGTTGTTCACGTAGTTCGTGGTAATCGGGTTGCGCTGGGTTGCTTAGGGCAGTTGAGATCATGGCGTCAAGCTCTTCAGCTGTGTAAGCGATAGGGGATAAGCATTTGTAGGTTTCGGTAAGCCAGTATGGGTGCTGTTCCAGTGCAATAGTTATTGTGGGTTTTGCGGCAAGCCATGCCTCCATGCTGGTGGTGCAGTCTTCACAGTTAATGACAATGTCAGAGTTAAAGATTGCGACGGGTGGCGGCTCGTTGATGGACAAAGAAACTCGCTCCCGCTCTTTTTCGCTCAGAGTCGCAAACCAATTTTCGTAGAACGCAAGCTCCTCGCGTGGGTGGGGCCTAATAATGACATGGTATTTACCCGATTTGATGAGTAGGTTGATATAAGATGGTATATTGTCTCGTCCCTTGTAGTGTGCTTCTACGAGGCTCCAGTAGTCTTTCACGCCCTCGATTTTGTCAGCCCAAGGTTCAAAAAAATTGTCTGCAACTTCGCGAGGCATAGTAAAGAGGTGAGCCAGTGCGAAGGTGGCATTGACGAGAATAACTGGTAGAGCGTCATCATTTTTAGCTTGCTGATAGACTTGACGCCACGGTTCTTTGTAGTAATCGAATCTCGGGCAGCCAATGGTATGCGCCATTTCCGGGGGTGAGCAGAACTTGTATTTGATAAGCATATCCCTGTGAGCATCGTTCCACGTCAAGTATAGGTCGCAGTGCATGTGCGAGTGCTGTCTTTGAGAACAAAATAAACGACTGCTTTCAGAATAGGCTAGGCCTTCATTAAGCAGGCATCCTACCAGGACACCCCACTTTTTCATTTTTTGACTAAAGTCTGCTAGATGTCTGACAGTGAGGTGGTTATAGAGAACGAAATTTGGCTTGTATGCGTAGATCGCGGCCTGCCACGTTTCTAATGGTTCAAGGTAGCAGGTAATACCCTGTTTCTTGAGGTGGTGAGCGATCAATGCGTCACCCATCAAGTCACGATCTTTGAGGTCGACAAAAATAACAGCGCATTTATTGGACATGTGATAATCTCAGTGAGGTTAGATTTTTGGATGTATATTTAGTCATATGGGGGCAGAAGAGCAATGATATTAGGAAGAGGTAATCTCGAGTCTTATAGCGAGATATTGCTGAAGTTTATGCATTGGATTCGGATAATCTATCAAAGCTTGGTGGAGTCGTCTAACATCGCGACGAATACGGCTGGGAGATTTCTCGACATTGTCTAAGTCAATGAGGGACACGCTACCGTCATTGGCGATGATTAAATTGCGTGTGTGAAGATCGCCATGCGCCAAATTGGCGTTATGGAAGGTTTCGACGATATCGATAATGTGTAGCTCAGTAATTTCTGGTAAGTCATCGAAATTTCCAGATTGCAAGAATTTGATTAGGGGCGTGCCAGGTGCCCGCTCCATGACGAGGTAAGATTTGGATCGGTTGACGGAAATCTGTTTCGCAACCATGTAGTGATTGGGTATAGGAATTGAGAGTGCTTGCAGAGTCAGGGCGCTGTTGAATGATTTGTCGGAGCGTGCCTTTCCTAGCAGCTCGCGGAGTGACTGGAAGATGTTTTTTGAGAGGTATTTTTTGATGATGTAGGGGATGTCTCCGTCGTGGCACAGCTTGACCTCTTGGGTAGGTTTCTGGGTGATGATGGTTCCGCTTGCGTAGATCATTTCGATGTGCTGTATACTCCAGCGGTCAGCGTGGAGGTTGATGTGAGAATTAATTTTCAGGCGTTCCATATTAGGTATCGTTGGTCTCAGGTTGATGTCTGCTTTGGCTGCGTTGGATACGTGCTTTTAATCGTTTGAATCTGCCGCGTTTACTGTGATGGTTGATCCACTTATTTATTGTTTTGAATGGCAGCAGGCTGTTGTTGCCGATGCCGTCGATCAGAACAAAATGGTGTCCTCCATCTTTGTTTGAGCCATAGACGATATTGCTCATATTAAGATCACTGACTACGACCGAGCAGTTGAGTAGTTGATCAAAAAAAGTCCTCAGGGCGTCTTGGGCGTTAGTATCGAACTTGCCGGAGTGGATTAATTTTCGCAAGCTGGGGGCTAGGGTGCCGTCGGCTGACTTGACGGCTTCTAGAACTAGTCCGAGGCCCATATCTGTGCGAGCGAATCCGACGATACGCTGGAGGAATGGAGCGTCGTTTTCTGAAGTCGACCGCAGGGCTAGGTATTCCTGGATTTCTCTTGCACTGGTGATGTGTTTTCCAAGTCTGCGCTGTTTTTTGTACCATTTGGTATTTTTGCCAAAGCGGTCTTCGATCACCTCGGGGCGTATTACTTTAACGATAAGGTCTTGATCAATTGGGTGCTCAAATACGAATCTGGCGCTTCCCTGAGCAAGTGGCTTAAGGTCTTTGAGTTTTAGAATGGGATCCATTAGGCAGGTTGAATAGTATCTGCGAAAATTTGGTAGGTGGGGGATTCTGTTTGCCAATTTCTTAAGAATCTAGCTCGGTCGCGGTTCCAGAGGGCAGTCCATTTTGTTGGGGAGGTTAAGATAGTAGTACCATCCAGATCAATAAAGCGGATCCTGTTTTCCTTGTCCACGATGATATTATTGGCTTTCAAGTCACCATGAGAAATGTGGTAGCTGGCCATGGTAGTGAATGTCTTGTCCAGCTGAGAAGCAACCTTTTGTAATACATCCTCATCTGTGATATCACAGAGCGGAGTGCCAGGAGCGAGGTGGCAGGCTAGGAATGACTGTTTGATTGTGATTCCTATGGCGCCTTTTTGTTCATGTATCATCATTGGTGCGGCTGTTGGTATACCTAATCTGGAGAATACTTTTGCTGCAATCCAGCTGCGCATACACCGTGATCCGCGGAGAGCGTAGTTGATTTTTTTTGCCAGATTTTTCGGGTAATAATACTTCAGCACGCACTCGGTGCCATCATCCAACGTGTGCTTTCCGACCAGTGAGCGCGACCCGTCTTTGCAAATTATCAGATCGTTTGGTGGGCTGGATGAGATGTTTTCTAGCTCCGCTGCTTGAGCTGCGTCACAGGCATCTGGATTCACACGCTCGTCTTGAAATTGCATGATCGCAGCAGTAAGGTCGTTGTCCGTGGGTGTCATTGGCTGAGGTGGGCGATAAATTGCTTGGTATTACGGTGGATCGTATATTCCTCAGCTGTGTTGCGAGCGTGTTGACGCATTTGCTGTCGCGTCTCGTTGCTGAGTGCGCAGAATTTTGAAATGCACTGGGCGATGTCTGAGGCTAGGTGGCTGGTGGCACCCTCTATCACATAGCCGTCTTTGTTCTCATTGATGATTTCTGATGAGCCGTTGGTGGTGGTGGTGATGGCAGGCAGGCCGCAGGCAAGTGACTCTAACACAACATTGGCAAAGGGGTCGTAGAGTGATGGAAAAACAAACAGATCTGCGGAGCGATAGGCTTCTTGGATTTGTCGGGTTGGGCCTTCAAAGCTAACTAGGTCACTGATGCCAAGTCGATCGGCTTGTGATTGATAGGGCGTGGGGTTGTCTCTGCCGATGACTCGTAATTTACAAATATGTCCATCGTCCTTGGCCATGGCGAGGGCATCGATCACAGGCCCGAGTCCCTTGCGTTTGAAATCTTGGCCTACGAAGAGGAGTTCGAGTGTGTCGCGCGTGCGGAGTGAAGTGTCGGCGGTGAATTGAGAGTGATCTACTCCGTTGTATATCACGTGGATGCGCTCCTGCGGGTAGTCGTAGTATCGGCCGATGATTTTTTTAGAGAGTTTGGAATTCGTGACGATCATGCGAGTGTTCTCAGGATCGAGGATTTCGCGTTCCATTGATAAGATCGTTTTATGTCTTGGATTGAGTGATTGTAGGAATTGGTGGATTTTTCCTGGATAGCGGATTTTCATCCAGAAGCAGTGTAGGGGGTCGGAAACACGGAATGCATCTGACGGGTAGCTGCGGGATAGGGCAATGACTTGTTCTGCATTCAGTTTGCGGGCTTCCTGCTGAGCATTTTCGTTGAACGAACGGTTTCTCAGCGAAGAGCTCGTTCGATTCACTTTGATCGGGATGTGCTTGAGGTCGGGGTGAATGTCGTCAGCAAAGATTTCAGCTAGGGCCCAGACATCGTGACCCATCTCGCAGAGTTCGCGGCACAGGTTGGCTGCATAGCGTTCTGCTCCGCCTTTAGTGAATGAGCATTCGCTGCGTATGATGGCTATTTTCATCCCAATTCAGGGTGCTTTGCACGAAACCACTCGACGTATTTTTTTAATCCCTCAGCGATAGGGGTGCTTGGGTGGTAGCCGAGTGTTTTTTCAGCCTTGTTGACATCGGCGAAGGTGCGGGGCACATCACCTGGTTGGTCGGGCATTTGGTTAATGATGGCATCCTTGCCGATGGTTTTTTCCAACATGGCGATTAGTTCTGCCAGCGTGGTGGTGGCGGAGCCGCCGAGGTTGAAGATATCGAAGTCTTTAGCCGAGTAATCGATTGTGCTGAGCACGCCGGAAATGATATCCTCCACGTAAGTGTAGTCGCGTGCGGTAGAGCCATCGCCATAACGATCGATCGCCTCGCCTTGGAGGATTTTTTTGGTGAACTTTGCGATCGCGAGGTCGGGTCGCTGGCGTGGGCCGTAAACGGTGAAGAATCTTAAGCAGGCGCAGCGGATATCGAATAGATTTGCGTAGTTCGAGCAGATTTGCTCGCAGGAAAGTTTGGTGGCTGCGTAGGGTGAGATTGTGCGTTCGATGAGGTCTTTTTCGGCGAATGGAACCTTCTTATTGACGCCGTAAACGGATGATGACGATGCTAGTACGAAGTGGTTTACGTTATGATAGCGGCAGGCATCGAGTAGGTTGAAAGTGCCGTCGATATTTGTCGTGAAGTAGAGTTTGGGGTCCACAATTGACGGTCTGACGCCTGCGCGGGCGGCTAGGTGGACCACGGTATCGAATTTGTTTCCTGCAAATGTGCGCTCCACCGTGACTGCATCTCTTATGTCTGCCTCAATGATCTGGATATCATTGGCAATGTGCGCTACGTTGGCGCGTTTGATCGCAGGATCGTAGTAATCGTTGAAGTCATCGAACACGGTGACTTGATGACCCTGCCCGAGCAGAGCCTCTGTGAGATGAGAGCCGATGAATCCAGCGCCGCCAGTGACCAAGAAATGCATGTCTCATTATCCCGTGAACCTGTTGCCGAGTCTAGCACAGATATGAGCTTTCTAGCGGAGCTTTTTTTTTGCGCGTTTTTGGAATTCGCGGATGATCGTTTTGGCTTCTGCCGTCAGTTTGCTAATTTCGAGGTAATTCTTTAGAAACCAGACGCGGTCGCTGTTGGGCCAGTGTAGGCCGCGTCGATGGAGAGTGAAAAGATCGCGTTGGATAGGTTTAACTGATCTTTGGTTCAATTTTTTCAGTCTCTCAAAGTCAATTAGCCTAAAATCGATTTTTTCGGGAATATCGTATGGGTGATCTGTGGAGAGATTGAAAAACAGGTGTCTGGGGCTGAGTGCATTATGTAATATACCGTGTCTGTGAAGATTTTTTATGGTCTCCAGCAACGGAGATAGAATTCTTCTGCGAGCCATACGTGGTGGCCAGCCATTAGCATTCCAGATTGGGATTAATTTATCTAATGAGATAAAGCCGTCTAGTCCCTCCGCTACGTAAATGGCTTGTCTGTGGCCATTTGTGATACGTGATTCAAAATAAATAAGGTCATAAACGATGACTCCTGCACTTTTCACAAGGTGGTAGTTTTTGAACTCGCGCGTGAACGTCAGTTGTTTGCAAAAGCGTTGAAGTAAGTTTTTGGGGTAAAAATCTTGTTGGCGTTTAAGGTAGAGGGTTTTTCCCTCAGCCGTTTTTAATGAGCAGACATGGCTCCACGCATTCGGTTTGCCCGCAATGGTATTGGGTGCCTCAACTGGTTTTGCGTCCAGATTCCACCATGCGTCAAAGCTGACTAGTTCAATGCTATTGAGAGTTTGTTGCCAATCTGTGTGTAAATATTTCATCGAACATGATTTTATGATCAATTTTCTTGGGATATGTCATTCAGTCCGAGGCTAGTTAGGAAAAGAGAGATACTTTTATCGTTATGTTTTTGGTAAATTTCCCTAGTTTGTTCGCTCATCCATTTCCCTTGGCGGCCACGGATGGTCGAGAGACCTGCTTTCTCAAGTAGACAGCTGCCAGACCCATCATCGGTGAAATCTAGCGCGCAGTCAATTGGTGAAGTGCGCGTGGTTTCGTATGCCTGAATAGCATTACTTGAGAGGTGAGGTGGCTCGCCTGGATTGCATGGGATGTGATGATCTGCTTCAGCGTAAACAGGATATTGTCCTGCTGTAGTAATGTAAATATCTGAACGGTATGCTCGAAGACGCTCCAGCTGAGTGATGGTTTCTTGGGCATCCTCCTCGTCGTTACCAGTATATACAAGTATGTGAAATGGCTGAGTGATATTATTGGCATACCCTTCTTTTTTCACTCCGAAGATCTTGAGAGGGCGCCGCTGTGAAATACGCCAATAGTTGTGCATCCAGAGCACGTCAGCTGGGCTCTCCGACATCATTTTTTCATAGGCCTTACAACAAAGAGTGGAGACGTAATGAGTGTCTTTTTTTCTCTCACTAGGGACGTCAATGGGAGGATGAATATTGATGACCCATCTTCCGGGTGTGACTGTACATACTGAAATAGGAATGATGGGTGTTCCAGCGCGCCGGTGCATGAGGGCAGGTAGGTTAGACATTGAGGTCAGCTTGCCAAACAAAGGTAGAGCCATGCCGTGGTGTCTTGCATTCTGGTCTGCAATAGCTCCCAAGTTACCTCCGGATTTTAAGTGTGCGATAGGTTTGAAAAACCCATCGCGTTTGCTGAAAAGTTTGGTCCCTGAATTTTCCCTACGTCGTTTAACGAGATTGTCTAATAATGGATTATCGATTGGGCGGTAAAGCCCGGCGAAGGGAGCTGGGTTATTGATGGGTAACTGGAGGTGGCTGAGGGCTTCCCAATTACCCATGTGAGCGAGCAAATAGATGGCTCCTAGATTAGCTTCACGTATTTTGGTGAGGTGTTCGCTTCCTTGTAGTTCGATATAATCCTCTAGCTGACCTGGTTTCAGGGTATTGATCCGGAGGCTTGTTAGGAGGTTGGCTGTCGCATTCTTAAATGTTTGACGACATAGGCTTTTGATTTGGGCTAAATCAAATTGATCTCCATGGGCGATACGCAAATTACGAATCACAGTGCGGCGGCGTTGAGGCATGATTGCCCAACCAATACTCCCTAGAATATGACCAAGCGTTGCGACCATTTCCATGGGGAATACGCGTAATACGAATTCGAAAGTGCGATATGCGAAGTATCCGAGATAGTGTATTAATCGAATTTTTGGTGGTTTGCTTGGGGGCATTCTAGATTAATTGTTTGGCAGTGTTTAGCCTTTGAAGGTTTGCGATCATGCCTGACCGCTTACACAAAGGTGGCTATAGTTTTTCTCTTTTTTGAATGACTTCCATGGCCTGCAAATTTTGATTATGCGCTGTGCTGGATATGAGGAATCGCCTTGAGGAGCTTTTGAGTATAGCTGTGTTGTGCATTATTGAAAATCTCTTCAGCTTCGCCATACTCGACGATTTCCCCTTGGTTCATCACGGCGATGTTGTCGGCCAGGTAGCGAACAACGGATAGATCATGAGAAATGAATATCATCGTAAGATTTAGATCTTTTCTGAGTTCCAATAAAAGATTAAGTATTTGTGATTGTATTGAGACATCGAGAGCGCTGACTGGTTCGTCTGCAAGGATCAGTTTCGGCTCGGGCGCGAGAGCGCGGGCGATGGCGATACGTTGTCTCTGGCCACCAGAAAATTCATGAGGGTATTTCTTCATGAATCGCTGATCTAATCCAACTCGCTCCATGAGTGCCGCGATGCGTTGATCGAGAACAGTGCCTTTGGCATCTTTATGGCGTTGTCGAATCGCCTCTGCCAAGGTCGAGTGAACTGTCATGCGAGGGTTTAGTGAGGCGTAGGGGTCTTGGAAAATCATCTGGAAGTCGAGCCGTCTTCGCCTGACTTCATGTTGCGGTAGGGCAGACAGGTTTTGCCCCTCAAGGACTACGGCACCGGATGTTGCAGGAATAAGCTGCATGATGGTGCGGGATAGGGTGGATTTTCCACACCCTGATTCGCCGACAAGTCCTAGGATTTCCCCTTGATTGATGGTCAGAGTGACACCATTAACGGCTTTTACCGCCTCGGTTGCTTTGCCGCCGAACATTCCGGTACGCACGGGGAAATGGGTCTTGATGTCTTTGAGTTCTAAAAATGACATGTCTTTTTCTAGCCGCCCCTCATTAAAAACCAAATACCAATTTAGTTAAAATCCCATTGCGTCCATGTCAAAAACCACGGTCACGTCGTCTGGCGGTGGGGTCTGAGCCAGGATGCTGTTTATATGGCGAGAGAGTTGACGGGCAGACGGGCCGAGAAGCATCAGCTGGAAACGGAACTGGCCGTGAGCTTTGGTTAACGGGGAGGGGAGTGGTTCGCCCAGCACCATGCCTGCGGGTAGGTCTGCCTTGAGGCGTTTATGCAGGTTCTCCAGAGTAAACTCAGCCCTGCGTTCGTGGGTAGAGCGCGTTCCCAGCACAGCGCAGTGGGAGTAGGGTGGATAGCCAAACTGTTTTCTAAATTCGAGCTCCTGATCGGCGTAGCCGGTGAAATCGTGGTGACGGGCAAATTGAATTGATGGTGAGTGTGGTGTGAATGTCTGGATGATGACTTCTCCCTCAAGTTCACCGCGACCTGCTCGACCGGCCACCTGGGTGAGGAGCTGGAAGGTGCGTTCGCCAGCGCGGAAGTCAGGGACGTGAAGGCCAAGATCAGCATTGAGAACTCCGACGAGGGTGACATTTGGAAAGTGAAGCCCTTTGGCAATCATTTGTGTGCCGATAATGATGTCGATTTTTCTTTGGTGAAATTTTCTAAGCGTATCGCGCAGGGCGTGCTTGCGCCTCATAGTATCGGTATCGATGCGTGCTATTCTCGCTTGTGGGAATACTTTTTCTAGTACTTCCTCGACCTGTTCTGTGCCGTATCCTTGAAATCGGATTGATGGGTCCTGACATTCGGGGCATTTTTTGGGTGTGATCGCCTGATGCCCACAGATGTGGCAGATAAGTCGTTGTTCGGAGCGGTGGTAGGTGAGTGGTATGGCGCAGTGGCGGCATTCACAGACGTGGCCGCAATTGCCGCATTGCAGTGAGCGGGAAAACCCACGTCGGTTTAAGAAAAGGATTACCTGTTCGCCCTCATTGAGTTTTTTCTCCATATGACCGCGTAGGGGGTCGGAGAGGATCGTCGGGGCACCTTTGAATTTTTTGCCTTCGATGCGCATGTCAATGATGCGGATAATTGGCAGCGACTGGCCGTCGGCGCGTTCTTCCAGTGTTAGTAATTCGTATTTTCCCGTCTCGGTATTATGAAATGATTCTAGAGATGGGGTAGCGGAGCCAAGTAACACAGCGCACTGTTCAAAATGCCCACGTAACACGGCGAGGTCTCTGCCATGATAGCGCGGAGCGGTGTCTTGTTTGTATGAGTTTTCGTGTTCTTCATCGACGATGATAATTCCCAGATTGGTGAGTGGGGCGAACACTGCGCTGCGGGCACCGATGACTACCTTGGCTTCGCCATTGCGAATGCGGTGCCATTCGTCGTAGCGTTCACCTTGGGAGAGGTTTGAGTGTAACACGGCAACCTGTTCTTGAATGGATGCAAAGCGAGACTTGAAACGTTGCACTGTCTGGGGTGTGAGCGAAATTTCTGGGAGCATGACTAGCACGCTCTTACCGGCATCGAGACATCTCTGTGCGGCTTGCAGATAGACCTCGGTTTTACCTGATCCCGTGACGCCGTGCATCAGCATGGGTTTTTCAGGTTTTTCGATCTGTTTGAGGATGCGCACCATAGCAACTGCTTGGCCCTTGTTGAGTGTTAGTGGTTTGTCCTCGATAAACTCCTCACCTTCGTCGGGGTCGCGTCTGACAGCTTCAGCTTTGAGTGTGACATAGCCGTTTTTTTCCAGAGCCTTGACCGATGCCGTGATTGATCCACCACCGAGGTCTTTGAGTGGCATGTGGCCACCGGCTGCTTCCAGCATGGCAAGAATGAGGTGTTGCCGGGGCGCGCGTTTGGATAGTTTCCCCAGCGCCTCTTCGTCGGGCTTTTCTGTTAAAATGACGATCTTGCGTGTTTTTTCCGAATGCGCTTCCTGTCGCACTGCCTCGGGAAGCAGCGCACGCATGACTAGCTCCATTGGGCTGCCATAATAATCGGCGATCCATTTGCCTAGCTTCATGAGCCTCGGAGTGATTAGCGGTTCTGGATCTATGAGTTCTGCAATATCACGAAGTGTGAAGTTGTTGGGTGTTTCCTCGGTTATATCGAGGATAGTTCCCGTGGAGTTGCGGTTTCGCAGGGGAATTTTTACCCGGCATCCAGCACGTGCATCCATGCCCTCTGGAATGGCGTAATCAAACACCAGTTCGGAAGGGCCGTCGATTAGGACTCGGGCTGCTGACATAAGGGGGTTTTAGGCCTTAAGTTATAAACTCCAAATACCAAATCTGAAATTTAGCTGAAAAATGTGTCACAAATTCTCGCTGTATTGCCAAATAAGGGTGAAGATTATGCAAGCTGTGGATAAATTACCAACAAACCAACCCGCTGACCGTAGGGCGTTCAGCGTTCTCGCCAAAGAGCACCATCGTAAACTGCTTGCCTATGCACAAGCCTTGACCAAGGAATCGCACACCTCGCGGGACATTGTGCAAGATGCCTTTGTGGTTGCTTGGCGTAATTTAGAAACCTTTGACGTAACCCGGGATTTTGGGTCGTGGATGCGAGGAATCGTTCGTAACAAATGGCGTGAATTCCAGCGTAAGAGCACAAGGCAGGTTGTGGTTGATGACGATGTGCTCGAGTGCCTCGAAGCCGATGCGCGGCAGTGGGATGGCTTGATCGAACACGGGGGTGTTTTTAATCGATTGGAAAAGTGCCTCAAGAAACTTCCTGAAAACCTCGCTGAGGCGGTGAGGGCTTTTTATTATGATGAATTAAGCGGTCAAGAAGCCGCCGATGTTTTGTGTGTGTCGGGTGCCACCCTTCGCAAGCGGTTAGAGCGAGCGCGGGGTGGCCTACGTGACTGTTTGCAGGCCGGATCTAACTCTGAGATATAAAAATAATAAATTTATAAAAAAGATGAAAAAAGAAAACCAAATGATAGATGCTCTGCTTAAGGAGCACGCTCGTAATAAATGCGCTGATGATAGTGATTTTTTAAAATCCTTGGAAGGACGTCTAGATGCTGAGGAGAACATATTATCCGTCATTGAGCCATCAGTGAAAAGGCGTGGTTATGGTATTGCTGCTGGAGTAGCTGCTACACTTGTGGTGGGAGCAATTGGGGTTGACCACTTTACCAGGGATGCTGGTTTTGGTGAGCAGATTGCTATGAATGAAATACCGCCGACCATAAGTGAAGGTTCAGGGGAGGGAGCATCGGTAACGCCTGAGCATACAGCGCCAACTGGCGTGAAAGAAGAGATTCGGAAACAAGCTAATCAAAAGCCAAAGCTTTTAGCAAATGTTGTTGTGCCTGATAAGTTTGCTAGTGCTAGTCCGATACAAACCAGAGGTATGGCATTAATTAGACCTGAAGGGGTGTCTGCAACATTGGATACTCAACATCTACCTAGCATGAATTCAAAGATCGGAACGGGTGCCATGCCGAGAGGCGGCGAATATACAGATTATCACTTTTATCGTAATTTGGGCAGATCTCCCAAGGACCAGTCAGTAATCGGTGATCGTTATGGAGCACTTACCGATAATGCCTTCAAATCCCCATGGAAAGACCCGCTATCCACATTTTCCGTGGATGTGGACACCGCATCCTATACCAATGTTCGCCGCATGCTCCAAAGTGGGAAGGTAGTGCCAAAAGATGCTGTAAGGATCGAGGAAATGATTAACTACTTTGCCTACGATTATCCACAGCCTGAAGGGAAGCACCCTTTCAGTGTGAATGTGGAAACGGCATCGTGCCCATGGAATGAAAAACACCGACTCGTGAAGGTGGGGCTCAAAGGTAAGGACATCATCCGTGAGAAGCGTCCTGCCACCAACCTCGTTTTTCTGCTCGATGTCTCCGGTTCCATGAACCGCCAAGACAAACTACCGCTGCTTGTTGATTCGATGAAGATTCTGCTCAAGGAACTTAATGCAGACGATTCTGTTAGTATTGTCGTGTATGCCGGTGCCGAGGGTGTTGCACTACCTCCGACCTACGTTAATGATGAGGGGCGCAAGGCGATCCTCAAGTCACTTGAAAGCATGCACTCTGGCGGATCAACCAATGGTGGTGCGGGAATCACTCTTGCCTACAAAATGGCGAAAAAGCATTTTGTTAATGGTGGCGTCAATCGCGTGATTCTAGGTACGGATGGAGACTTCAATGTAGGTGTCACTGGTGACGAATCACTTGTAAACATGGTCGAGCGAGAGGCGAAGAGCGGAGTGTTTCTCAGCGTGCTTGGGTTCGGTCAGGGTAATCTGAACGATTCCATGTTAGAAAAAATTACCAATAAGGGAAATGGCAACTATTTTTACATCGATAGCCTGCGTGAAGGCCGTAAGGTGTTTCTGGATGATATGATGGGTAACATGGTTACGATCGCTAAGGATGTAAAAATCCAGATTGAGTTTAATCCATCAAAGGTGAGCAGTTATCGTTTGATCGGCTATGCTAACAGAATGCTCAAAAAGGAGGATTTTAAGAATAAGCTGATCGATGCCGGTGAAATCGGTGCAGGCCATACCGTCACTGCTCTTTATGAAATTGTTCCTGGTAACGCTGCCGAAGCGGCTCCAGAAGTTGATGAACTGAAGTATCAGGAAAATAAACCTCAACCTAAGCCGGTTGGTCGTAAGGTGGTGGATAGCCCAGAAATGATGACCGTGAAGCTCGCCTATAAGCAGCCGGAGGCAACCAAGGAAACCGAGAGCACCTACTTTAGTAAGGCTGTGGTCGATGGCAAGAAAACCTGGCAGCAGGCAAGTGAGGACTTCAAGTTTAGCTCCGGCGTTGCACTTTTTGGAATGCTTCAGCGTCAGAGCGAGTATGCAGGGCAGGGGGACTACGCGCTAGTTCGTAAGCTTGCTGAGCAAGGGCGTGGCGAAGACGAAAAAGGCCACCGCACTGAATTCTCTGACATCGTAAGAAAGGCAAAGTAGAAAATACGTTATTTTGCTGTGATGTTGAGCCGGATAAATCGATTGTTATATTAGTGTTTGATTGTAGCCAATCCGCCCAACTCAATCACAACTTTCTAATCAAAAAGCACCCGACCTTGGCAGCGAGCAATCGCCACCAAGGTCGTTTGATTTTCCAATCTTCGCCCACCGGATCAGATAGCGAAAGATCGTTTTCCCACTGTCGATTTAATGCTGCTACAGTATCTTCATCGAAGACAACGATGGCGGCTTCGGAGTTCATTAGCACAGAGAGTATATCGAAGTTGCTTGAGCCAATCACGGCAATATTGTCGTCCACTACCATTGTCTTGGCGTGTAAAACCGGCCCGAGGTATTCAATTAGCCTGACGCCCTTGGAGAGCATTTTGGGATAAAGCCCTTCGCGCAGATAATCGACAATTTTCACGTCTGAATCTCTGGGTAATAATGCGGAGACACTAACGCCCCGCTTACACGCCTCGTAAACAGCTCTTCGTAAACGTTTGGGCGGCACAAAGTAGGGCATTGTCATGCGAACAGAATGTTGCGCTTGCGCAAGGTGAACAGAGAAGAGCTTGCGGATTTCTTTTTGACTACTAAATCGTTGGCTGCCGATTACAATACAGCGACAACCATCACCATTTTTATTATCAGGTTTGGCATGGGTTTGATCGGCTGCATTATCGGGAGAAGAGGCAAGAGGCTGGAGGTCAATTTTTTCTCCTGTGGCATACTGCCAACTCGCCAGGAATAGACTATTAAGATGTATGGCTGCCGGGCCGAGGACTTTACAATGGGTATCGCGCCATGCGGAGTTGCCACTGTGTTTTTTCGACCATTGGTCAGAAATATTCATTCCGCCTGTGAAACACGCCATTCCGTCGATAACCAAATTTTTCCGATGGTTTCTGCCAAGGAGGCCGCAGCGTTTTCGCCAGAATGCGACCGGACGAAATTCCACGACATTCACGCCTGCGTCTCTCATTTTTGCCCACTGCATATTATCGGTTTCTAATGAGCCAATCGCATCGTAGAGCACTCTTACAGGAACTCCTTCACTGGCTTTTTGCGACAAGGCATTGGCAAAACGTGATCCAATGTTATCTGCGAGGAACATATACATTTCCAGATGTACAAAGTGTTTGGCGTTGCTGATAGCAACGAGCATTGCGTCAAATGCTTCATCGCCATCGAAGTAGGTGTTTATGCGGTTTCCCTCACTGGTACCGCCATGTTTTCCGCGCGAAAGCTCACGAGTTAGACGATCACGCCACACTGAGACCTTTCCCTTGATGTGTGCGCTAATAATCCTTGAGTTGAGAGCCATACTATTTTGGTTGTAAACCATTTTTCAGTAGATTGCCAGTAAGCCTTGCCATGGTGTCTGGCTATGCTATTCAAATGCAACACATCATGACCAAGACCTTACGCATCCTTCTTTTGACGTTACTTGTATCCATTCCTACTGCCATGGCGGCCGGTGGCGGCGGAGCCGCTGAGCCGGTGCCGTTTCAAGAGAACATGAAACAATTTCCTGCTGAGGAAAGGGCCGCTGAGATTACAGGGATTTGGGGTAAAATAAGCTACCGTGCCGAGCAGGAACCATTCCTCCTGGTGGCAACAATCATCTTTATCCTCGCTATCGCGCATACATTTTTTGCGGTACCTTTGACGAAATATTCTCACAGATTACAGCATGAGCACGATGCGCGAATTCGTAAAATGAAAGACGCGTCTGGTGAGTCGGCCTTAGCGGGTGACATGGTTTGCTTCAAAGCGACATTTTTCCATTTCCTCGGTGAAATAGAGGCGATTTTTGGTATTTGGGTGCTGGTACTCATCGGAGCAATAATGAGCTTTTATGACGTGGGAACGGTGCAAAATTATATTTCTGGAGTCAATTTTACCGAGCCAATGTTTGTGGTGATTATCATGGCTCTGGCGTCTACCCGTCCCGTATTACGCTTCGCTGAAAACTGCTTGAGTTTTTTTGCTAGATTTGGAAAGGAAACACCTGCAGCATGGTGGTTATCTATCCTAATTGTAGCTCCAATCCTAGGTTCGTTTATTACCGAGCCTGGTGCGATGACCATCGCTGCGATGTTGCTGGCAAAAAAATTCTACAAGTTAAAACCTAGTCCTAAACTTGCCTATGGTACGCTTGGGCTGCTGTTCGTTAATATTTCTGTGGGCGGAGTGTTGACTAACTTTGCGGCACCTCCCGTGCTGATGGTGGCACAGAAGTGGGGGCTTTCTACACCTGAAATGTTGATGCATTTTGGGGATAAAGCGATTGTAGGCATTCTGTTGTCTACAGGGCTTTATTTCGCGGTTTTTCGTAAGGAGCTTGATCAGCTAGCATCACGCCTTGCCGACCATGATGGTGATGGAAAAGGTGACTTACAAGACGATCATGATCGTCCAATCCCGGTCTGGATTACAGTGACACATTTATTTTTTATGGCTTGGACAGTCTTTTTTGCACACACACCTGCGCTGTTTATTGGTGGATTTCTCTTCTTTTTGGCATTTCGTCAAGGAACGGCGCATCACCAGACGGACGTGCAGTTACGTGGGCCGATTCTCGTTGGTTTTTTCCTAGCAGGGCTGGTGATTCATGGTGGGCTGCAAGGCTGGTGGTTAGAGCCGATCATAACTAGCTTAGATGAGTGGCCGGTATTTGTCGGCTCTGTAGTCTTGACCTCTTTCAATGATAATGCAGCGATCACTTTTCTGGCGAGCCAGGTGAGTGGTCTTGGTTCTGACATCAAGTATGCCATTCTTGCTGGTGCTGTATGTGGTGGTGGTCTTACCGTGATTGCCAATGCACCCAACCCTGCTGGGCAAGCACTGCTTGCGCGCTTTTTTGGTGATGGTGTTTCACCTGGTAAGTTACTCATGGGGGCTTTCATTCCAACGGTGATCGTATCCTTGGTGATGATGCTCTTCCCTGATCCCACTGTGGGCGACATCTTTGATGAAGAGAAACCTAAGATAGAAGAAACAGCTGAGAAGAAAGCAACAGACTAATGTTTACTGGACTGATAGAAGCTACAGGCACTGTGCGCTCAATTGAGTTACGCGGTGACCAGGCGCGTTTGGTAGTTGCAGTTGCATTTGCCGGCGAACTGACCGATGGCGAATCGGTGGCAGTAAATGGCTGTTGCTTAACCGTTACGGAGTCTGATGAAAATTCTGCTAGTTTTGATGTGCTTAAGCAAACGCTGGATGTCACTTCGCTTGGTAGTCTCTCTAACGGGTCGCTCGTCAATCTCGAGCGTGCCATGCGCGCAGACGGCCGCTTCGGTGGTCATTTTGTTCAAGGTCATGTTGATGCTACCGGGAAGATTCTTGATTTTTCAGAGCATGGTCAAGATCATCGACTAGAGATTGCGTTACCTGAGGATATTCACCGGCTCTGTATCGACAAAGGCTCGCTTGCGATCGATGGTGTTTCGCTCACCATTGCTGAATTATTAGAAAACTCTGCGGTTTTCTGGATCATTCCTCATACGATCGAGATGACGAATCTTCAGCAGGCCGCAGAAGGCAATAAGGTCAACCTCGAGGCTGATGTGATTGCTAAGCATGTGGCGAAGCTTGTGGGGAAGTAGGGCAGCTCACAGCGCCGTCCTTCGTTACACCAATAAATCATTCACCACGTGACCATGCACATCAGTGAGGCGATAGTATCGGCCTTGGTGGCGGAATGTTAGGCGTTCGTGGTCGATTCCTAACTGGTGCATTAAAGTTGCGTGTAGATCGTGCACGGTGACCTCATCTTTGACGGCGGAGTAGCAGAAATCATCGGTCTCGCCGTGAATGAGTCCTGGTTTAAATCCGCCGCCAGCGACGAGTGTGGTGAAGCAGTTGGCGTGGTGGTCGCGACCGTAGGATTTTTTGACTTTTCCGTCTTGGCTGAAGGTGGTTCTACCGAACTCGCCACCCCATATGACGATGGTGTCATCTAGGAGGCCGCGTTGTTTGAGGTCAAGAATCAGGGCGGCACTTGCTTGGTCGGTTTCCTTGCAGCGTTTGGGTAGGTGGTTTGGAAGATTGAAGTGGTGGTCCCAGCCGGAGTGGAACAGCTGGATGAAGCGGACATCGCGCTCGGCAAGTCTGCGAGCCATCAGGCAATTGAAGGCAAAGGTGCCGGGTTTACGTGCGTCCTCACCGTAGAGCTTATAGGTTGACTCCGGTTCATCTGAGAGATCAGATAATTCAGGCACTGAGCTTTGTAGTCGGAATGCCATCTCATACTGCGCGATGCGTGTGGCTACTGCTGGATCGGCGCTACGAGTCAGTTCTTCTTCGTTGATCTGATTGATTACGTCGAGGATCCGGCGACGGTCGGCGATGGGTTTCTCTGCTGGGTCGTTGAGATACAGAACAGGCTCATTGCCGGAGCGAAACCGTACGCCAGCGTGCTTGCCTGATAGGAATCCGGTGCCCCAAAGCCGGTTGTTGAGTGGTTGCATGTTGCCGAGGTCACCCCGGGAAACGAGTACGACAAACTCGGGAAGGTTTTTGTTCATGGTTCCTAATCCGTAGCTGAGCCATGAGCCGATTGATGGTCTGCCGGGTAGGTTGTGCCCGGTCTGCATGAAGGTCATCGCGGGGTCGTGATTGACCGGCGTGGTGCTGGTGCTGCGGATGGTGCAGAACTCATCGGTGATTTTGCTTAGGTGTGGGAGTAGCTCACTCATCCAAGCGCCGTTATTTCCGTGTTGGGAAAATTTGTATTTGCTATCGATGATCGGGTGAATTTTGTGCTTATCGTTAAATCCTGTTAGGCGGCCACTTTTTTTGACCAGTTCGAAGATATCTTGACCATGGTATTTTTTCAGCGCTGGTTTGGGGTCGAAGAGGTCGACCTGTGACGGGCCGCCCGACTGGAACAGGTAGATAACACGTTTGGCACGTGGCCGGTGGTGGGATTGGAGTTGGCCTTGCGTGCTGAAATTACCATGAGCAGCCTGCATACCTGCCAGTGCCATACCGCCTAGACCTGCAGTGCCGAGCTTGAGCATCCGTCGGCGATCCATGTTGTGTAGTGTTGTTTGAATTTCATCCATGGTTTATTTGCGGGTAACAGTTTCGCTGAGGTTCATAATCGCTAGGCAAATGTCGGTGAGAGCTGCGAGCTGGGGCCGATCGATAGATGTTTCGGTCGGGGAGCTGCCGATTGTGAGGAGCTTGTCTGCGTTGGTTGGATTTATCTGATAGTGTGCTAGGCGATCGCGGTGGAGGTTATTGAGGGTGGTAAGCTCCTTGTCGTTGGGAAAACGGGTCAGGACAAGTTGGAATGAGCGTGTTACTGGGGCATCAGGCCGCTGCTTTAAGATACGTTCTGCGAGTTTCCGTGCGGCTTCGATGTAGGTGGGGTCGTGCAAGGTGGCGAGCGCTTGGAGCGGGGTGTTGGTGGTTGGGCGCTCAACGCTGCATATATCTCTATTAGGTGCATCAAAGACAGCCATGCCGGGGTGCATGGCGGCGCGGCGCCAATAGGTGTACATGCTTTTTCGGTAGAGGTCGTGGCCACTGTCTTGTTTGTAAATTTCTGCGTGGCTTTTTGGTGCGTTTAGATCCTCCCAGATGCCAGCGGGTTGGTAGGGCCTCACGCTAGGGCCGCCGACTTTGCGGGTGAGTAGACCACTGATGCCCAGTGCCTGATCACGGATGGTTTCTGCAGGTAGTCGGAACGATGGGCCGCGTGCGAGCAGTCGGTTGTCTGGGTCGTCGAGTTTTGGGCGATGACGTGAGTATTGTCGGTACGTTGCGGAGAGCACGATTTGGCGAATCAGGTGGTGCATATCCCAGTTGTTCTCACGGAAGTCAGTTGCCAGCCAGTCGAGTAGCTGCGGGTGGCTTGGGAGCGCGCCTTGCAGGCCGAAATTGTCTGGTGTCTTGACGATCCCGACGCCAAAGAATTGTTGCCAGACGCGGTTGACGGTAACGCGTGCAAATAGCGGGTTTTCTGGAGCGGTGAGCCACTTGGCGAGGCCGAGTCTATTTTGCTCATAGCCTTCGAATTTGGGTAAAACATCCGGTGTGCGAGCGGTGACTTTGTCTCCAGGTTGATCAAACTGACCTTGTTTCAGGATGAACGTTTCTCGTTGTTTTTCCTTCATGATCATCACTAGGGGAGCTGATTTATCTCCTGGTTTAGTGCTGATATAGGGTGCTGCGGTTTTCTGTTTGCGCCCGTTTTCTCCCGGTGCTCCCACCTCGGCACTGGTGTTGAAGAAGGCGTAAAAGGAATAGTAGTCGCCGATCGAAATAGGGTCATATTTGTGGTCGTGGCAGCGGCAGCAATCCATGGTCAGACCGAGGAAGAGAGTGCCCGCTGTCGTTGTCTTGTCGTTGGCGTATGTGACGCGGTATTCCTCGTCGATTATGCCACCTTCGATCGAGTAGCCGTGGTTGCGGTTGAAGCCTGTGGCGATGAGTTGCTGTTGAGTTGGTTTTTCTAACAAATCACCTGCAAGCTGCTCGGTGACGAACTGATTGTAGGGCATGTTTTGGCGAAATGCACCGATCACCCAATCACGCCACGGCCACATGGTGCGGGCGTTGTCGAACTGGTAGCTATTGCTATCTGCATAGCGTGCGTTATCCAGCCAGATGGCGGTCATGCGTTCGGCGTAGTCGACACTCGTAAGCAGGCGGTTGACGAGATTCTCGTAGGCATTGGGTGAGGAGTCGTTAACGAATTTATCCACTTCTTCGGGGGTCGGTGTGAGACCAGTTAGGTCCTGAGTGACTCGGCGGATGTATGTGATGCGCTCGGCTTCCTTGGAGGGGTGGATGTTTTCCTTTTCCAGTCGGTTTAGGACAAAGTGATCTATTGGTGTGAGTGGCCAATTTTTGTCAAATGTCTTCGGGGGGGCTATTTTTTTGATTGGCTCGAAGCTCCAGTGATTACTGTATTCGGCGCCTTCATCGATCCAGCGGATAAGGAGCTTTTTCTCTTTTTCTGTGAGTGCTTTTTTGTTTTTTGGCGGGGGCATGAGTTCATCAGGATCCTCGCTAAGGATACGCTGTACTAGTTCACTAGCCTTGGAGTTTCCCGGAACAAATGCCGCTCCGCTATCGCCGCCTGTTAGCGCAGCGTCACGCTTATCCAGCCGCAGACCACCTTCACGTGTTTCCGAATCCTGTCCGTGACAAGCGTAACACCTGTCGGAGAGAATGGGCTGGATGTCTCTGCCGAAGTCAATGGTGTCGTCGGCATGCAAGCCGCACCATGTTGTCACTGTTGCTAGCAGGAGAGATGTGACCGTGGTTTTTCGACTGGTTAGCATTACGTTGAATACATAGCAAGCTGACAGGTTTTGTCAAAATAGCTGCCAGTTTTAAGCTGTCAGATTGAGTAGCGCCTGAGCTCGAAGGTTTCGAATTTCTCCACGACTGCGACGTTTGGGAATTTTGATTCGAACTTGGGGAATTGTGTGTCTCCCGAATAGTTCTGGTAAACATGGGAGACGAGAATCTCTTCAAGTTGATCCATGAAGAGCTCGTAAACCTGTGCGCCGCCTATGATGTAGACCTCGGGCTTGATGAGCTGGATGTTTTTTAGATCGGCGGGGGAGTGGATCACCTCTGCGCCCTCGGCTGACCATGACCCGTCGCGTGTGAGCACGATGTTTTGTCGGTTGGGGAGTGGTTTGCCTATGGAGTCCCAGGTTTTCCGCCCCATGACGATTGGATGTCCTGTGGTGTATTTTTTGAAGGTCTTCAAATCCTCTGGCAGGTGCCATGGGAGTCCACCATCCTTGCCAATGATCCTTTCGGATGTCATGGCGACCATGGCGATGAGTTTGAGTTTTTGTTTCATGGTTATACGCTTACTTTGCCTTTGATATGTGGATCGGGGTTGTAGTCGCGGAGTTCGAAGTCATCTCCGGTGAAGCTGAGGATGTCCGTGACTTCCGGGTTGATCCACATGGTGGGGAGTTTTTTGGGTGTGCGGGTGAGTTGGAGTTTTGCTTGGTCGAGGTGGTTGCTGTAGAGGTGGAGGTCGCCGAAGGTGTGGACGAAGTCGCGGGGTTCGTAGCCGCAGACCTGGGCGACCATCATGGTAAGCAGGGCGTAGGAGGCGATGTTGAACGGGACGCCGAGGAAGAGGTCGGCACTGCGCTGGTAGAGCTGGCAGGAGAGGCCGGGTTTTTCTGAGTCGATGTCGTGCACGTAGAACTGGAACAGCATGTGGCAGGGAGGGAGGGCCATTTTGTCGACCTTGCCAACGTTCCAAGCGGAGACCAGGTGGCGGCGTGAGTGCGGGTTGTTTTTCAGGCCGTCGATGAGTCGCTCGATTTGGTCGATGACCTCTCCGTCGTCGCCTTCCCACTTGCGCCATTGCTGACCGTAGACGGGGCCGAGTTCTCCATTTTCATCCGCCCACTCGTCCCAGATGCGCACGCCATTTTCCTTGAGGTAGGCAATGTTGGTATCGCCTTTGAGGAACCAGAGCAGTTCGTGAATGATCGAGCGCAGGTGGAGCTTTTTGGTGGTTAGACAGGGGAATCCATCGCGCAGGTCGTAGCGCGCTTGGCGGCCGAAGACCGAGATGGTGCCGGTGCCGGTGCGGTCGGTGCGGGACTCGCCGTTTTCCAGAACATCGGTGAGGAGATCGAGATACTGCTGCATGGAGGGAGATTGAAGATACAAGATTGAAGATACAAGATGAATCAGTCGTGGGGGGACGTTCTTACTCTTCTTGAGATGTGCGATCCATGAGGATGAAAGAAAAAACCCCACCCCCGTGTGATGGAGAGTGGGGTTGGAAGGATGGTTGTGCTGGGATCGTTCTGACTTCTGCTGCAGGATGCAGCAGCCACATGATTACTTGCGGCGACGGAGGATCAGGGCGAGTCCGCCGAGACCGAGCAGGGCGGTGGTGGAGGGCTCGGGGACGACATCGAACTCGAACGCGTTGAGGCGGACGCCGGTAAATACATCTCCGGAGACCGATGACGCCATCGTGACGGTCAGCGTGCCGGTGTTGTCCGAAGTGAACAGGCCGGTCGTCGAATACTGGTCGTTAGTCGTCGGGTTGGTGCCGATGGTGTAGATCAAGTCGCTGGCCGACCCGGTCGTGCCCGACGAGCCGTTATACGAGGTGGTGACAACGTTCCCAGTCACTGTGGCATCAGTGTCGTAGGAGTAGAACGTCAGCGCGTATGCGGTGTCTGCCGTGATGCCGGCACCGGACAGCACGAGTTCCATGGTTGTTTCGCCACTCGCGGCATTGTCATAGGCAAAATCGTTGTAGATTGCTGCGTAAGTCAATGCCCCGCCATCCGTAACCCCGCTGCGGTTAAATAAGCCGTCGATGCCATCAGCCGTCCTCTTCCCGTTCACCGTCACATCGACGTCGCCGCTGTCCGTGCTATAGATCCGCGTGTCTGAGGAGGATGAGTTGCCATCCGCATTGAACAGCTCGAAGCCGGCCTGGGTCACGCTGCCAAAGTTTGTGTTTCCAAAATCGACGCTCAACACCGCAGCATGGGCAGTGGTAGCAGTGACGGCGAGAGCGGCAAGGGACATGGTTGTTTTTGTATGTTTTCTTATTTTCATCTTTTAGTGGGTTGGTGATTTCGATTTATGGTTGAATCGGCTGGAAATGGGTTTTCTGCACGCTCCCTATTCCGCAGACGGGACTGAGGTTAATCCCTTTTTGAAAAAACTTTCCGATCCTCCGTGACTCGCCTCATTCTGCCAAGAGGTGAAATAGTTGAAATTTACGATTACCGTCGGCGGTTTTCTGGAATAGATAGATGTAGCGGATGCCATGGCTTCAAGACCCGATCCAGAAGAGACCTTTGTGCAACTGGTGGTGACCCACCAGGCTGCGTTGCGTGCCTTTGTGTTGTCGCTACTGCCAGGGAGTGATGAGGTGGAAGACGTGATCCAGGAAACGAATGCGGCGATCTGGCGAAAGCGGGGCGAGTTTGAGATCGGGACGAATTTCAAGTCGTGGATGTTTTCGGTGGCGAAGTTCAAGGTGATGTCCTCGTGGAGAGACCGTTCGCGCCGCAATGAGTGGGTGGTGCCGGAAGAGACCATGACCAAGCTTATCGAGGGAATCGATGCGGGTGGATACGAAGCGACCGAGGATAAGCAGGAAGCGCTGGGGCATTGCCTTCAGCAACTGCGACCGGTGGATCGCGGGCTCATTCTGCGGCGTTACATCAAGGAGCATAGCCTCGGAGAGCTGGCTGTGGAGACTGGCAGGAGCAAGGAAAGCTTGAAGGTTTCATTGCACAGGTTACGTATGCTGCTGAAAGCCTGCGTGCTGAGAAAACTTAAGACACAGGAGACGGGGTCATGATTGAAAAGGAACTAGGGGAGGAAAAGAACGACATCACTGAGCTATGGTGGGTGTTTCAGGAGTTGGAGGCGAATACTCTGGAGCCAGAGGAACGTGATGAGCTCATGGCGCTGGTCGAGCGATCGCCAGAAGCACGGCGCAGCTATCTCGAGTATTTTGAAATGTCGGCGATGTTGGAGGCTGAGGCAGCTATTCAGGCCGAGGAAGGGAAATTGCCGATCGTGGAGTCGCCCCTGCTGCAGTTCCGATCGATTCGGAGCTCGGTGCTGGTGGCAGCTGCGGTGCTCATTCTCGGTGCCATTGTGGCGACGCTGATCATGGTCGAGCCTGCTGAACCCAGGCAACTGATCGCCGTGGTAGCGGCTGATACGAAATGGCAGGTCAATGGATCGGATCAGGATCCCGACGCAAAGGAGTGGGTGGTGACCCCGGGTTCCACCGTGCATGTCTCGTCGGGAACGGTGAAGCTGCGATTTGATTCAGGTGCCGTGATGGTGATGCAGGGGCCTGCCCGGGTCTCGTTTCCTGAGCTCAATAAGCCGGTGCTGAAGAACGGCTGGCTGTGGATCGACTCCGGAGGGTCGGACGAGTCGTTTGAGGTTTCCACGCCGAAATTGATCGTGCGCGACATCGGGACCCGCTTCGGGGTGCGCGTGCCTGCGAAGGGTCCGGCTGAGGTACACCTCATCGAGGGCAAGGTGGAGGTCCTCTCGAAATCCACGCAAAAGGTGATCACGACGCTCGAGCCTGAGAGCCAGGGAGTTGCGGTCGCGGCGGTTGGTATGCCGACCAGGCTGGTGCTGGCCCGCGACCCGTTTCCTGAACTTGAGGAGCTGCTGGCATTACCGGGGAACTATGCGACTACGGTGACCAGCCAGAATCCGCTGGGGTACTGGCGGCTGGAGAAGAGCGCATCCGAAATGGTTATCAACGAGATGCCTGACGGTCTTGTCGGTCGCCGTGACCCGAAGGTGGTGACTGGTGAACCCGGCCCCGGGCCAGGGGACGGATTTTACGGCTTCGGTGAGCGCAACCATGCCGCGCAATTTTCCGGAGATGCAACGGGTGCGCCCCTGAGGCTCGGTATTGACCCCAATGCAGTTGCCTATGGTTTTCTGGCGGTCGACTTTCAGAACGGCAACAATGTGGCTGTGACGAGTCTGACTCAACCGGGTTTTCTGCCCTTTGACAATACCCGGATAACCGGACCCGGAACTGCTAGCGCCACCTATCTGACCAGTGCTGGAAATGTCACAATAGATTTGGCAGGTCTGGCCACCATGCTGGATGGTTTTTATAACCGGGGAGGTGTGAGCAATGGGGGAGACCTGACCTTTGCTGACATCTACAACGATTTCGCGTTTAAGAACGGCGCTTCCCCGCAATCTCTCACCCTGACCGTTTCCGGCTCTGGCATCTCACCCAACACCGAGTATGACCTGACCTTCTACTCGCTGGATCCTCTTACGTCACAAGGCAAGCATTCGGTCGTCTATACTGGAACCGATGGAACCAGCGGCGCAGTCGATCTTCAGTATGGCATGAGTCATCCGACCACGGACCAAGGGTATGCCACCACCGGGACATTCACATCGAATGACACGGGTGTCCTGACCATTGAGATGGTCGATACGTTTTCTGGAGATATGGGAGACACCGGAATCCGTCTCAATGGAATCGTGCTTGGTCAGGCTGGGGCTGGCATTAAGAACGATTCTGCTGTGCCCCAGCAACCGGCACGGCTGCCGCGTAAGGAAGGTGCGGTGTCGTTCTGGATGCGTCGCGAGCCTGGCGAAAAGCGCAAGGAGGTGCTCTGGGCGGCGGGTAAATTCGGGGCAGATGCCGTGATTCATACCCACCTCACTGCCAGCGGAGCCGTGGAGTTTTTCATGAAAGACGGGCGTTCCGATATACTGATTACATCGAAGGATAGTATCACCGATGGTGAGTGGCACCACATCGCCGCGAGCTGGAACACGTCCACGGTGGATCTCTACGTGGACGGCAAGCAGGTGGATTCGACACGTGAATTTCGAGTCATGAAGGAGGGAATCCTGTCCGAGCTGATCATCGGGAACGGCTCGGTGAAATCAGGGTATGCGCCTTTCGCTGGTTCGATCGACGAAATTGGACTCTGGAATCGATTGCTTACTGCGGAGGAGGTGCGCCATCAGTTCCGCTCGGCGAAGGGGGTGGCGCCCGGCCTATTGCCTCCCGAGGATTAGTGAACCGGTCATGGTCAGCAGATTTGATGGCAATCTGATTTGAACATCTCTGACCGATAGAAATGGGCTTGCCAAACTCATGGAGAACTGCGAAATCAACTTGAGTGTCATAGGGTTTAATCATAATCGATGTGCACCCAACTCTCTCATTCTCATGCCAGCAAAGCAGGATCCACAGTCATCACAAAAAAAAGGATTTTCCGGGGGCATCAAATATCGGCTTGTTAACCTTCCTTCTCCGAAGGAAATCGATCTTGAATTTCTCAAGGAGGCCGCGAAGGGGATGCGGCCATTTCAATACGACCTGTCAGCCGAGGCTTCCGAGACAAGCCCTCGTCTCATCTCAAATCGAGCTATGGGGGTCGGGGTTGCGGTTCCTGATGACTCCGCAGCCTGTACCAAAGTTCTCGAACTCATCAAGGAACTGGGAGTCAAAAGTGTGCGGCTCGACATTACTTACTCACATGATTTGACTCGTGCGGACGAACTCGTTGATGGTCTTTGTGAGATGGATGTCGGTGTGCTTCTGCACCTGATCCAACCACTCACGGAAGCGGAAAAAATGCCGGATCCGGAAGCTCTTGACCAATGGATCCAATTTGTCCAAGAGCGCTTGGATCATTTTTCAGAACGAATCGAAGCAGTTGAAATCGGCTCCACAATCAACCGCGCCAAGTGGACGAGGTATGATCTTGATGGGTTTTTAGCAGCTTGGGAATATGCCTACAAAGAAGTGCGTGCGAGAAATCTCACTCTGGTGGGTCCCAATGTGACCGACTTCGAACCGATCTACAATGCGGGTTTGCTCGGGATGTTAGAACGACGGAATGTGCTGCCTGACATCCACTCGAATAACTTGTTTGCCGAGCGGGCGAGTGAGCCTGAAAATATTGATCACAAGGTAATCGGTCGGACATTGAAGCGTTTTCACGGATACAACCTAAAGAAAAAGATACGGCTTCTCGGTGCGATTGCCGGTCGCTACGGGATTTCACGCAACTGGTCGACGAGTGCTTTCTGGACCATTCCTCGGATCGAACGTTACAGCGATTGGCCCGAAGAGCATATGGCCGACTACCTGACCCGTTATTTTACGATTTGTTTTAGCCAACGGTATTTCGAGCGCATTTACTGGGGGCCGCTGATCAGTGCTCGCGATGGACTACTTGATGATGGTACAGGAATCATGCCCAAATCATCAGAGCTCGATATTGTGGCTCTGCATGATCACATTTCTGGGACTCCTGAAACCTGGAGAATTCGGCCGGCATTTCATGCTTTTCAAGCTATCAACTCCATTATCGGAGGAGCGCAATTTGAAGGATCCCGATGTGTAAAAGATGGTCTGGAAATTCACGAATTCTCCAAAGATGGGCAGATTATCCATATCGGGTGGACTCAAAACGGAAAATTGGCCCGTCTCAGTGACTGCTATTCTAGTGACGATTTAGAGTCTCTCTCAGAAGTCTTCACCCGGGATGGGGAACTTGATGAGGAACGGCCGGACTTCCTATCCCAATCGGCGGCTATTTTTGTCTGGAAAAAAAATCATCATCCTGTTGTGAGCAGCAGCGCATCGGTTATTCCAAATTTAGTTGCTGCGCCATTGATCGATGGCTACCGCCACTACGAGTATAAAACTGCTGATTGGCGAGGTGTCATCCGTGCCTGCTCCCGCGGTGAAGCCGATATTCTGGCTAAGAATCTTGGCCCCGAATCGATCTCTGAAAACAAAGAACAAGCGAGTCTGCGTAAAGCGCGCAATGCGGTCTGGAAGGTCACTGATCCGCGAGATCCAAGCCGTTTCCTCGTCGTCAAAAAACCGCGCCGCATGGCATGGCACAAAAAAATTCTCGATCGTAACCGGCCTACAAAATCCCGGCGAAGCTGGAATGGCACAACTGAGCTGATGCGGCGCAATGTTGAGACGCCCAAGGCCGTGGCCTGTTTTGAAAGCAATGATCCCTCAGACATGATGAATAATTGGTTTATCTGTGATCATGTCACTGAAGCATATACCACCAAAGCGTTCTTTGCCCAATATTCGAGTGGAGACTCAGTAGTCGAGGGGTTCACCTTTGATGAGTTCTCGGACCAGTTGGTGGAGTTTCTCATGCGCCTCCATGGCCGGGGTTGTTGTTTCAGAGATCTATCCGTAGGCAATCTATTGATAAAAAGTTGCAAGGATGGAGTTCTGCAATTCTCGTTGATCGATACCGCTCGGATGCGTTGTCACCGTAAAGGTCTTCCTCTTAGGAAGCGGATGGCTGATTTAAAGCGCCTTATCCTAAAACTTACGCCGCATCTACAGGAAGTCTTCATGAAAAAATACATGAAGCAGATCAACAAGAAGTTTACTATTACCCAGCAGCTGGGGCTCAGATTTTATAAAGTCAAAACAGACCTTAAACGACTGAAGCGTCGCGTGCGGAAAAAGTTCGCAAAAACCGAAGAGAAGTAAGGGCGATTACTTTTAGTCGAGATGGGTGAAGCGGCGCACCAGATGTGGATGAAGGATGTTCGCGGCGACGATGGCGCATGCACCGAGGTAAAAAGTGATACCAAGGTTATGGTGTTCCCCGAAAATGATGGCGGCGGCAATGATTCCGTAGATGGGTTCAAAATTGGAGGCTAGGTTTAAGGTGTAGGCGCTGATGGTGCGTAGTAGTTTGTTGGTCAGGTCTTGTGCATAAATGGTGCAGACCCAGGCGAGAAGGATGATCCATAGCCATTCGATGGGATCACTGAAAATCAGAGCACCGAAGCAGCCAGAGTCGACTATTGGAACGGCGGCGAGACAAACGGCAGTAGCGGCGAGCATTTCCCAACCAACCATGACCATAGGGTCGCCACCTTTGATGACGATACCTTTATTAAGCACCATGAAGATGGCAGCGAGTAAGGCGCTGAGCAGAGCCATGAAGAGGCCGAGAAGATGTCCGGTTTCTGCGCCTGCGATGAGGCAAATGCCTGCGAGGACGAGAATACCAAGCATTACTTCAAAGCGTTGAATTCGACGGCGTGTGAGTAGTGGCTCGGTGAAGGCGGTGAACAACGAGAGGGTAGCGAGACCAGCTAGAGCAATGGAAACGTTGGCGATCTTTACTGCTCCGAACAAACAAAGCCAATGAAGGCCAATGATGACGCCGATACCTAACAGCCGCATGACAGCCACACGCCCAAGCCAGATTTTCCTGTTCCTCATCAACATCACCCACAGAAAAGCTCCGATGGCTGAAACTAGGCACCGCCAGGTAATCAAGACGGGTGCGCTGAGTGAAGAGAGCCGTCCGATGATCGTAGTCGCCGCAAAGATGACTACGAGCAGGTGGAGCTTGTAAAACGGGTTGATACGAAAGACTGGTATATGAGCTGACGACTGGGAAGCTCCTTTTGATTTTTGCTTGGATTACCATTTGGGCAGCCAAGCAAGGGAAAGTGCAGCAGAAGTGATTGGGTGAAAACTAATTTTTGGTATGATTATGCTCTTTGAGCAGGGCTTCCGCTTGCTGGATACTTCGGCGAAGATCTTCTGCTTTCAGGGCGTTTTGAATATCTCTTTTGGATGGAACTTTGTCAGCGTCCTCATACTTGATCAGTGGAGTTTCCTCAAGATCCCAGTCGTCACTGCGTTGGGTGGCCAGTGGGATATCTGAGTTGCGGGTGTTCTGAATGTTAGCCATTGGGTTGCGTGCCCATGCGTAACGGTAGTGCTTGGGCTGAGAAACCATCGGGCTTCTAAGGACCAAGGATTTTTGATCTTTGATGTCGCGCTTACGGTTGTCTTTTCCAGTTACCAAATGCGTAATTGTGGCAGGGTGGAATTTTCGATCATCGCCAGCGATGGCAAAGCCCTCCATCACGTGGCCGTTATCGACGTTTGATACTGTTTGATCGAATGTTAGAATGATGCGGTCGCCTTCGATTTTCATCTCTTTGATAGTCGCGGGTTTCCACTGGAGGTCTTTGCTAAACCCGTATTCGGTGGCGAGTGCCCAACGTGCTATTCTCTCACCTGCAGGCATTTTGAGTTGTGGATGATACCAGCGGCGGCGTAGATCATAAGTGCTGGTGAATCCGATGTTGTCATCCCCTGCGTTGAGCAATTCGACGAATGTCTCGTACTGGGCAGCACGGATATATGCACCGGTGTCGTGCATCGACTGCGTGTAGTTCTCGCTCGTCTGTGCGGTGCCGGCGGTGCAAAGCGAGAGTATACCAAAGGGCATTTCTGGGTCTTGGAATGCCTTGCGCCATGCCTTGATCATTTTGGGAAAAACATCCCGATACATTTTTGCTCCTTCGGTGCCACTGAAGCAGTTGTTGAATCCTTGGTGGAAAATAGCACCTTTGACTCGGATGCCCGCGATGGGCGCGATCATTCCATTATAGCAGCTACCTGGATAGTTGTGGTTTTTGTCTGGTCCTGGTCGCGCCTCGGTTGGCTTTTTCATGTTTGAGGGAATGTCTTTCCCCTGTTTTTTTAATTTAGCAACTTTGGATTCATATCGTTTAACCTGTGTGGCAATATCGGCCTTTGGGTCATAATCGGCCACCTTCTGATCCCAAGTTGCTAATAGATTTTTAACTGGAGCTGACTTCATGGAGTTGAGAACACTTTTGGGTGTCCATGTTTCAACGGTGGTACCGCCGCGAGATGTGTCAATGACTCCGATGGGGATTCGCGACGCCATGTGAATGCGACGGGCGAATGTGTATCCGATCGCAGAAAGCTCTTTGGTAATTTCAGGTGCGCAAACATCCCAGTCACCTTTTCGGAAATGGCGGCTAGACCAGTCACTCCATTGATGGAGGCGGGCAAAATTTTGTTTTGCCTTCGTTCCTTCGTCGTGGGGGAGTGAGAGGATCCGAATTTCGGGGTAGTTTGAGGACACGATCTCCAGTTTGCCGTTCTCAACCTTACTGAGCTCGAACTCCATGTTGCTCTGGCCAGCCAGAATCCAGACGTCACCGATCAGGATATTGTTCATACTAATAGTTTTAGTTTTCCCCTGAACCTTAATTGTGATGGGTTTGGTATTGGCTGGTCTGGCAGGAAAGGTGACTTTCCATGAGCCTTCCTTGGATACGAATGTTTTTTGTGTGGTATTATCAAGAGTGACACTGACTGCCTCGTTTGGTGATGCCCAACCCCAGATAGCAATTGGTTGGTCCCGCTGGAGTACCATATTGGATTGAAAAAGGTGATGTGCGTGCAGGCCATTCTGATGTGCAGTAAACTCAACGACATCAGTGCGAGGCATTTTCTGCGCGTGCGAGGCTGTGATCACTGAGAAGAAAATCATAGAGAAGAGGATGGGTATGTTTTTCATAATGATTTTGTAATGGGATTAACGAAGAGTGTTGCCCAAAGATTTTTTGAATACGCGGCCAAACATGTTTTTCTTACCTAAATACAGAACAGCCGTGGGGTCTGTCTGAGTGTCAATTAATCGTTTCTTCCGGGGGGCTTGCGTAAGTTTTTTTTATCGGCGTGCTTAGATTTGGCATCGAGCATACGGTTTTTGGCACGCCGTGAGCGGCGGCGTTTTTGACGGCGGATTTTTTCTTGTGCCTGTTTCTTGGCGGATTTTTTGCCATCGCGGATCTCCTCTAGCCGTTCACAAAGTTCTCGTCTGGCGATGTAACGATTCAGTTCTCGGGACCTTTGCTGTTGGCACTTAACTTCGATGCCACTACGTGCGTGTTTGAGGTATACGCAAGAGGCTGTCTTGTTGATTTTCTGCCCACCACTGCCGCTGCCCTGAATGAATTTCTCGGTCAGGTTTTCTTCGGTCACACCGAGCCCCGCCATGCGGGCCTCAAGGGCGGCGATTTTTTCAGGGCTGGGCACGAAGTTGGTGAAGTTAAATATTGGCGATGTATTCTCGAGCTGCTCGATCAATCTCACCAGCGACATCTCCATTTACATTGGCGAATGGCGGTACGAACCAAGGGTAGGAACCGGTAATATCTGTGATGACCGCGACTTCGCCGTCGCAGGTCTGTTTTGCATCAGCCGCCTTGCATCCGATGCCGATCGTTGGGATGTCGAGCTGCTCTGTGATTTTTTGTGCAAGCTCAGGGACAACACTTTCTAACACAATAGAAAAGCACCCAGCGTTCTGAAGCGCGTGTGCACCCTCGAGAATGGCACAGGATTCAGCCTTGGTTTTACCTTTTTTCTTGTAGCCTCCCTCTTCTAACACACGCTGGGGAAGCATGCCGTGGTGACCCATGACGGGGATGCCCGAGGCAACGATTGCGCGAACTTTTTCCACCTGATTAATTCCGCCTTCTAGTTTGACGACATCGGCACCTGCTTCAACCAGTTGGGCAGATGACTTTACGGCTTGCTCAGGACTATCGTAACTGTGGATGGGTAAATCGCCGATGACGATGGCATTGGTCACACCACGAGCAACCGCTGCAGTGTGGTGCAACATCATATCGAGCGTCACGTGAGTGGTGTCGGGAAAACCCAGCACCACCATACCGAGCGAGTCACCAACAAGAATGAGGTCTATGCCGACTTCATCGAGGATACGTGCTGTCGCGTAGTCATATGCAGTCAGAGCTGCCAGAGGACGGTTGCCCTTAGCTTCCTGAATAGAAGTGATTTTGTTTTTTAAGCTCACGGCTGAGTGACTTTACCAGTCTGACTGGACAAGGGAAAGCGGAGGTTCATCTGAATCGAGATATTTCAAGTGCTCGGCGATTGTTGCCTTGTCCCCGGGAAGGATAAGGTTCGGGCTGATGTCGGCGAGCGGTTGCAGAACAAACCGCCGGCTTGTCATTTCTGGGTGCGGAATGTTGAGAATAGATTCTTTGAGGGTTGTGGTGCCAAAATAGAGAATATCTGCGTCGATAACTCGTGGTGCATTATCTTGGAATACAACCTCACGCCCGAGGTGGAACTCGATAGCCTGTGTAGCTTCTAGTAGCTCGTATGGATTACCTAAGTAATCGATTTCAATCACGGTGTTGAAAAAATCCGGTGAATTCCGTGGGCAGTTAACGGGTTCAGATTGATAGATAGGGGCCTGCTTAAAGATAGAATTGTGAGGAACAATTTTTTTGAGCATATCACGCGCTACTTGAATGTGGGTAAGTCGGTTTCCAAGGTTGGATCCGAGCGCGATTCCGGTACGATTAGCCATTTATATGAAAGTCAGGTTTCAAGCAGTAGTGAACTATTTTAGATTGAGGACGTCTTGCATGTCGTATAACCCAGCTGGTTGGGTTTGTAGCCAGACAGCTGCGCGCACGGCTCCGGATGCGAATGTCATCCGGCTGGAAGCTTTATGTGTGAGCTCGAAGCGCTCCCCGTCAGTGGCAAACATCACAGTGTGGTCTCCGACAACATCACCACCGCGTAGGGTATGCATACCGATTTCTTGGTTGGGGCGTGCGCCAATATTGCCAACGCGCCCATGGGTCACATTGTTATCGTAACTAGTTTGAGTCTCTTCATTAAGTATATCTAACAATCTTCGGGCTGTGCCAGACGGAGCATCAATCTTGTGGCGGTGATGCATTTCTGTGACCTCGATATCGAAGTGATCGTTGTCAAGAATCTGAGCGGCTTTACGAGTTAAATAAAACAAAGTGTTAACCCCTACAGAAAAATTAGGAGCGTATACTACTGGTAGTTTTTCTGACGCTGACACGATAGCGGCTCGTTCATCATCGGTGTGACCAGTGGTGCCAATCACAAGAGGTGTGTTCGTCATCAGCGCATTTTTTAATACCTCGGATGTGAAATGATGGACCGTGAAGTCGATGGTGACATCTACATTCTTAAATGCAGCAGTGAGATCGTCACCTGCATCATGAGTGCTGGTGACCTCTGTGTCAGGATTTTCGTTTGCGGCTTCGATGAGGGTTTCTCCCATGCGGCCGGAGCGTCCTGTAATGAGTAGTTTTGTCATGATTGATTAGATGAGTCCGTATTCGCTGAGCGTTGTTTTAAGAATGTGATTATTTTCCTTGGTCAAGTTAGCAAGCGGTAATCGCAATTCATCGGTGCAATGTCCCTGTAATGCCACCGCAGTTTTGATGGGCACTGGATTTGTGTCGATAGACATGAGGGTTTTGAAGAGGGCTTCATATTTTAACTGAATTGCATCAGCTTCGGTTGTTCGCCCATCTGTCATTGCACGAACAAGTCCACTCATGACATCTGGAATGATGTTAGTGGCTACTGAAACGAGTCCTACTGCACCGCGCTTCATAAACTCGATAGTGAGCGGGTCATCTCCTGAGAGTATTTGAAAATCATCAGGCAGCGCCGCCCTGATCTGGGTGACGCGTTCAGGGTCACCGCCAGCTTCTTTATTGGCTATGATCGTCGGGCAATCCGCTGCGAGACGAGCAATAGTATCGACTGCGATTTCAATGACAGATCTGCCTGGAATGCTATAAAGCATGATTGGTAAATCGGTAGATTCTGCGATGGCTTTATAGTGTTGATAGAGGCCTTCTTGAGATGGTTTGTTGTAGTAGGGGCAGACTTGCAGTGTGCCATCTATTCCCATTTTTGCAGCTTGTGTGGTGAGTGAGACAGCTTCAGATGTGGCGTTTGCCCCTGTGCCGGCGATGACTTTGACGCGCCCTGCTGCGAATTCCACAGCCATTTCAATGACACGCAGGTGTTCTTTGCGTCCCAGGGTAGGGGACTCGCCGGTGGTTCCGCAGGGAACAATACCATCTACTCCGCCTGCAATTTGTCGTTCAATAAGGTTACGAAATGCCTCGCTATCGACTACGCCGTTACGGAAGGGGGTAATAAGTGCTGTATGGGTGCCTTGAAACATGAGAATTAGTTGGAGGTGTTTAGTGTGTAGTTTGGGGGGCTCAGATGGTGATAGTGCCATCGAAGACGAATTCAGCCGGTCCTGTTAGGGTGACATTAGTGAATACTTGTTCGCTTGCTTTTATGAAGCCGATCTCAAGAGTATCCCCTCCTGCTACGTCAACTTTGATGGGTGAGGATGCTTTTGTGAGTAAGTTATGGATCAGCGCACAAGCAGTCATGCCAGTGCCGCATGCAAGCGTCTCACCTTCTACTCCACGTTCGTATGTGCGAATGGCTATGTGCGAGTCGCCAGTCACGAATGCGAAGTTGGTATTTGTTCCGTTAGGTGAGTAATGTTTGTGGTGTCTGAGCAATGCACCGTATTTAATGACGTCCAAGTTTTCTAAGTCATCGACGAAGGCAACGGTGTGGGGCACGCCGGTGTTGATCGAGTGGATAGGGCAGTCAAGCCCATCAATGGAGACAGGAGCATCCATCTCAAGATCGACTGGATCTGACATCGCAATACGGACGTCATCGCCAAGAATTTCTGCTCTGAGCGTTCCGGCGATGGTTTCAAAGCGCACCTCAGTGGTGTCATCCCCCATCAAGGATGCAGTATATTTCCCGAAGCATCGGGCGCCGTTGCCGCACATTTCAGCCTCGCCTCCGTCTGCGTTGTAATAGCGGAATTTGAAGTCTGCATCTTTTTCAGCAGGCTCCACAGCGAGTAGTCCATCCGCACCAACACCGCGTTGGCGGTCACAGAGCAGAGCGATCTGCTCACGAGTCAGGCTGAGATCGAGGTTGCGGTTATCAATGACAACGAAGTCGTTGCCTGAGCCGTTCATTTTATGAAATTGGAGATTCATGCGTGTTTTGAGTTTTTAGTGGCGTGAATCAATGGCTGAATGAACTTGCCGATATTGTCGGCCAGTGCCGTTGACTCTGCGTTTTCAGCAACCTCATTGACAATGGCAGAGCCGACCACCACACCATCCGAGACGCTAGCAATTGCTGCAGCCTGTTCCGGTGCATTGATGCCAAACCCAATACACACAGGGGTATCTGTGTGTTGTTTAATTGATTGCACAAATTCACCAATATTCGATGCGGGTGCGGCCTGGGCGCCGGTGACGCCCATTCGGGATAGCGCGTAAACGAAGCCCTCGGACTGTTCGGCAAGCATCTTTAATCGCTCTTTTGGGGTTGATGGAGAGATTAGCGTTATGTGTTTGAGACCTTTTGAACTGGCGAACTCATGGTTGTTAACGACTTCATCTGGCGGCAGGTCTAATAGGAGTATGCCATCGGCACCAGCTGCGGCAGCATCGGTGTGAAATTTTTCGTACCCGTAGGCGTAGACCGGATTGAGATAAGTGAATAGCACGAGGGCGGTATCGTGTGTGGTGCGAAATTCTTGGATCAAAGTCATGAGCTTTGATGCTGACATCCCTGCATTAAGGGCGCGCTCAGCTGCGAGTTGGTTGACTATTCCATCAGCCTGTGGGTCGGAGAATGGAACACCCAATTCAATGATGTCTGCTCCGGCATTAGCAATGGAGCGTATTACGGCTAGGGACTTAGAATAGTCGGGATCACCTGCGCAGACGTAGGCAACGAATGCTGCTTGGCCATCGTTCTGCAGTGTTTTAAAAGTGGTATCGATACGATTGCTCATGTCTTGTGCTCAAAACGAATAAACAGGTTTGGTGAAAAAAGAAACTCTGAATCGTGTATTGGCGGGTGAAAAATGACTTGTGAGATAACTTGGTGAATTTAATCACGTGGAGTTGTTATAAATCCAGCCCAAATTATATGACTTTTCTGAGGGTATTTATCGATAGAAAGTGTCGATGAATGCTCTCTCATGTATCTTTTTATTCCATTTAATTGATGGTTTTTTTTCTTGCCAATTTCCACATTAAATATACATATATGTTTACTTATATTATAAGATCTATTTTTTTATATGAAGTTTATGTGTAACTCACCAGCTATCGGTATAACCGACGGTTTAAGTATTGGCTACCAGTCCCGCCTTGCGGTTGCTGTGGGCGATATTGAACTGGGTTGTGGAACCCACTATTTGCTTGCTAGGAATGGCCGAGGAAAGACCACTTTGCTGCGTACATTGGCAGGAGTAATCAAGCCTATCATCGGTGGCTTTGCATGTGATGGTAGGTGTCAGCTTTTAAGTGAAGATCTTACGTTTGACCGTGAACTTACAGCCAAGGTGGTTTTTAAGAGCCTGCTTAATAAGAAGGGTTATATTGAGGCGATGACTCTCGCTGAGCAGCTGGAGCTCGATACGGCTAAAACATACGGAAAACTCTCAACCGGTAACAAACGTAAGGTCGCTTTGTTGGTTGCAGAATTCTCAACCAATGATGGGCGGCCGGACATTTTATTGCTTGATGAGCCCTTCACAGGCCTTGATTCATTTGCCCGAGAAATTTTTCAAGAGCTCTGGGGTAAGCGTCAAGAGGGTGTGCTTCGTTTGGTTAGTTGCCATCCAGATTTTGATTCTATGGAGATGAATAGTTCAGTTTTGATCAGCGGCGGAGAAATTATTCACCTGCATGCTGAGGATGCTCCGAAGCGTTGGGGAGACCTCAAATCTCAGCTCAATTAATAAAAACATGCAACCGTATCGTATCACTTTAGCAACAATTCTTCAGCGCAAGGTCTGGATTATTGCAATATTGTGCGTCTTGGTTTTACCCATGATCCTGCCATATCTCACATCTTATGAGCGCAACCCGTCTCTCATTGAGCCAGCAAGGGCACAAGCGGCATGGATTTGCCTCTGGGTGGTATCACTAGCTTGGATACTTTTCCAGGCAGCGCGGTTCGGGGATGACTCGGCACGCTCTGGACTTGGCGCATATTTTTTGAGTGCCGGCATCTCTCGCATCAGTCAAATGTTTCAGCTGTGGTGCGCATGCCTCACATTTCTGGTTCCATTGGTCATGGTCACAGTAGCTGTCTGTCTGATTGGGGCTATGCCAAGCGGAGAGGGTCAGGCTCAAATATGGATTGCAACGAATCTCCAATATGCAGCGCTTTTCTTACTGGTAGTAGCCCCATTGGCATTAGTAGCGATTTCCGTAGGTAGTCGATTTGGGGCTACAGTCGGCTACTTACTTCCGCTGAGTCTCGGCCTCTATGGTATCTACGGTGTCGGCTATCTCGCAATGATGACATCCGTTCAGGGGAACGTAGTGATCGAATGGCTTTACGTCATATCACCACATTATCACCTTGCTGATCTGACTCCACGGCTCGTGTTCAAGCATGGCACCATGCTTACATCTGAGTTCCTCCATCTCGTCGCCTATTTCATAGGCATCAAGCTTGTGCTTTCGATGCTATCAACCATTTGTTTCCAAGCTAAATCAGCAACATAATCAAAATGATGTCTACGACTGCAAAAAACCTAATCATTCTCCTCATACTCGTTGCGGGTATGGTGCTGTGGGTTGGTTATTCGCAGCGATTTAGTAAAGAAAACAAACTCTCATACGAACCAAATGTTGCCTGCTTGAAAGGAAGCCCATATGGTAAGATTCTTGCGCTGGCTATGCAGGGATCAATTGATTTCTACTGGCACAAAGGTTCTAGTCATGAGCATGCCGAGGTATTAGCTGATGGAGACCATCATCACGATCATGACCACTATCATCATGATCATGATCATGATTTTTATACGCTGACTGAGGATCATGGTGAAAAGTCGAATAGGACACTCAAGCCTTCTGAACATGTAGGCAAGCACTTGGACGTTAAAAAAAGAGAACCACTACGTGTTCGTGCCACAAAGATCATTAGGAAAATGGCGGCAACGGCACATCGACGCACTGATGATAAACAGCTAACCACTGCACACAAAAAATATCTTCAGGGTGTAACCGAGGACAAACTTGAGCTCGCCTATAAACTGGACCCATCTAATTACACGAATTATGGGAACTACCATTTGTTTATCGTGACTACAAATTATGGCAGATCGGCGGCCAATGATGATGCTGCATTGAAGTTAGCACACGAAACCCTTGTCTACTGTAAGAGCGATCAACTTGATCCTGCATCTTATGTCACGGCAGCAAGTGCAGCATACAATGTTATTTATCATATTGGAAGGCACCACGAGCGTTATTCCATCGCGGACGCTAAAACAAGTTTAGCTGAATTCGATCACTGTATCAAACGTCATAAGGAGATATTGGCACTAGCAGTCGAGGAAGGCCGGATCACTTCAGAAATACGCTACCGTGAAATGGCAGAACGAATCCGTTACCTGACCAAACTGCGTGAGGCTCAGGGTAAATACATGAAGCGTGTTATGGCCACCAAAATGACCAGTAATAAGATAAAAACTACCAAATGATTTCACCAACCAAGCAGAATGGAGAGGTTTCTCTCGAACCAAATACACAAGTTCAGAGTGTGCCGCCGTCTATTGGCTTTCAGCCGGATATGACGGGTGCTGATATGCTGGGTGTGATTTTCCATGTGTGCGACAGTATGGGCGTATCGGATGTACAAATTCGTTCAGAATTGCCTGTTTACGTTGAGACCCACAATGGCATGGAGTGTTTGTCTCACCTTGGAGTTCTTGGTGGCGAAGCGGTCTACGATATTTACGTGGAGTTGCTACGGAATCGTAATTTTGCAAGTCATGGCTTCGGCCATGATGAAAGCGCAGAGGGTCGCTCGAACAGAAAAATCGAAGAAGCTGTTGGCTCGTTTCAAGAGCGAATGGTTGATGATTTTTCATGTAACGGGATTTTTGTTGATGCAACGGGGAAAACCACGGGTCGACTTCGAATTCAGGTTCACCTCAGCGCTAGCGGACTTGGAATCACTTGTCGTATCTTGAATGATTCGATTCCAGATCTAGGAGTTTTGGGTATCGATCCTGATACATCTGAAATGCTTAAGCTTGCCGTGCAAAGGCGCGCTGGCCTTTGTTTAGTGACTGGCCCAACAGGCTCTGGTAAATCGACAACACTCGCAGCTATCATTGATTGGCTGCGCTGCAACCATCCCAAGCACATCGTTACTATTGAGGATCCAGTGGAGTATCAATATTCGTCTGACATCGATGACCCCAACAATCCCGGGCAGAAATGTATGGCCCCCAGTATTGTTACTCAGCAGGAAGTGGGTCGTGATGTAGCATCCTATCGTCAAGGGCTCAAAGATGTATTACGCAAAGCCCCCCACGTGATTCTCTTGGGTGAAATACGTGACCGTGAGGCCATGGAAACATGTATGGAGGCAGCTCAAACTGGGCACCTAGTGCTTTCTACGTTGCACACCACTGGTGCTGTAAAAACCATGGGACGTATTTTGGAAATGTATCCACGAGAAAATCATCCTGCAGTATTGAACCGATTGAGCGAAACCTTGATATTTATCCATTCCCAGGGTCTATTGAGCGGTCATGAAGGGCGTGTACTAACCTACGAGTTCCTGCAGAACAATGAAGACTCTGTATCAAGTGCTATAGGAGGCTATGATAAGGGCTCTCGAGCTCTTGAGGATGCAATAAAGCGCTCCGGAAATATTGCATGGGATGCAAAGCTTACGAGCCTATACGAGGAGGGTAAAATCTCCCAAGAAATTTTTGAGAACACAAGAATGCATAGAGAAGATACCGAGTATGTTTAATGTGTGTGTTAATGTTCTCAAATCCGCGGTGAAAACCCACATAACAACAAGACAATAAAACAATGAAACTAACAAGAAATACAAACACCAAAATTAAGTCAGGAATGACACTAATCGAAATCACGGTTGTGATTCTCGTGCTGCTTACCCTGATTTCCGTGCTCTTCATCGGAGCGAATATATACAAGAAGGGAGCTGACCGTGCCGCTTGTATCCTAAATATTCGGAATATCCACCAAGCTGTGCGTGCTAACCAGAACCTCAAGGGTATCGACGTCGGTGACCCACTTGATACCTCTGCCATCTACGGCACGGGTCTCTACATCGAGGTTGAGCCCACTTGTCCATCAGACGGTGGCGATTATTCCACATCATCTAGCTACCCTGCGATCGGTACTGCTGCCGCAACATGTGATGACTTCGGAGCATCTGTTGAGGATCACGCACCCGATTCTACCGATGGTTGGTAAGCCAGCTATTGTGTAATTGATACAATATCGCTGGTGGTCATGTGTCATGGCCACCAGCATACTACCCTTCTCGGACAACAGCCAAGGAGACCTAACGGAGCTCCTCTGCTCTAATATATCCCTGCTGTTTATATGACATGTGACATTCCCCGTATACAAATCCGTTCAATAAATAAATGATTGAAGCAAAACATCCATCAGAACTCAACCCGCTACAAACATACATGCGCGCAGTGAAGATGGCAAAGACAACCAGCCGCCTGAACAATCCTGCATGGTATCAGGATGCCCTCGATCTTGAGGTGCAGGTTCACTGCTACTTAAAGAATGCAGGAGACGTGGAATGTTTTCTTTACATAAAATCATCAAATTCTTTTGAGAAAATTGACGGGCTAAGTCCACGTCAGCTACAGATAGCTGATGAGCTCAAAAATTTCGTAGACCGTGTTCTTGAATGCGAAAGTGTTAGTAAAGCTAAGGCGCTCGGTGTAGTGTTTTATTTAGCAGATGAGCTTTCAATCGCAGGACTCGGGCCTGAACACCAAAACCCAGGAGAAATAAACAATCTCCGCAACATGATGATTGAGGATCCGACTGAGGTCCTTGACGACAAGACTGTCTCTGCGGAAACTCACGCATGGAGACTTTTTCCGTATTCCGGTGCACCTGCTGGACAGGAGTTCGCAACAGCCATGGCTGTGTCACGCAAGTATGATGACGTATTATTAACACTGCGTGAAATTGGGGATTCAAGGAATCTTCCTATTAAAACATGTGCCCTAAGCGCCCCGCTCTGTGCCATTGCCTGCCTGCCTTGGTATACCACCGCAAAAGATAATGGCACAATAGGTGTGTTTAATTATGAAACATTCACCGTTGTATCTTTTTACAATAAACGTGCAGATTTAATGATGTTACGTTATTTGCAGCATCCGCCTGGAAGTAGTGATCCTGTCAATATTGGGCCTGCAGTCATGGCGTCTGCAACCGCTTTCGAGTTAGAGAGCCCCGAGATTATTTTACTTTCTATGGTTGGGCATGATTTAAGTAACATGAACATCAGCTTGCAGAGTAGTATGGTGAAATCTGACATTCGGCTGATGTCTACTGCAACGGTGTTGAGAGAAATGGGTCTGCCAGAGGAAATATCCTTGGAAATGATGGTAGCTACTGCGGAGCTAGATCAAGAACTTTACCCTGTGGCGCAAAATGCTACCTTTACATCTTTTAGAGAGGAGGGTTGGCATCTCCAAGATTTCCTCGCACCTGATCAGTATGAACTTGATATGTATCCTGCCCAAGAGGATATGAATCTCCTTAAACGTGGCAGGAAAGTAAAGTGTGTGGCTGCTTTATTATGTCTGTTGGTGTTAGGTTATGCTGGCTTTACAAGCTGGGAAAAAACCAACAGCCGTGCTTGGACCTACAAACCGCAGAATACAGAGGTAACGGCGCTCCAGCTTAAGGAGGAAATCAAGCGACACGAGCACTGGAACAGTATCCTTATGGATCGATCTAAGGCGTGGAGTAGTATGGAACTTATTTCTCGATTAACCCCAGCAGACGGCTCTGTCATTCTGAAAGATGTCAAACATCGTGTGGATAAAAAGCTTGCTCCAAAGGCAAAGAAATATGGGCTTCAAAAAAGCTGGGTTGTCAACGGTTATACTAATGACACAGGTTTGAGGTATCTCGAGAACATCAGCACCCGCGATGGAATTAAGGAGATCTTCGAGACTGTTGCACATGAAACTGGCTCACGAGCGTATCTTCCTAACATTGGGCAGAGGGATATTACTGTGCAAATGACACAAAGGTTGAACCCCACTTACAATATTATTTCTTCAACCAAGGCAAGTGATCGATTCCGTCTAGTGTTTACGATGACTATTACCCAAACATTCACATCCACAGATGAGCTGGCGCTCATTAGCATGAAAAAAAGCAAAAGGCGATGAGCAATTATTACAAACAACCAGTGACTATTTTTGGTATTGTTATTCCATGTCTATTCATGGTTTTATTGGCGGTTATAGCTCTCTATATGTCTTCATCAACATCCGCCGAATACAGGAAAAAAAAGAAAGGATATGATAAGGCTCAATTGGCCATCAAGCAAACAATGGGGCTGCAAGAACAAGTTCAGAAAACAAAAGCGTACACTAAAGAATGGGATTATTTGCTCAACACTGAGACGCGTGGCACGTTTCTTCAACACTGGCAAGCTGCTGAAGAGAAATTCAGCGGCAAGGAATTAACGAAAACGTCGCACAATTGGATAAACTATAGTGATGGGATCGGCAAAGGAATCGATCAGCCTGCCAGCCAAGTGAATATGTCCTTTTCTGCGACATACCGCGCCATGCAATTAGCCTTGTTAGAAATGGAGACAAAATTACCTAATATGCAGTTGGATTCACTAACGATAACTCCTGATACAAACAGCGATTCTATTAACTTCGAAACAACATTTACCGTATGGACAGGCAACTAATACCAGGTGCTTTATTTGGTCTACTGCTTGCCATGAATCCAGTCATGGCACAGGATAACAGTGCTCCTAACATAAGCGCCGATAATTCGGCCTTTAATGAAAGCAGCAGCCGGAAGCTAATCGGTGACGCGAAAGCTGCTTGGATCAGAGAAATGCGCAGTAAGCTTCCCATGGCGGAGCGAAAGATTGGGCCGTTTGGCATGTCTCAGAATCCCAACGTTCAAGTTGCTCAAAAATCTAATGAAAAACTTAAGCCGGGAGCATTTCGTAATGTGATTAAGGCAATAAAGATCAATGCGGTAGTAGCCTCAGAGAATAAGTTCATTATTGGTTCGCGCGAGTTTCGTGCTGGTGATGCGTTACGCGTCATCCGTGGCCAACGCCAATTCAATCTGAAAATTATAACAGTGAGGCCAAGTCGCATCGTTTTCAAAGATATTGATACTGGCGAGCAGGTAGTAAGAAACCTGAACGCGCTGCCTCCCGGAATAAGCCGAAATTCAAGTATTTTGTCAGTGCCTGGCGTTGTGCCTGCTAGTAAAAAAGACAAGAGCCCGCTGCTTTTAGCCTCTCCAACCGTCCCCACCAGAAACAACGAAAATAACCGAAATAAATAGCCACACCCTTGTAAAATTATGAAAAATACAATTATTCTAATACTCATTGGACTGGTGTCCACCACCCTGACGTATGGACAGTCCGGTGGAGCCGCCGCCGTAAACGTTGACCCGCCCGAGATTGCCCCCGGAGCAGCCCTCGGAGCAGGAAATGATGAAGCTGGCGTAGTCGACGAGAATCCTATTGCAGAGGATGACGGAGGTTTCCTGATTAAGGATGCAAGCATTAACAATATTTTTCAACTCCTCGCCAAGCGTGCGGGTAAACAATACTTTCATAATAATAAGTTAAATATTGATGACTACAAGGTGACCGGACATCTCAATGGCGATACTGCGCCCTTGAAACAAATGGAGGAACTCGCATTTCAGTATGGCCTGAGAATGTATGTGAGAGGGAATACGGTCTATGCCATGATGGAGGAGCAGCTACAACAACTACCAGCCAAAGAGTGGACATACACACTGCGCTACATGCGTGCGACTGACATCGAACAAATCAAAGCACTTATTCAACCACTGCTTACTCCTGGACGTGGAATTGTAAATTTTGAGCCCAAGACGAGTACAATTGTCGTTATTGATACTATTCAGCACATCGAAATGGTTGATAGGCTGTTGAAAAAAATTGATCGGCCCAAGGGGCAAATAGTTGTGGAAGTGAAAATACTTCGAGTAAATAGCAGAGTTGGTCAGGCAAAAGGTATGGATTGGTCGAAGTCACTCCGTGACAATGGTGTCTCCATAGATATTGCTCGGAGCCTTAACAGCGTTTTTGGATTGCCGTCAAAGTGGTCAGAGTCCTCTCCCGTGACTCAGTCACCACTGCCAAGTGGCGGAACTACGGGATCAGATGTGCCTGATGTTACCAGCAACCTCATTCTCTCTCCCGTACAGGTGGGTGGGGTATTGCGCGCACTAAATGATGCTAACATGGTAAATCAGAAATCAAACCCAGTGGTCATTACCGAGGACAACGAGGTAGCCAGTGTTGCGTTAATTGATCGAGTGCCCATTATTACTTCGGAAATACGCGAGACAGCCTCAGGCACAAATGTAACGGACAAGGTCCGATACACCATAGACGAAAATGACTCTACGGATCCTGAGAAAACTCGTGAAATCGGCGTGACGATTACCGTACGACCAAGTTTGCTGCCTGATGGAACGATTCGTATGGATATGCGTCCCCGTAATGCTCAGATCGTAGAGAACGTTCAAGGTGCCTCGGGTAATATTTACCCACGCGTTAGCGAGGCGACAGTTAAATCAATCGCACGTATTCCTGATGGGCATTCGCTCATAATTGGGGGCTTCTATGGTTTGGTTGATACAAAAGGTAAGAATAAGGTTCCACTATTAGGAGATATTCCGTTTCTCAACTTCTTCTTTAAGTCTAAAAATACGAGTAAAGAGCAATCCAGTTTAATCTTTGTTGTCACTCCGACATCATATAACCCGTCATCTGCGAAGGGTAACAACAACACTAGCTCGCGTCTGAGTAAAACGATGAGCGTGCAGCCCGGCCATAACTGGGTGGATGATAAGAACCCAGGACCAGCTCATGAGCCGAATCTTCGTCGCACGATTCGCGGGATGAAGGCCATGCCTGCTCCTCTGTATCCACAACCTTAATCCGAACGACTATTTCCATTAGTGAATATTCAACCACACCGTGATGAGGAAGCTGTTACTGAGTCGGGTGCCGTCGAGGTGCCCCCGCAGGTTAATCAGTCTTCCGACCTAAGCCCGGAAGTTTCATCAGTGCTGGGGCATGCTCTAAGCCGCACCCTTGAGATGCTTCAGCAGCATAATTTGGCCTCCGCAGAGGATTGCAGTCAGGTAGCTAACAAGGTTCAGAGTAGATGGCAACTGGGGCAAGGTGCCGACCCTGTTATGAGCCTTGCTCGGCTACGTGCGGGTGGTGGTGATATGCTTGATACTAGTGTTGAAATGATCTCATCTAAATTAGGTGGCTCGCTACCCTTTGCTCCGGCGCGTGTGCCGTTCGCGGCTCGGTTGATCCCGCCGACGACTCTTTATGAGAATCACCCAGAGATTCACGTAATTTGCAAATTAATGCTAGTGCCAATCGCCTTTGCGGAGGATTTGGATGTCATTGGAATTGCATCAATTAATTCGTATTTTGCTGATGCCATTATCACCCACATCAAAGAGAACATCAAAAATGAAACAGGAGTTCAGCCGATAATGCATAACATCCGTCTGGATTATTTAGGCTGGGCCAAAATGTGCAAAAAACACTTTAGACAAGACGTATAAGACAATGATTGAATTCGATGGCATAAGGTTTAACACGCTCATTAGTAAGCAGATCATGCAGACTCTCGCGGAGCATGATCCATCGCTCATGTCAATTGACTCGGGTCAGATTGAGGCAAAAGTGACCAAGGGGGTTTTTATGGCAGCACTTGCCAAGATCAACAATATACCCTTTTTCCCCAAGGTTGCAGAATTTGGAGAAGGTAATCTGCTCGATAAATGTGATCCCTCCGTGTTAACTCGTGGCGGTTTCGCGCCGCTTTGTGTTGATGAGAACAAAATCATCATTGCGATTTCTAACCCTTGGAGCACAGCTGCAGATGAATACGTGGCGATGCGATTTCCTGAACTGGAGATAGTTAAAATAGTTACGCTTAACTCTGAAATTAGTCGCACCATTGAAGCGGTTTCTGGAAATGCTGGGCCCAGTCGGGATGAGCTTGAGGCAATTCAGGTTGAAGATACCGATGACAAAATCAAAGACTTTGATGTCACGACTGATTATGAAGAACCCATGGCGCAACTGATTGCCACTATCATGGCCAGTGCAGTCAAACAACGAGCATCAGACGTTCACTTTAAAGTCGAAAAAGAGAGCTTTTATTATGCGTTTAGGGTCGATGGAGATATCGGTAGAAAAATCGAAATTCCGATGAAGCTGAAGGATCGTTTGGATGCCTACCTGCTGAACCTAATGAAGCTTCCTGCCGAGATCAGAAACACAACCCCTGGGATTTCCGGGCGTTTCACAATTTCCTATTTCCGACGCCCTATTGATATTAGATACGAGCGCCACAGAACGTATCGGGGTTATCATATTACTATGCGCTTGCTTGATAAAGGTCACCTCGATGTGACTCTGGGTAAGGGTTCACTGGCTTTTGATGATGCGACCCTGCTTGCCATGGACAAAGTAATGAGAATACCGGCGGGTATCATCGTGATGAGTGGTCCGACAGGATCGGGTAAATCTACTACTTTGAATGCGATTCTTCGGGAAATGAACACGCCTGATGTTAACATTTTAACACTAGAAAATCCGGTTGAGGATGAGATTCCAGGGGTGACTCACTGTGACCTCAGAAATCCTGGTGAGTTTAAACCTATGATTGCGAGTTTTATGAGATCTGATCCAGATATTATTCTGATGGGTGAGGTTCGGGACATTGAGTCCGCTGAATTGGCAATTGAGGCAGCCGTTACTGGGCACAAGGTTCTGACAACTATCCATACCCCACGTGCATCGCAAATCATCGAGCGTTTTGAGCAATTGGGTATTGAGCGTTGGAAAATTGCGCAAACATTGAAGGCGGCATGTGCACAGCGTTTGATCAAGGTGCTTTGTCCATATTGCAAAATGGAGCAGCAGGGAATTCGAAGCAAAGAGCGCATGATCTACGGGCTTGACGATTCTTGGGGGACTCGTGTCGTTTACGCACATTTACCGGATGGATGCCAAGAGTGTCATGGATCTGGCTACTCAGGCAGGACGGCAATTTTAGAGATTATTCCTATCACGCCTAAAGTATCAGATATGCTCTCTAAGGGTGAAATTACACCATACGAATTGGAATTAAAAATACAGGAAGATGGGATTTTACCCAATTTAAGAAACAACGGATTGAAACTCCTTGCCGAAGGGAAAACAGATCTCGCTGCTCTTGGAAAGATGATTGATATGAGCACAGACGACTAATGAACGATGAGTGAAAATTCTACCATAGCGCAGTCAGTAAGATCACGCAGAGAAAAAAAGATAGAGCCTAAAGAAAACCCAAAATCTACTTTTTTTACGGCTAGGGTTAGGCCCTTCAAAAAAAAGGAGTTGGTGCAGATGTTCCGCTCATTATCATCAATGTTGCGCGCACAGATTAACACTGCGGATGCAATTAAATATTATGCTCACGGGCACCCTAACAAAGATCTGGTCAAGGCGTTAACACAAATTAATGTGAACATTAACAAAGGTGTCCCAATTCACGTTGCTTTTAGGAGGTCTCAAAAATTTGATGACATGACGATTGGTCTTGTTCAAGCAGGTGGTGATGCTGGGCAGCTTGATGTTGCATTTGCTGAACTAGGTAAACGCATCAAGAGTGATTTGTTTTTTCGAAAGAAGATACGTAAGCTAGTAATGATGCCTTGTGTCGTTATTCCAATACTTATAGGGGCATTCATTGCCTCCCAAGTTAAGATTGTTCCCCAAGTAGAAAAAATGATGGGGAGCATGGAGGCGAAGGGCCTCGTTGCGCTGTCTTTTAAAGTGAGTCACGTTGTGCAGAAAACTTGGCCGTTAGTTATAATGATTCTTATTGCGATAGTAGTCACTGTGTATAAGTCTAACATGGTGAAGAACACTCTTATGAATCTTGCTATGGCAAAATTTCGAGTAGTTCGCATGATGGTGATGAGTTTGCGCCAGATGACGATCCTATCAACGATCAAGCTTCTGTATTCAAATGGTATTAACTTAGCAAAGTCCCTCAGAGTGGCGGCAAATAGTGTGAAGACAACACCTTTTCATCGTGAGCTTCGAAAAGCTGCAGATATGTATGAAAAGTCAGGCGTGCCATTATCTTCTGCTTTTGCTAAATACACATCGGTGGATCCTCAGGTAGTACACATGCTTGCCATCGGAGAGAAGTCTGCATCTATCGACACTCAGATGAGTATGCTCGCGGAAATGTTTGAAGAAGATGCTGAACAACTAATGGATGACTTTAGTCAATTTGTTAGTTTTAGTGTGATGATTATTGCCGTGATGCTCATTGCTGCAGTATTTCTTGGAACATTTATGCCGATTTTTCTAATGGGTCCACAGATGATGCAGGATGCGATGTAGATTAATTTAGACCACCTTGATATGCAACTTACCTTACTTGACCGATGGTTAAAGGAACGTTTCATTTATGAAACGCAGATATTCACCTTACGTATACCCGATGAGCTGCCGTCTGGAGCAGAGGTTGATGAAGTGGAACAAAAAAAGTCAGGTGATTATCGTCACCGAATCACGGTTAAGGATAACAAAATTGCAGATCAGGTTCTAGTGTGCCTCAAGGAAAATCAGATCATGCATGCAACTCACGTGGTTGAGGGTAACTATTGGTATAATAAACATATATCACCGAAGGGAAAAAGCTTCACTTACATGTGGATTCTTCGGTTTTTCACCATGTCTTTCATCAGCTTAGCTGTCTATGGAGTCGTGCTATTAATTCAGAATAAGGAATTGATGGCCACTATTATGGATACAATTAATGAGCTTAAGAGTGGCATGTGACGAAGCAAAAGTAGGGATTCATAAGTTAAAAGCGATAGCAGCACATTGTAGCGATTATTTTTTTATTTTCATGATTCCAGACTATGCTAGATTGTCTACAATATATGGTATTGACAATGAGTCATCTTAAAGGGGGCTATAAATTGAGTCGAGGCATGACTCTTATTGAAATCACCTTGGTTATTTCGGTTCTGGTAACCTTGATAAGCGCATCGCTCTATGTCGTTGGTGGTTACAAGGAGTGGAAACTTGGATCTGCGGCAGCGGTTGAGCTGAGGAGGGTTTACAATGCACAACGTACTTACTTGGCTGAAAATCCTACCGAAAATGCCACAACTTTAACTGCATCGAAGGTTATTCCCTATCTGTCAGACGGAGCTACATCACTACCCACCGTGGAAAATATGGATGGTATTGACTTAGCAATTAGAGTGGATGTGGTGCCGCCAATTATTTTAGATGGCGCTGGCTCTACTTACGATCCTTCAGGAAGTTCAGACGATGGTTTGTGGGACGTGGGTAGATACTAACGATATATGAGTGCGAATTTATTTTCTAAATTAACAATATACGTCATAATCAATATGGGGCTGGCAATGAATTCAGTCGCGCAAGAACGAAAACCTAACAATCTTCCATCAAGTTACCGTTACATCGGCACCTACAAAATGATCTCTAAGATTAAAGTGGAAAAAGGTGAGGCTATGTCTGTTGTGATAACACCTCTGGTCTATCGCGTATATTCTGATGGTATTGAGGTCCGCGTATATTGCCGTGCAGCAGGTGAAGACAGTTACACGGCTTATCAGATTTATCGATCTGATGGAATTGGAGCAGCTAGGGCATCAGGCCAGATTGATTTCATTGCAGGAGTACAAGCGATGTCCAATAAAGCAGAAATGATGAGGCAGATTAGTGTGACTCGAGAAAGCATCACAATGGTCAAAATGCCGCCACGATCGCACAGAGTCATTATCATACGGGCTGATTCGCAACTTAAAGTGAAATAACAACACTAAGCTTCAATTTACATTACATGAAAGTGCCGCCAGCTCCAAACACGCAAGAGCCAATTGTCATCGTCCAGAATAATCCATCTACAGGAGTAATACAATCTTCGGCTACCGGATCTGTGGGTTCTATGTTAGATAAGCCCTCCGGCTCAAAAAACTTTCTTCGTGGGCAAGGTCAACTTGAGAAAGGTTATCCTTGGCTCCTTGCAGTGAGCACTCTGCTGTCCACTGTGCTGTGCTGGCTTTATGTTACGAAGCCGGTCGTCATTGAGGAAATCAGTGTGCTTCCATCTGCGCGGAGTGATCTGAATATGAATACTCAACTGCCTCATGAAACATCACACAAGCAAATTGTTGGGGTGACAACTCCCTTAAGGTTAGTGCCATCTGACAACGAGCTGCCAAGCGCACGCAACAGGTCGAGCGAGGCGATGCCGGGCGCGCCTATCAAGATCGATCCACGCAAGCTCACCATGGCAAAGCGTGCAAATTCAACCCGCAGTTTATCTAACGGATGGGAAAAGACGAATCTTAAGGTGCAGCATATTCTGAGTGCCGATGTTGGGATGACTGAAAATGAGAAAATTATTATCAATGTTCCAGTGCTTTATCAAACTCGTAGTATGCGCTGGACGCCGCCGCAAATGGTCAAAGCACGTGATGTGCTAGAGAGGCTCATGTTATACGAGCGTGACCTCAATAAATTGCGTAAGGAAGGATTAGATATTATGGCTAGTTGGAATCATATCATCAAGGATACCATTCCTGCTGGTTCTCTGCGTGCTGACAGCCCATCTCTACCCTACAACCATGGCGACGCAAAAGATCCTGCATTACTACCAGAAAGTGCATCTGTTATACAAGTCGAGGATAAATAGACTGTTATGAAATACCGCATCATTTTTTTCTTTCTCTGTTTCTTTTGTCTCGTGCGAGCTCAGCAAGTCGTCCCGTCTTCTAAGCTTAGTTATCCTCCCAACGATATATCAGAAAACGATCAGGTCACTAAGCAGCCTGCTGTTGAGCCTCTTACAGATGTTGCGGTGCCATCTACCAAGTCGCACGGGGAAAGACCGGATATTGATCATACACCAGATGAGGGTATCACTGTTCAAGTGGAAAAAACAAACGTCACGGCAGGTAATAAGTTGCCTGCAGGTGAGATTAAGATTTATTCGCCATGGCCGGCCAAGCCCATGTTTCCAGCTCCCGACGGTTGGAAATTTGTACCAGCTCCGAAGGGAGTGGCTCCATACCGCACGGAGGCCAAGCTGGGTAGTGGCCAGATGATCAGTCTCGCTATCACTCCCTTTGTGCTCGTTCCCATTACAGATGGCCAAAATTCTATTCTTATTTGTGAACCAGGATTCCAGCCTGAGCTTGGATATCTTCAACACGACACCATTGGTGTGAGGCTTCAGAAATCTAATGTAGACCTTCAGCGTAATGAGAAACGGGTGGCAGATTCTATTCGGCGTTTACAGCAACTTCTCATTTCTCTGCCAAAGAATAGCGCATCCACAGTGCCTAAAAACCCCGCGACATCATCTGCGACCAAACCATGAAAACGTTAACATTTACTTTTACAGCTGTGGGTTTGGGTTTGATCGCAGGAATTACACTAGCTCATTACCACCAAGTGAAAGGAATGGTCGTGCGTGAGCGTGTTGGTGTAAATCATACATCTAGCTCGGGCTCTGAAAATCCCGCTGCTGTAATAGGCTATGATGCTACTTCACCAAAACGCACTGCTCTAGATACAGGTGAAGGATCGGCTGCTGCTGCCTACAAAAAAAATCGGTCTAGTCGTGAAGATATCCTGTTAGACATACTTGCAGAAATACGCAAGGAGCAGAAACAAATGTATAAGCAGATGGCTGAACAGAACCGTGAAGTGGCAGAGTTGACTTTCCGCGTGGATTCTCACAGTGATTCATTTAAGCCACTGCGTATGGAGGCGGAATCGCCTCCCGTTCTGGAGTTAAACAGAGGTTATAAAATACCAAACGGAGATGATGAGGATTCGCTTTTGCCACCGAAACCAGCCGCATCTCAGTGAGGAGTAGCTTTCTTTATTGCGGGCGATAGGCTGTTAGCCTGTCACAAATGAAATCATTTTGCGTTATAAAAAACACGTATCAATGTGGATGCGTGTGCAGCTAATTACTCTGAGCTATTAACATTTCCATTAATCTTGATCGACCTCTCGACTTTGAGGGGGTAGGTTTGGTAAAGTAAATCAGCTCCAAACGGAGTTTCATGAATGACTTCCATGGTATAAATACCGTCTTCCGTGATACGAGTATCGAGGGAAGTGACATTATAGCTGCGGTTCACTGGTTTAACATCATCCACGATCACAAAGCTGGTGTTGATATTCAGTGGTGATACCGGAGTTGCAGATGGTTCACCTTCATAAACGCGGATGTAGGTTGTGCTATTAGGATAGAGGTCGACGAGATTGACATTCACTTCAGGGATCTTTGTGTATTCTACTGAAGTGTCGATACCACTTACAGTAGCACTTGCAATCGGCCAGATTTGGACACGTTTATGATCAAGCAGTGTAGCGCCCTCTCCAACGCCAAAATCCGGGTTAGCATATATTGAGAATACCTCTTCACCTCGAGCTTGGGTTAAATCAGCTGCCTGGATTTGGGTAACAATATTACTAAAATTGTGAGTTCCGTTCGAGATAATGGGATCGTGATCGTGGGTATCCCAATGTGCTCCCGGTAGAGCTTCGCTTTCACCCGATGCGTATTCGGTGGTGCGGTGATCAAAGATGACAGATTTTGCAGCGTCGTGTACTGATGGGTCATCAGTCACAATGCCAGAGACTTCAAACTCAATGCTGAATGTCTGGTCTACTCTCGTGCGCGGAATGTGTGTGTAAGGATCCCCCGTGTTAATTTTGACAATTCCTTGCGGATGGTAGCTTGAGACGGTTTTCTCATCGAGCAGATACTCAGCGTTGTCGGATAGCCTGATTGTCCAGAGTCGAAATACGGAACTGTCCACGACGCCGTCTGCGTCGTATGATGTGCCGGCTGCGGCGAGAGGAGTTATCATGTGTGTTGTGCCGTCAGCGTGAGTCTGCACGATCTGGTTCATGTAGCCATCATTGGCATAACTCACCGCAGTAGTTACTAGGAGTAATAGGAGTAATTTTTTCATGATGTAATTTTGTTGCTGGATGGTATTCATCCAATTGTTGATATAATTTGTTTTTCTAGTTTTTAGTATCTTTAATATCTACCTTGGGAGGTGGTTTAAGTGCATCTGGTGCGACAGAAATCGGACCTTTAGCGCAGGTGGCAACCACTATTTTCCCAATAGATTGGTAGGCTTCAATGGCTTTCTGGTTGATTTTATTACGGCCCTTGGCTTGCGACATTTTAATTTCCTGCACATGTAGCCAACCGTAGTTTTTTCTGAGGAAATCTGACCAATTGAGCAGTTTTCCTTTAGGTTTAATGACGATCCTATCTTTCAAGTGAGTTGGGATATGGATGACCGATCCTTTGGGTACGAGTGTCCAATAGCGACTGCTTGCGAGTAGAGTGGAATTGCCGATTAGGCTATGTTTCTTGATCGTAACGATTGGTTTCAGAGGAGACTTGCGTATTTCTGCTTTGGCGAGTGCCTGTTTTCTTTGAATTTTTGCGATATCTTTATGGGTGGGTGGCTTGTGGGCGACCACAGATTTTTTTTTATTGCTCACGTCTACTGACTGCGCGAGGGAAGTCGCGCATAGCAACAGATAAACAACAAAAATAGAATTCTTCATAGGGTCTGAAATCGCGTGAGCAGAATCGATGACTATGGCACTTTGGTGAAACGAACCAAGATGATAGTGTCTTGTAGATCGAACCCGTAGTGGTTTGAGTTGCTGTGCGTCAATTCGGCAGCATAAATCACATCAAGTGGCCCCAGAGCTAGTTTTCCATTTTTGACGTAAGGGCGCAGAAACTCAGCAGCTGATGTTTGATGAGAATATCCAGCAGCATTGTTGGGTGGTAGATCACCATTTTTAAGCACCTTCACGTTGTTGGACTCGTTATAGAAGTAATTGTAGCCTCCCATGTATAATTTAGCTGCAAAGCGGAGAGTCTCACCCGCCTCGACAATGCGGTCATCGTAGAAGTGCGTTGGATCAACTTGAGATCCTGTGCCGGTGAATACGTGTTTCCAACCTTGCGAAGAGTAATGTATGTAAGACCGTGCAGGGTATTCTCTGCCATATTGGTCTGTGATACCCACACCAATGACAGAGACTTGTACACGCAATCTGGTTTTGGTCTCGATTTCGTCATTGGGGTCAATGTCGATGATGTCGTCAATTTCGTTAGGGTACTCAATACTCCATCCGAGAGTCGGAGCTACGCCCTGACGAACCATACCCATATTGACGTTGAGTGTGCCAACTGGAATGGCAGGGTCTGTTGATTGGCTGTATGCCTGGTATGGCAGCAGAAGGCTGCCAATTATTGTAAGGATGATGTTTTTCATGTCGTTGTTCGTTTGTTATTTTACTAACTCCTGTAGTAAACAGGAGTTACGGTGCTTTTATGTAGGTCTAACCCTTAGTATGATCGGTCTCATGCTTATGTAAGGGCTAGTAATGTTCTTATTTTTAGGGAGATAGATACTTTAATATACTGAAAATATATATAATTTAAAGGAAGAAATGATATATTTTTATCAATTTATGGTAAGTCTTAAAAGGCTTGGTTTAGGGGTTAGACAAGTTTGGGTGAATTTCACGAATGACAACCATCCAGTTTATCATATTGATTGGCGGTAAGGCTGCTGGATGGGATATTGGTTTAAGTGTTGCGCTTATGTTGCCGGGGACCACTTCACCTGACGCTCCGGACTTGAGATCAGCAATACGTGTCGGGCTAGCGTTATTTTTGGTTACTGAGCCCAGCTGGCCTTCGATCTGAACAGGGACGGGACTGTTGCTGCTGCCGAAGCGTTTTTCCGGAGCAAACATAGAGAGTGGAGGGTAATATTTTTCCTCGTAGGGTAGGGTGATGCCATCGGGAGTTGTGGTTTCCACAATGTTGGTATCATCGGCAATAATCAGACGCATGTTAGTTACAAGTGAGAATCCTCGTGTGTAGGCAGACAGGTCTTTCGCATCGAGCATGACGATCGAGATATCGTCATCTAGGCTTGGGAATGCTGGTGGTCTTATGGATATGTTAGAAATATAGTCCACGTTGATAGACAGCGAGTGATTAATCTCCGTAGATTCGGCATTTTGGGACGCAAGATAGTTAGATATACGTTCAGCATGGACACTTACGGCGGGCCTGCCATCGGTTGTGATTTGGGTATGAAAAGGGAATAGCTCTCCAAGTGCCGTATTCGGATTAGGCCAATTATCACCTTTGTAGAATGTTTGGGACTCTGTTGTCCCATTTTTCTGATAAGTAAACCGGATTGCTGTTGGTGTTTGATTATCTGCGGCAGTGACATCGATAACATCTAAGCGCATAGCACACCGTTTAGCGCCGATGCTGTAGTAGTCCCATGATGAGGGTGAGACTGAATTAGAGCTGTTGATTGATTCCTTGTTACTGGTGTAGCGGTCGTAAAACTCTAGGCCACGATTAATAGGGATAAACGAAACCCTGCCGCCGTCGGAGGCCGATGAAATGGGGAAGGTTTTGCCTTTGGACTGCTCCAGATCTCGCGCGTTGCTGGCGAAAGGGTTATTGCCCGTTATTCCGGTTGTGAGGTCCCCGACAATCGTGTTGTCGGAAAGTGTTACGCCTTTGCGGCTGGCAATAGCGTCTGTTGTAAAGCTGCCCTCGGTAACGACTTTTTGACCAAATACAGTGCCCTTTATATCAATATTAGACCATTCGGTGCCATCGGAGTGAGCACCCAATGCGGTGAAGCTTGCGCCATTGATTGGCAGCTGAGATGGTATTTCATAAAGAGAAATTAGATAATATTTGGTGCGTGACGGTAAATTTGCTGTGTTGTTATCTTGATCTGCAAAATTCATTTTAAACACCCACCAGTTGTGCTTAGCGATCAGTGTATCGCCAGTCTGGTAATTGAAGTGCATGGATGGAGCGTTTATGATGTTGAATTGAGGATATTTATTTACATCTTCATGCACCCATCCTTCAGCGGAGCTGCCGTATGCCTTTAGGTGTGATATGATGGGATAACGAGAATCTCGCCTTTCATAATAGTTGGTTGTTTCAAGTGGAGGGGGGTAGTTACTGGAGGCTGTACGATTGGCTCCCGAGCTAATATGTTGCCAATACTCTTCGCTGAATCCGGGTGAAACCACATCCATTGAGTAGATATCATTATCACCTATGTTACCCGAGCGCATAGTATTTACACCAAGCGATGATGCGATGTCTGAGTCTATTGCAATCTCCGAGTTTGACTGCGTGATGGCATCATTTATGATTTGTTTCCAACTTAGATTGCGCCGCGCACTCCATTGCCACGAATTGTCTTTCATACCAATTATGGCTCTGTTTGGTATGATGTTCGTCATTGCTCTGAGGAAAGCCTCTTCGCGCTGCTGGTAGTCACCTCGGAGCATGTGGTTTGCCTCAGCCTTCTGCGATTCGACTGTATTTTCATACATCGAGATCATCACGATCAGTAAGGCAATCCCTACGGATGTGACCGTAAGAATGGAGGCAAAACCCTGTTTGTGCCTAGCCGTGTGATGTGAGGAATAATTTTTCATCGCAGGGTGCTGCTCGAATAAATGATTTCCTCGTCGTTAGGGCCGACGAGCTTGATGCGGAGAACGCCATTTTCTACATAGAAGGTGGCGTCTTTAATACTGTTGGATATGTTCCAGCTTGGAGAGGCTACTGCAAGTTCTGCCATAGAGTTGACCTGATAGTAATCAAGTCGACTGTTACCTTCGTCAAAGCTAATGACGGCAAAGCTTTGAGAGTTGTCATCTGTGCCTTGGAACATGAGGGCGAGAATTTTGCCGTTTTCGATCACGGCGTTCTCGCTCGAGATTGCGTCGTTCATGCCCGTATACATTCGGAAAAAGTTGGCTCGCGAAACTATACGGTTTAGTGTGTTGTTTACCTGTGGTGCTTCGCTGATGAGAAAATTTTGTGCCTTAAGGATTCTGTAAGATGCCAATTGGCTATTGAACAAAGTGAGAGAAATTCCAGCCACCATCAGACCAACGACAATCGCCACGGTCATCTCAATGAGCGTGAATCCTTTTTTAAAAGTTGGTGGTTTGGTGAGCACGGTTACTGTGAACGTATGACGGTGCGGGATTTTACATATTCATCATCTCCGATTTTGTAGGTCAAATGGCTTTGTAGTTGCCATGTTTCCATTTCAGAGGGGTTGGTCTCAATGGTGCCATTACCTCCTGCCGCGGGAAGGTTGTTGGCATCGGCGATTTTGGTGCGGATCACGGTGGCCATGATTGCCGCACCACCGGGAAACTTGCCGATTTCCACGTCGGTGGTGGTGCGTGACGGGTAGACTGGCCAGGGGGAGCTTCCAGAGGTCATGACCTCAAAGCTGACACGCTCGGCATATGCTTGTTCATAGGAAATATAGGCATCGGATATGTTCTGGTAGATAGTCCATTGGCGTGGTGCCATGAGGTCTAGCGAACTTTTAAAAACGGTAATGCCGATAGCGGATAGCAGAGCTAGAGCTAGCGTGAGTTCGACGATCATGCTGCCCGCTCGCATCATGGCTGGCTTTCGGCGCTTGCTATGCAGCAGCGGTGGGGTATTTTCAGAAGTAACCAATCCCATATGATATTTAAGTCTTTCACTGTGTTTCTCCTGTCCCTGATTTTTGGTTTGGCTGGGGTGTCGGCACAGGCAATTCTTGCCCCACCTTTTGGGCTGCAATGGGGAGACAGTATGGATAAGGTCCTTGGTTGGGCTGAGAGGGAGAAGCTGGATATAGTCATTAACATCAAGGGTAATGAGCCTGAGCTTCGGGTAATACGCGTTACCTCCAGCACTGGTCAGCTTCCGAGACACAAGGCCGTCGCACTGGAGACGATGTATCATCGGGGTAGATTGTTTGAAGTTACGCTTCATTATGGTGAGAAAGGCGTGAAACCTGAAAAGTTGCGGGTGGATTTTGATAAGCTTAAAAAAGACTTGGTGTTTAAATATGGGCGATTTAGTCCCAATAATAAACGGGCAGAAAAAAGTGATGGTTTTGTTAGTGAATCAGTATCTTATCATGTGGAACCGGTGAAAGGTTTGATGTTGATGATGTTATTTACGGAAATGGAGGACACGCTTAGAAAGCAGAAGTCGGCGCGTTTCTCGCTCTTGTATAGGAATCAAAATATATTGCCTTAAAGGTGATGGGGGTTAGTTAGAGTTATTTGTTTGCCAGTTAATCCAGGGGCCCTGCGGAACCTGATGGTCTTCGATAAATTTCCATGAAACGCGGTATCCACTGCGGATGGCGAGGTAGTCTCTCACAGATGGGCTGATATCAATACCAGCATTACCGTTAGGGTTGGGCTTGGGTGATTTGCCTGTAAATACGTATTCCCAATCGTCTGTATTAAATGGTCCGCAGTCCTCCCACTGAGCATAACAAATTTTACCTCGGTAGTGAATGGCTACCCAGCGATCTTTGCAGACAGATGTCCGAGATGAGCCTTTGTGGGCTCGCCAATACCACGGAATAACATCAGGAGCCTCCGTGCGGTGGCTGCCACTGGGTGAGATGTCATTGTAGGGGAGGGCTATGTAGAAAGGGTTGAGCTTGGGCGTAAATGTTGCAGGGCGATAACCCTTACGTTTTCCCGGGTGATCGACACCGCCGAAGTTGGTCTGCCAATTGGTGTCCCATGCACTTTTCTTGTTAGAAGTTGGGTTGCGTTCGCTCGATTCCTCACCTATCCAGAATACTGTGGCTGTAATGCCTCGGCGCCATTTGTGTCCAAACGTTTTCCATGGGTCTGGCCGCTCCACCATGACTCGAGCTTTGGGTGGTGCTTGGAAGGGGCAGACGATATCAGCAATAGCGGATCGGCGATTAGCAATGAAATGCTTGTGGATACTAACAGCACGTGCATCCACGTCGAATTCATCACCTAACGGTATGTGACTGGCCCATGTCGTTGAGTAGAGGATGTACAGGCCAATCGACAAATGCAGAGTGATTCGCATTGTTGATTTTTGGGATGTGTAAGGGGAAGTCACAGAAGTATGACGGTTGCGTATAGTTCAGTTTGACAAATATTTCAGACAGATCAAGGATTTTTTTGAAAAACAGATGCAGATAATAAATTTGCAATGTATATACAAAAATATTTCATATGGCACAAGTATAAAACCCTGAGGGGCGTCAAGTGGATAGGGGGGGGGCTATTGCCGTCAGCGTCATGCTGATCAAACGCAGGTGATCTGGTTTTCAGATAAACTGAAGCATTAATCTGTTGTCTATGAGTGGGTTGTTCTCAATAACGGCTATGATTCGCGTCAAAGTTCAAATTGGCAACCGTGGTTGGCTGCCCCGGTTCAGGGTTGTTATCATCGCTATCTATTTGCAGACGAACGCGCATCTTACTCGGCGGATATTAGATCGTTTCGTAGAGGTGATCGTGCTTCAGGCATTCAAATTTAAACTTTAGGCACGAGCCAAACGAAAGTTATTTTAAAATAACAAGCCCTGCTTTGTTTTATTTTAAAAAAATGTTAGAGCGTATTAGTATTTTGAATCTACAATTAAACGTAGTAGCTCGTTTAGTAAGGGTTTCTTAATGATACCTCCAATTTGAGTCGTATCAATTGTGTTCCGTTTGCGTCGGAACATAGATTGCAGTGCTATGACTGATCCAATAAACTCCCATATATAGGTTGGATTTATGGCGAAATCGAATAAAATACAACTTTTTGAGTGATATCATTAAACAATGATTTCAAAAAAATATCGGCCACACAGCCAAAGCTGTATGAATTGATAAGAGTTTGCTGGGTGATTGGCAGAGTATGAATCAGACATTGAAGCGGAATTCTACCACATCGCCATCTTTGACTTCGTATTCTTTGCCCTCAATGCGCAACTTGCCGGCTTCACGGGCAGCCGTTTTAGAGCCTGCTGTGACAAGGTCATCGAATGCGACGACCTCTGCAGCAATGAACCCACGCTCAAAGTCCCCGTGGATGACTCCTGCCGCCGCGGGGGCCTTGTCGCCGTGGCGGATAGTCCATGCGCGGGTTTCTTTTTCGCCGCTCGTGATATAGGTGCGCAGACCAAGGAGGTGATAAACGGCACGGATCAGTGTGGAGACACCTGAGTCAGAAATCCCCATGTCTGCAAGAAATTCGATGGCTTCATCGGGGTCTAGTTCGACGAGCTCCTCTTCAATACGGGCTGAAATGACGATTGCCTCAGCATCGTGAGATGCAGCAGCGTATTCGCGGACCTTGGTAACCATGGCATGGCTGTCAGGGTCTTTCTGGGCGTCTGCAAGCTCATCTTCAGCGACATTGCAGGCAAAGATGGTACGCTTTGAGGACAGTAGGAAAAAATCGTGTAGAGTAATTCGCTCGTCATCGGTCAGTTCTAGGGTGAGAGCGGGTTTGCCGGTATCGAGGTGAGGTAGGATCTTGTCGATCAATTCGACTTCTTTCTTGGATTCTTTGTCGCCGCTTTTGGCTTTTTTAATCCTGGAAAGTCTTCGCTTTTCCATGGCGGCCATGTCGGCGAGAATTAGCTCGGAGTTAATTATCTCAATATCACGAATGGGATCGACGCTGCCGAGTTCGTGGATGATATCGTCGTTGTTAAAACAACGAACTACCTGCACGATAGCATCTACCTCGCGAATGTTTGCAAGGAATTTGTTACCCAGTCCAGCTCCCTCTGACGCGCCTTCGACAAGTCCTGCTATATCGACGAACTCGATGGCTGCGGGGATGATTTTCTGCGTTTTGCTGATTTCCCCCAGAATATTCAATCTGTCATCGGGAACAGTGACTACTCCTACGTTTGGATCAATGGTGCAGAATGGATAATTAGCTGCCTCTGCATTGCGAGTGCGAGTGACTGCGTTGAAGAGTGTCGATTTTCCGACATTTGGGAGACCTACAATTCCTGCCTTGAGCATGAGGCGGGAAGCTACGGGGAAAACAAATAATTGCAATTTGTAAATTTGAAATTTGACCTTGTGGCCGTATGACGCTTGCTTGCGCGCATGCAGCATGTGCTCTTAAAATCAAAAATTCATCGCGCCTGCGTCACTGTAGCTGACGTGGAATACGAAGGTAGTATCGAAATCCCCTCAGATCTCATGGAGGCAGCCGGGCTATGGGAGGGGGAGCGAGTTCTGGTAACATCGGCATCTAAGGGGGGGCGACTAGAAACATATGCCCAGGCGGGTGAGGCAGGCACGGGCAAGATCATTATGAATGGCGGAGCCGCCCACGTGATAAAGGCGGGGGAGCGCATAACCATTATGGCATTTGCTATTTCATCGAATCCCATTTTACCTAAAAAGGTGGTCTGTAACGATAGCAATGAGATCATTCGCCGCACGAGCTGATTTTCTTGACAGAAAAAGAACCCTAAATCAGACAAATCGCGTCTTTACAAGCGACTAGCACTTCACCATATTTCCGCGCTCATGACACCGATCTTAGCTGCCGACTGGCTCAATATCTCAATCAATCTCCTTTTGGTGATCCACGTGATCGTCTGCCTTTTACTTGCCCTCGTTGTGCTAATGCAACGTCCCAAGCAAGAGGGGCTAGGCGCTGCCTTTGGTGGCGGCCTCACCGACCAAGCCTTTGGCGCCCAAACAACGAACGTGCTGCAGAAGGGAACCGTGTATCTCGGAACACTGTTTTTCGTGATCACTCTGGTGCTCGCCATATTGATTGGTAAGCAACAGTCCAGTGATCCAAGCATGGCTGAAGACGACAAGCAAACACAGGAAGAAGCTGAAAAGCCAGCCAGTGACAGCCTTGATGGCAAAAAGCCAGAGGTTAACGTGCCGGTGATTCCGGCTACACCATTAGAAAAGCCAACTGAGCCAGAAAAGCCAACTGAGCCAGAAAAGCCAGCTCCTCTCAGTGGTGATAAACCCACCCAGGAAGAGCCCGTGAAGGCTCCTGTATCTGGCGACGGCCAGTAGTTACCCCGTGAATGGCTCATCTAACTCTGAGGGTTCGGTTCATGCGGCCGATGATCAACCAGAGTGGGCGCTATTTACTGGTATGCCTGAAAAGCCGGTTGAGGCGGGCGAGTCAGATTTTGGATTTATAGATAGTAAAGGTGTTACCTCCACCGCTTCATGTGTGAATGATCTTGCCGAAAAGATCGGCAAATCTCGTGAGTCTGTTGATCTTGTGTGGACGCCTGATTCTGAGCGCATGCAGGTGACTGAAGAAGTGCCGGCGCTCAATAAGGTGATTTTAAATCGCCGGAAAAAATTTGCTGAGCGAGACATCAGCGATGGTATTCGTATGGGGTTAGTTTTTGGCTCAATGCTCATTTACACGCTTTATGCGGTTTGGAGTAACGGCGCTAAAACTATTGAGTCCTTTTACACCAATCAACTTACCGGGCTGGCTGCATTGCTCTTTTTTATCTTTGGACTTCTGCCTTTCTATGAAGGTTGGAAACTACGACGATCCCTAGCTAGATTAGATGTATCAAGTATTCAGGATGAGATTCCAGATGCACGATTTGATGTATGGCTGCGTCGCCAATCGATACCGGTAACTTGGGTTTTGCTGGCGTGTCTGTTGGCAGTGGGTCTTGTGCAGCTATACATCGATCGAGGATCTGGCGGTATTTCTACATCCATTCAGCAAGCTGGACAGTTAAAAAAAGAGGGTATTAAACTCCCTAATATCGATGATGCCCATGCATGGTGGCGTGTCCTCACTGGTGGTGTGCTACATGGTAACCCAATCCATTTTTTAATGAATGCAGTGGGGATTCTTTATCTAGGCAGGCGGACTGAGGCACTGGCACGTTGGCCACACATGTTGATTGTATTTGTATCTGCGATGTGGGTTGGAGGGATTGCCAGCGCAAAGCTTTTGCCAGCTGATCCTGCCGTTGGTGCATCTGGCGGGCTGATGGGATTGTTGGGGTTCCTGATTATATACGAGGGGCTGCATCGTAGGTTGGTTCCACGTTCCGTTCGCCGTCGTTTATTTGCAGGTGTTGCTCTCATGGCGGTCATGGGATTTCTCGGTATGAGTTTCATTGATAATGCCGCCCATGCAGGAGGCTTGCTTGCGGGCATGATGTATGCGTGGTTGGTATTTCCGCCATCTTTCACTGCTAGGCGACCGCGTGTCATGGGCAAAGACAAAGTAGTGGGTGCTGCAGCGGGACTTGCGCTGCTGGCTATTTGCGCTCTGGCCTGTAGTAAAATTTTAGGTATCTCCTGAGTCAGGTATTCTACACGTGGGCTTGTCAAATCGAGTTACTGTGTCAATAAACAAGAAAGAATTCATGAACGTGATTTTTATTAAAATATGTTCATACTTCAGGTGCTGCTGCCGACAGCACCATGAACCTAATGATTGATATGAAAAAATCTACACGCGAGGTTATATTCAGTGTGCAATACGATGAATGACCGATCAGAAATAAGAGGTGCTTGGAGGCAGTGGTTAGGTGGTAAAATAGTTGCCTTTCTCATGCGTTTGGTGGGGTGTACTCTGCGTTATGAATTGCAGGATTTAGCGGGCCAAAAAATGAAGGCAAGACCCGGCGTTCCTATAATTTGGATTTTTTGGCATAATTGCTTGTTTTGTGCTCCTTTAACCAAGAAGCAATTCAGTGGCACTGCACCCGCCACTGCGCTTGCCAGTGCGAGCCGTGATGGAGCCATCATAGAGTCGATGGTAACGAGTTTTGGGGTTAAGACAGTAAGGGGATCCAGTTCGCGTCGGGGAGTGGCAGCACTCATAGCTCTCAAAAAAGCTCTCGCGGCAGGGGAGCACTTATTTATTACTCCCGATGGCCCCCGTGGTCCGCGCTATCACCTGCAACCTGGTGTGGTGAAGCTAGCGCAGTCGTCTGGCGCGCCAATTGTTCCAGTTAGATTTTACCACTCGTCTAGCTGGCGACTAAAAAGTTGGGATAGGTTTCATATTCCCAAGCCCTTTAGCAAAGTAGTCATCAATATTAGCGATGCAATTCATGTACCTTCAAAAATAGACAAAAATGATTTTGAAACTTATCGTAAAAAAGTTGAGGATGCCCTCAGAAAGGGTGTCGATGACACCTCTAACAAATAAATGTATTTATGAGCAAAATAATCGATGGTAAGGCAGTAGCCGAAAAAGTTTTAGCTGAATGTGGTCAGCAAATCGAGAGGCTGAAAAATCAGGGTGTGATTCCGGGGCTTGCTGTGGTTCTTGTTGGTGAGGATCCTGCGTCCAAGGTTTACGTTGGCTCTAAGGTGCGCAAGTGCGCTGAACTTGGACTGCATTCACGTAAGATTGAATTGCCAGTGGATGCCACTCAAGAGGATGTGCTTACCGTGGTGAAGGAGTTGAATGCAGACGACCAAATTCATGGTATTCTTGTGCAATCGCCACCACCGCCACAAATCGATGAGGATGCTATTGTGAGAGCGATTGATCCGGCAAAGGACGTGGATGGATTTCATCCGGAAAACGTTGCGAAGCTTGCACTCGAAGATAGTTCCGGGTTTGTGCCCTGCACTCCGGCTGGATGTATGCGACTGCTTAAGGAGGCAGGGGTCGAGACATCTGGTGCTGAAGCGGTCGTGCTTGGTCGTAGCATGATTGTGGGGAAACCCATGGCACTCCTTCTAATGAGTAAAGAAGGCAATGCTACCGTAACTGTGGCTCATTCGCGAACCAAGGAGCTTGCTGATGTGTGCCGTCGCGCAGACATAATCGTCGCCGCTATCGGGCGCCCAGGCTTTGTCACCGCAGATATGGTTAAGGAGGGTGCCGCCGTTATTGATGTGGGAATCAACCGAGTGGATGACGACAGCGCCAAGCGAGGCTACAGAATCGTTGGTGATGTCGATTACGATGCCGTGGCGCCTAAATGCTCAGCGATCACTCCCGTGCCCGGTGGTGTGGGTCCGATGACGATCGCCATGCTGATCTCCAATACCGTGAAGGCGGCTGAAGCGGCTAACGCTTAATTTCCCAGACTTCGCAGATTTGGTTTGCCGCCTCGTCAGTCTTGGAGGAGCGCGTAGTTTCACCGAAGCAGATAGCCTGCACCTCCTGCTTGGAGTTGCGTAGTGTATTGATGATAGATGCGAGGGTGGTAGCTCGTTGTGAGCAGAGGGTTTCACCACGTTCTTTCCCTCCTGATTTGGAATCATACCCGACGACCAGAAAATAGGTATTATCATCACTACTCTTGTTGATGATATCGCGAATGATGGCTTCGCGGTCAAAATCGATTTGCACGGAGCCTTTTGCGAACGACTGGCGGTGAATGATCTTTGCTCCTATTGTAGTTGCAATATTCTCATAAGCTGTATTCAGATCCTGCTTATCAGTATCGTTGAGTTTCTTGAGTTCAGCCAATAAGCGTGCTGGCTTAGCTGGAAGGTCCTTGTCTGATTTGAGGAAGAGTTTAGGAAGGTCGATTTGTGTCCGCATGCGTTGCATTTCATAACGTTGCTTGCGCATCTTTGGTTTGAGCAGGGCGAGCTCCGCTGCCAAGTCATCATAGGCTTTCTGGCTGACGACATTTTGGGCGTCGAATTTGAGTTTATCTATTTGTAATTCGAGTTTGCTGTGGGCGTCTAAGCTGTCGTTTAGTTGTTTGCGTAGTATAATGACTGCCTCATTAGTAGGCCTACCGATAAGCTCTTGTAGCTGCTTGTTGGTATCCAGGATTTTGTTGCGCGCGATTTCAAGATCGTTAGTCAGTCGCAAAATTTGTTCAGAGGTTCCTGATGCTAAATCAAGTTTTGTGTTGAGTTCCTTGATCTGAGCGTAAAGTCGTTGTGTGTTTTGTGTGTATGCTGCAATCTCACTCTCGCGCTCACGTAAGAGTTCGTCTTTTTTCTTGAGTTCTTCTTGCCACTGACTGGTCATAGCAGCAAGTGATGAGGCATCGCGCTGGATACGTGTTGCCATCGTCAGAGCGCTGTTAGGGGCCTTTGGGAGTGGCGGGAGGCCACGATTTGCTCGCGCTTCATTGGTTTTAGTGCGCAGTTGTATGTTGCGTGAAGTGAGTGCAGCTATGTCATCACCAGATGTGTCTGATGATCGAAGTATGTTGCCGTTCATGCTAACCAAAAGCATGACAAAGAGAAGAATGACAATGATGACGATCAGGGACGTCGTAAGCATGTTGCCGTTCGGTTTAATTGGTAGATTCTTAGCCTCGGGATTGGTCGTGTCGGAGTTTTCTGGAGTTCCCATATGTAACAATATTTGAGTTCGTTAGGTGTGTAATTGCGGTTTAGCTTTTTTCGTAATCAAACGCAAGGTTGGTATTGTTGTTCAGACCAGTGCTAGATTTGGATTAATATCTTCGTGAAAGCTCGACTGCATACCCCTAAGATGACGTTGTAGCGCTACAAATGCAATCATTGCAGCGTTGTCTGTCGAAACTTCGGGAGGCGATATCAGCAGTTCATAACCCATTTCATCGCAGGATTTCTGCATCGCATTACGCAATGCTCTGTTGCAGGAAACACCACCCGAAAGGCTGATGGTTTTTTCCTCGCACTGTGTCGCTGCACGTATGGTTTTTGTAACTAATATTTCTATCACTGCCTGTTGAAAAGAGGCGCATAGATCAGGGATAGCATCGGCAGGTGCTTGGCCCTGCTTGGGGTCAAGTTTTTCAAGCTGATAGAGCACGGCAGTTTTAAGACCTGAAAAAGAAAAATCGAGACCATCATTCAACATTGAGCGGGGGAATTTGAAAGCCTGTGTCGATCCCTCACATGCTTGTTTCTCGATCTCAGGTCCGCCCGGGTAGGGGAGCCCAAGCATTTTGCCGACTTTATCATATGCTTCCCCCGCAGCGTCGTCGCGCGTACTGCCTAACAGTGAGTATTCGCCGAATGCCTTCATGTGAATTAGCATGGTATGGCCGCCAGATACAATCAGAGCTAGGTTTGGCTCCAATGTCATGCGATTCATAAACGGTGAGAGCAAGTGGCCTTCCATGTGGTTGATTGATATAAAGGGCTTGCCTATTGCCATGGCCATTGCCTTTGCAGTGGTGTTTCCCACTAATAATGATGACGCTAGTCCCGGCCCAGCCGTCGCGCCAATAGCATCAATGTTGTCGATTGCGACACCCGAGTTTTTCAAAGCGATTTCTATGAGCGGTCTCAAATGTAGCGAGTGGTTTCTGCTTGCTAACTCAGGAACAACTCCACCGAATTCTCGATGGATGTCAATCTGGGATGATATTTCCGATGATAGTATCTCTGCCACACCGCCATTATGACGTAGAATTGCTACTGCGGTTTCATCGCAGCTGGATTCGATAGCAAGGATAGTCGTTGGCATGACCGATTTTTTAGCCTGTAATTTCGTCATGAACAGCCAATTTTCACTGGCATGAAGACTTTAAAACTTGAAGTTTATAAAGGAAGCAACCTTTACAAATAGCGGTTACTTTGGCAGAAACCGCGCCATGTCAGAGCTGCCCAAAGCCTATGAACCTCAAGAGGTGGAAAGAAAATGGTATTCCACTTGGCTGGAAAACCAGTGTTTCCATGCGAATGAATCCTCAGACAAAGAGGGCTACTCGATTGTCATTCCACCGCCGAACGTCACAGGCATTCTGCACCTTGGGCATGTCCTCAACAATACCATTCAAGATATTCTTGCTCGCCGAGCGCGTCAGCAAGGTAAGGAAGTGCTCTGGCTTCCTGGCACGGATCACGCGGGTATCGCCACCCAAACAAAAGTGGAAAAACAGCTTCGCGATGAGGAAGGTAAAACGCGCCGTGATCTGGGGCGTGATGAATTTCTCAATCGTGTGTGGAATTGGAAAGAAAAGCACGGTGGTATTATCATTAAGCAACTCAAGCGGCTTGGTTGCTCGTGTGACTGGGAGCGTGAGCGTTTTACTATGGATGATGATTATTCAGCGCAGGTTGCAGAGGTTTTCACTAAGCTTTTTAACGAAGGGTTAATCTACCGAGGTAAGCGCATCGTCAATTGGTGCCCAGTATCGCTCACTGCCCTCTCTGATGAGGAGGTGATTATGAAGCCACAGAAGTCCAAGCTCTATTTTATGAAATACGAGCTTGTTGACGCACCTGGTGAGTTCTTAGAAATTTCTACTACTCGTCCGGAAACCTTAATGGGTGATACTGCAGTAGCGGTGAATCCAAAAGATGAGCGTTTCACCAAGTATATCGGACGTCGAGTGCGCCGTCCGTTCCCTGAGGCCGAGATAGAGATCGTTGCTGACGATCATGTTGACATTGAATTTGGAACTGGTGCTCTTAAAATAACTCCTGCTCACGATAAGGCAGACTTCGAGATTGGTGAACGCCATCATCTGGAAATCATTGATGTGCTTCATCCCGATGGCACCGTCAACTGTCCGGATTGTCCAGAGCTTGATGGTCTCGATCGCTTCAAGGCACGTAAGGTTGCCGCTCAGATGTTAGATGACAAAGGGTTGCTTATCCGTGTCGAAGAATATGAAAATAATGTAGGTTTTTCCGAGCGTGCCGATGTCGTTATTGAACCGCGCATTTCCATGCAATGGTTTCTTAAATATCCTGCTGTCAAGGAGACTGCCGATGCTGTTGCCGATGGTAGTATTGTTTATCGTCCGGCACGCTGGGCTAAAACGCATGCGAACTGGATGGAAAACATACAAGACTGGTGCATCAGTCGTCAGCTTTGGTGGGGGCATCAGATTCCCGTGTGGTACCGCAAAGAAAAAGTGACCCAGTTGCAAGCAGCCGAGTCACTTGATGTTGTGGATATGCAGGCTGGTGATATCTATGTCGGAACAGAGCCTCCATCTAATCCGGAGGCTTGGGTGCGCGACGAAGATGTGATGGACACATGGTTCAGCTCATGGCTCTGGCCGTTCGCCACCATGAATGGGCAAGAGCAGAAAAAATTCTACCCGACCGCTGACCTTGTGACTGGGCCAGATATTATCTTTTTCTGGGTCGCCCGTATGATCATGGCTGGCTACCACTTCGCTGGTGGATTACCTTTCAGAAATGTTTTCTTCACCTCGATCATCCGTGATCTCAAGGGACGTAAGATGAGCAAGTCACTTGGTAATTCACCTGATCCAATTGATCTGATGGATCAGTATGGTGCGGATGGCTTACGTTTTGGCTTGATGCGCACCGCACCTATAGGAACGGATGTTAGGTTCGATGAGTCGCAGGTCGCAGAAGGTCGGAATTTTGCTAATAAGCTCTACAACGCTTGTCGATTTCGTCAAATGTGCGGTGTTGCGACAGTTGTTAATGAAGAGCTGTCAGAGGTAAATGGAATTCGGCCTTATCACAGGGATATTGCAGTTAAGCTGGATGCTTTGGCAGTTAGTGTGGAGAAATCTTATGCTGATTACCGTTTTAACGACGTTGCACAACAGCTGTATGATTTTCTTTGGGGCGAGTTCTGCGACAAATTTCTCGAGGCTGTCAAAGGTGACTTGCGTGATACGGCAAGCCCCGAAGCTCGCGAAACTACGCTTGCAGTGTTCGACTCCGTGATGAGCCGTTTCCTGCAACTGCTTCACCCCTTCATGCCGCACATCACCGAGGAATTATCTGCTCGGATGGGTTATCTTGCTGGGGGAGAATATGTGATGGAAAAGATGTATCCATCAACAACTCTAACAACATTTGATGATGGAGAGAAAAATGCCGAGGCAATCTACGCTGCTGCCGGTAAAATGCGTAATCTTAAAGCGGAATACAACGTTGCTACTCGTAAGGATGTGAAGTTTCTTGTTATTAAAGCATCTGACTGGTTATTGGCCGAGACGGATGTGCTTGGTTTGCTAGCAGGTGGTGATATCGAGGTATTAGATATTTATGATGCACCTAAGGGAACACCTGCAGCAGTGACGGACGTCGGTGAGATTTATATGCCGCTCGATGGCCTCATCGATATGCAGGCTGAGAAGTCACGGCTCGATAAAGAGATCGCCAAGGTTGCTCAAGAGGTGAAAAAGTGCGAAGCCAAACTTGGAAACTCGGCATTCGTGGATAAAGCACCCACTGAACTCGTTGATCGCGAAAAATCTCGTCTTGATGAGTGGGCACAAAAACATTCTCAACTTCAAGAAATGAGGTCATCGCTTGGATAATGCTTCTTGCAACAAGGTATTCGCTCGGTAGCATGTCCAAGCTTAATAGTTTATATCATGCTCAAGCTTAAAGATATTCCATCATTACCTGACGACGCAGTTGATCTGCTGGGCGCGGTGGGTTATCTGGATGCTACTGATCTGGCCGAGGTGAATACTGAGTCGCTTCAGGCTGAGCTTGCCCAAGCCAACGTGCAACTTAAGATCATTGATGTGCATCCTACGTCCGAGCAAATTGAAGAATGGAAAAGAGCTACTGCTGAGCATTCCGTGGGGGGTGTAACAGACGATTTTAAGGAAGATGCGCTGGTTGCCAGTCATACTCAGGAAGTAGTGGTTACTGGTGATGATTCGGAGTTTGTAAACTTTGAAAATGATCCAGAGGTTCAGAAAATGCTCAAGGCCTCTCCTGAAGCGCTTCCACTGAATCCTTTGCTAATTAGGCACCATAAAATTAATGTTTTGGATATCCCTGAAGGTGTTCTGCTGAGTCATTGTCACGGTGAAACGGAAATTAAATTAACGCCTGTCGATCGCATGACGACGCCGCAGCGGCATCAAGCAGACGACAAACGTACTGGTTTAATAGCATCACGCATTCGGACCTTTGATGAAGCTGGGGAGATAACAAGCCGTGTCAAACCTCTCGAGCGAGGTGAACAGAAAATGGCAGTTACTCCAAGTGAGGGACTTAATGTCGGAGTTAGTCCTGAATCAAGACGTTTTGTCCGGGGTGTGATGCATCCCAACCCATGGAGCGTGCGAACCTCGGCGATTTTTGCAGTGTTAGTGGAGATCATGCTAATTGCCAATTTTATAGGCATTCCATGGCTACTTTATCATGAGTATGCCAGCGGTGAAAACATGGTATGGTGGGTGCTGGGTATAGCATCTGGTTTGTTCTTATCGGCTCTCCTCTATCTTTTCTGTGGCATCAGCTCGCGCTGCCGCGTCTGTGGTCAACGCCAGTTTGCACCTAAAAAATGTATCAAAAATAAAAAAGCGCACCATATTCCATTGGTGGGATATATTTTCCCTACGGCGCTGCATGCTATCTTTTTTAAGTGGTTTTACTGCACCTACTGTGGCACAGCTGTCAGGCTGAAAAAATAGCACTCGTCCGCGGTTAGGTGGAGATACGTCGCGTGTTATTCCCTAACTTTCGAGTCAATGATGATGGTCACAGGCCCATCGTTAATGAGGCTAACTTTCATATCGGCGCCGAACTCGCCTGAGGCACATGGATGCCCCAGTTCTTTTTCTGCTGCTGAAATGAAGGCCTTGTATAGTGGAATGGCACTCTCCGGTCGGGCAGCTTTGATGAACGATGGACGATTTCCTTTTTTGGTCCCTGCATGAAGAGTAAACTGGCTGACCACTAACAACGCACCATCTATGTCCTGTAGCGAGAGGTTCATCTTGTCCTCTGCATCAGGGAAAATACGCATCTTGATGATTTTGCTGACCAGCCAATCGATGTCATCATGGTTATCACCATCGACAATCCCTAACAAAACGACGAATCCACAAGCAATAGAATCCTTGATCTCGCCTTGAATAGTCACGCTAGCTTCAGATACTCTTTGAATAACAACACGCATTATATTTACTCGATGAATAGTCGCTGAGATTTTCTTCTGAAATACAGACCACCCGGTAAATTGACCTTGGCGATACCGTTGTTGTTAATCAGGTCATGACAGCGCTCAAGTACACTATAGCTCATGTCGCACACTCCGTGTTTTTGCAAATGCACCCGAACGGCCGCCAATTGAATACCTGTGGGAAGTGACTTTAGTTTGGGTAAAAACATCCGACCTTGTGGGTCCTCCAGCTTGTGACCATCAAGGATTTCGCGGATACTAAGCTCGTGGTTTGTTGAGATTTTTTCTGCGCGTAGAAGCGTGGCACGGATATTTCGGCCCATGATATCATTAAGCAGTGGTATTACCTCGTTACGGAGACGGTTGCGCGCTGCAACCGGCTGCTTATTTGTCAGATCATCACGGTAATCAATCCCGTGATACATGAGATAGTCATTGATTTCGTCCCTTGAAACCAAAAGAAAAGGGCGCACAAACTCAATACGTTTACCGTGAATTACGTGGTCTGACTGTGGACGCATGCCCTTGAGCCCTGCAGAGCCACGTAGTAAATTAAACAGTATCGTCTCCGCCTGATCATCTGCATGGTGCGCTAACAACACGCGTGGGCAACGATGAACAAGGGCACATTCACGGAAAAACCGATGCCTTGCATTACGTGCTGCTAGCTCCATTGACTCGCCAGTTTCACGCATCAACTTGTTCACATCTTCGCGTTTAACTTCGCATGCAAGGTTGTTTTTTTTTGCTAGGCTGCGGGCGAAAGTTGCGTCCTTTCCGGATTCTTTTCCGCGCAGTGCGTGATTGAGATGGCAAACAACCAAATTACGGTAACCATTTTCTAATAATACGTGCAACAGTGCCACCGAGTCGCGCCCACCGGAAATACCGACCAAGTAACGTCGCCGCTTGGACTGTTCAAGAAACTTCGGGTCTAGCTCTAATTCCACGCAAGAGATACTATGAACGACAATAGCCTATGTCCAGCCCCTGCATGAGTCTTAACGCTTGCTCTGACTTAATTCTGTGATAATCACACCTCGTCCCCACGATTACGCCGCTGTAGCTCAGGGGTAGAGCAATTCACTCGTAATGAATAGGTCGCCGGTTCAATTCCGGCCAGCGGCTCCATATGGAATAAAGGTTTTTAGCTTTAGTTCTCGATCCATTGTTTTTTGCGTATGCATTTCGTATGCACTTTTTGACACCTGAAGATCATCAACACTGCATATGGTTGTTGCAAATGTGCTCCTGTGAATTGTAACTAACGGACAATTTTTCGTATGCTCATGCCTTTGGGCATAAAAAGATAGAATGAGTGATGTGTGCTTACCCGAAAAGTTGGGAAAATAGTTTTCTTTTTGCCAAAAACTGTAATGATTTTGGCTATGAAATCTGTATCACATACCCGCCGTCAATTTCTTAAAACTTCCATTGCTGCTGGTGCCGCTGTTGCTGGCCCGCAGATCGTAGCCGCTGAAACGCTTGGCAAACCGGGTGCGAACAGTCGTATTGGTATGGGCTTTATCGGCATGGGCCTTATTTCAGGCAGCCACCTTAAGACCTTTGCGGGCATGGATGAAGTGCAGCCACTTGCGGTTTGCGACGTCAAGAAATGGCAGCTCGAAAAAGCGGCCGGCGTATTGAAGCAGCGGGGATTCAAGGATATTCAGACTACAGCCCGCTATGAGGAGATTCTCTCGAACCCTGCTATCGATGCGGTGTGTGTCACCACGCCTGATCACTGGCACGCATCTATCGCAATCGCCGCGATGAAGGCAGGCAAGGATGTTTACGTTGAGAAACCCATGACACTCACTATCGAGGAAGGCAAAGCCATGATAGCCGCTGAAAAAAAATACGGCCGTATCGTTCAGGTTGGTACCCAGCAGCGCTCGTCGGTCTACTTCCGAATTGCTGCCAATTTAGTGCGCAACGGTCTCATCGGCGAGGTGAAGGAGATCTATGCTGGACTGGGGAGTTTCCCAATGCCGCCTGTGAAAGAGAAGGTAGCTCCGGTTCCGGACGGGTTTGACTACGACCGCTGGCTCGGTCCGACACCATTTTATGATTACTCCGACAACCGCGTAAAAGGAAGTTACGGCAGTGGTTGGCGTTGCTACTGGGAATACGGCAGCCGTAAGTTCGGTGATTGGGGTGCGCACCACTTTGATATCATCCAGTGGGCTCTCGACCGCGACGACACCGGCCCAGTTGAGTATATCCCGAAGGGCTTTGAGGGCACTGAGCACCACCACTTCCGCTACGCAGACGGCATCAAGGTGTGGCGCGACAAGAAACCCAATCATGGCGCTATGATCCGCTTTATTGGAACGGAAGGAGAAGTACATGTCAGCCGGGGTAAAGTCGCCACCTCTCCCAAGGAGCTAGTGCGTCACAAGTTCAAGGATAGTGACATCCAGGTTTATGAGTCCAAGAACCACAGGCAGAATTTCCTTAGCTCAATCAAGTCACGCAAGCCGACAATTTGCCCGGCCACGGTCGGTCACCGCTCGGGAACCATCTGCCAGCTTGCCGGCATCGCCGAGCGCCTCGTTCAGCCGATCAAATGGGACCCCAAGGCGGAGAAGATCATTGGCAATGAGAAGGCCGCGGCCATGCAAGATCGCAAGCGCCGCAAAGGCTACGAACTTCCAGTATAGCAACTTGTATGAAATGGCTGCCTTGTCTGCAACGGTGGCTGCCTCAGTGCCGCCGCCTCACTTCTTCTTAAACAGAGGGCTTGTGGCGACTTCGCGGATCATGTCGCGTAATCGATAGCCATCCTTACGAAGCCGATTGGTAATGAGCTCGACGTCGTCTGCGTCGGAGAACTCGATAGTACGGCCGAGGCCGTAAGTCAGGAGTGATTCAGTGAGTTGTGTGGCGAGTTCCTTTTCGTTGGTGAGAAGCACTTTTTTTAGTTCGTTGGCGTTGTTGAATTTTTGTCCATTGGGCAAGATTCCACCAGGCTTGATGGGAACGTGTTTTTTGCCGACTTTTTCGGTGTCACGCCAGCGGCCAATGGTGTCGAAATTTTCTAATCCAAATCCGATGGCATCCATTTTGACGTGGCATGAAGCACAAGTGGCCCGTTTCTGGTGCAGCAGAACCATCTGCCGGTTGGTCATGGGTTTGTTAGAGGCTTCGTCGAGCTCAGGAACATTCGGTGGCGGTGGGTTGGGTTCGTCATGAAGTATTTTTTCCATGACTAGAGCCCCGCGGATGACGGGGGAGGATCGCTCACCATTAGATCCTGTTGTTAGAAATGCAGATTGGGTGATCAGTCCTCCTCGAGGTGAATTAAGAGCAAGTTTGATTTTATGAAACGTGTTGTTTTTTTCCTTTGGGAAAGCGATTTCGTAGTGTGCGGCCAGAGCTCCATTGATTGTGACGAAGTCGGAGTCGATCAAGTTTTTAGCAGGTAGGTTTTCTTTGATGAGCGTGCCAAAGAACTCTCGGACCTCTTGCTTGGCGTCTTGCTGAACACCTTCGTTAAAGACATAGTGCTGTTTGCGATCGATGGTTATGGCATCGTAACGATCAAACTCAGCCCACTGGCTAATGAATCCGTCGCGAAGTCTTTCAGATTTTGGGTCCGATAGCATACGCTCGACTTGTTGGGAGAAAATAGTGGGGTCTGAGAGGTTGGCAGCATAGAGCGTGGCGTCTGGTGGGCTGCTCCAGAGGAAATAAGAGAGGCGGACAGCGAGCTCACGATTATCTAACATCTTATGTGGTTTTTGTTGAGCGGGTTCAGCTTCTTGAATGAAGAGAAAGCTCGGCGAGGCGAGGATGATCGCCATGCTTTCTGCCATGGCTGCTTTATAATTCATGCCGGAAGCACGATTTGCTTGGAATTTTTTGATAAGCTTGCTGAGGTATAAAGGGTCAGGTTTTTTTTGCCGGAATGCGGTGGTGGCGAATTTCTCGATAAAATCTGCTGCTGTGGCGTCGTTGTTGAGGTAGGGACTATTGGAGCCAGTGGCCATACCTGGGTAGAGGATTTCCTCGATGAGCGAGCGTTTTTTTGGGTAGAAAGGGCCTTCGAGTTCTAACCAGTCGACCCAGATAGCAGAGCGGGGGTCGAGGTGTTTGCCTGGAATACCCAATTTGTTAAGATAGCCTCGCATTGAGTTGATGGTGTTGTCCGGCTGATTTTCACGTATTTGGACGGTGAGGACGTCGTTGTTGATGTTTTGGCGCAGTCGGGTGGAAATGGTTTCAGGTTTTCTTGGAGTACCAGACATTTTGAGAGTGCCATGAATTTTCCGGCGGTTGTATAGGCGGACAATCTTGCGGATTTCGGGTTGATTGCCGACGATGCCGCCGTGGATGCGGAATGTATAATCGGCACGATGATCGATGTGTTGGTGAATGGTCGCCCACTTTGCCACGTCTGAGATGTAGATGCCTTGGTCGACTTTGGGATACTTGAGGTAGTTACGTGGTAGTTCGGCGCGGGTATTCCATTGCTTGAGAAGGATCGTCATTTCCCCTTCATCTTTGAAGCCAGCTTCTTTCCAGGTTTTGCCGGCTTTTAGCATGGCCTTCTGGCGGTCTTTTTGGGTGAGGCCTTTGCGCATTTTTTTAGTGTGACCTCGCTCGGGTTGGCTTCGCTGCCTACTGACTTTTTGGTAGGGCCGAGTGTTAATGCTGAGAGATTTGGTTGCAATTTTCCTGCCAAGCTCGAGATAGCGTTCGAAGTGAGCGGAGGTGTAAAATTGTTCCTCGCCAACGGTGTCGTAGGTGCCGATCTCACCATCGTCTGGGATATCATTGATATCGATATCGAAGCCGAATAGATCACGTGTTGTGTGCACATACTCGCGTTTGTTGAGTCGGCGCATCTTGATCTCGCCGCCGTGGTCGGTGAGGCGTTTTCTGGCATTGTTTACGGAGCCCGTTAGGGTATCGAGAAATACGGCGAGCTCTTTATCATCTGGAAACTCATCAGCCTCTACCGGTGGCATATCGCCGCCGTTGAGTTGGTCAAGTACGTCTTGCCAGCGCTGTGCAGTGTCGTTGTTAGTAATACTCCAGTTGACCTGATCAAAACGAATGTCTGCTTCCTGTTCATCAGGGCCGTGGCATTCGATACAGAATTCCTTGAGAAATGGTTGCAGTTTTTTCTTCGGTAGGTGAGTTGGTAGTGGGGTAGCCTCAGCAGATTTAGTTGCATCTGAATTATTGGGATCGGCCGCAGCGGGGCGTGTGACTGCTAGAACAGCACAGGTCACCGTAAGTGCGATGAGTAATAAACATTTCATCGGGAAGAAAACTAGCTGATTAGTTCAGGGATAATATTGGTGCTGTGGCTGAATTTGTCAGTCTTGATGCCAGCCTGCTGCATTAAGGTTAGCCAGTAATTTGCTAGGGGCGTGTTTTGTTTAGGAAGGGCAATGTGTCGGCCGTGTTTGATGTCCTTGGCGGCTCCTCCTGAGAGGATAGCGGGAACGTTTTTGAGTTCATGACCACTGCGCAGGTTTGAGCCGTAGGAGACGATGCAATTATCGAAGAGCCTAGATCCATCGATGTCCTTAGCCTCTTTGAGTCGGTCAATGAAGTGAGCAAATAATGCCGAACATTTTTTGTCACGCTCACGGGATGCGAGGATACGAGGTTGGGAAAATCCGTAGTGGCTGAGCGAGTGAGCCTTAAGTTTCATTCCCATACCCATGAGTAACGAACAAACGGGCTGACGGTAGGTGACAACATTGGTCATGCCGGTTTGGAGGGCAATGATGATCATGTCATACATTAGGTGAATCGCTTTCTCGCCCGTGATGCCCTCTGGGGGTGCCGAGAATGGGGCTTTTGGTTTGGGGGTATCGGCCCACTTGGCCTGACGCTCTAGACCTTTCTCGACTTGTCGGATTCCAGTGAAATATTCGTCGAGCTTTTCCCGATCGCTTTTGCTGAGAGTGCGTTTCATGCCACCACCATCGATACGGACTAGGTCGAGAATACTTTGCTTTTTTTTGAGGCGGGCGTCGAGTTCCGCGCGAGAATCTCCTGGATGGGCAAAGAGTGTATGAAAAAGATCGAGTGGCCGATTGATGCCGGGGATTGGTTTGCCAGCTTCATCCCAGGAGAGTGAAAGACCGCGACCATGACCGGAGTTTTGTGAGCCGTCAGCTTCCTTGGCGGAAAGGATAAGCGACTGGAAACGGGTGTCTTTTCCGAGATGCTCTGCAACTACTTGGTCGCATGAAATCGAATTGTGGAAGCGCTTGCCAGGTGTGCCGGCTACGTTGGCTCCAGTGAGGTAAGAAACACTGCCTCCGTGCGGGTCAGTAGCGCCAATGTTTGTCAGATTGGACACCATGGTTATATCATTCATATGACGGGCGAGGGGAGACAACCCCTCGGTCATACCGATTTCGGCAAAAGAGCCTGCTTTTTTGGGATAAAAAGTATTTTTGGTAAAACCGAAACCACCGCCAAGGAAGATCATACGCTTGGGTGGTGATGGTGAAGATGTGTCAGCACCTACTTTAGCGGCGACGGATTCTAGGAAAGGGAGCGCAAGAAATGAGCTACCCATTCGGATAAATGAGCGCCTGCTGGTGGTGTAGGTGAAGTATGGCATTAAATTGATACAATATGTCTAAGCTAGTTACGGTGATTTTCATGATTTATTATCCTCTTTTTTTAGGATGGTTTACCATATTGTATGGTCTTAATTTTTTAATCTATGTTTAGTTCACGTATGTCAGGTGGTTTTGTGATTTTCTGGGCGGTGGTTTTTTTGGCTGTAGTCAATTGTCATGCGGATCAGGGGCTGCCACGTCCAGAAAAGCCCAATATCGTGCTCATACTAAGTGATGACCTTGGGTGGCAGGATGTGAAGTGTTATGACGTAGATAAACCATCGCCGATGGAGACACCCCATGTGGATGCTTTAGCAAAGAGGGGGGTGAAATTCTGGCAGGCTTATTCCCCAGCACCAACCTGCGCACCGTCACGATGCGCCATTATGAGCGGTAACCACCCGGCGAGGGCACAGAAGACACATGTTGTTGGTGGAGCGCCCCCGACGCCGAACCACAAAGTTGCTTGGAAAGTAATAGCCCCATGGTACAGCGGACGTATGCCTGCTGATGAGGTAACCTTGGCGAAGGTCTTAAGGAGAAATGGTTATACCACTGGTCACGTGGGTAAGTGGCACATGGCGATTGATCATCATGCCTTTCCTCAGCCTGAAGACCAAGGTTTTGATTGGACGAGGAGTGATCGTGGTGCACGTGCTTCAATGAAGCCCAGCCGTATCGATGGATTTGCGACCAACACAAAAGGGGATAAATTCAGACTCGATACCAATGGCTTTCCATACCATGCCAACAGCGAGAACGCGTTGACCTTTCTCAATGAACAGAAAGACAAACCATTTTTCTTGTATTATGCAACCTGGCTTGTGCACTCACCGATTCATACCCGCAGTAAGCAGTTGCTTGATAAGTATTGTAACAAACTCAAGATCGATCCTGCGACGCTGAAAGCCAAAGGGTGGGCAGGTAAGGGGCAGACAAACCCCTTTTATTGTGCGATGGTTGAGGAGCTTGATTATTACGTTGGGAAGGTTTTTGATTACTTAGATAACACCGATGATCCACGTTGGCCCGGGCATAAGCTATGTGAAAATACCTATGTGATTTTCACTTCTGATAATGGTGGAATGGAGGGACACCGAGGTGAGGTCTACACAGATAATTACCCACTCGATAAAGGTAAAATCAATGCAATGGAGGGAGGAATTCGAGTGCCACTTATCATCACGGGACCCAAGGTGGCTAAGAATGTTGCTACTGATGTGGTGGTCAACGGGCTCGATTTTTATCCAACGATTCTCTCCCTCGTTGGTGCAAAAATCCCCGAAGGAAAGAATATTGATGGTTGTGATTTGACTAGTCTGTTAGAGAAGCCCGATGCTCCTGAGCGTGTGAAACACGCCGATGGCTCCGTCCGAGATACGATGATGTGGCATTTCCCAAACAGTGCGGCGATGGAGAGCGCGATCAGGATCGGCGGCTATAAACTGATTCGTAATTACGCACATATGGGAGACCCGCGCACTCCGGAGCTTGAGCTCTACGAGCTGTATCGAGCAGCCAATGGAAAACAGAAGCGGGTCGACATCGAGGAGGCGCACAATCTAGCGGGCAAAATGCCTAAGTTGACCAAAGAGATGAATGCTAAGCTCACGGAGAGGTTGGCTGAGATGCAGGCGAGCTACCCTTATCTAAATCCGCACTACGGGAGACCTCTTGCCGGCAAAGATAAAGTTTGTGATGTCACGTCTTTTCGAGTGGATGGTCGGAATGTTGAGATATCCTATAGGGAAAAGGGAGCTAAGGTCGTGCGGGCGGATTTGATTTACACACTCAATGGTGGTAAACGCTACGAGGAATGGTTCCGTATTCGAGCTGTGCTGGCACCTGGGTGCAAAGCAACTGCAGTTCTGCCGAAGGGCACGACGCACTATGTGTTTAATCTCATCGATGAGAACCAGTTCCTACGCAGCTACCCCGAGTTGCCGGATATGGGGCAGCTCCGGAAAACAAAATCGACTTACTCGGCGCATGCGCTGGATGTCAAAGCTAAGGCTGAACCGACACGGCCAAAGGGTGCTGTAAGAAAAAAAACTTAAACCTGATACGCAGTGGGTTTATAAAATGGTCAACGTCAAGCAACTCAAACTTGATATTTTTTTGCCGAAGAATTATGCAGTTTCAAACGATAAACACGCTGTGTTTGTAGTCTATCATGGTGATAGCTGTAGGACAGGGGAGGCGAGCTGGCACTACCCGGACTGTGCCTACTGAAGAAGCCGAATGCCACAGTGCTTTATGAACTCTACTTCAAATGTGCTGACTATCTGTGCCCCTTCAGAACACATCACGAGTAATCTGCCGCCGATTATTACTTTTTTAGGCGATCAATTCTACGTCAAGCATGGTTAATCTCGTTAGTGTATCGTTCCTGATTGAAGGTGAGGGCTTTCAAGCCCAACGTTAAACATCCTGTAAAATGAGGAGAATATTCACATCGATCTATCGTATACTTAGTCATGGTCCGCCTAGCTTTCTCACTTTTCCTGACCCTGACTCTCTGCAATATAATTATCTCTGCCGAGGATAGCTTAGTTGCTTATACCAAGCTTGATCAAGTTCCTCAATCTGCCAAGGCACTCTGGGAGAGCTATGATCCTAGAGTTGAGCCTCTCGACATTAAGATTCACCACGAGTGGAAAAAGGATGGTGTTGTCTCGCGTCTCGTCACATTTAAGGTTGGCACATTCAAAGCTACCGATGCCCGTATTGCCGCCTACTATTGCTTCCCGGTGAACGGTAAAAAGAACCCTGCCTTTGTATGGAGTCATGGTGGGGGGCAGCGGGCCGACCGCAGACGTGGCCACTATTTCGCAACCCAGGGGTTTGCGACCGTTGACATCAACTGGCTTGGTCGCCCGCTCGAAGTCGACCTTGATCCCAAAAACAAATGGGGAACTGATTGGGGGAAAATTGATCCATCTCAAGGTCCTAACTTCTACCCGAAGGCCCTGCGTAAAGGATGGAAGCGCGATTTACGTCCCGATGAATACAGCGTCGATCCGATCATTAGCCCGCGTAACTCAAACTGGTTTATGCTTACTCTGGCGGCTCGACGTGCCATCACCTTTCTCGAGCAACAACCTGAAGTCGACGCAACAAGACTTGGCTTCACCGGCTTTTCCATGGGAGGGACGATCACCTCAATGACTGCCACGGACAAGAGACTGAAAGCTGTTGCGCCATTTGTCGGGGGTACTGGATTTCTCCATGAGAATTACCCCGGCATGAGTAGTGGAAGTGTTATCCGCAACATCGGAGACCTCGAACTCTACAAAAACACAGTTGACCCCGCTGCCTACTGGAAGGATGTGAAAATCCCCGTCATGTTTATTACTTCGTCAAATGACTTTCATTCTGGCTTTCATCGCATCTACCGGTCCATGGCGCTTCTTCCGCACAAGAACTGGCGAATCACCGGAAATATGCATGCCAACCATGGCCCGGGCCCTGAACAATGGATTATGCTCAACCATTGGTTCAAACAGCACCTCGCTGGTGATCAATTAAATATCCCGGTGACTGCCCCATCGATCTTCAAAATCGAAAATGATACCGCCCGTTTCACCGTAACTCCAGCTCAGCAAGATCGACTAACAGAAGTCGAAATCTACTACAGCTACGACCCGAACTGCGTCACCCGATTCTGGAAAAGTGCTCCCGCAAAAAAAGAAGGAGCAACATGGAAAGCTGACATCAAAGTCTACCCCAAGCTCCCGCTATTCACCTTCGCGCTGTGCCGATACAAGCTCGCTATGCCTGAGCCCCTAGAGCGCGGCAACATCACGAGCACCTTCGCCCTGAATTCCAATCTCCGGACGCACATACCAGATGACATCAACCTTACTGTAATTGCACAACTCCCCAAATCCGGCCTCGTCGACGATTTCAAAAACGGCACCAAAAACTGGTCGTCCCGCGACCAACACTCGATCAAAACCTACAAGTTCCAGGACCCAGAGCTCGACACCAACTCGAGTCGCAAACTTGCCCTCACCTTCAGTCTCAAGAAGGATCAACCTCTCCTTCTCGGGCTCGGTGCCGAGAGCAAATTCCTCGGCGGCGGTAGAGATCTAGGTAGCTACTATCACGGTCGCCGAATCACTGGCGATGGCAAAACGACCATCATACTCACCCTCGCTGACTTTAAAATCAGGGGGGGCAAAAAAGGAAAAGCTCTCGAGTGGTCGAAAATTTCCACCTTCTCCATCGATCTTAAGGATCAGAAAACGAAGCAACGAATCAAACTCACCGACACGAACGCAGGTCAAGTTCTCCAGCGTATCGAACTGGTGAAATGATATCGATTACATATACCTATGTCGATTATACCGCCAATGATGAAATATATCTCGCTTATCTTGCTTCTCGTAAGCTCCACGCTGACGGCTCAAGGTAATAAAGTAAAAAACTTGTTAGATCGGCCAAAGATTACGCCCAAACCCTACCAATGGACAACGAATCATATGCAGGTTGGTGTCCGCTGGCAGCCGTTTATTGGTCGACCCAAAAACAATGCGGCGGACGCCCTACGCCCAGTCATCTCACAGTTCAGTAGCTATGTTCAGTTTTGGGTTAGCTGGGCATCCATGGAGCCGACCCAGGCGCATTGCGATTACAAAAATAAACCATCGGCTGGGCTGCAGGCGATCGAAAAAGCCGTTGGCCATTGCAACAAGCTCGGTCTGAAGGTGGAGTTTGTATTTTTTCATGCACCAGCTTGGGCGACCATTGAGGGTAAATCAGGTGGGCACCGACCCAAGCCTGGGCTTTACGAGAAGTATGTTAGGCGCATTGCCACTCACTTCAAAGGTCGTGTCCACGCCTATCAGCTGGCTCACGAAGCGAACCTGCAGGGGATGATGAAGGGTGCAGACATGGATTTTTACATTAACGATGTCTTTATTAATGGCGCTAAAACTGTCCGGTCTATTTACGATGCCGCGCCGCGCACGCCGGTGCTCATATCTACTTCTGGGATGTCTCCCTGCGAAGGCTGTGGCACAACCATGGGGCTGGGAAGCAAGGGTGGAAAGGCGGTGAATACGTTCTACGACATGCTCACAGCCACGCCGGAGCTGATGAAGTCAGTTGATGCGCTTAATCTCAATATTTCTGATCAGAATGACGGTTACGGGAATATGGACGGACACTATGTGACCTCGTGCTGGGGTAACTATGATCTCGTCCGTGGTAAGCTCGACTCCCGTGGCTACGCATCTAGAGGAATACTGGCATCAGAATCGTGGATCTCATGGGACGGCAGTGGCCAAGCGGTGGATGTCAATGGCGATGGTGTTAAAAACGAAAAAGATGCCTACGAGAAAACCATTACCATTTTCGGTCAGTGTCTGGAGCGCGGACTCAACACCATGAACCTTCCGTGGTCGGACAACTCCAGCGGCTGGTCGATGGGGCTGACCAAACGACTCGACTACAATGGTCGGGTAAAAAAGCTGCGACCGGATATTGTGGTGCCGTCTAACAATAGTGAGCCGGATGTAGTTACCCGTAAACTTGGGCTGCCCGGCAATGATGAGAATTTTACCATACGCGATGGTAGCGGCTACGTATTCACGGTGAATGATTACATTAATCCGCGCGATCCTAATCACTTGCATTATTATATCTGGCGTTGGTATGCTCAAATTGCAGGCGGCTCGGACGAGGTCATACGCCATGCGAAGGCTGGCGAGAGTGGTAATGATATCGTTGTCACAGGCAGAGGCTTTACCGGTAACGAACGTTATCGCATTTCTTCCTATAATCGCAGTCGTAACACCTTCACTGTGCTGATTTACGCCAGTGGTGCTAATGGCAAAACGAGTGCGAAGGTGACCATTCCCGCTACCCTGAGGTCTGAAGCGTACGGTGGTGAAGGGTTTGCTGATGGTGCGACTTACATTGCTCGTGTTATAAGCAAGGAGATCAATCGGGTGAATGGTAGTGATCAAAATGTCAACTATCAGGAGAGTAAGCCCGTCAAAGTTGCTAATGGCTTACTCAATGTATCGCTTAAGAGCATGCAAACCTTCACAACTATAGAATTTATGCGTGTTAACAAGCAGTGATTGAATGCGCTGTAAATAATTAGTAATTGTTGATTATTGATATATTTACTCATACGAATTGAGGATGCAGTGCCTATTGACGTGATTTATCTTTATCATCATAATAATATGGTAACTATAAAAACATAACACCATATAAATTGATGAAAATAATATTAAGTAATGCTTTGTTCTGTATGTCATACATACTGAGTGCACAGTTCCTATCCGCGGCAACAACATGGAATGGCGGAACATCCAGCAACTTTGGAACAGCTGGAAATTGGTCTAATAACTCTCCAGGTAATGCCGCTGATGATGGAAGCAATAATTTAGCCACTATTAACAATGGTAACACAGTTGATCTACCGAGCGATTATACTGGAACAAATACCTACAATTTGGCTGTAGGTGGAAACTCAACCTTGAATGCATCTGCTAATTTTACGGCAACAGGTTTGACTGTTCAAGACACTGGCGTTGTCAATTTAACTGACGGTGCATTTACACTTCCTAAAACTTCTGCTAACAACAATGGACAGGGCTCCAATGGCACGTTAAGTATTCAGAACGGAGGAATTCTTAATATTTCTGGTGGCTCGCATATCTTCAACGAGCGCAGCACCATGAATGGTACATTTCGTGTAACAGGTAGTAATGCGAGCATCAGGATGAACCAGATTGGCGGTGGGAATGGGACATTTGATTTTGTTTTTGATGCAGTTGGGGTGAGTGGAGTTTACGGTAACTTAGGTTTTTCTTGGCTTAGTATTGGTGCGACTTCAGTGATAGTAGATGGTTCATCCTATACTGGTGGTGCCGCCTCATTTACGCTGTTTGATGGCCATGGAGCTGGAAACACGCCTGCCGCGAGTAATTTTACCATTACTGGTCTGGGCGATGAGGGTGTAGACTGGACCTTGGATATTACGAACAATCCGAACGGTCCACTCAACGACACTGTTATCTTGAATGTGATTCCCGAACCATCAACCACAATTCTTCTCGGTCTTGGCGGTTTGGCACTCATACTCCGTCGTAAGAAGTAAGGTTAATAAGCTCTGATCAACCCAGGTTCTCTCATGGAGAGCCTGGGTTTTTTGTATCCTATTTTTGCCTAAAAGGAGATTGAATAACTTCTAATTTCTAGGTTTTTCAACCGACAGAATCTTGCCGAACAAGGCAGGGCTCTTACCTTTGGTTTTGATGCTGAGTTTTCCCTCGGCGCTGATGGAAATCTGGCGGACTCGGAATACACCCTTCTGGTAATCAAAGGTTTTAGCATCATCCTCGTAGAGACTAAAACTACCTGCCTTTTTTCCATAGTGGCGAACAATGAGATCCTGCCCCTTCGCGGCTTTGCTGTTAGCCGGAGCTTTGGCGAACATCGGGACCACGGCGCCCTCTTTGACGAATAGCGGAGTGCGGTTTTTTAGGCCTTCTGCTGTGACCGTGATCTTGGTGTTGTTGCCGACAAGTTCGCCTGTGTAGAAGTCATACCAGTTTCCTGCAGGTAGTTGCACGCTGCGTTTTGTGGCATGTTTACTATAAAAGGGGGCCACCATGATACTTGGCCCAAACATGAACTGGTCGTTTTTCTCAATGATTTTGCCTTCGGCATAGGGGTTGGTTTCGCTATCGAGTTTTCCTTTGATGACAACTTTGTTAGCACTGTCAAATCCATCTTCTAGGATCATCGCGCGGATCGGGGGGATGCCTTTGTAATGGTATTCAGCAAAGGCGGAGTAGAGGTAGGGGAGGAGTCGCATCCGCAGCTCGATCACTGCACGAATGTCATCGGTCACCTCTGGAAATGCCCAGGGTTTTTTCCCGGATGACCAAGCATTCAGGTTGGCCATGGGTGAGAAACAGGTCGTCTGCATCCGGTTGAGCCATTCGCGTGCATTTTTCGCACTGCGGATTTCAGGTGTCCAAAGGATACCACAGAGACTGGCGGTCGAGAGTCCGGTGATATATTCCTCGTGGTTGTAGGAATCGGAATAAATCACAAACGGGTATCCTGATGCCGCTCCATTGCTGGCACGAACCAGACTGTAGGTGCGTGTGTTGTATTTTTTAAACAGATCCTGGTAGAGCATTTTCTGCATCAGCAGCCCGTAGGTCTGGCGCATGGCTTCCGCTGACGTGCCCGACGGAAATGTCGCGTGATCCGGCCAGAGCCAGAAGTCATAACCGTCAACTTCATCCACTTTGTAGCCACTGATGCCGATGCTGATGTGGTCTTGGTAATGCTGGTCGGTGATGATCTTGCGGGCTGCCGGGATGGTGTAATCGGGAACGATTCCCAGCCAGACCATGTGTGATCCTGAAAGTGGATACATGTCCTTGTAAATTTTGGCCTTCTGGGAAATGTAGGGGTTTTCCCAGAGATTGAGTCGGACGCCTTGACCGAGCAATGTCTGAGTGAGCTTCTTGGGGTCGGGGAAACGTTTCTTCTGCCACTCGAAAGTACAGGGATATGACTTGGTCATCCAGCCAGGCTCTAGACCAATCACATCCAATGGAAATCTGTTTTTGGTGAACTCGGCGACTTCTTGTTCGACCTGCTCTGCTGAGTAGTGAGCATGCACACGATTCCAAAACCCAAGCCCCCACAGAGGAGGCAAGGCGCCGCCGCCGGAGTAGAGGTTGTAACGCTGCACCACCTCGAGCATGGAATCGCCTGCAAAGAAAATCACCTCCATACCGGACGCCCTGATGGCAGCCTCAACCGAATCGCCCATGGGTTTTGCCTGCCACGGCCCCGGCTGTGTCTTGACTTCGTCCTTGGGTGGATTGCGATCGACTTCGGGTGGGCGTTGGGTGGCGTCCTTGCGGTTGCTGATTTGGTTGTAGACCTTGAGAAAGCGTGCAGTGTTGAAAAACACGCCGTAGCCACGGGATGAAATGTAAAAGGGCGCGGGTGCGTGGGTACGCCCACCACCTTTGCCCCAGTGGTCGACATCTAGGCTGAGCACGCGACTTGTCTGGTTGGTTTTGTCAAACTGCAGACCGTATCCATAGAGTCTTTCGTCAGGAGCGCAGGGTATACGGATCATGATACGACCATCTGGGTTGATGATGTATTTGATATCACTTTCCTTGAATGGAAAGTCCTGCTTACCGAGCGCGTTGATGCTGTCGATGCGTGGCGCTTCTGCAGTAAGATCGGTGTAGCGCAGCTCCTTGGACATATCTCCTAGGGACGCGATCCATACTCCGTGTGCCGGTTTTTTCCAGTCGCTCACCGGTTTAAGGTTTTTGATGGTAGTCTCATAGATGAGGGTTTTTCTCATCAGTGGTGGAGCTTCACTGTGGCAATGGTTAGAGCAAGCAATCAAGAGGATACAAATAAGCGATTTCATACTTTTTCAAATTAAACAAAGGTAGCTCTGAGAGTATCCTATGTTTACAGGATATATATGATCGATTGGCTTAGTAAGCGCCTTGATCAATCATTTAGTCATCAGAATTTGTGTGATGAAGAAGGTTATGATTATAGTGCAATGGATCATATAAATCAGAATTTATGCATTGGTTCCAGTCTCCTAAATATAGGGGATGGACGTGGCGCATGATTCGACTGTATGATATACATACAATAATGTGAAAGTAATCAAAATAGCATCAATATGACTTGGGCAACCATATCTCGGCGGTCTGCAGAGTTTTTCCACAACTCTTCAGGTAGTACGCGCCCTGCTTTCGCTCTGATTGCGACGATTAGTGTGATGGTATTGCTAGTTGTATTAGCAATGGCGATGCTTTCCTTGAGTACACTGGAGCAAAGATCGGCTTTACGTGATGAGCACATGAAAGAAGCTCGGGCAAATGCGCGACTGGCACTCATGATTGCTCTTGGTGAATTACAAATGGCGGCAGGACCTGATCAGCGAGTGACAGCGACGGCAGCTATATTGGGTGATTCAAACAATGGTTACTCAAACGGAACGGTAGCCGTAAATGGGAAAAGACATTGGCTGGGGGTATGGGACACCTCCACTTACAGCCCTGCCAGTCCAAATCTAAGAACCTTTAATAAATGGTTAGTTTCCTCAGCAGACCAATCCACGATCAATACGATCTCAGCTGCAAGCATTGATCCAGAGGACAATTATTTAACTATTTTCGAAGGGGTGGACCGAGCCTCAGATGTCGTAGTGCCAAAAGTGCAAGTTGGTGTCGATTCTGCCCACAGTTCCTATTACGCCTACTGGGTGGAAGATGAGGGAGTTAAGGCTGACCTTGCCTGGAGTGAAACTCCTGCTTTGGCGACGACAGGGGCAGATCTAAATCGCGCTCAAGAGCGCCGTTTAGCAGCCACACCTGGTGTAGACCATCAAGTGTTTGGTGGTCCCTTTAACAGTGTTCAAATTCAGTATCCCATTAAGCAAGATGGTGGATCAAATGACTACCTTCAAAACCTTCAAAGAGCTTTTAGCTCCGTCGATATGCCACTGGTTGTGGGAGATACGGCTGCTCATAAAGACTGGCTCAAGATCAATCGACACAACATGAGTATAAACATCCGTGGTGTGCTTGCTGATGTTAAGAATGGTGGGCTGAGGCGCGATCTCAGCATGGCCTTTGAGATGGATGGCTCAGCAGAATCTGAGAGTGCCTCTTTGTTTAACAGGCAAGAGGGAGAGTTTACAGGTGGTAGTGATGGACTGTCAGCCTCTCGGGATGCCCCGGGAACCAGTATGAGAGATCGTTATTTATTTAGGGATTTCCCAACTGCTGGAAATCCCTTCTCCAGTGATATTAAGGTATCTGAAACTTTTGTTAGGGGGCCTAGCTGGTGGCTTATGCGGGACTATGCAAACCTCTATAAAAGATTAAAAAAATCTGGAGGTGGGTTTGCTTTCAATGCAAGAGCCTACTACCCTAACAGGGGGCAAGCCGAAGATCTCTTCGATATCCATGCGCACAAGAACAGAGACATCCCACCCAGGGATATGGTCCTAGGTATCAATAGAGAAACAAGCATCAGCGGAGCCTACTCTTACCGTCCAATCAGAGCCAGCTATGCCCCAGTGTTACTCGGTGTTAACGCGATTTACAGTCTCGCCTACACAGGCAATCAACTCAAACTTGTCGTTGATCCATTTTTTATTATTTGGAATCCCTATGATGCCAAAATCACCGCGCCTGCTTTTGCTGTTACCCTAGAGAATGGATTCATTGGTGGAATACGGTTCAAGATCACAGACGCGGATGGTAAGGTTACCGAGCATGGTGAACCAAGTAGATGGGCTACCCAAGGAACAGATACGTCTTTTGCCGATTACGCCATCAACAGAACTGGCGGTAATGCTAACCTGAGTTACTTGCTCAAAGGGCTTTCTATGGAACCAGGTGAGGTGCTCGTCTATTCTCCACCGCGTGAATCTGCGAGAAGCGCAGATGCTAATGTCACTAATGATGAACTCAAGCTGGGGATTAATTATGGTGCTATTTCCTCTGGTATTTTTTTCAATGAATTCCCCGATAAGACAGGAAAAAACTGGAGAACAATTCCTGTGAACCCTAATGATCCCGATAATCGGACCCCTAACATTGACCCTGCCAAGCTCGCTCAATGTAGAATAGAGGTCATGTTCAATGTGCTTAGCCAAAATAATTATGCGATTTTGAATTACGTGGAAACTAGTTTACCCGCATCTGATAAAACCCCCAGCCAACTCAATACTGAAACTAATTTTGGGAATCAGATTCAAGGCAAGGAATTTCGTATCAACTTGGGCGGCGCTCAGCATGCCAAGAATATTGACCGAGGGAAAAGAGGGTTCAGTCATTCCTATAATTTTGCTGAGCTGGGTGAGTCCAAAAAACCATTCGGAATAAGTTCGATACTCGTGATGTCCACAGATCACAATGCGAATAAAGCATACAATGATTTCAGCAACATCGAAGTATTTTCCCAACTTAATGCCACAGCCACAGTCTCTACAAATGGTGAGGTGTTTCATTACTCTCCGATGAACACCGCAATTTCGATCGTTCCTGCCAATGGACTTAACAACTTAATGAATGAAATCGGTGTGGACTTGAGTGCCTACGGATCAGGAGCGAATGCATTCTACGGTAACAGTTATAGCTTGAGCGAAGGCGATAGTAAATTCCCTCTACTCAGTATACCAAAGAACCCAATGATATCACTAATCCAGCTATCAGGGGCGAATATTGGCACTAGGCTTCTTGAGCCCACTCATGCCATTGGTAATTCTTGGGTTCCCCCTTACATTCCGAAAGACTCAATCTACGACAACACCGCGGCGCTTCAATTGAATAGAGCCGCCGCTACACAAACTACGAGTGATACCTCTTGGCTGATCAACGATGCTCTGTTTGATCGGTATTACTTCTCAGGTATAGCTCCAGACTTCGCTATTGGTCCGAGCGGTTATCGCAATAAAGGATCACTGTCGGCAACCCTAACTAAATTCTACAGCACAAACTATAAAACAGCGCAAGCCAACCCTGTTCTACAGCCATACATACCCGATGGGAAAGCCTCTGCCGAGCTGGTTACCGAACTGAGCCCTTCACCATCGAACAGCGACGGGTATAAAAAAATAAGTGCGTACAGTCTGATCAAGGGGGCGTTTAATGTTAACTCGACCTCGGTGAGTGCTTGGAGCGCTTTCCTTAGAGGTAACAAAGCCTTGGCTATTAAGTCAAACCAAGGGACGACTGACTCTGGAACTGGCACTCCCTTTCCCTTGAGCAGCTCAACTTCGAATACAAGTTCAAATAATGGATGGGAGAATTTCTCCAGACTCACTGATGATCAGATCGATTTACTTGCCGTGAAAATCGTAGATCAAGTCAAAGCCCGGGGTCCCTTCATGAGCATCTCTGATTTTGTCAATAGACGTATTGCAAGCAAGTCATCTGCTTACCAAGGGGCAATTCAAGCGGCAATAGAAGCCGCAAAAATAAATAAGGCCATTAGAAATAACACCTCACCGGCTGTGCCAAATTATAACACATGGACTGATAGATTTCCATTCGCAACATCGGCATACATTGGAAATAGAAACAATGCCACAGGCATTCCCCTAGAGGTCAACCAAGCTAATATCCTCCTACCCATAGCCCCGAAATTGAGTGCGCGATCGGATACTTTTCGGATCCGTGCCTACGGTGAGGTGAGAGATAGCGATGGCAAGATAATAGCAGAAGCTACCTGCGAAGCGGTTGTGCAACGATTACCAGAATATGTCGACACGCAATCAGATTCGAGCAACAATGAGCCATGGGATGATGATTCTCTAAATTCCACACTCAACACCATCAACAAAACCTATGGTAGAAGGTTTGAAATAAGCAGTTTTAGATGGTTAGTCCAATAAGAAGATACATCGCCAAACCATGACCTCGTTTAGACTCCATCTGTTGCTCATTCTATTTGCCTCGATTTTTTTTGGTGGCATCTCAAATGCTCAAAAGAATACAAAACGTGGTGTTGCTTCCTTCACTGCCATTGCCTTGTCAGGATTACCTTACAAGCAGCTTTATTATAGGAATGGCAGAAAGTTCATCGCGATAGAGTTGAAAAACGGGAGAAGGTCAAAACCCCATGCCCTCTCCAGTGCCAAAGTTTTTGAGGTATTCATCGATCACGACGACCCCAAAAATCCATACAAGCTAGTCGGCAAAACATCCCTAGTCCCCGGTACACAAAAGATGCTTTATTTCATAGGAATGCGTGGAGCGAAGAGTAAAAGTAAGCTGCCATTGGCCTTGTATGGAATAGATGACTCCGACAGAGCCTTCCCTGATAGTAGCTATCGTTTTATCAGCTTTATCAATACACCGCTAAACTTAGAATTTAACAACGAGCGCTTTATTGTCAGGCAGGGTAAGCCGATGCTGCGTAAGCTAAGTTTATCCAAAGAAGGTAAATTCAGTCCGTTTCTCGTCAGAAATAGTAAGGGGGAAATCCTTGGTGGAACCCGACTCTTTAGTCACGCAGCCAATCGTGAGATGGTACTCATTTTCCCTCCTAAAAAGGGGCAAAAAAGGTTAGATGTCAGATACTTTTCAGACTAACCGATACCACGAAGCAATTCGCAAGTGCGATCATATACCACTGTTATAGATTACTCGATCCATCGACCACTACGTGACAGGAATGACTGGAACAACACACATGCAACATATAACACAATTTCTTACTCTGGCATTTTTCGCTGTTTTCTCTAACCTCGTAATCGCGAAAGAAAAATCTAACATCTTGTTCATCTTTGCTGATGACTGGGGGTGGGGGGATCTGGGTTGCCATGGTCATCCTTACGTTAAAACGCCTAACATCGACAAACTGGCCGCAAAGGGGACCGACTTCCAACGATTCACCGTCGCCAGCGGGGTGTGCTCACCGAGTCGGGCCGCAGTGATGACTGGGCATTTTCCAGCACGATATAAAATTGACGGACACTTCGCCTGGGTGCCCAGCAATGCTAAACGTGGTATGCCGGACTGGTTGAGCCCAAATGCTCCGATGCTCCCGCGTATATTGCAAAAAGCAGGCTATGCCACCGCCCACTTTGGTAAATGGCACTTGGCAAACAACATGATCCCGGATTCACCACTACCAAGCCAATATGGCTATGATGAATACGGTGCATTCAACTGTGCGGGTGAGCAGATGCCAGTGCACGAGGACGCGAGAAATGCGATCAAGTTTATTGAAAAATGCCATGCTGCTAGGAAGCCGTGGTTCGTCAATCTCTGGATTCACGAGCCACACACGCCATTTCACACTTTACCCAAATACCGTTGGCGTTTTCGCGACCTTGATGAAGCGGATAATATTTATGCTTCTGTTCTTTCGCACGCCGACGACCGAATCGGGGAAGTGCTCGATTGCTTGGATCATTTGAAAATCACCAATAATACTCTGGTCATCTTTACCTCCGACAACGGCCCGGCGCGAGCTTCTGGTCCTGCAAAACTAGAGCTCATGCACGATACTGCGACCGGTGCGGGATACGGTATCGGGGGTGCCAAAGGTATCACTGGAGGGAGGAAAGGATACAAAGGTGCGCTTTTCGAAGGTGGTATTGGGGTTCCCTTTATCGCCCGGTGGCCTGGAAAGATTCCCGTAGGAAAAATTGATGATAGTTCGCTGATTTCGGCGGTCGACCTACTGCCTACCATCTGTGCCATTGCAGAAGCAGAGCTGCCCGCTGGATATCTACCGGATGGTATTGATCAATTGGCCACTCTCAAAGGGAAACAAAAAACCAAACGCGGCAAACCGCTCTTCTGGAAGATGGATGCAGCGTGGCCTGCACGGAGGAGCAAACCAAATCATTGGGTAGCCTACGCCGTGGTTCATCAACAGTGGAAATTAGTCACGAACCGTGATGCCAGTCATGTGGAGTTATATGACATCGCAGCTGACCCCTGCGAAAAGAAAGACCTGAAGCCGCTAAATGCTACGGTTGTCGAAGCGATGAAGAAGAAACTCACAATGTGGCAAGCCACTTTGCCAATTCAGCCAGATGAAAAGTGTTTTTCATCTATGCGAGAGTAATCCACCTCATTAAAAAACTATTATGATCCGCTATTTCTCTCTCCTTATGCTGCTTATATGCACATCATGTAAGCCAAATGATAATGCCTATGGGGATGATGAACTTGAACAGTTAACTACCAGAGAGCTAGTAAATCGGCGCGATGATATTGATGCCGAACTGGATAGCTTGGCGCGATTAAGCTATCGAGGAGGGGTCGGAAATGTAGGTTATCGCTCCCTAGCCTACGCCACTGAAGCTAGGAATGAATGGATTAGAATTGATTTTTCACAAAGCGAATTAATTGATCAAGTTATCTTAATTCCATCTATTTGGAGAGATACTCAAAAAGGGTTTCTTGCAGACGGGTTTCCGAAGCAATTCAAATTACTTGGTGGGCTGAAGGGGGATGAGAATGGGCGTGTGATTGCTAGCTTTGGCTATGATAATCCCGTCGATGTAGAACGTGTCGCGCCATTGCTAGTTAATTGCGATCGAGTTAGATTGGACTGGATTAAGATTGATGTGACCAGGCTATCAAGACGGGCATGGGACAAGAAATTCATTCTCCAGCTTTCAGAGATCATGGCTTTCAGTGGTTTGAAAAACGTTGCATTACGTCAGGCGGTTACTGTTTCATCACCATTAAGATACGAGGGTGGAGGCAGAGAAAGTGGGTTTCTTGTTGATGGCTTTGTTCCATACATCATGGATGCATCACAGGGTATACAAAGCCTCGCATATCTAAGTGAGGTGGGAATTGGTGATCAGCCTGAACTTGCGCTGGATTTAGGTGAAAGCTTCCCCGTGTCCAGCATTCATCTACATACTGTAGATGTTAGTGACACCGTGCCCCAAGTGACCGAAACTAGCTATGCATTGCCAAAAAAATTTCGAATAGAGGGTGCGAATCGTGATGATTTTTCTGATGTCGTCACTTTGGTTAATTGGGAGTTGCAAAATGCCTATATGATAGGCCCAAACCTCATGTGGAACACTTCCAATAGTTCACATCGATATATACGCTTGGTAGCGGATAGACCATTTATAAAAACGGATGAGGCGACCATGGGTAGTCAGATCGGATTTGCAGAGATAGAAATCTATTCTAAGGACAAGAACGTGGCACTTGGTAAGCTGGTTAAGGCATCATTTAATGCAGTAAGCCCTGCGCGATCTATAGAGGCGCTGACTGACGGAAGAAATTTATATGGCGATTTACTAGGCCCACGAAGATGGATGAACGAGCTTGCACGTCGCTACGAACTCGATGCTGAGCGACCGCACATACAGGAGGCCTTGGAAAGCCGTTATGAGCAACAGCAAAACCGGCTTGAATCACTCACATGGCTGGCGGTAGTGTTAGCCACTGGTATCATTACCACGATATTGTTAATGCGTATTATGCGTATGCGCCAAATTGGTATGATCCGCGAGCGTCTCGCAGCTGATTTACATGATGAGCTCGGGGCTGATATTCATACGATTGGACTGTTGAGTGATTTGGCGGCTACGACAAAAGATGACCCAGAGCAGTTAAAAACACTACATCGGAGAATTCGCTCTGAGACAGAGAGGTCCGCTATGGCAGTTAGGAATTGCACAAACATGTTAGATGCTGACGGTCTTTACGCCGATTTGAAAGAAGATATGGAGAGGACTTCACGCCGTATTATGGCGAAGCTTGATCATAGCATAAAGATAGAGGGAGAACATTACCTTCGAAATCTTAAAGCACGCACCCGTGTTGATCTTTTTCTCTTTTTCAAAGAATGTTTGATTAATGTTAGTAAGCATGCAAATGCCACTAAATTCAGATCCCATCTTGTAGCAAATGCAAGCCAACTTACTCTTGTTGTTAGTGACAATGGTGTGGGTCTCGATGAGGGCGAAAATGAAATCCCGCTATCACTTACGAGGCGTGCAGGATTTCTTGGTGGTAAAATAAGTTTGGAGAAGCCCGAGGAAGGAGGTACGCGTATCAAGCTCCTTGTGCCTACCAAACGCTGGAGCATAATTAGAAAATTTAATATACTATGGGCAAAAAGATAAAAATAATGATTATCGAAGATCATCCTGAATACCGTGAGATTGTCGGTATGACGCTCGGACGAGAAAGTGACTTGGAGATAGTTAGTGAATTTGGAACGGCCGAGCGTGCATTACGGAGCTTTAACTCAATGCGAGTTCCTGTAATTCCTGATATTGTGCTATTGGACCTTAATCTTCCCGGTATGGATGGTCTCAAAGCGCTGAATATCCTTTCCGATGAACTGCCGGAAACAAAGGTGATCATGCTAACCCAGTCAGATGACGAGTCAGATGTACTCAAGGCGATCATGCTAGGTGCATCTGGATATTTATTGAAGTCCTCCACTGCCAGCCAGTTAGTTGAGGGTATTCGCACGGTTGTAAGTGGTGGGGCATCACTAGATGCCAATATCGCAGGCTATGTTCTTAGTATGCTCAAAAGTAAGCTGCCTAAAGAAGATTTTGATAATTTACTCAGTGCGCGTGAGCATGAAATCCTGATCTTACTTGCCGATGGGCTGGTAAAAAAAGAAATAGCTAATCAATTAAATATCGGTGTTACGACAGTTGTAACACATGTTAGCAATATTTATATCAAGCTTGATGTCAATAACGCTCCTGCAGCTATTGCGGCAGCCTTTCATAAGGGGATTCTCTCAGTGTAATCAAGGATGATCATAGTTTGTTGAGCTATCGGATAACATGATATTCGAAGTTGCCTTGTTAATTCTGCATGCCAGTATTTTTCTATGTTTCGAAAATGTATTATAACGTTATCGTCATTCTTAGCAGCATTTGGATCAGTCAATGCGCAAAATAAAGAAGAGGATAGTATCGAGAAAATCACTGAGGCTTTAAGCAAAATTGAGGCGGCTAAACCTAAAAAGCAACGTAAGCTATTAATTTTTTCGGTTACCCGAGGCTATCGTCATGCATCTATCGTGACCGGGCAGATTGCGCTGAAACTCATGGGTGAAAAAAAAGGAGTCTATGAGGCAGTAATCAGTGACGACTTGGCTAACTTTGAGCCCGAAAAAATTAAGCACTTCGATGCCATTTGTTTCCTTAACACGACTCAAGAAGTTTTTAGTCCGCACAAGGGAGCGATGAAAAAGATGACTGACGCGGAGAAAATAGAGGGCCAAGTGAGGGAGGAGCGTTTAAAAAAGAGCCTGATGGATCACATCAAAAGCGGTAAGGGGTTTGTTGGAATTCATGCGGCGACCGACACATTTTACAAGTGGAAGGAATATGGGGATATGATTGGAGGTTACTTCAATGGCCATCCATGGAATGCCGGGACAAAGGTCAGTATTAAAGTCGAAGATGGCCAAGAGGAGCACGCATGTTGCGCGCACCTCGATGGGGCAAACCTGAATTTTAAGGAGGAAATCTATCAGTTTAAGGCACCTTACGATCCGAAGAAACTTCATATTTTATTACGACTCGATCCCGAGCAGACCGATATGAGTCGCGGCAAAAGATCCGACAAGGACTACGGCGTCAGTTGGATCAAAAACCATGGTAAGGGAAGAGTGTTCTACAGTTCACTCGGGCATAACCATCACATCTATATGAACGCGAAAGTGCTTGAGCACTGGTTGCGCGGTATTCAGTGGATACTTGGTGATACTGAAGTTGAAGTGAAGATTGGTAAGTAACTCTGTGTCATGCAGTCTATGCTTAATCGTATTAGTAATTTGTTTTGGCTTTGGACGATCCTAGGCACTGCTTGGGCGTGGTCTTTTCCATCGCATTTTACATGGTTCATCACCGATAGAGTTCTTGGAACAGACATCAAATTGATCAGCCTTGGTTTGGGTGTTATTATGCTTGGAATGGGACTGACGTTAAGCGTGGATGATTTTAGGGCGGTGCTCCTCCGACCTTGGGTGGTCGGCCTGGGCGTTGCAGCGCAGTTTCTTATCATGCCGTTGTTAGGGTGGGCGGTGGCTAGCCTTTTTGATCTGCCTCCTATGCTTAAGCTCGGATTGATTCTGGTGAGTTGTTGCCCGGGTGGCACGGCCTCCAATGTAATTTGTTATCTTGCCCGCGCGAATGTTGCGCTTAGTGTGATGATGACGATGTGTTCGACGCTTGCAGCTATTGTGCTCACTCCGTTGCTGACTAAAATATATGCCAGCGCGATTCTCGACGTCGATGCTTGGGCGATGTTCCAGAGCATGGTCACGATCGTTCTGCTGCCCGTTATTGGAGGGGTGATGCTGAATCAGTTGTTCGGAAAGAAACTCGACGGGATCAAAAAAATATCACCGATTGTTTCCATACTTGTCATCGTTTTGATTGTTGGAGGAGTAGTGGGTGCTACTAAGGCTAACATCATCGCCCATGCTGGTGGGTTGCTTGTCGCGATATTTATTTTGCACGCTCTTGGGTTTTTATTAGGATACGGTGCAGGTTGGGTAACTAAGCTGGCAGAGGGTGACCGAAGAACTCTCTCTATTGAGGTTGGCATGCAGAACTCTGGTCTTGGAAGTGCACTGGCAAAGCAACACTTCAGCCTTCTTGCTGCTACTCCCTGTGCCATTTCAGCACTATATCACTGTTTGATTGGAAGTTTTCTCGCCGCCATGTGGCGTGTTAAGCCTACAATTGATAAAATATAAGATCAAATCAGCCCACATGAGACAGTTTGTATCTCCGGATCATATAGTTATTTTCTGCGCGAGCGCACTGCTTTAGCGAATTCCTCGAGTATATTCTCAGTGGTTGGCCAGCTGACGCACTGGTCGGTGACGGACTGCCCATATGTCATGTCACTAAAGTCGCTTTGGAGTTTTTGTGCTCCCTCTATCAGGTTGCTTTCAATCATGACTGAAGTGATGCCGCGGTTACCGCCGGATATTTGGGCGCACAAGTCCTGAGCCACTTTTGGTTGGTTCTTATAGTCTTTGAGTGAGTTGCCATGGGAGCAATCGACCATGATCGATGCAGCTAGGCCTGCGCTCTCAAGCTGTGAAGTCACATCGGTGATGTCGTTAGCGCCATAATTTGGGCCTTTGGATGAACCGCGTAGAATAATGTGGCAGGCATCATTGCCATTTGTTTGAACGATGGCAGAGACACCTTGTTTGGTGACCGAGAGGAAGTTGTGTTTGCCGGCGGATGCTTGGATGGCGTCGAGTGCGATCTGAAGTGATCCACCTGTACCATTTTTAAAACCAACAGGCATAGAAAGTCCTGATGCCAGCTCGCGGTGGATTTGACTTTCTGTCGTGCGCGCGCCAATAGCGCCCCAGCTGATTAGGTCGGCATAGTATTGCGGAGAAATGGTGTCGAGAAACTCAGTGCCGGCAGGAACACCGATCTCAGCGAGTTCCAAGAGCAATTCACGTGCGATATGTAGGCCGCGGTTGATATCAAATGAGCCATCCAAATGAGGGTCATTGATCAGACCTTTCCAGCCTACGGTCGTGCGCGGTTTTTCAAAATAGACACGCATCACAACATGGAGTTCATCCTCATAGCGTGTGGATAGTTCTTTAAGCCTGTTGGCATATTCGAGAGCTGCGCTGGTGTCGTGAATCGAGCAAGGCCCCACAACGACGACCAGTCTGTCGTCTTTAAGTTTGAGGATATTCTCGCAGTGCTTTCTTGCGGTTGCAACTACCTCCGAGGCTTGCTCGGTAATAGGCAAATAATAGGAAAGTATGGCAGGGGAGAGTAGCGGTTTGATTTCGCCGATACGTAAGTCGTCTGTCTGGAATTCAGTCACGGAGTGTTTTTATGTTCTAAATTTGAAAATCCAACTCCAAATGCATAAATGACATGGGTTGTTGGCTATTAACGCGAACTCCACATCCGAGTTTCGCCTTGTTCGTTTGCTTGCCAATATTTCTCGTTGTCTATATCCATACAAGTGAGCCACCCTGAACCGCATGCGTTGGTGTCAATGCAGACTGCGTGGTCAAGGATCAGGGGGTCGCCGGAGCGTTGAGAGGTGTGACCGCAGATCAATTTTTTTCCCGATACGTGTTGTTCGGTATCAAAAATGCGTTTCCACAGAAGGACTTCTTTAGGTTGTTTATCGAGAGGTAATTTTGGATCGAGCCCAGCATGCACAATAATGTGCTGATCAGTCTCATGGTATAGCTTACATTGCGCCATAAAGCGCCAGTATGAATTGTTAATTTCATCCAGATTTGTGGTGCAGAAAGAATCGAGTGTTGTCTCGCCACCGTTAGCCAGCCAGAAATACTGCTCTTGCTCGGAGTGTCTGGCGTTTTCCATCATTTGTTCATGGTTGCCTTTCAATGTCACTAGATTGAAGGGATTACGGCATTCTGATAGGAAATCAATGACACCTTTTGAGCTGGGGCCTCGGTCGATATAGTCTCCAAGTGTGACTAATGTATCGGTTTTCTTGGGTGCTACGAATTCGACGAGCGCCTCAAGAGATTTGAGGCAGCCGTGGATATCACCTATGACAAACGTTGGCATGTTTTATTTATTTTCAGGAACCAGTTGTTGGGTGGTTTCCATTTCAAGAGAGGCTAGTGCACTTATCAGCTAGTCGTTTTTGAGGACCTTGATGAATGCATCTTGAGGGATATTGACCTTACCGATAGCTTTCATCTTTGCCTTACCTTTTTTCTGTTTCTCCAGAAGTTTTCGTTTCCTGGAGATATCGCCCCCATAGCATTTAGCTGTGACGTTTTTACGCATTGCGGTGATTGATTCTCGTGCAATGATTTTACCACCGATGGCGGCTTGAATGGCTACTACAAAGAGCTGTTGTGGGATGACATCTTTAAGTTTCTTGCAGAGGTGCCTCCCATATGGCGCGGCTTTGTCGATATGAACGATTGAGGAGAAGGCGTCGACGGGTTCGGCTGCAATGAGGATGTCCATTTTGACGAGTTTGCCGGGCTTGTAGCCAGCATGCTCGTAGTCCATCGAGCCATACCCTCGGGTCATGGATTTCAGTTTGTCATTGAAGTCGATCAAGATTTCGGAAAGAGGAAGCGTGCAGGTGAGCATGACACGGGATTCGTCGATGGTCTCGGTGTTTTCCATCTCGCCGCGTTTTTCCATAACCAGCTTCATCATGTCTCCGATGTAGTCGCCTGGTATCATAATAAATACCCTGACGATAGGTTCTCGGATTTCTTGGATAGCTTGTGACTCGGGGAGCAGGCATGGGTTGTCAATGATTACCTCCTCGCCGTTAGTTTGAGTGACTTCGTAAATAACGGACGGGTAGGTAGATATGATGTCCATATTGAACTCTCGTCTGAGACGTTCTTGGATAATCTCCATGTGTAGAAGCCCGAGAAAGCCGCAACGAAAACCAAAGCCGAGAGCCACTGACGACTCTGACTGCCAGGTGAAGGCAGCGTCATTGATCTGAAGCTTACCCATGGCCAACTTCAGCGCTTCAAAATCCGACGAATCAACCGGATAGATACCGGAGAAAACCATCGGCTGGATTTCCTTGAAGCCGGGTAGTGGCTCAGGACAGGGATGGGTGGTATCGGTGATGGTGTCGCCAATTTTGACTTCATCGGCGGATTTCATATTCGCAATGACGTATCCGACATCTCCTGCTCTGAGTTCATCCCGTTTTGTCATTCCTGGAGTGAATACCCCTACTTCTTTAATCTCGTATGTCTTTGGCGTGTGGAAAAGTTTTATACGAGTACCGCGTTTCATGGTGCCAGACATGACGCGAACGTAAGAGACCACGCCGCGAAAGGTGTCATAAACGGAGTCGAAGACAGAGGCTCTTAGAAGCTTATCCTCATGCTCTATTGGAGGAGGGATACGCTCCACAACGGCTTCTAGGATGTCTTCGATGCCGATGCCGTTCTTTGCCGATGCGGGTATGGCCTCCTCGGCTGGAATGCAGATTATGTCTTCAAGTTGCTTGTGAACCTTGGGTAGGTCAGAACTGGGTAGGTCGATTTTATTGATGACCGGGATGATGGTGAGCTCCTGTTCGTTGGCAAGGTGCAGGTTTGCCATCGTCTGTGCTTCTACCCCCTGAGCTGCATCAACGATAAGCAAGGCGCCCTCACACGCAGCCAGAGAACGAGAAACTTCGTAGGAAAAGTCGACGTGACCCGGTGTGTCCAGCAGGTTGAGCTGGTAGGTTTTTCCGTCTTTTGCTTTATGCTGCATAGTGACGGGGTGAGATTTGATGGTGATACCGCGCTCACGCTCAAGATCCATTGCGTCTAACAATTGATCTTGTTGGTCGCGCTCAGCTACCGTTTTAGTAAATTGCATTAATCGATCCGACAATGTTGTTTTGCCGTGATCGATGTGTGCTATTATCGAAAAGTTACGAGTAAGTTCTGTTGACATACCAATTGCAATCAAGAATTACAAATACTCCTAGCCCTTAATTTCCATCAGCATTTGAGCATTGTTGGGAAACTTCTTCAGGAAGAAAATAAGACGTTCCATGGCCTCCTCTGGTCGATGTCCTGCGAGGCCGCGTCTGATGAGGTTGATCTTGTAAAGTAGGTGTTCCGCCATGATGAGTTCTTCGCGGCGAGTTCCTGATTTAAAGATATCAACAGCTGGATAGATATACTGTTCGGCGATACGGCGATCGAGAACGAGCTCCATATTTCCCGTACCTTTAAATTCCTGGAAAATCGCTTCGTCGGCACGTGAGTTGGTTTGTATTAGGGCTGTGGCGAGAATGGTAAGGGAACCTGCATTACGAGTGTTGCGTGCTGCTGCAAACAGCCGGCGTGGCATTTCAAGAGCCCCGGCGACAATACCGCCAGACTGGTAGCCACGGTTTTTACCTTTGCCTTTGCCTCGGCTATTGCCTCCGCCCCCTGAGTTGTTATAGGCGCGAGCGAGGCGGGTGATCGAATCCATTAGAACGAGTACATCTTTTCCTCCCTCGACCAATCGTTTAGCGCGTTCGATACACATTTCCGAGATACGTGTGTGGTTACGATTACCATCGTCATTTGAGCTGGCATAGATTTCAGCATCTGGCAGCGTGCGGCGAAACTCTGTGACCTCCTCAGGGCGCTCATCGACGAGCAGTATAATTAGGTGAATTGATTCATCATACTTTTCTTGAATAGCCTCTGCCATGTGCAGCAGTAGAGTCGTTTTCCCTGACCGCGGAGGTGAGACAATTAGGCCACGTTGGCCACGACCTACTGGAGAGATAATATCTAGCACACGTGTAGTAAAACGTTCTGGTGTGGTTTCAAAAGCAATTCGGCGATCCGGATTGATTGCTTTTAGCTCTTCGAAGTGTGGTAGTTTAAAAGCCTCGCCGGGATCAATGCCATTGATAGTTTTGATCTCTGTTAGCTGCGGGCCACGTGGGCCATCTTGTGAGGTGCCTTGAACCCATACACCGGGGCGAAGGCCATGGCGTCGTATAAAATCTGGCGGCACAAAAACATCCTTTTTGCACTGAGTGTAATTTTTTTCAGGCACGCGGAGAAAACCAAATCCTTTTGGGGCGAGCTCAAGCATTCCGTTCACATCAACAGGCTCGCCGGTCAATACGATTTCTCGCTTAGGTGGTCGCTCGCGTTTATTGTTACGATTGTTTCTACCATTACGGCGGTTGTTGCGAATATTTTTACGGGGTTGATTATCTTCCCCTTGATCGTTTCCTATGGGGACCTCGCTTTCGTCTTGTTCAGAAGCGCTATTTTCAGTGGTTTCTTCAGCAGGCATTTTTGTTCGTTTTACCGGTCCAAGGCCCTTGACTCGTCCAATGCGAGGCGGCACTTGGTGTGTTTCAGCGGATGATTCTGTTGCGGCTGATGCATCATCGGACGAAATAGAACCAGCTCCATTGCCTTCTGAGTCGTTGCATGCTTCTTCGGTTATTTTCTTTTTTGTAGCAACTTGCGCTCTTTTCTTTTTAGGCGCCTTTTTCTTTGCCGGCTTATCTGTTGCTGCATCGGCGCCAAGTGGGAGCTCGGGGTTGTCAGGGTGATGATCCTGTGTTGTGGGGTCACTCATAAAAAATAGTTGGGTGTGATAGAGGGTGGCACGTGTGTGTGCCAACTCAGTTATAGAATTATTCTGTTAGTTTGTATATTGAACAGGAGAGTTTATTCCGGTGTGAGAGGGATACGGATTTGTTCCGCGAGACAATAAATTGTCAGTTTGGAGAAAGGTCACATCCAAATGGGGCGATCAAGTTCGCAAGCCCGTGAATGTAGGGATTCTCTGAGGCGATCAGTTAAATATAAATTGACCAGATAACTGTTACATCGACCAGATAGGTTTATACTGGGTAATTAGCGGCAACTTGGCAATGCTTTTTTTTCAGAGTAAGAGGCTACAAGTTGATCATTCCTTGCTGGCTCATATCAACTGATAAACGTTTATTTTCCAATGCTAGCTGAATGTAATTGCAAATTAGGCCAAAGTTGTGTGGTGGTGTGATTACAAAAACTCTCATGGGAAGATTTCATCATGGGCGATAGCTGAGACGTTCCAAAAGCACAATCAATACGATGACTGATCTGGCCTGAACTAATCGGATGCAGTGCTGAACTTAAGACGTAACCCGCGTGGACGCCAGTAAGTGGTGATTCGTTTTTGGAGCTGATTTCTTTCTTTTGTTGGAATGAGTAACTCGACTTGATTGGCCGCGGGCTTGCGTGCATTGATGTTTTGCAGAAACGTGCGTGTGGCGTCACGGCGATTTGTACCACCATGAAAAAGAGCATGCACGATCAGAAGCGAGCTGCCATACATGCGATAGCTATCCACTGCTTTACCGTGCACGATACGATTCTGCCATGTCTTCGGTGTGAGTGCCATTGTTTCAACTACCCCAGGGAGTGTGAGCAAGTTGTTTTCATGTGCTAGCGCCTGTTTCACCCGATTTCGAATGGATTGGAGAATATGATCGAACCGGTATACGCCGAAATCCGTATGAGCGGCTGCAAAGTACTCAGCCACGCCTTCAGAAAACCAAGTTGGTAGATATCCGAGGTTACGGTGCATACAGAGATGGACAAATTCATGAACTAACAGATCATAATCAGCTTTTGGGGGAAGTCTGCTGCCAGCAGTTGGTGGATGTAAAAATGTATCTGCCCGGAGCATGATGGCTGCTTTTTTGCCGCTGTAGTATCCAGCAGCCCCTTGCACACCGCCAGCTTTGATGAAGCTATCTTCATCGGGGAAAATAAGCACCTTGGCACGACCGCCTGGCGGCATTCCGAGCAGGGGAAGTGGAATACGCGAGATAACTTCAGGTACTGACTCTGCGACGGTAGCGAATTTTTCTAAATGCCGCCGGCTGAGCGCTATGGGTGAGCGCAGCTCAAAATGACGGGTGTGGTAAATGTATGGTCTTGTTTCGTCGCCGCGTTGTAATGTGACAATTTTAGCCTTGGTTTTCGGTTTGTAGATGGTCGGCCAGCGTTTGACTGCGGGTGATTCCTGAGCAGCAACAATCGTAATTGTAAGGAAAAGGATCCCACTAATTAGGGATTGTCGTTCGGAGAATAGTTGCATCGTCTGAAGCAGTGAGTGGCTTTGAATGACGGGGCACTAGTAGAAAATCACCTGCTGAGTGCTGCCTGCCATCGCATGATTCTATTTGCCCTGAGACAACTGTTATGATGGAGAATCTTTTGGGATCTCGATGGTCAAGACTAGTGCCAGCTTTCAACTCTAGTTGATCTACTCGAAAATAAGGGCAGTGCGCTAGGGTATTACCATTGGGCTCATCCATTGGAGGCTCTACATCGTCAAAATCAATGCAGCGCATGGATTGCTCGACGTGAAGATCACGTGGTTTGCCATCTAACCCCATACGGTTCCAATCGAAGATTCGGTAGGTTGTGTCCGAGTTCTGCTGAATCTCATAGATCAGTAATCCTGCTCCAATGGCGTGTAGTCTGCCAGAGGGGATGAAGATAGAGTCGCCTTTTTGCGGGGTGATTGCGTGCACGACCTGATCGACGGTGCCGTTAGTAATGGCACTCTGGAAATCTGCCCGTGTGACTCCAGCCTTGAGACCAACATAAAGTTTTGCACCTGGCGTGGCTTCTGCAATATACCACATTTCAGTTTTTGGCTCGCCTCCAACTTGGGCTGCTATCTCTGCGGGCGGGTGTACTTGAATGGATAGATCATCACGGGCATCGAGTATTTTGATGAGCAATGGGAAAGATATATCGTTGTCGAATCCTTCACCAAAGATTTCTTCCCGTTTGTCCTGCCAGAGTTTGCCGAGTGTCATACCTTTCAGATTGCCGTGGTTGACCACCGATTGTTCATGCGGGCGGTCTGTCATTTCCCACGACTCGCCGTATGGGGTCTCTGATTTCGGCAGGGAGCGGCCATAAACGTGCTCAAGTTCGCGCCCACCCCAGACGCGATCCATGTAGAGTGGGGAAAATGTGATAACTTCCATTAAGTAGAATCATGCAGTCTATGATGAAATTTTTCCATGAATAAGTCAGAAAATGTTTCGCATCCTCATATCAGATCGATTAATCACAGATATGGCAAGTTCCGCAAATGCTCCATTTATCTCAGCGACAGAACTCTATCGTGGCTACACAGTGGGCGAGAAACGTATCGAAGTACTGCATGGGATTGAGTTGGAAATTTATAAGGGCGAGAAGGTATTTCTCTGTGGCCCCAGCGGTGCGGGTAAGACCACGCTGATGTATATTCTCGCCGGACTTGAGCGGCCAGAGCGTGGTAAGGTTGAGATATCAGGGGTGAATCTTTATGCGCTTTCTCGCCGCCGCCAGGCAGCTATTCGTAACCAGCAAATGGCCTATATCTTCCAAAACTATTATCTGATGCCAGAGCTGACTGCTTTGGAAAATGTAATGGTGCCTGCAATGATCGGGGGAAGGGACCTTGCTGGTAAGGCTCATGAGTCGCTCGAGCGTGTGGGGCTTGCAAAACGAATCGACCATTTGCCGGCAGAGCTTTCGGGTGGTGAGCAACAGCGCGTTGCCATTGCCCGTGCACTCGTAAATTCTCCGGAAATCATCTTTGCAGATGAGCCGACTGGCAATCTGGATTCCGACAACGGAGCTCAAGTCATGGACATGCTGATGGGGCTTTCCAGTGAGGATGGTGCCACCTTAGTGGTGGTCACTCACGATGAGAGCATAGCTGAGCATGGTGACCGAAAGCTTGTCATTATGGACGGGAGAGTTGCAGAGGAAGCTGCGATGGCGTAAAAAGGCGTGTTCAATTTCCCTAATTCGTGTTTTAAACACGTCCACATTTGAAATAAATCATGAGTGAAACTAAAAAAATCTGGCTTGACGGAGCGATCGTCGATGAATCTGAGGCAAAGATCTCCGTGTTTGACCACGGCTTGCTGTATGGGGATGGTATTTTTGAGGGTATTCGATTCTACAATAGTCGTGTTTTTCGTCTTGAGGAGCACGTCGAGCGCCTTTTTCTCTCCGCGAAGGCAATTCTTTTAAAAATGCCCTGGACCGAGCAGGAGGTCATTGAGATTGTTTGTGATACTATACGGGCTAATAGTCTTACTGATGGATATGTCAGATTAGTGGTTACGCGAGGGAGTGGTGGTTTGGGTCTAAATCCCTACCTTTGCAAAAAGCCATCCATGTTTTGTATAGCCGCGGCGATCCAGCTTTACCCCGAGGAGCACTATGAGAAAGGTCTTCAGCTTGTCACCTGCTCAACTCGCCGTCCAAGTCATGCTACGCTCAGCCCACAGGTTAAATCATTAAACTACCTGAACAACGTCATGGCAAAAGTTGAGTGCATCAAAGCAGGTGTTATGGAAGGGCTCATGCTCAACGACGAGGGAACTGTAGCTGAGTGTACCGGCGATACTGTTTTCATTGTTAAAAACGGAGTTGTTATTACACCCAAAATTTCAGATGGTGCATTAGATGGTATCACTCGGGCTGTGATCTTTGATCTCTGTGAGCGTATGAATATTGATATCATTGAAGACACAATCACCCGATACGATGTATACACTGCAGACGAGGTCTTTTTAACGGGTACCGCCGCGGAGGTTATCCCGGTAGTCAATATTGACGATCGGGAGATTGCTGATGCCGTCCCAGGTCCAGTCTATAAGCAGTTACTTGAGGGGTTTCGTGAGGAAGCGCAAAATACAGGAATAGCCATCTAACAATGACATAGGGTTGCTTATTATGTTTTACAACTTGCCAGCCCCTTACTCAGTCTGAAAGAATAGCTACATGTCTGTCGAAGGAGCCCTTAGAAAATACCTCGTTAAGCCCGAGGGGAAGTTCACGCTTGCTGATCGCGAAACCAATGACAAGTCGCTGTTTGACGGAGAAAAAGTGGATCATGATCCATATCTGGATGAGCTTAGAGAAGAGCTTAAGATCCAGCAGAATCATCTCTATGCTGAGAATAAGAACCGTTTGCTTGTTGTCATACAGGCCATGGATACCGGTGGTAAAGATGGTACTGTGAAAAGTGTTTTTTCTAAAGTTGATCCTCAGGGTATACACGTCGAGCCTTTTAAAAAACCGAGTGAAGATGATTTGGCACATGATTTTTTATGGCGTGTTCACTCGCAGGTACCTCGCAATGGTCAGATTGTTGTGTTCAACCGCAGCCACTACGAAGACATCATCGCTGTTAGAGTGAAAAAGATCTATCCCGAAAAAATTTGGAAACCGCGATACCAGCACATTATAGATTTTGAGCGTATGCTTGCTGAGGAAGGCACTACCATTATCAAGCTTTTCTTACATATCTCTAAAGATGAGCAGAGGAAGCGCTTGCAAGCGCGTCTCGATAATGTTGTTAAACACTGGAAATTTAACCCAGACGACCTGAAAGATCGGGCACGCTGGGATGATTTTCAGGAAGTTTATGAAGATGTGATTCGAAAAACTTCCACTGAACACGCACCATGGTATGTCATTCCTGCTGATAGAAAATGGTACCGCAACCTAGTGGTTGCGCGCATCATTGTGGATACGATGAAGGGTCTCGACATGAAATTTCCGATCGCCGACTGGATGGCAGAGGATATTGTTATTGATTAGTTGATGCAAAAAAATGGCGGCTAGCACCACAGAGATAACCTTGCAAACCAATGGCAAGGGGACTTATGAGATTACTGATGAGGTCAACCGCGTAGTCGCCGAGTCAGGTGTATCTAACGGCACGGTTACTATTTTTGTCCAGCATACTAGTGCGAGCACAGTGATCATGGAAAATGCTGACCCGAGCGCGCGTACGGACTTGCATGCGTTTTTTGATCATTTGGTGCCGGAGGACACTCCCTATTTTGTTCACACTTACGAAGGTCCAGATGACATGCCGTCTCACATCCGTATGGCTCTCACACGAAGCAGTGAGGTAATTCCCATCATTCACGGTCGAGCTACGTTAGGAACTTGGCAGGGGGTGTTTCTCTTTGAACACCGTCATGCCCCCCATACACGTAGGATCAGTTTTGCGGTGGTGGGCGAGTAAGGCGGTGGAGTTTAAAGATCGGACTACACCATGATGGGCCTTGGGTGTTGTGATAAGCGAGATTTCATCACATCATAAGCACTTTAATAGTTGCCGTCGTCTTATTCCATTTGCCTCTTCAACTGGCCAAAACTGATTAGTTTTTTGGCTTTCTCGTCCCATAGTCGAAAGGCGAGCGATCTGAAACTTCGCCGCAGAGTCAGTGGATCGACCTCGGCAAACATAGGGTCAGAATTGTGGCATCGCTCGAGGTGGTAGTTGGGTATTTTAGCACTGAGGTGATGAATATGGTGGAAGCCGATGTTACCCGAGAACCACTGCAGTATTTTGGGTAATTTATAAAATGAGCTACCCTTCAGCGCGGCGTCTGTGTAGTCCCAGTTCTCACTTTGTTCCCAATATGCGTTCTCATACTGATGTTGCACATAGAACAACCAGAATCCACCGCCGCCTGCTATGGCCATGGCGATGACTTGGCATACCAACCATGGGATAAATCCAAAAATAGTGATTAAGCCCCAAGCAAGAGCGACAATGGCGATGTTCATTACCCATACGGAAACTTTCTCGCGTCGCTTTGCCCTTCTGAAGGGAAGACGTTGCACACCTACAAAAATAGCCAGTGGCGCAATCGCAAATAATACAAATGGATTACGCGACACACGGTATTTGAATTTCCCCCAGCTACTTGATGCGAGATACTCGTCTACTGTCAGAGTTGGCACATCTCCTACTCCTCGGCGTTCTAGGTTTCCTGTAGTAGCGTGGTGTGTGTTGTGTTCCCACCTCCAGTGATAAAATGGAGTGAAAGTCAGCAGACCGGTAATGAATCCCCATGCTGCGTTCGCTTTTTTTGATTTAAAAAATGAGCCATGACCACAGTCGTGAAAAATAATAAAGACTCTGATGAGAACACCCCCTGCGAGGATAGCGATTGGAACCGTGAGCCACCATGAGACAGAAAGACTCAGATACATGCAATACCATAGCAACGCATATCCTCCGACTGAGTTCAGGATCTGCCATGTTGCGCGCCAACGACTGGGTTTTTGGAATTCTGCCACAAGGGGCTTCCAGCGGTTAATTTCTTTGCGTTGCGCCGCTTTCTTTTCTTTTTGTACGGAATCGTTTTGATTCGTTTTATCGGAAGGATCGCTGTTGTCCTGGTGCTCCGTTCGACGCGGTTCCAGCTTGGTGAGGGAATTGGTATTCACAATAGCCATAAAGTTGTGCCACACAGTAATAGCAAATTTACCAGTAGCTACTTTTATCTTACCTGATTATTACGAATTAAATATGTTTAGCCTCTGACGAAGATCATACTGAGCTGCGTGTTCATACATCTTCCAAATGTTTATAGCCGGCTTGATAATTAATTATTAGAACAATAAATATTACCTATGCCTCTGCAATGTCCTCTGCGGGGTAAGTCCAGATTTCGCTGAGCGTGGGGTGATAGTGGGGGACTTTAGCGAGCTGGTTGGCGGTGGCATGGAATGACATAGCCACGACGATTTCGTGAATTAGTTCGGTGGCCTCCGGACCGATAACGGAGCCGCCTAGGATTTCCTTGGACTCTGCATCGGCGATGAGCTTAACAAACCCATGTTCAGTGCCGTGTACCATAGACTTGCCATGATCGTCGAAGGGGTAGGTTTCAACGAGTATTTTCAGGCCTTTGGCTGTGGCTTCTAGCTCAGTGATGCCTACGCTAGCGACTTGGGGCTCTGTGAAGATACCGTAAAGTTTGAGGCGGTAGCTGATTTGCTCGAGGTCAGATTTCCCGTTGATCACCCGGTGGGCATTACGCGCGGCGATCTCACCCTGTTCGATAGCGATGTGAACAATCTCGTGGGGGCTGGCGACATCGCCAGCGCCAAAAATGTTTGGCTGCGAGCTTTGCATCATGGAGTTCACGGCAATTTTGCCACGGTTTAGCTTAATGCCGGCATTCTCGGCGGCGAGTTTGCCTGAATTCGGTTTTCGGCCTAACGCACATAAAATCTCTGCCGCCTCGACGCTTCGTTGCTCGCCGTTTTGTCTGAAGTACACACGCTTGAGGCCATCGGGTGTGATGGCAACTTTTGTCAACTGCGTGCCGCAAAACACATCAAGATCGCGTGCCTTGAACGCCCCTTGCAAGGTGTCGGCGAGATCGGGATCCATACCGGTGAGGAGATGCTCGCTACGCTGGATAACGGTGACTTTTTTGCCAATGCCATCGTAGTAATGCGCCATTTCCAATGCGATCGCGCCGCCACCTAACACGATAATGGAAGCGGGTACGTCCTTGCTGTCGAGCACATCATCACTGGTGAGGTACTTGGCTTCTTCAAGTCCATTGATGTTGGCTACGGAAATATTCGAGCCGGTGGCAATGATGGTTGATTTCGCGGACAGGGTGATGGATTCTCCAGTATTGCGTAGAGTTACTTCGATAGTTTGGGCGTTGATGAACTTCCCAAATCCACGGATCAGGTCAAACCGACCGTCGTGTAGTTGTTCAGTCCGGTAGTCACGGAACTCGTCAATGAGCTCGCGTTTGCGCTCGATAATGCGGTCGGGGGAAACAGAGTATTTCTGCACATGAATGCCAAATTGACTCGCTTCTCGGATAGCAAGCGCGCGATTAGCGGTTTCAATCAATGTTTTGCTTGGCATGCACCCGCGCAAGATGCAAAGCCCGCTCAATTCATCTGCACCATCAATGACAACAGTGCGCATGCCGAGCTCATGAGCAGTTCGGGCGGCGGCGTAACCTGCACTGCCACCCCCTAGGATAGCGATATCGTATTCTGCACCGTGTTGAACCATGTGTTGATTATGAAAAGAATTCATATTCAATCAAGTGGTGAATTCTCATGCTGCCTATGAACATGAATTCAGACTCGGTAAAGGATCACTTTTGAAACTAGCGGAGTTATTTTGAAGTGATGTATGTGTTCAACTAGGGTGACAAGCCATCAAGAGCCGTATCAGTCTCAGGCGAGTGTATCTGAGGTTGAGAATACAGGGTAAGTTAGCAAGGGCCGCATAGAAAAGGATAACGAGATTTGCGGGGTAGGGGTTCCAAATGATGAAGGCGCTGATTAGGATCCATTGAAGCCAATGGGCTAACTCGCCCCGGCGAGTTTCTAATATAAATTCGCGAAGGTAGTCTGGATCTGTGGATTCCAAGCTGCCCTTGGGAAAGCCGTTCATCCATGGTGCGGCGTCAGGGAGGAGGTGTTTCCAGCTACGAATCAAAAAAATTTTTTCGTAAATTGGATGAGGTTTTTTCGGATTTATAGGCAGGGGTTTTTCAAAGCGTGTGGCCTGTAATTGAGTGCAGCCCCATGATAATATAATATGAACCATTGGGATTCCAACTATATTGGCAATGATGATCCATGTGTTAGAAAGTTCAATCCACATATTAGCTTACTTCACGTCCTTTCCATCGTGATTTTTTACCAAGCCGACCATTCACGATCGAAGTGAAAAATAGAATCTGATAAAAGATGAGGGTAATAGGGAAAAATAGCGCGTTGATTATTGAGAATGATCCTGCCCAGCGAAAAGCCCACATACATTGGCTCATGATAATAAGATAGGTTGCTCCTGTAAACCAGTGATACATTGGAGATGTATATGGAGTGAGGAGTAATAACAGTGAGACGACACAGAACATAAGGCCGCTAATCCAGACAGATGACCAAAGTAGTGCTTGTGGATCCGCATTTGCTGCGCCGTTGGAGAATCCCTTCTGCCAACTTGACCAGAGTTCACCAAAACCATTGGGAAACATGCGCATATTTACAATACCCTTGCCCATGTAGCATTCACGTTCGATACCTATCTCTTTTAATATTGCTGATAGGTGGAAGTTCTCCAACACCTTGTCTTTGACTGCGGCGTGCCCCCCTGACTGCAGGTAATGTTCACGCGAGATCAGCATGCATTGGCCGAAAAGCGCCGGGTTGTTGGCATCTTTCAGTTTAAATGCATTAGAACCTGCTAACATCAATACATTAAAAAATGATGATAGCTGCTCGTAAGGTTTTTTTATTTTATGATAAGGGCATATAGAATATACTTTTTTGGATTTTTTCGTCAGAGCCCCAAGTATAGATATTGCATTTTCAGAGAGTGAAGTGTCGGCATCAAGGAATAAATACGAGCTTCCCTTTGCGGCATCTACTCCCTGCTGGCAGGCCCACGGCTTCCCTTTCCAATCCTGGGGTAAAGGTTTAGCATCGATTACGAGAGCGCCGTGATCTTGCGCGATCATTGAAGTGCGGTCGGTGGAGCCGTCATTGACTACGATAACCTCGAGTGGGGCGGTACATTGCGCGTTAATGGAACTGAGCAAATTACCGATGTTTATCTCTTCATTGCGTGCCGGAATTATTACTGAGATAGATGATGGTGGTGAAGGCTGAGCGCTGTCTAATGTTAGTATTCTAGGTCTGCCAAGTACAATCCACAGTGCGGGTGCGCAAAGCAATGCCAAGCATGGAAAGATAAGTAGAGCACCAGTCATTTAAAATAAACTTATGACAGTGGGTGTTGTTTGATAACTCGGTCTGCACAGTTCTGGCCGGAGAGGATCACCATGGGCATGCCGCCACCGGGGTTGGTGCTACCGCCTGTGAAGTAAAGGTTTTGATACTTGGTGCTAACCTTGGGCGCCTTGAAGCCGTAGTTTTTTTTCCAATCGGTGACGACGCCGTAGATTGAGCCTTGGTTTGAGCGATACATACGTTCGATATCGATAGGAGTGAGTAAGTCCTCAGTGATTATTGAGTCGCGCAAGCCAGTGAGTCCACAGCGCTCCATTTTGTCGATGCAGCGCTCCTTGAGCGCGATGTAGTCGTCATGGGTTATGTTTGATCCCTCCTCTAGCGGAGGTATATGCGGGAGGATCTTGATGTTGTCACAACCATTTGGCGCTTTGCTAGGATCAGTTCTTGTAGGTGCCACAACATAAAGCGTGGGATCCTCTGGTAGCTGTTTTTTATGGAACACAGTCTCGAAATGCTTGTGCTGATTTTCCGAGTAGAAAAAGTTATGATGAGCCAACTGGGGGAACGGTTTATTAGTTCCTATATGCAATACAATACCCGAGCATGCAGGTGCAAATTTGGCCAGTTTCTTGGTAAATACTTCAGGCTCGTTCAGGAGTTTCTTGTAGGCGGGAATCACCTCCATGTTACTGACGATGATATCGGATGGGTGCACTGTGCCGTCACTGAGACGTATGGCTGTGACTTGTTTGCCGGACTTTTGGATTTCTTGAACATCAGCATTCAAGTGAACCTCGATCCCCATCTCCTCAATCAGTTTTCCAAGGCCCTTGGCAAGGTTATACATTCCACCACGCACGTACCATAGACCGTGGTCATATTGAATAATGGGCATGAGGTTCATGTAGCCTGGAGAGTCTAGGGCAGAGGATCCAACGTATTTGATAAAATACTCGAAAATCATTTGCATCTGCGGATCAGATAGTCGGTTGTGAATCGACTCTGACATTGTGTTTTTATAATCGATTTTTCCGCTCAGTAATTGGAATTTATAATGTTTGATAAACTCCCAAAGATTATCGAGGCCTTGGGCGAAATATCCGCCATTTACAATTTCATATTGGGCACGGCCGTAGTCGAGAAATGCCTGTAGTTCGCGCCAGTGGCTGTCGCTGTCACCAGGTAGCTTTTCCAGCTCTTTACGCATAAGATCATCTTCTTGGTAAAGATCGATTGTTGGCTTGTTTTCAAAGAAATTTCTCCAATGAGGCGTCACGGCATCGAGCTGCACGTAATCTTCCATTTTCTTACCAGCACGTTTAAAAAGAGCTTCAAAGAATTGTGGCAGGGTAAATATCGACGGCCCAAGATCGAAGGTGAATCCATCTTTCTCCATGAGATTGAGTTTACCGCCGATCTGGTCATTTTTTTCGAAGATCTGTACGTCGTAGCCTTCAGCTCTTAAAGAGATAGCTGCAGATAAACCGCCAAGGCCTGCGCCAATTACGGAAACTTTTTTAGATGACATACTTATAGTCTTTCCACTGAATAACCCCTTGTCAACGGTAGTGACGTGATTAGTTTAGGTTTCGACAATAATGGATAACGGTAATTCAATAAACAACGTGCTCTCACTTCTGAAAAAACAGAAAGAATTTTTTACTGCTGGTCACACGCGTAGCTGGCATGCGCGCAAGCACGCCCTCAACCGCCTTGAAAAAGTATTGGTTGAGCGCCGCGATCACGTGATGGAAGCTTTGGCAGAGGATCTTGGGAAACCGGCTGTCGAGGCGTATTTAGCTGAGTATTACTTTCTTTTACAAGAGCTTCGTTTGATTCGTAAAAATCTTAAAAAATGGTTAAAGTCATACCGTGTTGGTTCGCCTCCGTATTTTCAACCATGCAGTTCTTACGTGCGCAGAGACCCGTATGGTGTGGTTTTTATCATAGCGCCATGGAATTACCCTATTCAGCTCTCACTTAGCCCGTTGATAGCAGCGGTAGCTGCTGGAAATACAGTCATTCTGAAGCCATCTGAAATGGCGACTGCGAGTGAGCGGTTACTGATCGAGATTATCGCAGCGGTATTTGATCCCGAACATGTAGCGGTAGTCACAGGTGATGCTGATGCGGTGAGCGACATGTTAGAATGCGATTTTGATTTTGTATTTTTTACTGGCAGTACGCAGGTGGGTAAAATCGTGGCACAAAAGTCGGCGAAACAACTCACACCTCATATTTTAGAGCTTGGCGGGAAGTGTCCGTGTATTGTTGATTCTAGTGTAGATGTTAGAGTGGCTGCAAAGCGAATCCTCGCAGGGAAGTTTTTCAATGGTGGGCAAACGTGTTTTGCACCCGATTTTGTAGCAGTATCAGCTGAGGTGAAAGACGAATTGATTTCAGCCATGCAGGAATTACTTAAGGTTGTTCCCTGGAATGCAGAAATGGCACGCATTATTAACGAGAGGCATTTTTGTAGATTGGAGAAGATGCTTCCTCAGGATTGTCTTATTTTTGGTGAAGATGATATTGAAGAATTACGACTTGCTCCGCGTCTAGTTCCCGATGCGCAGTGGGACGATGATTGCATGAAAGAAGAAATCTTTGGGCCAATTTTACCAGTTGTAACATTCAACGCTGAAGTTGACCTGCTCAGGCGTTTGTCTTCTTATGGATCTCCGCTTGCGTTTTATATTTTCAGTACAAACCGTGCGATGCAAAACCTCCTGATGCGGGTTATTCCATCAGGTGGGGTATGTATTAATGATACAATGAAACAGGGATCAAACCTGAATATCCCATTTGGCGGTGTGGGTGACAGTGGTTATGGGCGTTATCGTGGTAAGACAGGAGTTGAAGCATTCAGCTACCAGCGAGCCGTGGTCAATCGACCGACATGGGCACCAGAAATGTTTGAGCTAATGCCGCCGTATGGGGGTAGGATCAAGATGTTGAAGAAGTTTTTGCGCTAAATATCTCAGCACAAAGTTTGTTACGTTCATTGAAGATATGATTGAGTTGCTTTCTGACAAAAACTGCATGTGCTATGGTGCCAATGACGCCAAATGGCATGACATAAGTCACTTGATCAGTCATTTGCACTTTGCCGTCGCGCTCCTCAAAGCTGTGGGTATGGTGCCAAATCTTGTATGGGCCTACGCGTTGGTCGTCCACAAATGACTTCAGCGCATCGACATGGGTGATTTCTGTCAACCATGTCACCCAGATGAAGGGAGCAACTTTAATTTTGTAACCAATCGTTTGGCCTACATGAATTTTTTTAGATTTGCAGTGGGTGATTTTGAATCCGATGGACTTTGGTGTGAGTCGCTCAAGATTACGTGGTGTCGAAAAAAAATCCCAAGCTTGATCTAGTGTGCAGTTGAGTTCTTGGTTTCTTTCTAGATAATAGATCATTCTGCTGTAAGCTTGCCATATTTCGATGTTGGCGCAAGTTGATGGCACAACTTTTTTGCCTTATTGGCATCTTTGTGACTCTCCTCCTTGAATGCGCATGAGGCGAAATACAGAACAACTTGCCATTCGTTGGTCTGCAGGGACGAGGGTTTGTTTTCAGCAACAGCTAGTAATTTTTCAAAATCTGCAACGGCTGTTGGGCGTTTACCAAAGCGTTTAGGCATCTTGTAATATCCGATGGCTCGCACCATGCGTATGCGTGGGTTATCTGGGGCATTTTTGACGGCGGCATCCATAAGTTCATTACCGCGGTTTAAATACTTCAGCTTCGTAGGTCCCCAGAAACTTTCTTTGGCACGCAGAGCACATGCGCTGCCGAGATAAACTCTTGCTAGATTATCATCATGGTCAGCCTTGATTTGCGCTTCAAAATTATCAATCTGTGCATCGATATCCTTGGTTTTGCCATCGAGACACTTGTTGTGCCAATCTAGATAAAGTGCTGGTTTGCTCTTGGGTGACTTTTTCGTGGGATGATTCTCTTTGCCACAGCCTTGCGTGATCAGACCTGTTACGAGGAGTATGGCGAGCCCAAATTTACGGATCATATGACAATCTTATTAGACGGCTGTGTTGAGGAGATCCGTGGCAAAATCTATACGTTTTCTATCTTTGCCATGAGACTCACAAATGAGGTTTGCAGATATACGGGCGCTCTCGTAGATGGTGGGGAGCCCGCTCCCTGGATGTGTGCCGCCGCCTACCAGGTAGATGTTTTCAAAGCCTTTCAGCTTGTTTTGAGGTCGTAGGTAGAGCATCTGACTCATGGTATGGGCCAGATTAAAGGTGGCGCCGATGAAAATGTTAGCATCTTCCCAGCCTTGCGGAGTAATGCAACGCTCCTCAACGATGTGATCTCGAAGATCTTTCATGCCCGTTTGTTTTTCGATACGGTCTAGTATTTTCTCTCGGTATTCTTGTTGGTTTTCTTCCCAAGGGTGACCGTGGCGATTATTAATTGTCGGAACAAGGATGTAGAGCTGTGAATGACTATCTGGAGCGACTGTAGGATCAGTCACACTTGAGTTCCTGATGTAGATCGACATGTCATCGGAAACTTTACGTTCGTCTTGAATATCTCGTAAGTTTTGATGGTAATCGTTTGCAAACAGAACGTGATGGTGAGGTTCGTCTTTGTAGATTTTATCCAGTCCGAGATAGAGCATGTAGGTAGAGCATGAATACTTTTTCTTGAGCAAGCTTTCGCGGCTTTCGTTTTTCTTTCCAAAGATGGTTGAGCGAGCATGGGCGTAGTCGGCATTAACAATCAGATCATCACAGTTCATGGTCTCCCCATTCACTAGTTTGACGGTTGCTGCACGATCGCCGTTGTACTCAATTTCGCTAACCTCTGTGTTGAGCATTAACTTTCCGCCTTCTTCCTCGAATGCCTTCGCCATACCCGCTGATATGTTTGATAGCCCACCTTGTATGTGGTAAATTCCGTGAGCATATTCGATGTATGAGAGAATACTGAATAGTGCTGGGCAGTTCCAAGGTGACATTCCCAAGTATTTTGCTTGGAAGGTGAATGCAAGCTTGAGCCGCTCATCATCAAAATATTCACCCAGAACATCCATCACCGACTTTGTCGTTGCTACGTATGGAAGCGCCTTGAGCATGTAGGGTTTGAAATAGCTGCCTAGTTTATGATATGCGCCTTGTAAGCATGGGAATATTGTGCGGAGTTTGGCGGCGTGATCCTGCATGAATCGCTCGTAGTTTTTGGATTCCCCGGGGAAAGCAGCTTCGATGTTCTGCTTCATGGTTTCCTGATTGAAACTGGTCTCAAGAGAAACATCACCCCAGGTTAATGTGGTCATGGGATCGAGTTTGACAAATTCCATGTAATCCTCTGGTTTGCGCCCTGTTTCGGCAAAAACTTCATCGAGTGTAAACTTCTGATGGAGAAAAGTTGGTCCTGTATCAAATGTATAATCACCTGCCTGTATGGGGGCATTTCGGCCGCCAATAACACCTGCCTTTTCTAAGATGGTTACGTCATAACCACGATGTGCTAGGATCATGCCACTGGTGAGGCCTCCTGGCCCTGCACCTATAATAATAATCTTTTTCTGCATAAATACTATCCGGCTATCATGCCCGGCGGATGTATGATGACATAGGTTTGGAGAGGCACAACATGAAATATCTCTAGCTTGCAAAACTCTGGAAATGGAGATGTTTAAATTTGAGTGATGCAGATAAAATGGGTTAAGTGGAAAAAAGGACTGGAGCAAAAAGCAACAGGGAGCGGGGGCGATTTTTTTACTGGGGCAGCCGGACTTCTCTATGGGATAAAGGTATTTAGGGATGTCTACATCATGTGAGGCAAACCAACCTAGAGCATGGAAATAACAAGATAAGTTTATAACTATAAGTTGGTTGTGGGTTTATCGAGGAGGTGTAAATGAACTTGAGAACCACCTGAAAAGTCTTGAGCTCCACCACTGAACGAGGTAGTGAGTGAACGTGCAATGCTGGCATGTTGCCAACTTTGCCATGGAATAATTAGTGCTAAACCTAACAATCACCCAGATTTATGTCTCATACACGTATTCTCATTACAAAGCTGCCAATCGTTTTTGTCGTTTGTTTAACTGGTTGTGGATCGTATTCACCACTCGCCAAAATCAACTTTAAATTATCTCAAGGGTTTCTGCCAGCGCACGCATCTAATGCTACGATTGCCAAATCTCAAAGGCTCCACAAAGACAAGCATGGTATGCCAACCTACACAAACCATGCAGTCCGGACGCGTTACGTCCGAGCTACAGCATATTCCCACATGGAGAACGAACCTGGTGCATATGGGCGCATGAATGCAAGTGGCGGGATTTTAAAATATGGTAAAATCCGTAGTGCGGCAGCCGACTGGGCAGTCTACCCGCTCGGTACGACGTTCAAAATTAAAGGTTTGCCGCACACATATGTGGTTGATGATTATGGCTCGGCTCTGGTCGGCACTAATACTGTTGATATTTTCAAGCCATCTATTAGCAAAATGAAAAAGTGGGGAACGCGTTATATTGAGATCACTGTGATTCAATGGGGATCTTACAAACGCAGCTTAGCTTTACTTAAGGGGCGAAAACGCTATCGCCATTGTTACTCCATGTATATGCGCTGCAAGCACAAGATACGTAATGGCGTGGCTATTAGAGAGCTTCAGAAGCACGGTGCGCTTTGATTTTTACTGATATATTTCCTGCTAGCATGTAGGGATTTTCTTGTGACCAAACAACAGCGAGCAGATTTTATAGTAACGCGATTGGAGGAGCTCTATCCAGAGACGCCAATCCCGTTGGATCATACAAATTCCTTCACGCTGTTAGTAGCAGTCCTTCTATCTGCCCAATGTACTGATGTGCGTGTGAATCAGGTTACCCCTGCTTTGTTTGAGCTGGCAACGACTCCCGATGCGATGGCTGAAGTTCCAGTGGAGCGCATCAAAGCGATCATACGTCCCTGTGGTTTGTCGCCGAGAAAATCTCAAGCGATCTCGAATTTATCAAAGATTCTGCTCGATCAGCACGGTGGCGACGTGCCAGAGGACTGGGCTGCGTTGGAGGCGCTTCCGGGGGTAGGGCACAAAACCGCATCGGTGGTTATGGCACAGGCATTTGGGGTCCCAGCGTTTCCTGTGGATACGCACATTCACCGCCTTGCAAAACGCTGGCGACTTGCTCCGGGTAAGAATGTTGTTGAGACAGAGCGCTACTGCAAAAGACTTTTCCCAGAGGGGAAATGGAACAAGTTGCACCTCCAGATCATTTTTTACGGCAGAGAATATTGTTCTGCTCGTGGTTGCGACGGCAAATCGTGTGACATTTGTCACACGGTGAATGTTGCCCGCAGGTAATTATTTCTTTGCGTTGTAGGCTTTGGTGAATTCATTGATGGCATCGTGAAGTGCCTGGGCATTTGCTGGGTCAGTTGTTTGTTTGCACTTCATCGAGAGCACGATAATTTTATGTACAAGCACGACCTTCTTTAGATATGTATTTTTGTTGTTATTCTGCTCGTCGAGCTTGAGTCGCTGAGCGAGGAAATACTGGCACATTGTGTTCTGTATCGTGGTTGCGTGTTCTTCTTTATTGGTGACCCAGCGCGCGATTTGGTTGGCGTTCTTTGCTGGATTTTTGGAAAGCTCGTTGATCTGTGACATCGCCTTGGCGATAGTCTTTTGGTGTGTTTGCAGATCGGTGAGCACGGTATCATCTGAGTAAATACCGCATGGAACTTGGCAGTGAGCGCTGGCTTGTGGGATAGCGGAAAAAGTGAATGCGGAGATGGTGGCGGCTAGAGAAAGGTAATAATTCATAACGAGATGAAAGCTACCACGTTTCCAGTAGGCTGCACGTGAAAAATGCGTCCCGATCACCTAGAGTGATTCCTGCCAGCGGGCTATTTCTGCGGTTACATTTTTGACACATGGAGCACCAGAGTTGGTTCTGGCTGCGAGCGCAGTTTGTAGGCTGAACACCTTGTTGGCGTCGGCGCCGTAGTGCTCGGAAATTTTGGTGAGATCGAGTTGGTCGAGAGGTGTGCCGGACTCCACACTGGCGGCAACTGCCTGCCCAACAAGTTCGTGTGCTTGACGAAATGGAACTCCATTTTTGACCAAGTAGTCTGCAAGGTCCGTTGCTAAAAGCAAAGGGTCTGAGGCAGCAGTCTCGCAGGTTTCAACATTGATCTGCATGGTTGCAATCATTTCTGTATTTACCCGAAGTGCCAGTTTGAGAGTGTCAATGGAATCAAACAGCGGTTCTTTGTCTTCTTGCAGGTCACGGTTGTAAGTCAGCGGAAGTCCCTTCGCGGCGGTGAGTAGTGCTACGAGGTTGCCATACAGGCGACCTGTCTTGCCGCGTGTGAGTTCGCAAACGTCTGGGTTTTTTTTCTGCGGCATCAGAGATGATCCCGTGGTGTGCGCATCGGATAGAGTGACAAAACCAAACTCAGAACTGCACCAGAGGATAAGATCCTCTGAAAGCCGGGAGAGGTGGGTGCCAACTAGTGCCATCGCAAAGAGAAACTCGGCGATGTAGTCGCGGTCGGAAATGGCGTCCATCGAGTTTGTGGTGACGCGGTCGAAGCCTAACTCCTGAGCAATTTGCTCGCGATCGAGATTAATGGTAGATCCAGCGAGAGCGCCAGAGCCAAGCGGACAGACGTTGACACGTATGCGGCAGTCAGTAAGTCTGCTTTTGTCACGGTCTAGCATTTCAACATAGGCGAGAAGGTGGTGGCCGACAGTGACTGGTTGCCCGCGCTGGAGGTGTGTGTAACCTGGGATGATGGTAGAGGCGTGCTTTTTGGCTTGTTCAAGAAGCGCACCCTGGAGCTCGGTGAGGTGTGTTATGATATAGTCGATTTCTTCACGGCAATAAAGGCGAGTGTCGGTAGCGACTTGGTCGTTGCGAGATCGAGCGGTGTGGAGTTTAGCGCCAGCGGCGCCGATCTTTTTGGTTAGTGCCGACTCGATATTCATGTGGATGTCCTCGAGTTCTATGGAGAAGTCGAAGCCACCTGATGCGATTTCTTTTTCGATCTCACGAAGTCCTTGTTCGATGGTAGAGAACTCATCTTCTGTGAGGATGCCAGCTTTCACCTGAGCTCGTGCATGAGCGATAGATCCAGCGATGTCATGATGGTACATACGCCAGTCGTAGGAGATAGATTCACCATACTGCTGTACGAGGTCGGCGGTGGCTTTTGCAAAACGTCCTTTCCACATGCAGGTGTCATACCCTTATTGTGAAGATTTGGAAACCTCTGAATACTGGCAATGCATGGAAATTTTCAGTGATTGCATCATTTTTATTCGTGAGGGTGCTGTTTCAGAAGTTCGTCTGGGCTATAAAAACCTTGTTTTCCACGAGTAGTAGCACGGATATCGGCGACTTTTTTGGGTGTGATTACCGATGCTTTGTTGCCGAAAGAGTTTCGCACATACGTGAGCACTGCGGCGACTTCCTTGTCGTTAAGAATTCCTCCGAACTGGGTCATAGGAACCTGTCCGGGGTATTTCTTGCCAAGAACTTCAATTGGGCCATACAGTCCGTTCAGGGTAAGTTTGATGAGTCGATCCTCATTTTGAGTTGACCATTTGGTTCCTGCAACAGGAGGGAATTGAGCTGCTGGGAGGCCTTTTCCATCGGGTTGATGGCAAGTAGCGCAGTGGGCTTCACGGTGATAGACTTCATGGCCTAGTTTGTATGCGAGAGCATCAGGGCCTGTGAGGTGCTTGGGAACATTGATTTTTTGCACTGGCTCTTCGATTATGGAATTTTTGAGAGCTGCGAGTGCAAAATCCATCGACCCTTTGATCCAGTTATCGGTGCCAGCGCCTTGTGCGGCGTCGAGTATATCAAGGCCTGTGTTCTTCGGTAGCCAGGAGGCAGCGGTGATAGCTTCCATGCGCACGCGTCCGTGGCCATCGGTAGCTGATTTTTTCAGAAGCTCAGCGTGGTCTGCAACCTGGTGTGTGTTGTAGCGTACTGCGCGTGTGGCTGCGGAGCGCACTTTGTGATCCTTGGATGCCAGCAGTTGGCGCATGAGAGTCTGGTCGATCTGGTTATGTCCCCAAGTGACCCAGAGGGCTTCGAGCATGTGGTGTTCGTAGTTGGGGTCATTTTTATTGAGGTTTGCTGTCCATTTTTTGATGGCGGCGATGACTTCATCAGTTTTGCGACCTCTAAGCTCACGGCGAGTTCGATAGCGTGTGCGATCTTCGTAAGTTTTCAGGTTTTCGAGAAGAGTGGTGAGGGATGCACCATCGATTTTGGCGGGTTTGACGAGCGGGCGAGATGGGTAAGTGATGCGATAGATGCGGCCGTGGACGTGGTCGCGTTTTGGATCGCGTGCATTGTGTTGCATGTGCCCGATGAGCACGTTTGACCAGTCGATCACGTAGAGTGAGCCGTCGGGTGCGAACTCAAGATCGACTGGGCGGAAATTGCCTTCGGAGGATTTTAGTAGGTCTTGGCGGTATGATGTTTTGTAACCTGTGCCATCCTCCTCAATTTTGTGTTGTTTGATACCGAGAAAGCCGATGTTGTTACAGAGTAAGATGTCACCCTGGACTTCATCTGGAAAATGTCGGCTGGAGATGAATTCGATGCCAGATGTTGGTCTGACTGCGTTGGAGGTGATGAGGTTTTTGGATGCTACCATACCTTGTCCGTAGGTAGATTTGACGGTGCCGGGAGCCATCCAGTTTACGGATGTGCCTGAGGTGTGTAAAAAGAAGTTTTGCCCCCATTTATCAAAAGCCGTCCCCCAAGGGTTTGGAATACGGAGTTGTGCTGTGCGTTCGAGGTGGCGTCGCTTTGGGTTATAGCGGAAGTGTCCGCCGTTGGTGCCGCGATGGGTTCCATACACGCTTTCAATATTTGAGTGAAGAAATACGCCCTCGCCCATGTAGATGGCACCAGATGGATCAGCACAGAATGCAGAAATAGCATGATGGGTATCGTGATCATCAAAGCCACTTATGAGGTATTCCTTGGTGTCGTATTTGTCGTCGCCATTGGTATCGGTGAGCAAAATGAGCGAATCGGCTTGGGAAACATAAACGCCTTCCTTGGCGAGCTCGAATCCTATGACTAGGTGGAGGTCGTCAGCAAAAACTGTGCGTTTGTCTGCTTTGCCATCGTTATTAGTATCTTCAAAAATGATTAACTTGTCGGTGGGTTTGGGGTCACCAGGGCGCCAATGTGGGTAGGAGGGCATACATCCGACCCATAGACGACCTTTGTTATCGAATGACATCTGCACTGGGTTGGCGAGTTCTGGAAACTGCTTTTCATCGGCAAAGAGTTCGATTTTATATCCTTTTGGTACTGCGAGTTGTTTCAGTGTGTCCTTGCCGCTGAGGTAGCGGGTTTGGCCATTTTTATTGGATGGTTTGTAGTTTGTTTCGACTGGCGGGAGTTTGTGTGTTTTGGCGTCTGCTGTGTTGAGATTTGATTTCTTGCCCTCAAGTGCGCGCCAGATGGCATGATCGCGAATCACGGTCATCTCTGCCAGTTTCTTCAGCTCGTCAGGGTAGTTTTTTGGGCCAAATGGATTGTAGCGCCTGCCGTAAACATGCACACCATTTGGAATTTTAAAGAGGTTATGCCAAACAAAGTTTTTTTCCATGACTGCTGCATGAACAAGTTTACGATGGGGATTGCTGGTGGTTTCCCCATAGAGGTCATTCGCCAGCCAGCCAGCCAGCCATTGGTAACCTCGATCGGTGAGGAGTGCGCCATCGACCGTGAGTGGTTTTTGTGTGGCATCGAAAATCGCCTTGGATGGCGAGAAGGCATCGATGAAAAGCACACCATTTTGTTCGCAAATATCACGCATTGCGTTGGTGTAGAGCGATAGTAATCCGTTCTGCTTTTCGCCGTCGGGAGTATGGTGTGTGGCAGATAGATTTTGAATGGCTGTGGGTGAGATGATAGCTAGCTGCGGAGCATGCTCTCCATTGTATTTCTGGCCGAGTGTATGGTTGATGAAAGCACTCAACTCATCCTTGAAGCGCTCAAGCTCGATCTTGCCACGCATGGCGGAATTGAATCCAAAAAATGCAATTATGGTGTCGGGCTTCAGACGAGTTAGCCACTGGTCGGGTGTTTCAAAGTGACCTTTAGCTCCTGATGTCCATGGGCCAGACTTACCAGAAGCATAATTTTGAAAATGTTTCTCAGCGCCGGGGAATGCGAGTTGTTGTTTCCGGCCGGGGTGAGGGCGGAATGCTGGTGTGTTGCCCTCGTCCGCGATGTTACGGATGGTGAGTTTGTGCTCTGGGAAACGTAGCTGAAGTTCGGTTTCGAAGTGACCATACTTCATCATGCGGGATGCTAGCCCCGCTCCGATGATGGCAATTCTACCGTTTTTTTTTAAACTAAGTGTGGCAGGTGCCTTGGCCTTGGGAATGGCGGCACCATTTGCCTTGTCACTTGGAATGAAATCAGCTGGCTTCATTCCTTTTTTGAAGGTATTGAAGCCATAGAACGTTGGGTTATAAGATGATGGAATAGTTACATTTGCTTGTTTTGGGATATTGAGTCCTAGTCCCCAATAGCATGCATTGGTGACAAGGCGGCGCAGATTGGCATCGTCTAGGTCGCTGGCGGCTCCCATGGTGGTGGTGAAAATCTTGTTGGTCTTGCCTGCAGCATTTTTGTAGCTACGTGTCCATGCCAGCGGTTGCATTGGTTTGTTTTTGCTCGCGACTGGATCAGATTTTGGGTCGAGCGTCTTTGTGACCTGTCCACGTAATAAAATGGTTACATCTGCTGGAGGGTTGGTGCCGTATACATCTGATTCAGCAAAAATGGTGCCCACGCCATTGAGGACTGGATTAGCCTTGTGGCTCGGTTCTACGATGCCTCGGCATCCTTCTTTCTTGTGGTGGCCATGGTGGCTCACCCATGTTTCCCCGAGTATGTGGCGACCAAATCCTTTATACCAACCGCTTTCTTTGTTGGCGTTGAATGAATATTTAAACCATTTGCTGCTTTTGGGGAACTTGAATGCGTGGGTAGAGGTGCGCAGCGCAACGATGGGTGTGCCGCGCATGAGGGCTTTTTCAAATTTCGCCATGGTGGAGTCATTCCAATTTCTGAAACGAAGCGACATCAGGATGAGATCAGCGGAATCGAGTGCCTCTGGATGTGACAGGCTCTTCTGGTTTTTGGGATCGACTTCACCTTTTTCATTCATGGAGAATAATACAGTGCATTTGAAGCCATGGTGTTTGGATAGAAGCTGACCAAGCATGGGGAGTGCTTCCTCGGAGCGGTATTCTTCGTCCCCCGATAGTAGAACGATGTGTTTACCTTTGCCTGGACCTTCACCACCATCAAAAACGAGATGATTAGCGGGTTGGTTGGCAGAGGCTAGCTGCAAGGTAAGTGCGGTGATGAGCGCGACAGAAAAAAGGCTTAGGGAATTTCTTTTCATGATTAGCATAGTGATTGAGTGTATATCGTAGAGGGGTTATGTGGATCGCACAAATCGATACTGGTTCATAGCATACGCATAAAACAGCAGATTCTTCCTCCTAATTATAGAGGGTATGTCAGTAACAGGATGGTATATAAAAAATTAGATCACTCGGTCGTTTCCACCATCGATGGGAATCTGTGCTCCGGTGGTCGCTTTGAAGGCCGGACCAGCGACCGTACTTACCATCAGAGCTATATCGGTCGACTTTATCTCTGTCTTGAGTAGGTTTTTAGTTTTATATTCCTCCACGGTCATGCCGTAGCGTGTTGCTGATTTTTGTAGGGCCTCTTCGGTCCAGATTTCGGTGTCGAATACTGCATCGGGATGGATCGTGTTTACACGAATACCATCACCTGCGAGTTCTAGAGCGGCGACACGAGCAAGCTGTGTAACACCGGCTTTAGTTACAGAATAAGCGGCAGCTCCGGGGCCAGGGGCTGAGAAGTTGCGTGATCCAATGATAATGATCGATGGAGAGAGGGTGCTTTTTTTAAGATGAGGAATGGAAAAGCGGAGAAATCGCTGAGTGGCGGTGAGGTTGATCTTGAGGTGGAGATCCCAGCTGTCCCCTAATGATTCTATATACTCGCCAGCTTTGAAAATACCGGCATTGGCAACGATGATATCGAGGCTGCCGTGCTCGTTAACGACGGCGTCGATAGCCGATTGGAGAGCTGCGTCGTCTGTAATGTCACAAACAACTCCTGAGAGGCCAGGTTTTTTCAGGTTTTCTACAACCGCAGGATTGATGTCTAAGCCGACCACTGTAGCGCCGTCTGCGTGCAGGCGCTCTGCGGTTGCCCGGCCTATACCGCCAGCGGAGCCTGTGATGATAGCTACTTTACCGGCGTGGATTTGAGTTGCGTCTGACATATTATTGAGTGATTAGTTGTTAGGTTGTTATGAGTTAGCTGTTTCGATGCGCTCTCGCATCAGCAAAATGTTGGCAGGAACGTCGCCCCCGTCAAATACGGCGGAGCCAGTGACGATGAGGTCAGGATTGAGTTTGGCGAGATCACCTACGTTGTCTTTTTTAACAGCCCCATCAATGGCGATGACGAGATCGGGTTTGAGTTCTCGGAGCTGGGTAATGCGATCAGCAACGGTGTCGAAGAAAGTTTCTTTACCTGTATCTGGGCCGATGGAGAGCAGGAAAACCACATCACAGAGATCGAGATGGGGGAGAAGTTCATCGATTGGCGTTGTGGGGTAAATACCTGCGCTTGATAAGCAGCCTGCTATGCGGATGTCCTGCAGTGAAGTCGCTGTGTCGGTAGTCTGTTCGATCTGAATGGTAATGATGTCGGCTCCTGCTGCTGCAAAATCGGCGATGTGTTTTTCCGTGTGGGATGTAAGCAAGTGGACGTCTTTGAGGAGACTGGTCTTGAGGCCGGCTAGAAAGCCAGATCCAACGGAGATTTTCGGCCAAACCGTGCCGTCCATGACATCGAGGTGTAGCAAGTGGACATCACCCTGCTCTAGGATCCGAATATCGTTTGCCTGATGCATCATGTCACCTGTTAGGGTGCCAATGCTGAGTTGTGGTACTCTGTTTGTGATGTCCTTGAGGCGATCGAGTCGTGCTGAGTGTGTCATGGCTGAGAGCTGAAAAAATTTGGGTGGCATGGCCTCATGCCACCGCTAGGGAGTAGGGAATTGATCGGTGAATTAGTGGCGGGCTGAGGCCAGCACGCACTGCCGATATACTACAACTATGCTTCGTTCTTCAGGGTGTTGAAGAGGTCGAAGGCATCAGCTGGTGTTGCGTTGTCGTGAACAACCGACTTCACAGCCTTCATCATCGCGAGGGGAGCCTCGGATTGGAAGACATTACGACCCATGTCTACGCCAGAGGCGCCGCACTGGATAGCGTTGTGGCAGAGTTCAAGTGCTTCAAGCTCGGGGAGCTTTTTGCCACCTGCGATTACGACAGGAACCGGGCATGCTGCCACGACGTTTTCGAAGCCTTCAGTATAATAAGTTTTTACGATGGATGCGCCGTTCTCAGCGCATACACGTGAGGCGAGGCCGAAGTAGCGTGAATCGCGAGCCATGTCCTTGCCTACAGCAGTGACACCCATTACGGGAATGCCGTATTTGTTTCCAATATCAACCAGGCGGCTGAAGTTGGCAATGGTGGATGCTTCGGTGTCGGCATCACCGATAGCGAGCATCGCTGCCATGGCTGATACATTCATGTTGATTGCATCTTGCTCGGAAATAAGAACGTTGTGGTTCATCTCAGTCAGGATGGTTGTGCCTGAGTCTGTGCGCAGGCAGATTGGCTTGGTGTTCTCCGCAGGAATCGAGGTGCGGATCATTCCACGGCAACCCATCAAGCAGTCTGCTTCTTCGGCGAGAGGTGCGATGTTGAGGTCGATGCGTTCAAGACCGGAAGTTGGTCCCATGAGGAAACCATGGTCGAATGCAAGCATGACGGTGCGGCCAGATTGGCGGTTAAAGATACGTGACATGCGGTTCTTGATTCCCCATGAGGCACTATTCATGCCTTTGAGGTAGAAATTGCTGGTGTCGGCGGGTGTGTTGAGACCAAAATTGTCTCCATCTCTGATGTCGTCTAAGTCTGCCATAATGGTAGTTGGTTAGTAGTGTTGTTGGTTGGTTTTTTCTGGTAAGAAATTTTCTTAGTCTTCGATCATGCTGATCAGTTTATTAACGGCATGGTCAACAAATGCGGAGTCCTCGGCTGCGAGGTCGAGGGCTTCGACTTCGACGTGATTAGGTAGTGCATTTTGCAAAGCATCCCAGTAGGCTGCATCAAGGTCTGTGTTGTAGAGTTCACCGCCTTTTGCCGAGTAGCTCGATACGCCTTTAAGGGGCATGATGAAGGCCGTTTTTTCTGTAGAGCTCTGGAGTCGGTCTCCGATGGTATTGGCAACTTTGGCTTGCTCCTGTGCATTGAGGCGAGGGACAAATACGTAGGGCGTGTGCCATGTGATCTGGTGATTTTCCCAGCCGTCGGGTATCTTGCTGGGTTCGCTTACAAGAAGTCCGAGGTGTTCTGATCCTCCTGGACATATGACTTGAGGGAGTCCTAGCTTGCCTGCGACTGTGAGGCGATCGGGGCCGGATGCTCTGAGTGCATCAAAGCAGCCATCAGCAATCTCACCCATGGCGTAGTCAAACACAGCCGTAATGATACCCTCTTTCATCATTTGCTCCATGGCATCGCCTCCAGCACCAATGGCGTGGAAGGTGATTACCTCGTAGCCTGCCTTCTCGAAGAGTTCGATGGCGTGCATAGCGCCTTTGGTAAGCACGCCAAGATTGGACATGCCTATCACACCTTTGGCTTCTGACTTTGTGATACACTGCTCAACCTGTGCCATGCCCCAGGCTGATGCTGCGGCGTTGGCGAGGATTTTACGGGAGAAAACGTTAAGTCCAAGGATATCTGATACAGCGAACATCATAGTGATGTCCTTGATGCCGACAAAGGGGCCTACATCTCCAGATGCTGCTGTTGACAGCATCACCTTGGGGAAGCCGTAGGGGAGGGCTTGCAGAATAGGCGCGCAGGTGGATGTGCCTTGAGTTCCGCCGAGGGTGACGACAGCTTGGATTTTTCCAGCGAGCTGCAGATCCAGCAGGATCTTGGTTGCGCCAGCAACGATTGAGGGGTTGGCTTTTTCACGGCTGGGGTTGTCGAGGAGTTCTGCAAGCGTGCTGCCGCCAGCTACGATGACCTCCTCTTTGGAGACATCAGCAGGAATTTCAGAATCGCCCACGACACTTAGATCAATTATGTATGCCCTGCCCCCAAGGCGCTCTATTTCTTTCCGCATGAAGTCGGCTTCGGCGGCTTTGGTGTCGAGAGTGGCTAGGATTGCTACCGTTTTCATTGAGGCGGAAAGTTTGGGTTTTATTTAGAGAACCGTAGCGCGGTGAATTCGTTTGCGGCTGCGGTAACAGCACGTTCGATTGGAAGGCGCTCGGTGGATGATCCGGTCCAGAAGCCGTGACCTGATGTGTTATCGAGGATGAACTGGGCGTCTGGTGGATTCTCCATGGCGGCACCGTGTGCGACGAGAATGACGTCAGGATGAACCTCGCGGCATTTTTGGTATGCGTGTTCGGTTTGCTCGGCGGTTTCCTCGATGGTCATGCCGTTGTCGTATCCTTTGATGCCGCCTTTGGTGGTTCCAGCGTGGTAGCAGAAAATGTGTGGTTTGGCCTCAGCGCAGATACGAATGGAGTCCTCTAGAGTGAAAGCGAGACCTATGGAAACCATGTCCATTTCTTCTTTTGCGAGCTTGAGTAGCTCTATTTCATTATCGAGAGTGATGCCAGCAGATGTCATCACTCGGTAGATTTCTGAATCGTGATCGACGTAGGAAATGGATGGCCCGATGTTTGAGACGGAGTTGACACCCATGTCTTTGCATTCTTGTAGAACCATGCGCATGTCTTTCAGTGGATCGTTGGCATTCAGGCAGGCACAGACGAATGCTTTGCCGTCGAGAGCCGGCATGATATCCTCGCGGGTGTAGTCGAGAGTTTGTTTATTGGAATCGAGGATCGGCCACATCATTGACATGGTGCCCATGCCGTTGGCGCGAAGGCGTGCGCCTGAAAAGGTGTTTATACAATCTGTGCCAGCTTTTTCTTGGAGTTTAGCGACGAGGCCGCTACCTGCGGAGGAAATCATGATGGGTTCGCGGGCGTCGACCTTTTTTTTGAGGTTAGCGAGAATGGTTTCTGTGGAGATGCGTTTGGTAATCATGGATGTTTGTTGCTTTGCATCAGAGTCATATGCCATGAATGCGTGTTTGTCTTGAAAATTCAGCGCAAAATTATGAACAAAATGGTCAATTTCTTATTTGGCCTTAAAGCGTGATCGATAAGATGACGGCGGCTCTTTCATGATTCGGGTGAACTCGCGTGAAAAATGGCTTTGGTCGGAAAACCCGCAGTTGTAGCTTATCTCGGCAAAGTTTTGTGTAGTTTGTACGATCTTATGACAAGCCTCCTGCACCTTGAGGTGGCGCATGTATTCCTTGGGTGACATTCCGAAGCATGACTTGAACTTGCGTTGAAACGAGCTCAATGAGAGGCTTGCGTTGGTGGCGAGTTTGGTAATGGCAATGTTGTCGCGGAATGATTGGTGCATCAGTTTGAGTGCTGAATTTAGTTCATCTGATTGTTGGAGAGATGCAGTGCTCTGGCTGAAAGGTCGGGTAACGCCGATGATGCCACAGACCTTTCCTTGATAATTATATAGCGGCTTTTTATTTGTTGTGGACCAATCGACAAACCCATTGCCTGTTGGTACTAGTTCTACGCGGTTCAAAATGGGCTTACCCGATTTTAGAATCTTCAAATCGTCTTTACGGATAGATCTGACAATGTGATCAGGTATAAAGTCTTCATCCATTTTCCCAAGGATTTCAGTCCCATCTCCAACACCGAATAATTGTAGTAGGCGCTTGTTGAAGGCAACGTAGCGAAGATCGCGGTTTTTGACGAAATAGGTGAAGCCTACTAGTTCGTCAAAGATAGTGGCAACGTGGTCGCCGATCTTGTTTTCTTGAAAAAAAGCGTCGTCCTGCATGGATTGATTTGAGCAGACGTGTGAGACTGGGTCAATCCGTCAAAAAGCATCGCTGCGATCTCGTTATTGCCCTGCGGGCAAGTATCTAAAAAGTTATTGTTTTGGAAGTCGTTTCCCTTGGAGCCGCGCAGCAATGAGATTCTCACATCGGCCATGGAGTCTGAGTTTCTCGCAGCAGGCTTCAATTTTCAGACTTTGTTTTTGGGATCTGAATCCATGACGGGTGGCGGCGCAGTCGTTCATGAGTCGGATGTTTTCATCTTCGAATTCCAAGACTTTACCACAATCGATGCAAACTAGGTGGTTGTGCGCAGGGCTTTCGACAAAATTGGGATCGTAAGTCTTTTGGTCGTCACCGAGGTCTATCTCGTGTAATAGCCCAGCTTCAACAAGCAGGGAGATCGTGCGATAAACGGTGGCGCGAGAGGAACGCGACTGGGTGCTGCGGATGCGTTCCCAGAGTTCGTCCGCATTGAAGTGTTCATCGGATGCAAAAATTGCATCAACAATGGCATCGCGTTGGGGAGTGTTGCGCAGGCCCTTGTTCTGAATGAACATCTGCATTCGCGCTTTCACTGAGGAATTCATAAACAGAGCATAACGAATTCAATGAGATGTGGCGAATTAGAAATTTATGCATTGGCATTTTTTTCTGATGGGGGAATATAAATACGTGGAACGTCAATCTATATACCAATTCGCCACTGCACTTGTTATGGTTTTTCTCGGAGCTTGTTCATCAACTCCTGATGAGTTACTGGAAGTTAGGCAATTTCACATGCGAAAAACCAAACCTGCTGATATTAAAAAAGCCCAAATGGTGCGTGGGGAGCAGATGTATTGGCTCAAGGGTGCAGTTAGCATGAACGAGCGCCGGAAGCGTCTTGGCGACTACTACACAGTTGCTTGGCGTGCTGGGGAGTCCCAGCCTACTCATGTGGTGATGGATTACCAGCAGGCATCGACAGGAGTGAAAGTAAAACGGATGTCGAGTGATTTACCGTTTGGTGTCTCTGAAGGCAAATTAGAGTTTAAAGTTACAGGCGATTCCTATAATAATGGTGGTCGTGTTCTTGCGTGGCGTATTCGGCTTTTGCAAGGTGATAAAGTTCTCGCGGAAAAGCGTTCCTACCTCTGGCGATAGATTTGAGTTGGCAAGCAAGCTAAATCATGGGACGTATCGGCATGGCACGTTTTAAAGAAAAAGTAGCAGTAGTTACCGGTGCAGGTCGGGGAATTGGTTTAGAGATAGCCAAAGCCATTGTAGCAGAGGGTGGTAAAGTGGCAGTTGTTAGTAGGAGTGCAGATAGTTGTGGCGGAGCGGCTGACTTAATCAATGCTGAACACGCTGATGCAGCTAAGGCTTATGCTGTTGATGTAGCAGATCATGACGCCGTCCAGGAAATGGGTAAGCAAATCCTTGCTGACTTTGGGGCGGTTAATATTTTGATTAACAATGCTGGTGTCACCCGTGACGGACTTCTCATGCGGATGAAGGATGAAGATTGGGACACTGTTTTAGATACTAACCTTAAAGGTGCTTTTAATACCGTGAAAGCTTTTCAACGCAGTATGATGAAGGCTGCGGATCCTCGTATTATCAATATTTCATCTGTCATCGGGCTGATCGGAAATGCTGGCCAAGTCAACTATGCTGCCAGTAAGGCCGGACTGATAGGGTTCACCAAATCAGTTGCACGTGAGCTTGCAGGACGCAAAGTCACGTGTAATGCGATTGCTCCTGGTTTTATATCCACGGATATGACGGATGAGCTAAACGAGGCACAAAAAGAGGCAATTGTCGGAAATATTCCGCTCAAGGAAATGGGTTCTGTTTCTGACATTGCCGCGCTGACTTTGTTCCTTGCTAGTGCGGAAGCGCGCTACATCACTGGCCAAGTGATTGCCTCTGATGGAGGGATGACGATGTAGATTATTTAATCGCTGATCGTCATATTTTGCGAACCTAATCCCAAATAGAGATGGAGCTGCTAATCATTCGGCATGCTGCGGCTGAGGGCTTTGCCACAGATGATGCATCGCGAGTCCTCACTTCGAAGGGCCGCGATCAGTCATGCAGGGTGGGGGAGTTTCTCAAACTAAATGATCTCGTTCCTGATGTTACACTTACCAGCCCGTATGCACGGGCGTGCAAAACGGCGGAGGTTTTCTGCCAGTCATCCGGTGCAGATAAGCCAGTCATCGAGCCATGGCTCGGGTGTGGGATGCGGCCAGAAAAGGCGATGTCAGAGCTTACCGCTTACGGGGACTTTGGAAGGGTCGCTATTTGCGGGCATAATCCAGATTTTACTTACTTGTGCGAATGGTTGTTAGGAAGCCAGGCTGGAGGTATCCATGTGCGTAAGGCATCGATCATTCATTTCTCTAACGTCCGCCCGCCTGCACAGGGTGGGTATATGGAAATGATGGTTCCCGTCACCGCGATCTGATCGCTTGCATGTGGTAAGAAATATCCTGCAGCCATATGAATAGTGAATTTTTTGATGGGTGGTTACTCGAAAAAGTAAATCTATATCATGGCATGTTTTTTCGCCTTGTGAGCACTAGATAGTTTCTTACCGACTTGTTAAAATAACCATGGTGGTCTTGACCACTCTGGGAAACCTGTGATCCAACCCATAAATCCGATGACCTACCGCCGTCCAAGTTGAGGGCAGCAAAGGTCTTGAAGTTGCATAATGATGATCCGGTTGAAAGAGCATTTGCTAGCATATCAAGGCTACACGGCTCTGTAATACCGATCGCCCAATGATGCTGGCCATCCCAAGCAAGAAAACTCCGTCGCCGGCGCTGGGTCTTTGATAATCCACTCACCGCTTTCATGCCATCTACCAACATGGGGCCTGACTGGAGAAGGTTGTGGGGATTCTCGCTGCTGTCTGCTTTTTGGTATGATTCACGCCGAATGATAGCTGAGTGAGCAGCGGACGATACGTAAATACCCGTGCCTAGAGACGATTTATTTAGATGCCCACGCCGAGTGCCTGTTTCGATGAGCAAGCCGAGAGGCTTTCCTGCCGGGGTGAAAAATCCACCATTGATAGCAGCCACCCCGCCATAGGTCGCTGCTGCATCCTTTGCCGTAAACCATCGAGACCCTGGGCCATTTGGCTGATCAGCTACTCTCAGGGTCATATCACGATCATCGTATGCGACCAAGTGCATCCTTACTCCATTGTGCTGAATGGTGAAATATTGAGTTTTGATTCGAGCTTGAACGGGTGCTGGTAGTTCGACGACCTCAGAGGAAGAGGGGATTTGGGTTGGTGATGTAGCGCTGAAAATATCTGTCATTGGGGCACAGGCACTGAAAAACAGGGTCAACAACAACCACGTAGTTTTCATATTCATGTTGATCTGACTATTTTGTTGCTGTGGCCAAGAGCGTCTGAAAATGGGGAGCTTCGCATTCTTTGTCGACGATAGTTGTCTCAATGTCTTTGAACTTGGCCTTTTTCATCATACCAAACAACTCCACTTCGGAAAATCCTAGCCATGTATCGGCATACAATTCACGTGCTTGTTCGTAGCTGTGCTGCAATAGATCTAACACAATGACTTTACCTCCTTTTTTAAGCATCCGGTGAGCTGCGCTAATAGATTTCTGAGGATGTGTAGCATGATGCAGTGCCTGAGAAAAAATGACTAAATCCACTGAGTTGTCATCAATGGGTGGGGCCTCAATATCACCCAGTCGATACTCTAGGTTGCCTAGCCCGTGGTTTTCTGCCAGTTTTTTACCGAACTCTACCATCTTCATTGAATTATCAATCGCGATCACCTGCTTTGCTCGCGGTGCTAACAGCTGCGCCAGCGTGCCTTCACCTGCGCCTAGATCGACGACTACATCGTAGTTGAGGATTTTCAACATTGCCTCTGCAAGTGACTTCCATGACCGACCGGGCACGTAGCTTTTGCCAAATTTGCCAGCCAGTTCATCAAAATATGTACGGGTGCGGTCGCGTCTCTTTCTGAGAATATGCTCCAATGTTTGCATATCTGCATTTACCTCTTGGATTTCTGCGGTCGCTTGGCGAGCTACTTCCATCAAGGCGCCGGATGCGCCGAGCGTGTAGACATTGTTTTTGCCAGACCTAGCACTTGTCACCAGTCCCTCTTGCCTTAGCTGAGATAGTTGGGTGCTGATCCGGCTTTGCCCCATGCCCAAGATTTCCTGAAGCTCTGCGACATTGAGAGATTCAGCTTCCAAGAGAAGCAAAATCCGTATCCGTGTGGGATCGGAGAGTAATTTTAGCGATTTAAGAATTGACGACATGATTATGTGGAGTATCTAGACGCATCAACGTATCTCGATTTATTGATACAATATTTTAATCTTATGAGCAAAACATTTATTTTCTCTTCCGAGTCAGTTACTGAAGGCCATCCAGACAAAGTTTGTGACACGATATCAGACGCTGTTTTAGATGCTTGCCTTGAGCAGGATACTTCTAGCCGCGTCGCATGCGAGACCTTTGTTAAAGACAATGTTGTAGGGCTAGCTGGTGAAATCACTACGAATGCCAAGTTTGATTACGGTACTGTGGTCAAAAACACCCTCAAGGATATTGGGTATGATGAGAATTATGCGGACGGGACCGACTACTCATACACCTGTAAATTCGAGAAAGGAGCGTTTCTCATGAACATGCTTGGTCAGCAATCGCCTGACATCGCTCAGGGAGTGGATGCCGCTGCCGCAAATGATAAGGAAACCGACGAACAGGGAGCAGGCGATCAGGGAATCATGTTTGGATATGCGACCAATGACACTGCTGCCCTCATGCCTGCAGCGATTCATTATTCTCACGTATTAGGTCAGGAAATGACTAAACTGCGTAAAGATCGAGTGCACACCTGGTTGCGGCCCGACTCCAAGACCCAAGTGAGTATCGAATACGTAGATGGTAAACCTAATCGATTCACATCAGTCGTAATTTCTACCATGCACGCCAAGGAAATCAGCACGCCTGAAATTCGTGAGTTGCTCAAACGTGACCTCATTGAGAAACATCTCCCAGGTGGCCTTCTCACACCAGAGACCGACATCCTCATCAACCCGACTGGGCTGTTCGTCATCGGCGGCCCAGAAGGCGATGCCGGACTAACTGGCAGGAAGATCATCGTTGATACCTACGGTGGCATGGGGCGTCACGGTGGTGGTGCTTTTTCAGGAAAAGATCCGTCTAAGGTTGACCGCTCAGCTGCCTACATGTGCCGTTGGGTTGCCAAGAATATTGTCGCAGCAGGGCTTGCTAACGAGTGCGAACTGCAGCTTGCTTACGCGATCGGGCACCCGCACCCAGTCAGTGTGAACGTCAACACCTTTGGCACAGCCGAAATCGAAGAAACTAAGATCGAGGCAGCGGTTAACGAGGTATTCTCCTTTAAGCCAGCCGACATCATCTCGCAGCTGGACCTTCTGCGACCCATCTACGGCAAGACCACTAACTACGGTCACTTTGGGCGTGAGGATGCAGGGCTGCCATGGGAAGAAACCAGTAAAGTCGAAGCTCTGAAAGCAGCTCTTTAAACTCTAAAAACCAATAAAAAACAATGAACACAACATTAGAAAAACCAATAACCGTCGACTATAAAATCGCTGACATCAGCCTCGCCGAATTCGGTCGTAAGGAAATCGACATCGCAGAGCACGAGATGCCTGGTCTGATGCAGACCCGTGCCAAATATGGTCCCGGAAAACCGCTCCAAGGAGTGCGCATCATGGGGTCGCTCCACATGACAATCCAAACAGCTGTGCTCATCGAGACGCTAGTTGATCTTGGGGCCGACGTCCGTTGGGCATCATGTAATATCTTTTCCACCCAAGATCACGCAGCCGCAGCCATCGCTGATTCAGGTGTTCCTGTATTCGCTTGGAAGGGCGAAACCCTCAAGGAGTTCTGGTGGTGCACATGGCAGGCACTGAAGTTCCCCGGAGACAAAGGACCTGAACTCATCGTTGACGATGGTGGCGATGCTACTCTTCTATTGCACAAAGGCTACGAGATGGAAAACGGGTCCGACTGGGTGAACGAGCCAGCTTCGAACGAGGAGGAAGGTGTGATCAAAGATCTTCTCAAGAGTATTGCTCTTGAGCATCCCGGTATTTTCGGTGAGATCCTCAAGGAGTGGAAAGGTGTATCAGAAGAAACCACCACTGGCGTTCACCGGCTTTATGAGATGGCCAACAACGGTAAGCTTCTGGTGCCAGCCATCAACGTGAACGATTCTGTGACAAAGGCAAAATTTGATAATCTCTACGGCTGTCGTGAGTCACTGGTTGATGGTATCAAGCGTGCCACGGATGTGATGATTTCCGGGAAAGTTGCTGTCGTTTGTGGCTACGGCGATGTCGGTAAAGGCTGTGCTCAAGCCCTCCGTGGGCAGGGTGCGCAAGTTGTTGTTACCGAGGTCGATCCTATATGTGCGCTGCAGGCGGCCATGGAAGGCTACCGTGTGCTGACTGTAGAAGATACTCTTGGCTGGGGCGATATCTACGTTACCACCACGGGTAACTACGACATCATTCGTTTTGAGCACATGGAGAAAATGAAGGACCAAGCCATCGTTTGTAACATCGGCCACTTCGATAATGAGATCCAGATGGCTCAGCTTGACAAAGCTGTGGGTGTCACCAAGCTCAACATCAAACCACAGGTGGATAAATATACTTTTCCAACAGGTAACAGCCTCTACATGCTTGCTGAAGGTCGTCTCGTAAACCTTGGATGTGCCACGGGGCATCCAAGCTTCGTGATGTCAAACAGCTTTGCCAACCAGACACTCGCTCAGATCGACCTCTGGAAAAACAAGGACAGCTACAAGGCGGGTGAGGTGAAGGTGCTGCCGAAGCACCTTGACGAAGAGGTCGCCCGACTTCACCTCGAGAAAATCGGTTGCAAGCTTACTACGCTGACCCAGGAGCAGGCTGACTATATTAGCGTTCCCGTCGAAGGGCCTTTCAAGCCAGATCACTATCGTTATTAAGTTCTAAACTTGAAATACCAAATTATCAAAGCCTCCGCTGTTCACAGCGGGGGCTTTTTGGTAGGGCGGATTGGTAGTTTGGTAGGGCGGATTGGCCTCAATCCGCCGGGATAGACCGAACCGTGGTCCTCACTCAAACCTGCCCCCGCCGCAAAAACCACGTCCAACCACGCGTTAGCGGTTTTTCCCCAAATGACAACAACTCACGCGGCGGATTGAGGCCAATCCGCCCTACCAGCTCGCGTTGTAAGACCAGCCTTCTGGTGTGGAAGCTAGTTCGGCCCTCACGGGGTTTTGCAAAATATAATAGCACTTCTGGATGGTGACACCATTCCACGCACTGGCTTCAGCTGCTTCGACCCGGGTGACGAATACTGCGTGCTTTTCCCCATGATGGATTTACTTGAGGGAGGATAAGGTGACTGGCAGCCTGCGTATGAATATTCAAAGTAGGATATGAGTGTAGAAAACATGCGGGAATTTTGATAACAACGGTCGAGTTCTAGTAAGAAATTTTCAAATCATGAGCACCAAAGCAACGCCTCCTTCCCGTTCTACAGGTAGATATTTTATGGGCGTGCTCGTTATTGTGATGGTCGCCGCCGCTATATACTACGTGCTGCGTAGTGGGGATGAAGGAGAGGTCATGCGGCCTGGTGGGAGCTTGGTGAAAACAAACGGTACGTCTGAAAAAAGTGAAAATGCCCATCAGGCTCAATCATGGAAGGTAGTGGACGATCCCTCCAAGGATGGTTGGGATACCGAAGTCTTTACCAACAAGGCCATGAAACAATTGCAAGTGGTTGGCCAATTGTTGACCAATTCTGGTGAGTTCGATACCGCTGCCGTGGCGAATCTAATCTCGGATGATTTCAGGTGCGGGGCTTTGCTGCCAGATCATGTGACAACCGTTTTTGACAATCAACACCTGAAGATTGATCGATTGCCGTCGCCGACCGGACCAATACCTCTGGGCAAGCCGTCAAGAGACTCAGTCATGCCGTATCAAGAACTGAGTGGGCTCGTTCAGGTGATGCGTGGCGTTACCGATTCACTGTCGAACGCTGCAGATTTGCGATTCAAGTTCAAAGTTTTTCGTGTAGTGGTCTCACCGGATGAGATTATGACCCGGCAGTACTTTGCCATTTCAGGTCGCACAGATTCTGGTGCCGTCGAGCAGCACGCGACATGGGACATTGGCTGGACTTTGGAGGCTGATGAAGCTCCTCCGCGCATGCAATGGTTACGTGTGGTGGAATTTGAGCAAGCGGAAAGCCGTCAGCCGGATGGAGCCATCTTTGTTGACTGCACCGAGTCCGTTCTAGGGGACAACAGCTGTTATCGGGAGCAATTTTTGCGAGGTATGAATCACTGGTTGGAACGTATTCAAGATCCAAGCCCATTTATGTTGGCGGCGAATCCTGGATTGGCTGTAGGGGATGTGAATGGTGATGGATTGGATGATCTATACGTCTGCCAGGAAGCGGGCTTGCCGAATCGCCTCTTTGTTCAGAACAGCAATGGCACTGCTCGGGAGGTATCTGAATCATCGGGGGTCAACTGGTTACAGTCATCGCGCAGTGCGTTGTTAGTCGATCTTGATAACGATTCGGACCAGGATCTTGTGGTGGCGATTCTTGGAGGTGTGGTAGTGGCGGAGAATGATGGTGAAGGTAATTTTCGTCTCCGTGATGTTCTGCCGAGCGGGGATGATACGATGTCTCTCAGTGCGGTTGATTTCGATATGGATGGGCGGCTCGATATCTACGCCTGTGTCTACAAAAAAGACCGAAGACTGATGGCGAATGGTGACATGGGAGGATTACCCGGAGCCGCTGCGGGCTTTGTGGTGCACGATGCTAACAATGGCGGGAATAACATCCTTTTCCAAAATCAGATCCAAGCGGAGGGCGACTGGCGATTCGTGGATGTGACCCAAAAAACCGGGCTGAATGCCAATAACCATCGGCACAGTTTGGCAGCGGCATGGGATGATTTTGATAACGATGGTGACCAGGATCTCTACGTTGCCAACGATTACGGACGTGACAATTTATATCGCAACGATGCTTCAAGTGATGGCACATCAAGAAAGTTTGTTGATATTTCAACCTCCGCGAATGTTGAAGACAGCGCCACAGGGATGTCAATCACATGGGGCGATTATGACCGTGATGGATGGATGGATGCCTTTGTCAGCAATATGTGGTCGTCCGCGGGTAATCGCATCGCGTTCCAGGATCAATTTAGGCAAAAAGCATCTCCGGAAACTAAGCGGCGTATCCAGCGTCTTGCGCGCGGAAACACGCTTTTAAAGAATCAAGGTGATGGCACTTTTACCGATCAAAGTGCTCCGGCAGGCATTGAGATGGGGCGCTGGGCCTGGGGATCGCATTTTATCGACCTCAACAACGACGGATGGGAGGATGTGCTTATGTCGAATGGTTACATCACAACTGGAGACACCGGGGATTTGTGAAGTTTCTGGTGGCGGCAAGTTTTGTCGCAGGATGAAGTGCAAAGCCGGGATGCGGTTGCGGATGAGGGTAGGGGAGCAAACTCAGAACTTTCTCAGATGATGCGTGGTGGGCGATCATTCAGTGGCCGTGAGCGAAACTGCTTTTTTCTCAACACAGGGGCATCGATAGATGCGGCGGGACGATTTGCCAACATCTCCGCTGTTAGTGGACTTGATTACCCCGATGACGGCAGGGCAGTGGTTCTGACAGATTGGGATAACGATGGAGACGTGGATATGTGGATTTCCAATCGCAATGCGCCAAGGCTGCGGCTGATGCGAAACGATTCTCCTGCGGGGAACCATTTTCTGGCATTGCGGCTCGAAGGCAATGGCAAGACCACGAACCGAGATGCGATAGGCGCCCGGGTGGAGGTTGTTGTCAGCAGCCAACCATCGGAAAAACGCCAGCTCAAATCCATTAAAACATTACGCGCGGGAGAGGGTTACTTGGCGCAGTCGAGTAAGTGGTTACACTTCGGGCTGGGTAGCACCAAAGCCATCGAGAAAGTGGTTGTCCGCTGGCCAGATGGACGCATTGAGCAGTTTACGGGTATCATCTCGGACCGTCGTTATCGCCTGATACAGGGGTCTGGTGAGGCGCGTGAAATTGATATACCCAAACGTGAGACATAACTTGTGCATACGGATCAGCAGAATACTCCGGTGTCACAGAAGGCAAGAATTCCTCTGGTCGAGCTGCTTGCTATGCCGAAGTCGAATTATCTTGGATTCGATGGTCAACCCCATGAGCTGCCAATCAAACCCGGACGCCTATTGCTGATTAATTTGTGGGCCAGTTGGTGTCCGATTTGCCAGGAGGAGATGAAGGAGTTTACTGAAGGACATGAGAAGCTGAATGCCGCCGGTGTAGATATTCTTGCACTATCGATCGAAGGGCTCAGTGCCAGCGACCCGGCCGGAGCCAGAGAAAATGCTATCCGCGCGGCGTCCAGGGGTAGGTTTCCCTACACCACCGGATTCGCTACTCCTCGGTTGCTTTCGGCGCTTCGCGAGCTGCACAAGCTACATATTCCGCTTGATACGCAGCTACCGTTGCCGTCCAGCTTTCTGATAGACCGACAGGGCCGTGTATCTATGATCTACAAAGGTTCCGTGACGGTTGATCAACTACTCAAGGATGCTAACTATAGTGATCTCAGCAGACTTGAGAGGTTCAAGGCGGCTGCACCGATAGCTGGGCGATCGCTAGAGCATCCTCAGGTAACAAACACCGCGGCCAACACCTCGGAATTCATTCGTTTTCATTACGCGCTCTTTCTTGAGCAGTCCGGTCGTGCCGAGCAGGCGATCAAGGAGTACGCCGAAGTTCTCAAGACAAAACCGGATAGCCACCTCGTGCACAATAACCTGGGTAAACTCATGCAGCAACTCCGTCGTTACGAGGAATCACGCAAGCATTTCAAACAAGCACTGCTCTGCAAGCCTGACTACACCATCGCTCATAACAATCTGGGTATCCTACTCCAGAAACTGGGTGAATATACAGAAGCGATCGTGTGCCACCGGGAGGCCATCCGCATCGACCCAAACTACGCCAACGCTCACAACAGTCTTGCCAATGCATTGGGCAAGCGCCGTCAAACTGCTGAAGCCATTAAGCACTATCGATATGCCTTGCGGATCAGACCTGATTTTGCAGCGGCGCATACTAACCTAGCGAATACCCTGCTGAGACAAGGGAAAAGGGGGGAGGCGATCAAGCACCTGCGTCATGCCCTAAGGGCCAATACGAATGACTCGATGGCACACGTTCGGCTGGCTGTGGCACTGGGGATACATGGAAATGCGCCCGAAGCGGTAAAGCATTATGACAAGGCGCTGGAACTGAACCCGAATCATCAACAGGCACTGAACGATCTGGCGCGAATCCGCGCTACCCATCCTGATGAGAAACTTAGGGATGGGAAACAGGCGCTGGCGTTGGCAAAAAAATGCTGTGCACTATCACAGCACCGCGTGTCTGCCGCGCTCGATACCCTGGCTGCCGCTTTTGCGGAAACGGGACAGTTTGATGATGCAGTCAAGTGGCAGAACAGGGCGATCGAATTAGCCCGACGCCACGAGATGGCAGCGCAGGTGGCACGATTGCAATTGTATAAGAAGGGTGTGCCTTACCGAGAGGGACATTCAAAATGAGTTTACGCTTTCCCCCGTGGTCTCCGTGCTCTCAACGGACGTAAGGATGTGCGCTATTTTGCGCTTAGAATAGATACTCAAAAGAACAGTTTTTATTTTAAAGAAAATATTTGACCCCCCCTTTTTTTGCATAGGATGAAGCCTCAAATCGTTCTATCCTCCTCAAATTCAATTGCACCCACAGCTTGTACGGGATGGATGTAGCGGACAACAAAACCCAACAGAAATATGAATACTACGAAAAAACTAACACTATTAGTGGCTGTCGCAGCATTTGTGGCTGGTCCGGCTAGCGCCGCGCTGACTAGCCAACTCGGCATCCTTGACCTCACCGCTAATGGCGGAATCAACCCTGCGACGGGATTCGCATGGGAAGCCGGTGACACATATCGCTTCATCTTCGCGAGTAGCACAGGACGAGACGCGACATCCTCAGACATCGCGGATTACAACACATTCATCCAGAATGCTGCCAATGCTAGCGGACTGGGACTTAGTAGCGTTACATGGAAAGCATTGGCTTCCACAGAAACCGTAGCAGCAAATGCCAATACCGGAACAGCCGGCGTCGGCGGCGAGAGCTTCTGGCTCTTGAATGGCACATCTCTTGTTGCCGATGACTATGCGGACCTTTACGGTTCAGTCACGCATAGCAACGTGATCAACGTTTCCGAGACAGGTGGAACGCCTTTCGACGGTGGTGACTTCACTTCCGTTTGGACAGGATCAGATGGAGCTGGGAATATCAAGACCAACGCAGGTGGAGGTAATCCTGGATTCCTTGGTAATACTGTTGACCCGGGTGATGGTATACCAAAGGCTCACACTGGTCTGTGGAACTTCACATCGGGTCGTCACTGGATTGATCGTTTCCAAGTTGACCTCACAGACGAAAAAGGTATCTATGGTGTTTCAGAAGTTCTGACCGTTGTCCCCGAGCCCAGCACCACTGCCCTTCTCGGCCTCGGCGGACTTGCCCTGATTCTTCGCCGTCGCAAGTAATTGCGACGTTCTGAAACATCAGACACAATCTCAACCACTCTCCAGTAACGGGGAGTGGTTTTTTTGCGCAAGAATGTCCGGATTTCAGAACCAGAGAAATTGGTATCATAAAAAAAACGGGACCTTGATGAAAAACCAGGGGTATGCGTTTTGGTAGGGCGGATTGGCCTCAATCCGCCGGGATAGACCGAATCGTGATCCTCACTCAAACCAAAGCCCGCCGCCAAAACCACGTCCATTTTTGCGTTAGCGGTTTTTCCTCAAATGACATCAACTCACGCGGCGGATTGAGGCCAATCCGCCCTACCATAAAGACGTGGCCAATCCGCCCTACCGTAATTATCCAGAGGCCAATCTGCCCTACCAGTGTGCCCAGTATGGCCATCCTTCTGGTGTGGCAGCCAGCTCAGCTCTCACGGGGTTTTGCAAAATATAGTCTCGCTTCTGCATGGCAGAATCCTGGTTTCGTAAGCGGTGATCAAAAAAACCATCCTGCCAATCGATTTTAAGTGTTCTAGCCGTCCAGCGTTTCCAATCCTTCATCACGTCGACCATTCGTTTTTCACCTTCAAAGAGAATCAGTGCATGCAAGTGATCTGGCATGGCCAGGAGTAGGCGGCAGTGCCAGATACCACGGTCGTTTCTATTCTCAACCGTTTCCCAAATTCCATTCCAAGTAGAATGTGTTGCTAGCTGGTTCTTACCCCGGGGCCGACAACACACGGTGATAAAAAAGCATTCCGGGAATACGCCTGTCACCCAAAATGGTGTATCATGAGAGAGTTTTTTACGAACAGGTTTCATCAGATTATATATCTAACCGATGCGCACTGATGTGTCGAGTATGTTGGTAGGGCGGATTTGTTTTGGTAGGGCGGATTGGCTCAATCCGCCGGGATAGACCGAACGATGATACTCACTCAAACCTGCCCCCGCCGCCAGATCACGTCCAAACCACGCGTTAGCGGTTTCCCCCAATTGACATCACCCATCGCGGCGGCGGATTGAGGCCAATCCGCCCTACCGTAAATATCCTGAGGCCAATCTGCCTTGCCATAATGAATTGCGGCAATCCGCCTTGCCTACCATATTCGTGGTGGGGGCTTTTTTACGGTGCTTGTTCCACACGGAGGCGGGCGAAGAGTGTGCCGCTAGCCCCCAAGGTTGAGCGCTTCAGTTTCACCACCACCCTGTCGATTCCGGGAGTTGTGGAATAGTGGTTATCGGTCACGGTGATGATGACGTTATTGCCGTCATGCTCGGCAGTTGTCCAGCCAGCAGCGCTCAGAGTTGTTCCGTATTGCACGACCATCGTGGTGTCCGAGTGGTCGTTGGCTTCGTCAGCGCGGCGGAAGGTGCAAATCACGTAAGCGGGATCGGTTGTGTAATCATAGGTCGGCAGGAGATCCGCAGCCACTGTATTCACGGTTGCCGCACCCAGAGCCCAAGCCATGCCATTACTTATACCGTCTTCGTTGGTATCATCAGCGAAGGTTTCACCTTCAGACCAAGTGTCATAAGGGTTTGATACAGTTCCGTTCACAGTGATGGTTGTGTTGTCGAGGATCGCGGATGTGGTATTCAGGCTGTTACCAGCAACATCCTTCAGGACGGCGTCTTGTTTGATACTTAGCTGTAGGGTGCCGCCGCCGGTCGGTGTCACCTCCACATAGAAGACACCGGGTATAGGATCTGGGGCATTGGGATCTGACTCATCAATCGTGCCGATGGCGATGGTGACGGGCGCAGTGCCGGCATTATCGAAGTCCGCAGCGGTCACCGTAGATTCGTCCATGGCCTCGTTGAAGGTCACCGCGTAGGTCACGAGTGTGTCTGCATCGACCGGGCCGCCATCTTGATCATCGACGATGTCGGTGGATGCCAAGGTCGGTGCTGTATTGTCGACGATGATCGTCGTATTGTCGGCGATAGCGGTGGTTGTATCCAGTGAATTGCCCTCCTCATCGTCCAATTCTGCTGAAGCATTGACCCTGAGTCGCAAGGTGCCTGCGCTGGTCGGAGTGACTGGCACGGAGAAGACGCCGGGCCCGATCTCTGCGACGGTGCCGATGCTGAATCCCGAGGTTCCAGCGTTACCGAAATCTGCTGCGGTTACAGTGGTGTCGTCCATGTCCTTGCTAAAAGTAACCGTGTAATTTACCAGGGAGCTGATTCCGACCGGATCACCGTCCCTGTCGTCTACGATCGAAGATGGATCTAGGGAGGGATTCGAAGCACCGTCGGTGATAGTCAGAACCTCTGAGACCGCGTAGATGGCTAGTTTGCCATCCCCGCTGTTTCCTGCTGTCGTCTGGGATAGATTAAACCTGTCAATCCAGTGTGCACCTGACGTGAAACCCCAGAGGCCTCCCTTCGAAGTGCCGCCCGCGGCGCCTAGTTCGAAGCCAGTTTTTTTGTTCCCATTGCCATCGGATCCCGTCCAAAGGCTTGAGTAAGAGCCATTGTTTAAAGGAGACCCGCCCTTCTCAGACATGTTGATGGCATTGCTATGGGTGCCAGAACCATACAAGTCGCCGTAGTTATCGGCTACTACGGTGATGCCGTTCACGAGCCAAAAACTTTCGCCCCCAACACCAAAAGTTCCGGTGTTGACATTGGCAGCCACGGTCGGCGTTGAAACCAATGCTTTCCAAGTGATATTACCAAGTGCGCCACCGCGAAACGTGCTGGCGTTGGCAGCATTTTGCACAAAGGCGTTATAATCGGCGATATTCGCCGAAGTTGCGTTTATTCCCATGCTGGTTGCAAAGACGAGACGATACTCATCCCCATACTCCCATTCGAAGCCTGTTGCAGGATTGATGCCTCCGTTCGCCGTCAAAAGTAGAATGCCGTGCTGAGATACGAGCCCTTCCTCAGCCGAAGCCGTAGTGAAAGCCAGGCCAGCGATAGTGGCGAGAATTTTGATGCGAGTGAATCTTCTTATCATGGTTAGTAAATTTTAGAGAGCGACGAATGAGCGGTAGTCTTGCAAGGAGAGCGCAAAAAAAGGTTCACATTAGTTCATGAAATCGCGGATCGCGTGGAGCCGCAGGCGTTTCGTGGTCGGGTCTTGGTAGAAAAATACGAGAGCACGTGCATTTTTGTGCACGGGCCAAGTGGTGCTCGAGAATATTTTCCACTCTTTTTTCACGCTATAAGCAAATGATACGTGGCAGAGGTTTTTGCGCACTCCTCGGTCTGGTTTGGGTTTGATGATACTGTGTGCACCTGGTTTCAGCGCAACTGATTGTTTACCGATTTTCCCTGCGATCGCCACTTTGGCGGTGTTTAAAAAAAGAAACTTCTCACCACCAAAACTGATTTTTCGGCTATCCAATGCGATGATTTCAAAGCCATCAGCGTTGGTAGCCCCCTTGCGTAGCAGCACAAGCAGTTGCTTCGATGATGCAAGAGCCTTGGTTTTTCCATAGACTTCAAATTTGGGTTTTCCATCATCTCCCGTGATCATTTTCCCGATCACCCAGGTGCTCCGTGCTTGCACCATGTGAGGTTTGGAAATCTCGTTCGATGGTGCTTCAATCTCAATGGCCTTAGCCTCTCCGGTCAACAATTGCAGAGGCTCGGCATCGCTTGCTCTAGGAAAGCAGACAAATTTCAAAGAGACTTTTGCACCTACTTGAGCACTGCAAGGCAACAGGGAGAAGCCTACTACTAGTAGCAGAATACAGCTGTAGATGGGGCGTCTCCAGTTTACGCATATAGTATTGTGCATACAGATGTTTCTTGATTAGGGAGAGGTTAAATTTCAGAGTCGTTCAGCCAGCGGAAACTCACGATGCGCAGTTGGCGGCCAAAGGTCTTGTTGGCATTCGATGTGAGTTCGGTTTGTTTTATATGAGAGTCGTCCTTCAGGTCAAGGTAATCAGGAACTCGCTGAACGACGGCTTCGCACCAGGCCCGTGCTTCGACATTTCCTTTCCCATCAAGTGAGTCTCCGTAGGTGCGGATCACGAAGGTGTCACCACGCGGAGTTAGCTGCCCTGCGAAGTTACGCAATACATCCGCCTGGTCAACGTAAGCGGCAGATCCGTATGCGATGGGTCCATCAAGGGCTTCAGGGAACTTGGGGTTCATTTTACTGATTTCAGCATTTTTAAATTTCCGGCTAGCAGAGCGAAAGCCTGCATTGATGGACACGTTATCATCATCAAGTGCGGCCTGAAGCGCTCCTTTGACAGATAGCTCTTTTTCGCCGGAATCGAGCCTACGGTTGACAAATTCCGAGAGCGATAAAAAGGGCCCACGTAGCTTGATTTGCTTGACCATGGCCTCGGCGAGTTCCTCGATTTCCGTATCGCTCAGTTCACGCCAACCAGCCCACTGATCGGGAGATGATGGGTCAGTAGTGCTACCTTGGGTAGCTTTGCCATTGGGTATAGTGAATCCGGAAATAGGCACTCCCTCCGGTGTTATTTCCTGTAGCGAGACGCCGGCAGTTAGTGCGGTATCTTTGTCGAGGTAAGAGACCTTTTTGCCCTTGAGGCTGGAGAGGAAAATCTTCCATGCCTCAACGGAGGTGCTATTGACGTTAAACGATCCCTCCACCATCAAGTAGGATGCTATCTTGTCGGCCAAGCCGTCTTTGAATTGCTGTTGCTGAGCCGTGGTGAACAAGCTGTTAAACTTACCAAAATCTAACCTATCCTTATAGGGGACCATGCGGCGGTTAGGCAGTGGCTCGTCATCGAAGAAAAATTGGGTGGCAGCCGTCTTGGCGGTAACATCACGTCTCACTTCGAAAATTTTCTGCCTTCTTGGTGTCTTGGAAATCGAGGAGAAGAAGTAGTCGTCCCAAAGAGCCTTGTTGGCGAGGTATGAGTGGTCGACTATTTTAAGATTTCTTGCGCCTGAATCAGCGCTGAACGTGCGGGACCAATTCTCGTATGCCTTGTCCGCAGATATATGCGGATGGGCATAGGAATTACCAATCGCCTGCAGAGTGTGTGGGAACATGCCGCCTTGTCCCGCTGCGGTGACGCGATGATAGCTCTGCCTGCGGTATGGATCAATCAGGCCATAGTAGCCTTCGCTGCCATCGGCCCCAATACCTGCCGCGGCGTCAACGGCTAGACTAAATCCGCCGAGATGTGCATGGCTTAAGGAAGCAATGGACATGGGTGCAATGAGTGGCACCTCTTGCTGCACGACGTGGGTAGTGCCAGACTCAGGAGTATAGCCACCTCCATAATATCCCTGATTGTCCGCACTGACCTGGACGTTGGCCTCCAGCACGGAGTTGATTTCCTCTGCCCACCAATTCCATCCATAGTTGTAAAATGAATCATAATCATCCCTGTCAATATTACTTGGGGCGATCGCGGTAGAGTGAAGGAATGGTCTGCTGGCGAACTTACGTCCACCCAAAGCACCTCCGTTAGATGATTCAGATGTTTCGGTGCCGGCCATTAGAGCAAACTGCATAAATGGCCAGACTTCTTGATCATTGGCACGCGCAATGATTTCAGATCCACTGCGTGGTGCGGAAACAATCTTGGCTACTCCTCCCGGAAAACCTTTGGATATTAAGTTGTTGTTAAAAGCATCGTTCCTAGCGCCGCTGCCCACTCGGCTCATGTGATGGTAATGGCGGAAATGCCACGTGCCAGGGTTCGCATGCAGTTGATGAGTTGTCTGAATGAGGAAAAATGCCATAGCTGGGCCTGTATATACTTCAGTTCCATCACCGCTTATCTCGACAGAGATTTTGTCATTGGCCTTGAAGAGAAGGCAGCCATTCTCAACATGTGGTGAATTGTTCCTATCAGACCGATGTAATTCCAAAAACGCGGATGGGTCCCAGCCGGGCGCTACTTCGTGGCGTTCCGTAAATCGGTCTGTTTTTCTGAATGCCATGTTTCCGGGGCGATATGGGAGGGAGAGAACTTTCACCTCGCCTGGCTCAAAGGTAATCGGGCGGGTTCCAGAAAAATAGAGACTGAAAATATTAGCCTTCCCCTCGCCTGCGTTTTGTGTGGCCCAAGTCATGTGAGTGCCGTTAGAGCTGCGATACTCTCCATCGTTTTTATTCCAGCGAATATTGAGCGGAAGATTTAGCATCCGGAACATTTGCGCATAACGGTTGGGATCACCAAAATTCATGACCAATGGCAAGTTAGTCGGGTTCCATAACGTAATCGATGGCGTGATTCCGAGGTGAAGCCTGTGGGTGTATGGGCTCGCCGCTGTAATCAAGTTCGCACTGCGAGGCACAGCCGTCATGCTCATCAAAAACTGAACTTTGATAGGAACCGGATTACGGTAGAGGCTGGAATATTGGCGCATGTACTGATCGAGATATCCTTTCGTGCCATAATCCGCCGATGCCAGCTGTATGCCATTCCTTACCTGCTGCGATCTGTATTTCACCCCATAGTTGCCGTGACCTAAGCGGTTTCCTTCATCATGCATCTGGTAGTAGGCAGCCAGATCGTGAATGGATACCATTTCCTGCCCCATGGTTACTGACCAGCTATCCTTGGTGTTGAATTTATAAAGCATGTAATCATCAGCATCTGCCTTCCAGCTGAGATTTCTATATTGGCTGGTATTGAATACATCATTCCTGTCAATGTTTCGCTCAAGCAAGGTTGTTAGGCAGCGTTTGAGTCCACCCTCACGCACATCAGCTAAGACCTGATAGGAAAACGGGGTAACGTGATGGAAGTTCTCTCCTGCCTCCTCCGTTGCTCCATCAACGAGGTCAAGTGTCCGCCGAGATTGAAGGGCGCCGAGTTTTTCTAGTTGCTCGTCGGTCATGTCTTCGAGTCCCTTGACGGTAGTCGTGCCGGTCGATGCGGGAGCCTGATGGCGGAAGATTTTTTCGGCCAAATTCGTAGGGGCGTCAGATAATTGATAGGAGTCATCCATCAGACGTGCTTTTTGACTTTCGTCACCGACCCACCAGCCATAGCGGCCGGTAGTTTGAGCATTATCTTTCTGATCTAATTTAACATTGAGTAAGCGTGCACTGATGTAATCTTGAGGTAGGCTATCTGGTCCGAGTGACCCTTCACCGACGAGCTGTACTGCGTCTGTCCCATTCACAGGTTTGACGATGCCATCGAGGGTAAGATCCTTTGCAGAGGAGACGGCTGCAGCCTCTTCCGGGGTTAACGAGATGAGCCACGATCGGAAGTGGTCTTTGCGGTTTTCCTCATAGGTGGGATGCATGCCGCTGTTTGACACTCCATCAATGGTGCGGTGCTCACTCTTATTATCATTTCCAGAGGCACTAGATCCACCAGCTTTCCATGAGTCCCAAACACCAGTCCAATGCGGGTGTTTTACACTGCCCTCAGCGAGGATTGCACCATTGGCTGATACCCGCTGGTCGGGGCCCATGGATTTTTGCAGTTCTCCCATGGCGAGCATCAAGGCTAGCCGTGCATTCGCTTGCGCTTCGGCCATGGCCTTGTCATTCTGATTGGAGCGTAGTTCGATGGTGCTCATGCTCAGCATCGCTAGGGCAACAAGAACGAGCAATACCATCACTGAGATCGTGGCAATGAGTGCAAAGCCGCGTGAGTGGCGAGCAGTTGACTTGGTAAAGGATTGAGTGTGCGGAGACAATTTCATGGTCTTAGGAATAGTTAGGAAAAGGTGCGGCTGATTTGGATCACAATGTAACTACGTGCAAATGTAACGCCTTGCCGAGCTCCCTGTCAAACTTAACTGCATAATTATTAAGGTAGCACTTATTCCAACAGGGGATAGGTTGGCGGGCATTACGAGCAATAAACTCGACCAAGTGAGTTTTGATCGAGGTAACGTATTTCTAATTCAGAGAAACGTTTAACTTGCTTATAATTAGTTAACTAAAGGTTTTATCTCGGTGTCGGGATCGCCTTTAGCAACTGGATACTGGGCACCAGCGTCTTCTAGGGCGGCTGACATGGCCTTTACCATACGTCTTAGCTCCTCAGGATGAGATTTGGCAAGATTCTTGGATTCGGTGGGGTCCTTGGAAATATTGAATAGCTCACAACGTTCATCTTTCTTATTGGTGTAGTGATAGATGAGTTTCCAGTCGCCCAGGCGATAAACGGTGTAATAGCTACTGCGGTGGCTGTGGGGGAAGTGCATGAGGAAATCACGTTTATCGCTGATGATTCCGCCCTTAAGCAGGGGTGCAAGATTCTGGCCATCAATTTTGCCTTTATAACCGACTCCGGCAGTAT